>FZPS01000122.1_pt39 | contig 80741 bp, 67 predicted proteins | sample 1817821 | NCBI WGS metagenome assembly FZPS01 (sample SAMEA104158645, study PRJEB21678) | metagenome | place: Germany | collected 2015-04-21
GATGACGTGGTTGGTATCGGTCGTGAACCAGCGTTCTCTCCAGAGAGAAGACGCAAACAACCGAAACTTCGTCACCGATTGCATACACTTACCTGGCGGGAGGGCTCCACCGGCATAAAGAATAAAGAATACCCGTGCGGGGGATTCGTGTGGTATCGGGACACGCCAGGGGCAGTCAGGGGAATTTCTTGAGTTCGCCTGCACGAGGCCGCTGCACCGCGGTGGGAATCAGATCTCTGTGGTCAGGACAGGGCTGCCACCCAGGAACTATCCCTCAACCCTGCCCGTCTTGAACCCGATCCCCTCAAACGAGGCGACATGCCGGTCGCCCGCATAGACATCCACCACATACACAGACGTCTTCTCCGTCTCAGAAACCCGTCTGGCTACCGCCTCGAGCACCGTGCCCGCCGCGGGTGGAGAAAAATAATGGATATGGGCGGAGATCGCCATCTGGTCCACCCCTTCCAGGTTCGCGGCGATGCCGAAGGCATGATCGGCAAGGGCGAATATCGCGCCGCCGTGGACCGTGCCGTGGACGTTCTCCATGCCGTCTGCCCGCATGACCACGCTGGCGCATCCGTCGGCGACCTCAGCGACCTCCATACCGAGGAGGCGGGCAAACCCGCAGGCATTGCTCTTCCTCACCACTTCAGCGTAAGTCTCCGGGGCGGGTCTTCTGCGCTTCATACCGGGACGGGACGACCTACCTGTACTCCCGCTGCGAGTAGGTGACGCCGGAGGCGTCGCCTCCGCGGAGAACGATATACAGCCACTCCGAGATCGATTTAAGCGTCCCGAACTGCTGGTAGCGCCTCATCGAGAAACCGACCGTGAGATCGGGATCGAGGTAGACCCTCCCGAGTTTCCGCATCCGCTGCGCGATCTCAAGGTCATCCCCGGCATCGATGCACCGATACATCCCTGCCCTGATGAACGCGTCACGGTCAAACGCCGTGTTGCAGCCGAGCGTGAAATAGATCGTCCGGGTGTGGTAGCCGATGCGCGAGAAGGTGTTTGCCCCGGCAAGCGAGAGCCGGTTCCAGAACCCCCCCTCGATCGGGTAGACCGTGCCGTAGAGCTGCACGATCTCCCTCTCCGCAAAGTTCCTGCCGATCCTCTCCACCCAGTCCTGGGGGAGGATACAATCGGCGTCAGTCGTGGCGACGATCTCCCCTCTGGCTGCCATTATCCCGTCGTTCCGTGCCCCGCCCACCCGTTTGCTCTTCTGGATAAAGACTGCATCTGCCAGGGGCGCGGCCAGTTCCCGGGTCCGGTCCTTTGAGTTTCCGTCGACGACAATGACCTCGTAGGTCTCTCTCGGCACTGTCTGGTCGGCAAGCGATCGCAGGCAGCGCTCGATGTTCTGCTCTTCGTTATAGGTTGGAATGACGATGGAGATCATCGCTCGATCAACTCCCTGTAGAGGTTCACATGGAGGTCGGCAACCCCTTTGATATCATACCCTTCGGTGAAGGGCCGGGAGAGTGCTGCATGCCGCCCGAGCAACGCCCTGTCCTCAAGCAGCATACCTGCCTCCTCCATCTCGTCGAAGTACAGGGCTGTATCCCTGAAATTCATGGTGAACTCGGGGATCCTGCGGGCGACGACCGGCAGGCCGGTTGCGAGCGCCTCCAGGATGACCATCGGGAGCCCCTCTGCATAGGAGGGCATGAAGAAGACATCGGCACCGCAGTAAGCGGTGGTGATGTCCTCGATAAAACCGGTGAAGAGGATGTTCTTCCCGCAACGGCTTTTTGCCTCCTCGATTGCACTGTAGTCCTGTGAGAGTCTCCCGTACGGGAACCCACCGACCCAGACAAACCTGGTCTCCGGGTGATCGTGCGAGAGGGCGAGAAAGTCGTAGATGCCCTTCCGCGGCGTCTGCTGGGCGACGGTGAGCACCACCCACTCGTCCTCGCCGATGCCGTACGTCTCCCTGAATGCCGCCCGCTTTGCCGGATCGGGCCTGAACCTCTCCCTATCCACGCCATTCGGGATGAGGGTGGTCGGGACGTCGGGAGCGAAGGCATGCACTTCTTCTTCACAGAGGGGGGAGATGGTGATGATATGGTCGAAGCTCCGGTAGATCATGGGATAGAACCTGTTGATGGTCTCTGAGAAGGCGATGTTCCCTCTGTTGAGGCGCGGGGTGGAGTGGGCGGTGAGCACTGTGATACCGTTCTCGAACTTCTTGTTCGTCAGGGCGAGGGGGCCGAAGGTGTGATAGTGGACAAGGTCGAAGTCGCGACCGCGGCTGTTCCAGGAGACCTTCGGGCCGGAGTCTTCCCTTGCGAGGGCGCCGTAGAGCGTCTTTGCCAGGGTGGCGCACCCGATGTACTTGAAGAAGAGCATATCTTCGACGAAAAAGTTGACCTTCATGCCAATCCTCTCACAAAGTCGATTGCGCTCCTGATACAGCCATCCATATTGAGATACTCGAACCGGGAGAACCGCCCGACGAGGTCGATGCCCCGCTCCTGGCAGAACTCCCTGACAATCCTGATGTTCTCCTGGTAGTCGATGTCGTAGACGACGTAGGCGAACTTCTGCCGTTCGATACCGGTGTAGATGACCGCGTCACGGGAGGGGATGAGCCCGGCGGTGACAAGCGATCGGATGGTGTGGTCGATCACCGCGGCATCAGACATCCGGGAGACCGCATCCCCGTCATTGTAGGTGATCTCGGCGAGGATCGAAGAGTGACCCTCCGGTGCAACCTCTGTGCTGTAGTTTGAGGGGAACGAGACCCGGTTGAAGAGTCCTGTCTCCTGGGCGGGCACGTAGAGCCACGATATGTCCGGGACCTCGCCTTCGATCCCGATGAAGACCGAGCAGAGCGAGTTGTAGCGGAGGGCGTCACATGCTGCCTGCACCTCCTGCGGGACGTCCTCGAGGCAGGGGAGCAGGTTCTGGAGCGGGATGGTCGATACCAGGCGGTCCGCACGGATGGTCTCTCTGCCGTCGCTGATAGCAAAACCACCGTTCTCCTCCCTGATGGACGCGACAGAGAACCCGGTCCTGATGGCGGGAAGCACCGGTTCTGCAATCCCCCGGACCAGCGCCTCGATGCCGCCCTTCACCGGGTAGGAGAAGACCGCCTGGTGGACGTAACCCTCGGTCTCGATGCCGATGGCTGATTTGATGATATCCTCGACCGGTGGGCGGGGGATACGCTCCTCCACCCAGTGGAGGGACATCCGGTCCACCGGGTAGTTCCAGATCTTTTCATTATAGGGGATCATGTAGCACTCGGCGATGCCGCGGCCGAAGGTATAGGTGATCCACTCCGCAAAGTTCGTGGGCGGCGAGATCTCGCCCTTCTCAACAGCGATGAGATTCTTGATGAATTCGTTGATGCAGAAGAAACGGTCTTCTGCGGGTAACTGATAGAGGCCGTTCTCGAATGGATACTTGACGTAGCGCCCTTTATACAGGATCTTGGTGTTCCGCTTCCGCCGGTCGGCATTCTCGCCGAGGACTGAGAGCATGAAGGAGAGGACTTCGGCATCGCGGGAGAAGATGATATGTGAGCCGCCGAGATCGAACGTGAAACCTGCCTCTGTTCTCGACCGGCAGAGCCCCCCGATCATCTCCTCACGCTCAAGAACGGTCACTTCGTCACCCAGTTCGTGGAGCAGACGGGCCAGCGTGACCCCTGTGAGACCACCACCCAGTACAGCCGATTTCACGTGCGTATTGTTTAATGGCAGAGCCATATATGGTTGACTATCTGGTTTTGAGAGGTCCACGACCTCCACCTGCCCGGCTCCTCTCGATGCAGACTTCAAGGTATGTCGAGTTCATGAGAGTGCGCCTCCATGGAACCCCTGTTGTATCCACAACGCCGGTGCAGGTGCCGAAGGTGCCCTTCTCTGTTTCAGATACCATGGCAACCCGGGTCTTCAACCAGTCCCGGGAGATGAGTATCAGAAGAGTATCGCCACGCGCACACCCCCTGTTCGGTCCGGTGCCCGGGGGCGAGCACCTGAACTGGAACAGGGGGGCTCTGATTTCCCGCAGAAGGAAGATTCTTATCTCCTATCGGTGATACCTACTCCTATGACTCTCGAATCTGATGCCGTAGAGATGGTTGCGCGACTGATGGCACTCTCCGCACGCACTGCCCCGAAAGCACGGGGCGTAGACGCGATCAGGACGATGGTTGCCACCGGAGGGGAGCTGACGATACTCGCACGGGCGATGCGGGAGTTCGGCGAAGAGCACAACGCATTGTTCTTTGTCCGGGATGCGGGCAACATCGAGGCGAGTGATGCCTGTGTCATCATCGGCTCACTGCTGGCTGATACCGTCGGGCTCGACTGCGGCGGGTGCGGGTATCGCACCTGTGCGGATATGCTCAAAGCGCAGGGTGAGAGGCCCCCGCACGCTGCTCCGTTTGGTGGCCCGAACTGTGCCATCAGGATGACCGACCTCGGTATCGCGGTTGGTTCTGCTGTGAAGACTGCGAGCATCCACAACGTTGACAACCGGGTCATGTACACCGTCGGGGTCGGCGCGCTCTCGCTTGGGTGGCTGGAGGGATGCGGTATCGCTTACGGTATTCCGCTCCGGGCATCTGGAAAGAATATCTTCTTTGACCGCACACGGTAACCGGATACAGCATGGCCACCATGAAGATCAGAGGAGGAGACCTGGACCTTGTCGAGTACGAGTTCACCTCCTTCACGCCCGGCGAGAATATCAGGCCGTGCGGCCTCAGGAAAAACTACCCCCTCTCGCCGGTTGCCGGTACCGTCGTCGTCGATGCCCCTGCCCGGATCCACCTCACCGTGCTCGACATGAACCGGTTCTCCCCGGATCGCCCCGGGGGTGGCGGCGTCGGTTTTGCTATCAAGACCTACTGCACCGCCGAGGTCGAGTGCACAACATCGGGACTCGAGATCAACTACTCCCGTGAACCGATCCTCCGACATTTCGCGGAGGTCTTCAGGCACGTGGTCGGCTACACTGGCGGGTTCCGGATTCGTGCACGTGATCATATGCACGAGCACGTGGGGCTCGGGTCCACGAGCACCATCCTCATCGCAGTTGCAAACGCCCTCAATACCGCAGTGGGATCACCGCTGACCTCTGACCAGCTTCGCCTGCTCCTCGGCAACAACTTCGTCGAGGAGACCGAGGCCGGGAACGTCGCGTTCGGGTTCGAGACCGGTGTCGGCCCGGCCGCCAGCACCTACGGCGGCATGGCGGTGATGGGCGACGAACTGACGCTTGTCTACCAGCGCCCTTTTGCGGAGGGGAAGCAGGTCTACATCGCCATCCCGGCCTCTGGTGTCTCGTCGGCGGGAGAGAAAGAGTTTGATCTCCTGATGACCAAAGCCCGGACCCTCGACTACCGCGACCGCACGTTGAAGTCGTATCTCATCATGATGGATCTCATCCCGGCCCTGGAACAGGGCGACCTTGCAAAGATCGGCGATGTGATCTGGGAGATCGAGTTCCGGGGCTCAAAACGTGCCGAAGTGGAGCACCATGGGTTTGAGATCTACCGCTACATGGCAGCGCTCCGGAATGCTGGTCTCGAGTTCGTCGGCATGAGCTCGGTTGGCCCTTCCATCGCCATCATCACCAGCCGCCCGGAGGAGGAGGTGGCGGCGGTCCTCTCATCGGTGGGCCTCCAGATCGCAATCACCACAGAGGTCGATAACGAGGGGCTGAAGATCCGGGTGGAAGAGAAGGTATAGGGGGGCTCCCGGGACCGCTATCTCTTTGAATGCTCACGTTTTCTGGGAGGATCCCGATGGGCAACTACACCCCTCCCGGGGCAGGCGCACATCATCCCCAAGTAGTGCCGGTAGCAATCGGTGAAAGCCCGATCTGCCTGCATCCTCCGGGTCATTGCCCGGAGATGGATTGGTCCCCGCCCCGCCCGGGGCGTGAGCGTGATTCTCTTCGCGGTCCACTCCCAACCACCTCCGGCCAGGAGGTCGTTTTCATCCCGTATCAGGGGGGAGGGGTTCACGCCCGGGAGCGACGATCATCACAGCCCACCGCTACTCCGGTGAGCCCGGGAAAGACCGTTTTCCTTTCGTGCGTGCAGACTCTCGCCGCGTCGTCGCGCTGGATGGCATTTTCAGGAGAGGAGGACTGACGCGTCCCCCGCTCCTCCACGTCATGCCCCTTCTCTCTGCAGCGGGAACGGTTCCCGCTCCCCCTCCCACCTGTCCAGGAGCGACTGGAGGTAGACGCCGAAGAAGGCGCAGAAAAGGCCTCCGATCGTGGTGAAGATGATATATTTCACGCTGGCCTCATCTCCGATGGGAAACCTGGGAACGTCGCTGATCGAGAGGATGTAGATACTTGCGCCGTAGGCGATGATCCCTATCGCCAGCACAAAGAACGGCAGGGCAACCACCCGCTTGACCGCCTCCCGTTCATTGAGGAAGACATCGATGATCTTTCCCACCGATGCAACGAGACCGGCGGCGGTAAACCAGGCGATGGCGCCGTAGATGAACGCCAGGATCTGAAAAAAAAAGCCTGAGGGCGTATAGTAGTCAAGGAGACTTATGAGCCCGAGGATGACACCGATGATGCCAAGCAGTATTGCGGTGATATACGAGACAAAGGTAAACCTGCCACCATGCAGCGACGCCTTCAATGACGAGATGAAATATCCAAAGATCTCGTCGATTCCCATGCCCTTGAAGAGCAGGTAGATGCCAACGACGCCGACGACGACGATGGTTGCACCCTCCGGGTATCCCAGCAGGTAGCCGGCGGCGTAAAGGAGCATGGCAAGACCGAGCGGCACAAGCACCAGTTTTGAGACCTTCGGGTCATCGAGGAGCCGCTTGAGGATGTAGTAGGTTCCCTCAAGGTTTGGCATCTGGTTGACCACAACCCTCCGCACGCTGCTGACCGGCACTCTGGACTGGATGATCGGAAGAACATACTCGTCTTCAGCACCGTCTGTCACAAGAATGCAGGAGTTTGAACCTGTCTCCGCGAGAATCGCATCGAGGCTGGACGCTACCCGCCGGTCTCCATCGAGCAGGTTCATGTGGTTGCCGCAGATGACAGCAACGGCAACCTCCTCCCCCCGTTTGGCAAGCTCGTCGTAGAGCCTGACCGTCTCGAAGAGCGCGTTAACATCAGAGTCTTCCGGATCGGCCAGGCCAAGCGAGGTTGCCGCATGGAGGCATGCCTCTCTGCCCACGATAGGACCATCAATCCGGGCCTTGAACCCGAGGTCATCGTCACGATCGACACAGAGGACAAGCGTCCGCTCTTTTGCCATTGACTAGAACATCTCTTCGGATCTATTAAATGATTTGCAGCAAAGGTGGGAAAAAGTATTAGATGAGTTTTGCACGCTGAAGCAGGAGCAGATCATCTGTAGTAAGTTTCTCTCCGCTCCGGAACTGCTCGAAGATGCGTTCCGCCTCTTTCCGGACGGCCTTCTGTTCCCTGGTGATCCTGGTCCTCCGGGTCTTCTTGCGCAGCCCCGAGATCACCTTGTCGTAATCACGGATCTCTTTCTGGCACGCGATGAATAGTTTGTGCTCCTCATCTGCTGCTTCCTGGGCTTCGACGAACCGCCGGTGAGCTGCGTCTGCCTCCTCACGCGATTTGTCGGCCTTCCTGTACGCCTCCACCATCAGGTCGTGGTGCTGCTGGGCAATCTCGGCCTTCTCGGTGACCGCTTTGTGGAGTTCAGAGGCGTGCCGGCGGTATTCCCGGGCTTCTGCGAGCTTCGCCCGCATCTCCTTGTTCTGTTCGAGCTCTGCTTCCTGGTCCTTGATCGACGCTTTCAGATGCTTGATCTTCTCGATCAGCTCGCGTTCTTTATCGGCGCTGTAGACCTCTGTTTGCTGCTTGAACTCCAGGTGTTCGATCTGCTTCTGCAGTTCCTTGATGCCGCGGTTCCGGAGGTTGCCGTGCTCTCTCTTGAAGGCCTCGAGCTCTTCGAAGAGCGCGTTCGCTTTCTCGTTGTATTCGTTCCTCTGCTCTTTTAGCGCCTGGACTTCTTCGTTGATCTTATCCCGCAGTTCTTTATGCCTCTGCGCCTCCTCGACAAATTCGCGGGTCTGTGCATTCAGCGCGTTGCGTTCACGGGCGTTCTTGCTGGCGAGCGCGTTTAGCTCGTTTCGCCGGTTTTTGTGCTGTTCAGACTCCGCAAGGACTTTTTTTCTCTTCTCAATCAAATCATTCAGCATTCTCTACCAATCCTCGACATTCGATACCTGTCTCATAGTCCCCACCAGCGAGACTGCTCCCATGCGCCTGCAGGGATACCGGAAGCTTCCGTAGCGGTTACACCACAAGAAAAGACGTTTCCCGGACTCGCGTTCGAGTCCGTCATTCATCTGTCTGCTCATGTGCTCAACCCCCGGTACCATGGTTATTGCAGATCCAGGTTCTGCACCCTGCACAATGCACCCCGTGCTGGAGGGATTATACAAGAACGTCTATAGTTCAAACGTCATTCGCGCTATTAAGTATTTCGCAGAAGCCATTTATAGACGCTGGTGAGCGCACCAGCGTGGCAGGAATAAAAATTAGTGGTGAGTGGGGATGAGGAATTCAGAGGAAGTCTATGAGATGTCCGCTCGGCGTGTCCCTACCCCTGCCGCGCCTGTTGAAAGTATCAGATCGCTGCGTTACTGGATCATAGGGTCGCCGGCTCCCGAGGATCTGTGCGCTTTTAACGCCGGTCATGATCGCCATGACGCGAACCCTGCCTTCGTAATCGCTGTTGACCCGTGCTCCCCAGATGACGTCTGCATGGGGGTCGAGCTCGTAGGTCAGGGAGCTTGCGATCTCCTCGGCATCCTGGAGGGTCAGGTCGTTTCCGCCTGTGATGTGGATGAGGCTTCCGGTTGCTCCGCGGTAGTCGATGTCCAGGAGGGGATGGTTGAGGCATTCGTGGACGACGCTCTCGGCCTTGTTCTGTTGCTTGCTCTCTCCGACGAGCATCACAGCAACGCCGCCTTTGCTCATGATGGCACGCACGTCTGCGTAGTCGATGTTGATGAGCGAGGGTTCAGTGATCGTCTCGCTGATGCCCTTGACGGTCTCTGCGATGAGCTGGTCCATAACCGAGAACGCCTGGCCGAGAGGCAGGTTTGGAACATACTTGATGAGCCGGTTGTTGTCTAGCACGATGACTGAGTCGGCAGCAGCTGATAGCGATTCAAGTCCTTCTTCCGCGCGCAAAAGCCGGGCTTTCTCAACCTGGAAGGGATAACTGACCATACCAACGACGATCGCCCCCTGGTCCTTGGCAATCTGCGCGACGACGGGGGCCGTCCCGGTGCCGGTACCTCCACCCATACCGGCGGTGATGAAGACAAGGTCTGCATCGCAGAGCAGCCCCTCAAGGGTTGGCCGGGCCATCTCGGCTGCGCGCCTGCCAACGTCAGGGAACCCGCCAGCCCCGAGACCCTTGGTGAGCGATTTGCCGACAAGCACTCTCTTGTCGGCCTGGATCATGTCCAGGTGTTGTTTGTCTGTGTTGATCGCGATCGTCTCTGCACCGTTGACCTGCATGTGGTACAGACGATTGATGGTATTGTTGCCTGCACCCCCGCATCCTACGATGACGATCCGTGGTTGGCCGAGGAGATCATCTTCATCCTCGACGGAATCCGTCTTCAGGTACTTTTCACGTTCTGCGTGTTTTAACGCTTCGTTGATGATCGTCTGCATTAAATACCTCCTAAACCTTGAATGAAATCTGTTCAGCCTCGCGGAGAACACGGTTTCCATGCTTCTCGAGAAGCGCCCTGACTGCGTGCCGCACGGCTTCTGATACCGTGGGGAACTCGCCAGCCTCCACCAGCTTCTCGAGCATCTCAACCTGCTGCCGGGGCAGTCTGATAGTTATCCGATCCATCATCGCAATCACTCATATCTGACATATGGCAGACATCCGGCTGTCATCTGTCAGACAATCGTAATCTTCATGTCTGACTGCATCAGATAGGTGATAATGGCTTCCATATGTTATAAATATCTTCTGAAATGAATCACCACCCTGCATAACGGTTTTATGGATAGCAGCCGACAACGTACCTCAAAAGGGCTTCAAGGATTATGAGAAGAGACCTGCCGGAGAGAATGGAACATGGCGGCAAGGTGCGCTGGCATCGCGCGCGAGGGAGAGGGGAATTGCTTGATTTCAGCGCCAACATAAACCCCTACCCCCCAGATATTCCCTGGGAACCGGACCTTTCGATGCTGAAAGACTACCCGGACGACCGGTATGAGGCGCTCAAAGAGGTGATCGGCAGGACATTTGGGCGTGATGCGGCAGAGGTCGCTGTCGGCAACGGGTCTATCGAACTGATCCGCGCGTTCTGCTCTGCCATGCTCGGGGAGGGAGATACTGTCTGCGTCACACCCCCGACGTTTGCCGAATACGAGATGGCGGCGCTGCTGGCCGGCGCCCGGTGCTCTGCTGACAGCACCGGCGCCTCTGTTCGGTTCCTCTGCAACCCAAACAACCCGACCGGAAAACTCTACACCCGGTCTGAAGTTCTCCGGCTGCTTGCAGGGACGGCGGAGCAGGGAGCGTACCTCTTTCTCGACGAAGCGTTCATTGAACTCTCTGATCCGCGCCAGAGCCTCGTTGACGTCTCCCACGAGAACCTCTTTGTCCTGCGCTCCCTGACAAAGAGTTTCGCTGTGCCGGGCATCAGGTTCGGGTATGGTTTCGCCGCCCCCGAACTCATTGAGAGGGTGGAGACGATGCGCCTTCCCTGGACGGTGAACGCGTTCGCCGAGTCCTTTGCGATCGAGGCCTTCCGAAATTACGATACGCTCAAAGACTCGCGGGAGAAGATCATCCGGGAACGGAGGTGGCTCTGTGACCGTCTGGCCGACCTCGGCCTCGTCTACGAGCCCCCATCTGCAAACTACATCCTGGTAGAGGTTCCGATGGAGGCTGGAGTGCTGGTCGAGCGGCTCCTCAGCCATGACATCCTGGTCCGGGACTGCCGATCGTTCGGGCTCCCCCGCCACATCCGCGTGGCAGTGCGGACCCATGATGAGAACAGGCAGCTCATTGAGGCGCTCAAGGCATGCTTGTCCTGATCATGGCGGGGGGAAAGGGGTCCCGGCTCCGGATGGGTGAGAAGCCGCTGGTCACCATCTGTGGCAGGCCGATGCTCTCCTACGTCATCGACGCCTTTGAATCCGCAGGACACGAGGTTGTCGTGGTCGCCTCGCACCGGACACCGTACACCAAAAACTGGTGCCGGGCAAGGGGGATAACCCTCTATGCGGCCGAAGGGCTTGGTTACGTTGAGGATATCCGGGCAGCGGCCGAGGACCTCGTGGTAGAGGGGACGCCTTTCTTCACCTCGGTGTCGGATCTCCCCTGTCTTGCACCCGATATCATCGCCGATGTCGAGGATTCCTGGCGCCGGGCGGGAACGCTGGCGTGCTCCACGTGGGTGCCCCGTGACCTCTGCGAGGAACATGGTTGCCGCACGCAGTACACGGCGATGGTCGACGACACGGTGGCCTGCCCCGCCGGAATCAACATCCTGACGGCGGGCGATCCTGACAAACCCCAGGAGGAACTGCAGCTCCTCCTGCATGACCGGCGGCTCGTCTTCAACATCAACACGCGCGAGGAGCTGGTGCTGGTGCAGGAGTACCTCTGCCGGAAGCGGATCCCGTAGTTCCCGATGGGTGCCGCTCCCACCTTCATTTCCCGGGGAGAAACTGTATTATCAGATTATCGCTGACCTCTATACATGGAGTCTTGCCGGGAAATCGAACTGGAGGGGCATATCATCGATTCGGGTGTTATGACCCTGGTGTTCGATAAGATCATGGATATGGGAGGGGAGTTTGAGATCCTCACGTTTGAGGTCGGGAAGCTCAAGACGGATACAAGTTATGCACGCCTGCGCGTGTCTGCGCCCACCGTTCAGCAACTCGATGCCATCCTCTCTGAACTGCACCGGTTCGGCGCACGCACGCCCGAGATCAGCGACGTCATCCTTGTACCGGCAGAGGGTGACCGGATCCTCCCGAAGGGGTTCTACTCGACCACCAACCACCCGACTTTCGTGAAATATCAGGGTGAATGGCTGCCCGTCGAGCGGATCGAGATGGATTGCCATATCGTGGTCGATGAGGTGAATCGGCGGGCCATCTGCACCCCGATCTCTAAGATCAAGGCTGGCGATGCCGTCGTTGTCAGCGAGGCCGGGGTGCGCGTGATCTATCCGGAGCGGCCGAGGAAGGCCAGCACGTTCGAGTTCATGCATGGGACCGTCTCGTCGGAGCGACCGAGCGAGGCGATCATCGCAAAGATCGCCCGCGAGATTCTCAAGATGAAGCAGGAGGGAGGGAAGATAGCGCTCGTCGGCGGCCCGGCAATCGTCCATACCGGGGCGGCAGGGGCCCTTGCGAAGATGATACGCGAAGGCTACATCGATGTGCTCTTTGCGGGGAACGCGCTTGCAACCCATGACATCGAGTCCAATCTCTATGGCACATCTCTTGGAATGAACATCAAGACGGGCACGCTCGTCACGGGCGGGCACAGGCACCACATCTGTGCCATCAGCGAGATCATGCGGGCCGGGTCCATCAAAGACGCCGTCGACCAGGGGATTGTTACCGGCGGAATCATGTACGAGTGCGTGAAGAAGGGCATACCGTTCGTGCTCGCCGGTTCCATCCGGGATGACGGACCGCTCCCTGACACGATCACGGATGTTGTAGAGGCGCAGGATGCCATGCGCCGCCATCTCTCGGATGTTGGTATGGTGTTGATGGTCGGGACGCTCCTTCACTCCATCGCTGTTGGGAACTGCCTCCCCTCGTACGTCAAGACGGTCTGCGTCGATATCAACCCCGCAGCGGTGACGAAACTGATGGACCGCGGCACGACACAGGCGGTCGGCGTCGTGAGTGATGCAGGGACGTTCCTCCCGCTGCTTGCAAAACAGCTGGAGGAGCAAAAGAAGGCCTGATAGGGTATCGATTCCAAATTGTCGGACTCTGCCAGACCCCCCGTACCGGTTAAGGGGCCCATCCCCCGGAACACCGGACCGCGGTGAACATCACACCCGGGTGGGTGGGGACGGCTTCCCTTCCCTGCAAACGATCGGTTCGGCGCGTCACCGCGTAAGCGGCATACAGTATGGCTCTTCCCGGTCCAGGACGAACTTCCACTCTTCTTTACACCCACAATCCATCTCTGCGAGCGCGCGTAAGAGCCCGGTATCCCCGGTCAGCGAGTAGTCGCGGATCCCCTTCACGAGTGAGCGGTCACAGTTACCGCAGTTGTGCGGACCCCGGACCTGTCCGCCTCCGACGGGGTCGCAGAGAAGATGTACCGGGGAACTGATCAGCACGTCAAGGACGGTCCAGAGGTAGGGCGGGCGGTATGCGTGCTGCCTCCAGAGACGCTCGACCTCGGTCCTGCCCTGGACGGTGCAGAGGTTCATGGAGATGCTGTCGGCGACAGAGGAGACCTCCCTGATAGAACGCATCATGTCGTCGCGCGCCTCGCGCTCGGTCAGGAACGGCGGTTTCATCAGGAGGTAGGCCTTCACGCCCACGCCAGCGGCGTGCGCAACCCCTGCGGCGTGGCGGAAGTCGGCATACGAGAATCCCTTATTGATACACTTCTCTCTGATGAAATCGTTCGTGGTCTCAAGGCCTATGGCGACAGAGAGCGGTGTGGTCCAGGCACCGGTATCGATCATCTCCCGAAACTCCTGGAGCGTATCCGAATCGATGTATTCTGGCCGTGTCTCAGCGATCACCATCTTGCCCTGGAACGCTTCCGCGACGGCGCGCCGCGCAGCCGGGGGGACTTCGTCGGGGTCGAAAAAACTTCCTGACGTGAAGACCTTGAGCACCTGGTAATCCTCATCGCGAAAGTTCTCTTTCACCCAGCGGACCTGGTGGATCAGCCGGTCGACGAGGTCATCCCGGGAGATCTCTGAGTAACGCTCGTGCCGGTAACCACACATACGGCACCGGTTCCAGGAACATCCCCCGCTCCTGAGGATAACCGTCAGCGTATTGAGTACCTGCCCTCCGATGCGGTCCTTCCCTCGCCAGGATGCCAGCGGTTTCTCAACTGATTTGGATAGCATTATACCTCATATTCGTCGATGTAATGGTATGAAAAGGATCGCATGGTTGACACTCCTTGCTGCGACGCTGCTGGTCTCTGTGGCGTCAGCTGCGTACGTCGAGATCAATGCTCCAGAGACGGTATACGTTGGCGAACCCCTCGTCGTCACCGGCACCACGGTCACGGGGGGGCTCACAAAGCCTACGCTCAACCCGGGGTTCAGTACTGATGTTGTCTTATACCGTATCAAGCACTCAAAGAGCGAGGTTGATCGGAAGACCATCGTTGTGCAGGAGGATGGTTCGTTCTCAGCGACGTTTGATACCAGGGGTCTTGCTGCAGGGACGTACACGGTCGAGATCATCGACCCCGATTATCCGAACACCTTCGGGGGTAGTTCAAAGACCCTGCAGTTCCTCAAACTGGTCGACCGGTCAGGGGATATCAAGATAACCTCTGATCTCAATCAGGAATTTGATGGCAGCCTCGATATCGCGGGCGCAATAGACGGGATCGGGAACGCGGGCGTGAGGATCCTGGTCGAGCATAACGGCACCACCGTCTATGGGCCTGAGTACATCAGGACCGATGCGAATGGGGCGTTCTCAGTGACCGTGCCCATACCTGGCGCAGGCACGTATCATGTCACATTCTCTGACACGCGAGGCTACATCGGCACCACCGAGTTTGTGGTGACGGGTGCGCCGACTCCCACAGAGACGCAGGAGCCGGTGGTCTCGGCCAGTGCACCTGCTACACGGTCTGCCCCGGCCTACTTTGAGGTTGATACCAGGACCGGCAAGGTGACGCTCACAACATCATCCGGGGTTGACTGGGTGGTCGAGTACATCTCCGAGGACGGAGACCTCCATAAGGTCAACGAGAAGGGGCTGCTCGATCCCGAGGTCATTGAGTTCTCCGCCCAGGGAGGCCGGATCTACGTTAAGATCTACCCGGTTGGCTACAGCGACAGCAAAACGGTGCGGCTCTCGGGCACGAATGTCGACGCGATCCGGGTGAGCCAGGATGCGCCGGGGTTCTTCGGTGACGAGGTGCCCACCCCCACCACAGAGGCTGCCACACCACTCCCTGCAGTGCTGGCACTCCTTGCGCTTCTCGTGGTCGTCTTCGGCCGCCGGGGGTGAGCAACCTTTTTTTCATCAGGTGACCAATAGGTAGAAGCAGGCCGGGATAGTCTAGTCTGGTAAGGCGGTGGCCTTGAAAGCCACTGGTGCCTGGCACCTCGGGAGTTCAAATCTCCCTCCCGGCGCTTTGATATATCCCATCTTTTCTCACCTCTTCCATCTGCAGGCCGACCACCGCAGGGGTTGTTCTCGGTCCGGCATCCAGGCCTCAATCGCGGGTGGCTGATCACCGCAAAACAGGGCGCAAATAACTATATCGTGACTGCGGTCAGGAGTGCATACATGCGCATAGGGATACTCTCCGACACACATGACCACATTGCGATGGTTGACGCGGCCGTAGGACGGTTGAACAGGGAAGGGGTTGACCTGGTACTCCATGCCGGTGATTACATCTCGCCTTTTGTCATCCCGCGGCTGGCAAACCTGAGATCGCCCATGATCGGCGTCTTCGGGAACAATGATGGCGACCGTCATCTCCTGGCGGCGCGGTTTGCTGAGTACGAGCACCTCAGCCTGCGGGGGGCTTTCGCCGCTGTCAACGCGGAGGAGACGATGATAGGACTCCTTCACGGTGACGACCGTGAACTCCTGCAGGCGCTCATCGCGAGGGAGGCATTCGACGTCCTGGTCCATGGTCATACCCACCAGGCGAGGGTCGGGGATACCGGGAAGACACTGGTCGTCAACCCCGGGGAGACCTGTGGTTACCTGACCGGCAGGCCTACCATCGCGGTGCTGGATACGGTAGCCAGGGATGCGGAGGTGCTCTCTCTCTGATCGTGTGGAAACGGTGCGAGTGCGGGAGGAGGTTGCCTCAGGACTCGAGGGCGTTCACAAAAACCTGATGCGGGTTATGCCGCACCAGGTTCTCCGGGCTCTTCTCTGGCTCTTTCCCCAAGATTCCACGCAGGAGTTCCGGCATACCCGAGGTCTGCCCTCAGGATCGCCTCAGAGGTGTTCAGCGAGTCCGGGACATCGAAGTAGAGGTAGCCTTTCTGTGATTCGTACCGGTCCAGCGTCTTCTGCCTGAATGACTCTCCAAATGAGGTGAAAGGCGGGACATCAAGAGGTGCAAACGTCGCTCCCTGGTATTCGAGGGTGAATGCGCTCCGATCTGGTGTCACGATGGTGTAGAGATCAGAGTCGCCCTTGTGTCCGAGATTCGTCGACTTGACGGTGACAAGGAGGAACATACGCCCTTCGCCTGCCTCGAATTTTGTCATTGATGCATTGACAGGTTCTGCATGGTATGCTTTTGCGGTCCTGGTAGACTCCACGAGCAGCGAGACCATGTTCTCGCCCGGGGGGTCGTCATAGGTGTGGCGCTCCTGGAGAGACAGTATCTCTGACGGTGACGTGACTCGCACCGATACGGCCCCGACCCCCGTGACAGGTATCGCCGCCAGGGTGCTGGTAGCGGCGGTGCTCATCAAAGGCGCGCCGACCTGCAGGTCGAGTGCCTCAAGCCTTTCTGATGCCTCGACGAATTCCCTGAAGGCCGTAGGCATCGATTCAGGGGTATTGAGGAGGTTCCGGCTGGTCGTGGAGTAGGTCTCGAGCAACCTGATGAACTCTTCTTTAATGGGCTGTTGTCCGGGAGATACCTGGAGCGGTTGTGCCTCGCCGATCAACCGGGTGGAGAGTGCGTAGAGGTCGTCCACCGCTACAGAGGCCGCATCTGTATCCTGCAGGTAGAGGGCATGGGCATGTTCCATCGAGAGTTTCATCAGGCGGATGCTGGCAGTGTTGATCAGTGCTGCCAGTTGTTCATCGTCGTAGTGGCCGGTCCACGCGGGAGGAGCAGCATCAGCGAGGGTCAACGGCGGCGGGGCTGATGTCTCGCTGCTTTCCGGGGTGACCGGTGTCACGTCTTCCTCCCCGGTGCCCGGGGATGGTTCGGGGGTTTCCTCAATGCCCGGGGATGGTTCGGGGGCGGGGGTGTCAGGAACCTTCAAACTGTTTCCTGCCGCCAGCAGATCGCCAGGTGAGAACGGTAAAAGTTCTCCTGACTCCAGTGCTGCGAGCCCGTAGCCGGGGTCGGCGATGGCAGGCGTAAAGAGGAATCCCGTGCAGACGGCGATTCCGAGAGCAATGAGAGCGTTTGCGTGGTGTTTGCTCATGCGCATTTTTTAGCAACATCTGAATATTAATATTATTATATTGTCCGTTGGAAAAAAGGGACTCTCCGACAAAACCGTTCCCTGTATCAACCAAAATCCGCTGGTCCTGGACCGGTGCATCATGGTACCCTCCCTCCCCCGGAAGGTCGTTTCTCACGAGACGCCCATAAGGCGGAGGCTCATTCTGCACGGCCGTGACTGCTCTTGCGGGCAGTGGACCGCGGGGGAGGGGGCGCGCCCGCGGATCCCGGGCCTTCGCGATGTGAACCCGTCGCGCTCTCAGGCACTGGAGGACCCAGCCAGGGAGTACCCCGGCAAATCCCCATACCTGACATTAGCGCCATAGGGGAGCCCCCTCCCCGTTATGCAAAGGCCGGGGGCTTTCACGTGCCCGACCTGGAGATGGTTCATCAGTCGAGCCTGTGGCCGGGGAGATCTTGCGTTTCACACAGGAATCGTCGGGCATGGGTATCTTTCTGCGCAGGAGAAGGCTCCTCTTGTGGAAACATATATGAACTCTTACGGGTTACCGGGATAGGAGGGATGCCTGTGGAGATCGTGAAGATCCCGAATATGGACAAGGCAGAGTATGATCAGCTCATCGAGGAGGGGTTTATCAGCCGTATCGCGTTCCAGGGGAATAAATACCCATACATTGCCCCTTTCCTCTATGTCTTCGATGGGAAGTTCCTCTATTTCCTGGCGACTAAGTACGGGAGGAAGAATGACCTCTTTCGGCAGCACCCCTATGTCTCTGTGGAGATCGAGAAGTACTCGAGTGACCTCTCCTGTTACACCTTCGTGACCATGCAGGGTTACCTGGTGCAGCTTGAGGATGCAATCCAGAAGAAGATCATCAGGGAGAAGTTTGTGGAGATGATCGAGAGGCACAACCTCTCAAATAACGTCCTTGCCGCGCTCGGCCACAAACCCGAAGAGCCAATCGAGGTGATAGCATCTGAGGAGCGTTCGAATATCTGGAAACTTACCGGAGTGACCGATATCGTCGCCTTAAAGAACTTATAACCCCTTTCAGGGAATGCCCCCCTCCCTGCGGCAGTGTCCATCGTAGTCTGGCATGCCTGTGCCATCGATGTGGTCAGGTGCCCGGGCATCCCACGCACTTCCCGGCGCTGCCTGCCGGGGCGGGTGGGGTGGGGGGACGTTTGCGGCAACGCGCACCTCGACGTGGGGCATCCAGTGCGCTTTATATAAGATGTAATATTCCAGCAGGAAGACCTGATCTAAACGCAGTAATTGACCTGACAGGCAACTCTGCGGGCGGCGCCGGGGCGCTTCGGGGACCGGCCAGTCCATCCGTGCTCCCCACCAATCATCGCTCACAAGCAGCGCCCCTGGCCCGCTCCTCTCCAGCAGTTTTTGCCTCATCAGCACCGGATGTACCTATCAAACGGAGAGAGAATTGTTCGCATCGACGCGATACCCCATTGATTCTCTTAGATCAACCATAATCGCCAAATCTCTCATTGAAATAATAATATTTTTATAGTCAGATTTAAAACAATAGATGCGACCTAATGGTGAGCGGATGAGGTCAGACAAAGTACGGTATTTTACACCACGCGATGAAGAACTCGCCGAACTCCTCATGGGTATCGGCCTTAAGAGGAATGTCTCAAAAGTGCTGGTATACCTTGCGAACACAAAGGAAGCCACATCTCGTGACATCGAGCGCGGCACTGATCTCCGGCAACCCGAAGTGAGTATCGCCATGCGCTACCTCAGGGAGTGCGACTGGGTGGATACCCGTGAGAGCAAGTCAGAGAGCAAGGGACGGCCGGTGAAGATCTACACGCTTTCCCGTCCCATAACCGAGATCATGGACACGATTGAGAACGAAAAGAGAAAAGAAGCCCGTCAACAGCTAGACCTTATCCAGAAGATGCGAGAATGTATATCAATGCAGTGATACGACGCGACAACCCTTTTCCTCACCAACAATGACCGTTATCTTTTCTTTGTAGACGGAGAAAAGACCACACTCCAGTGCACCAGGGATGGCGGCTATCGCCGTTTCCAGGCTTTCGGGGTCCGTGATCGTCCCGAAGTCACAGTCGATGATGAAGTTTCCGTTGTCGGTGATGACCGGACCGTCCTTCTTTGTCCCCTCTCTGAGGGCAGGGCTGGCTCCGAGCGCAGCGAGGCGCCGGGAGACGGGCGATGAGGCGAAGGGGAGTACCTCCACCGGCACAGGTGCGTTCAGGGTTTCCACCATCTTTGTCGGATCGACGACGATATACACCGTCCGGGCAGCGTCGCAGACGCACTTCTCCCGGAGGAGCGCTGCTCCCCGCCCCTTGATCAGGTGGAGATCCGGGTCGGCCTGGTCGGCTCCGTCAATGGCTATGTCGAGATCGGGATGCTCATCGAGACTGGTGAGCGGGATGCCGTACCGGCGGGCCCGGATGGCTGCCTGGTAGGATGTCGGGACGCCGGCGATGGATAGACCGTCTCTGGCGATCCGCTCACCCAACCGCTCCATCGCGAAGAAGACGGTCGATCCCGTGCCGAGGCCAACGATCATCCCATCCTCGACCATCCCGGCCGCGTGGTAGCCTGCATTCCGCTTTAACTCGTTCTGATGCGCTGGATCCATGTGTATTCTTCACCTTGCATTCAGATATTCATGCCGTTGAGGATATCCCTGAGGTCGTCTTCGGCGCGGAACGCCGTGCAGTCAAGTGTAATCGGTGTGATCGAGACATTGCCCTTCTGAACCGCGTGCACATCGGTCCCCTCTTCTGCATCTTCACGCAGAGGCCCATTGATCCAGTAGTACGGGCGGCCGCGAGGGTCAAGGCGTTTCTCCACACCTGTGTAGAAGAGTTTCTCGGCAAGGCGGGTGATCTCGTAGCCGCCGCGCACCGGCGTCGGGATATTCACATTAATGACATGTGCACTCTTCGGGAACCCGTTTTCCAGGATCTTCTCGCAGATCTCGCGGACCACCCGTTTCGCGTCACTAAATCGTTCCGTGATCCGGGAAGGGTCATCGAACTTATCGCCCTGGTCTTCCACCTGCAGTGAGAAGGCAAGAGACGGCACCCCCTGGTTGGATGCCTCGAGCGCGGCTCCGACGGTGCCCGAGGTCATGATAGACTCATACGAGAGGTTCTCGCCGATATTGATACCGCTGACCACGAGATCAGGGTTCAGGCGCAACGCAAACAACCCGATGATCACGGCGTCTGTCGGTTTCCCGCCAACCGAGTATGCGGGCACCCCGTTCAGCGTCACCCGGGTTGCGCGGATCGGCTCAAAGATGGAGATCGATCTCCCCACCGCGCTCTGCTGGGTAGCCGGTGCGACCACGGTGACGTCGGCGATCGGCTCAAGCGCCTCGTACGCCGCCCAGAGCGCCGTGGACGTGATCCCGTCATCGTTGGTGAGCATTATCTTTGGCTTCATCGTCTATATTATGGATCGTTCCTGCGCATCAAACATCTGTCGATCGTCAGGGTCAAGTGCTTGCCAGCCAACCTGTACTGCGATGAAGGCCTTTCTCGCCGAATACAGCGTATGCAATGACCCCGAACTTGCACCTGAAGGCGCTGCCATGCTCTCGGTTCTCAGCAGGAGTTTTACCCGATGCGGTTACGATGTGGTGACGCCGGAAGGGCCTGATTTTGAGGGCGAGATCCGGAGGCTCGCACCCGGCTGCGACGTGGGACTGGTTATTGCGCCGGATCATCTCATCTTCCGGTACACGCACCTCCTTGAGCAGCTGACTCACAACATCGGGTGCGGAAGCATGAATGCAGCGGTCTGTGCAAACAAACTGCGGACAGCAGCGATCCTTGCCCGGCACGGGATAGAGGTTCCTCCCCCTGCCCCCCCGGGGGGGATGCAGGTCGTAAAACCGATCATGGGCTGCGGCTCCCTGGGGGTCAGGCTGACTGATGAGGAACCCGGCGCCGACGAGTTTGCCCAGGGTTACCTGGAGGGGGAGACGCTGAGCGTGAGTCTCGTGGGGAGCCGGGTGACCGGTAACGTCTGTGAGTATTATTCGGGGGCTCCTCCACTCCTGCTTGCCGTCAATCGGCAGGAGATGGGTATTGATAGAGATGGGAATTTCCGGTACCTCGGGGGCGAGACGCCCATCCACCCTGACCGTGAGGAAGAGATCGTATCCACCGCCATCCATGCGATGAGCGTCCTCGGGTGCCAGGGATACACCGGGATCGATATCATCGCCGGTGACCGCATCTACGTGGTGGATGTCAACCCGAGACCCACGACCAGCCTGGTCGGGATCGCGGAGGTCATGGAAGAGGAGATCGCAGATATCCTGGTAGCGGCGTCTCGCGGCGAGGCGCCGGCAGAGGTACACCTCTCGGGGAGGGTCCGGTTCGATAAAGACGGAGGGATCAGCCGGATATGATCGGCATCGATATAGGAGGTGCGAACCTCAAGGTCGTCGACGACGCGGGTGTGCATATTCACTACTGCCCGCTCTGGCAGGGCGCACCGCTCACCGATCTCCTTGAAGCCTATAGAGAACCCGCCGCCGTGGTGATGAGCGGGGAACTGGCAGACTGCTTCGCGAGCAAGATCGAAGGGATCCGGTGGATCGTCGATGCCGTTCATGCGGTCATCCCGGACGCCGTCTTCTACGGCATCGATGCCGCGTTTCATACCCGGCCGGTCCCGGCTCTTGCTGCCGCGAACTGGCTGGCATCAGCCGATTACCTGCGGAAAGACTACGCTGATGCGGTTCTCCTCGATGTCGGGAGCACTACCGCCGACGTCATCCCCCTTAACTGCTTCGAGGCCCTTAAAGGACTGACTGATACCCGGCGGCTACAGAAGCACTACCTCGTCTACACCGGTATGCTCAGGACGAATATCGCAACGCTCCTCCCGTCAGTCATGCTGGACGGGACGGTGACCCCGGTGAGCACCGAGTACTTCGCTACAAGCGCCGACGCACACCTCGTACTTGGCCACATCACTCCGGAAGATTACACCTGCCCTGCACCGGATAACGGTGAAAAAACACCGGATGCGGCGCTCCGGAGGCTTGCACGGGTTGTCTGCGCAGATATCGATGAGATAGGGAAAGACGGAGCCCTCCAGATCGCCAGGCAGTTCTGGCAGGCCCAGCGGACGTTGATCACCCGCGCGGTGGGGCGCGCACTCTTCCAGAGCGGTACCGGGCGGGTGATCACGGCAGGGATAGGAGCGGATCTCTTTGCCCGGGAACTGGGCGGCGTGACGTTGAACCAGGAACTCGGGGAAGTCTCGGCCGCGCTTCCAGCATATGCTGTCAGGGAGGTGGCACTACGAGCCGCTGGAGATTGACTCTCATCCTGCTCGCGGTGTCGGTCATCATCACGGGGGTATCGCTGGCGCTCGGCTTCCCGTTCTTCTTTCTCTTCCTATTCATACCGTTGATCCCGTTCTTCGGGAGACCGCCTTCTGTGAGGCGCTGTCCTGTCTGTGGTTGGGAAACCGCAGGCAGCGAGCGCTTCTGCCCCTACGATGGGGTCCTGCTTGTGCCTGAGGGCAGCGATGGAGAGGTTCAGGAGGGAGAGCGGTAGAGGGAGGCCGAAGAGTTCGGTTGCCGGTATCGGACCAAAGTCCCGGGAGGCGTAGTTCCGGATCGTCCCCCGGTCCACAACGATCCCCATCGCCCTGAGGTGCTGCGCTGCCTGGTTGAAAGGCATCTGCTGCGAGAGGACGAGGCAGAGATCGACTATCGGCGAGCCAAGGCGTGTACCGGGGTAGAAAGGTGCGTCTGCGTAGCAGAGATGGCCGCACTCCTGACAGTAGAAGCGTTTCACGTAGACCCTGATTGTGCGCTCCTCTCCCTGCTCAAGGATGACGGCAAACCGCTTTGCCCGCAGATCGTGCCCGGCTACAGGACCGCCGCACGATGGGCAGGCATCAAGGTCGGTGAATCTCACGCCGTCCATCGATGCCAGAGCGTTTCCCACCAGGTCGGCGAGCATGGGAGATATGGGTATCAGTCTCGTCATAAGTCAAGTCTCAGGCAGGAGACCTCGGTCTTTCAGGCCGGGGAGGAATGCCGTCTGCCTATTCCCGGCATACCATTCTGTTCTCCCGGCGATACGCGTCAGGATCGTACAATCCTCCACCTTTGCGGTTTGAGTCACCCGTCCTCCGGTGATGTAGTTGGTGTCTAATACAGGTACACGCATGGCAGGTATTCCTTTCTCCCGGTCAAACCGGGGTTACATTTCCCTTCGGAGTTGCGAGACAGGCTTAGTGCTCCTGAGAGCACGTCGGGTTTTGGCGTGCCCGGAAGAAGGACAGGCCAGGGAAACACCCGTCTGTTCTTGTAGCCCAAAACGCTGCTGCAATCGATTGGTCGCCTCCTGGTCTACTGTTTGGTCTCGCTTAGCCGTTCGCAAGCCACTGGTTTTAACCGGGGGTAGTTGCCTCTGCCAAAAATCCTCTTTTATGCCCTCACAATTGGAAGGTGTCCTCAAAGATGTTTTTCTCTCGCCAGCAATTAATTCCTCTGTTCAGGAGGTGCGGTGCAGGACGCCAGCATACCTGTGGTGAAGGGGTATGCGCCAGGGGTTGTTGAGATCCGGTCATTGCTGAAGATATGCGCATTTCCACCGATATTCGCAGAAATACTCCTCCTTTCCACCATTATTCATCGAAAAACGGCAAGTTAACCACTACTGTTAAATATTATATACCCCTATATTAGGGTATCCGAGGTTTTACCATGGAACTCAAGTTCGTACAGACGACATGCCCGTACTGCGGTACGGGATGCAGCTTCAACCTCGTGGTGAAGGAGGGTAAGGTTGTCGGCACACAACCCTACACCCGCTCACCTGTCAACGAGGGTAAGGTATGCCCCAAAGGCACCTATGCTCACGAGTTCGTGAACAGCCCGGATCGTCTCACGAAGCCGTTGATCAAGAAAGACGGCAGGTTTGTTGAGGCGACCTGGGACGAGGCGTATGACCTGATCGTTCAGAAGTTCAGGTCGTACCGGCCCGACGAGTTCGCGGCGCTCGCATCAGCCAGGGTCTCCAATGAGGAGAACTACCTGATGATGAAGTTCACCCGCGGCGTCATGAAATCCCGGCACATCGACCACTGCGCACGGCTCTGCCACGCATCCACCGTCGCGGGACTTGCCGCATCGTTCGGGTCGGGTGCGATGACCAACTCTATTCCTGACATCGCTGAGTCAAAGTGCGTCTTTGTCATCGGGAGCAACACCTTCGAGCAGCACCCTCTGATCGGACGCAGGATCGTCCAGGCCAGAATGAACGGCGCGAAGGTCATCTACGCTGATCCGAGGTACACTCCAACCGCCCGGCAGGCTGACCTCTACATGCAGTTTGTCCCCGGGACCGACGTTGCCATCTTAAACGGCCTGATGCAGGAGATCATCAGAAACGGCTGGGAGGATAAGGAGTTCATCGAAACGAGGACCAGGGACTACGAGAAACTCAAGGAGGTCGTCATGAAGGAGGACTACAGCCTTGAGAACGTCTCGAAGATCTCTGGCATCCCGGTTGAGCACCTCAAGACCGCTGCAGAGTGGTTCGGCACGATCAGGCCCGGGGCCATCCTCTACTCGATGGGCATCACCCAGCACACCGTCGGCGTGGACAACGTCCGGTCGATCGCGAACATCCAGATGCTCACCGGCAACCTGGGCAAGCCCGGTGCCGGCGTGAACGCGCTCCGTGGTCAGAACAATGTCCAGGGCGCCTGTGACATGGGCTGTCTCCCAAACGTCTTCACCGGTTACCAGAAGGTCACTGATGAGGGCGTCCACAAGAAGTTTGCCGACGCCTGGGGCTTCCCTGACGGCATCTGCGAGCCAGAGACCGGCTACGAGGTCACCGTCATGATGAACGTCCTGGTCGATAACCCCGGCGAACTGAAATGCATGTACATCATGGGCGAGAACCCGATGCTCTCCGATCCGGACATCAACCATGTCAGGGAGGCCATCGGGAACCTGGAGTTCCTGGTCGTGCAGGATATCTTCCTGACCGAGACCGCCGAACTCGCCGACGTCGTTCTGCCTTCCGCCTGCTATGCGGAACGGGACGGCACCCAGACCAGTACCGAGCGGCGCGTCCAGATGTGGCGCAAAGCCCAGGAACCGCCAGGCGAAGCAAAGGAAGACTGGAAGATCCTCTGTGAGCTCGCCGCAAAGATGGGCTACGCGGAACAGTTCCCCTACCAGGACATGGAGGAGATCTTCAACGAGATCGCCGCCCTCACGCCTTCCTACCACGGTATGTCCTACGAGCGGCTCGAACGGCCTGAAGCGCTCCACTGGCCCTGCCCGACCGCGGAGCACCCTGGCACGCCGATTCTCCACCGTGAGAAGTTCTCTCATCCGGATGGTCTCGGTGTATTCGCACCGATCGAGTGGCAGCCGCCGGCGGAGGTCCCCGACGCTGAGTACCCCTATATCCTCACGACCGGGCGTATCCTCTGGCACTGGCATACCGGCAGCATGACCCGTCGGTCCAGGACGCTCGACTCCGAGGTCCCCACCGGCTGGATCGAGATCAACGCCGGAGACGCAAAAGAGCTCGGCATCCAGAACGGAGAGATCGTCCGGGCGGTCACCCGCCGTGGTTCCGTGAACGTTCCTGCGAAGGTGACCCCTGATATCATGAGGGGTGTCATGTTCATGCCGTTCCACTTCGCCGAATGCCCGGCAAACCTGCTGACTCACAACGCCCTCGACCCGATAGCCAAGATCCCGGAGTTCAAGGCCTGTGCTGTGAGGGTTGAGAAGATCACGGAGGCCTGAACACATGGCAACAAAAGGAGACAGGATGTACGCATGGGCAGCGGATGCCGCCTGCCAGGAGAGAGGAGAGTGTGGTGGAGCAGTCACCGCTCTGCTGACGCACGCTCTCAGGTCTGGCATGGTGGATGCTGTCCTTGCGGTCAAGAAGGGGCAGGATATCTACGATGCAGTGCCGGTGTTCATCACCGACCCTGACGAGATCGCAGAGACGGCTGGATCGCTTCACTGCGGGACGCTCCTGCTCTCGAAACTGATCAAGAACTATCTGGACGGCGCCCGGGATAAGCGCCTTGCTGTGACGGTGAAGGGCTGCGATGCGATGGGCATATACGAGCTTGCGAAGCGCAACCAGGTCAACCTGGACAACCTCCTCCTGATCGGCCTCAACTGCGGCGGCTCGGTGAGCCCGGTGACCGCCCGGAAGATGATCCGCGAGAAGTTCGAGGTCGACCCTGACGATGTCGTCAAGGAGGAGATCGACAAAGGCCAGTTCATCATCATGACAAAGGATGGTGAGCACAGGGGCATCTCGATGGACGATCTTGAGGATGCGGGGTATGGCCGCCGACCGAACTGTCGCCGGTGCAAGATGAAGATCCCGCGCCAGGCCGATCTCGCCTGCGGGAACTGGGGGGTCATCGGTGATAAGGCCGGGAAGGCTACGTTCGTCGAGGTCTGCTCTGAGAAGGGTGCAAACCTCCTGAATGCGGCTGTTGCGGCTGGAGCTGTCGCCACGGAGCCCGCGAACCCGAAGGGGATCGAGATCCGCGGCAAGGTCGAGAAGTCGATGCTGAAACTCGGTGACAAGTGGCGGGCACGCTACTTTGAGAGCCTTGGCGAGGGGAAGGAACGCCTCCAGAAGATCATGGAGGACACATCCCGGTGCATCAAGTGCTATGCCTGCATCGAGAACTGCCCGATCTGCTACTGTGTCGAGTGCAGCACGAAGAAGCCCTACCTGGTCGAGCCCGGTCAGGTTCCGCCGCCGTTCATGTTCCACCTGATCCGCTACGTCCATGTATCGGACTCGTGTGTCAACTGCGGCCAGTGCGAAGAGCACTGTGCGATGGATATCCCGAACTCGCTCTATATGCACGCCCTGCAGGTGGATATGGAGAGGATGTTTGGCCACACCCCGGGTGTGGACCTGGAACTCCCGGTGCTTGCGCTCGTTGAAGAGCAGGCGGAGCGGGAGCGGCTCTTCGCGACAGGCGACGACCAGATCTTCGATATCTTTAAGTAAGAATCTCTCTCCCTTTTTTTCACCGCGATGTGCGTTCCTGTGCGGCGGATCCGGATCTTCTCCAGCAGTAGACCGCGGTGGGAAACCTGATTCTGGTCTACCGACGGGTCGCCCTGCACCTCTGTCATCCTGCAGGCAGTCGACCGGGCTCCGTGACCGGCATCTTTATCATCCCCCTCCACTCCGGTGGAGTATGTCTTTCAAGACAGAGGTCATCGAGAAACTAGCAGCCCTTATCACAGCCGCATTCGGCCTTGTCGCCGCTCTCGCATGGAACGGAGCCATCCAGGAGCTCTTCAAACTCATCTTCGGAGATCAAAGCACGCTTGTTGCAATGTTTGTGTATGCCGTTGTCGTGACGGTGATCGCGGTGATCGCGGTTATCCTGATCGGTCGTGCCGCAGCAAAGGCGAAAGGCGAGGAAGAGATGGCAGCGAAGTAAGGGCTTCCAAGCCCTTCCCTGTTTTGATCGAATCCCTGATGCCCTATGAACCAGCATGACGGTCGGGCTGAGGGGCGGGACCGGACAACGGGCAGGCAGGACATCCGCACCGGAGATACCTCCGCAAGGCCGGTCACCGTTACAGTCATCAACTACAGCGAGTCTCACCTTGAGGAGCAGACCTGCGCGCGGCTCGAGGATATCCAGGGCCTCATCCTCCGCCCGACGGTCACCTGGATCAACGTCGACGGTGTCCACGACGCTGAGGTCATCCAGGCGATCGGGAGCGCTGCAGGAATCCATCCACTGACCCTGGAAGATATCGTGAACACCAGCCAGCGCCCGAAGATGGAGGACTACGGCGATTACCTCTATGTTGTAGCCAGGATGCTCTCTCCCGACGGCGACGATGAGTTCCGGAGCGAGCAGGTGAGCCTTGTCTTTGGTGCAGGCTATGTTGGATCACTCCAGGAGCAACCGGGCGTTGTCTTTGCGCGCATCAGGGAGCACCTCCGTGCCGGCGCCGGGCGGTTGAGGACTGAGGGGGCAGGTTTCCTCTTCTACGCCATGCTGGATGCGATCGTCGGCGGCTACTTCACCGTGATCGAGGTGTTTGGGGAGCATATCGAGATGGTTGAGGATGAGGTGGTGGCAGAGCCTGACCGTGGGACCCTGCAGGCAATCTATGCTCTGAAACGGTCTCTGATCGCGCTCCGGCGGTCAGTCTGGCCGCTCCGCGATGTGATGGCGGAACTGGAGCGGGGCGACTCGCTCCTGATCCCTGATTCGATGCTCGTTTACCTCCGGGATGTCTATGACCACACCATCCAGGTCGCCGAGACTGTGGAGACCTACCGGGAGATGATCTCTGGATTGCTGCTTGATGTCTATCTCTCGAGCCAGAGCAGCCAGACGAATGAGATCATGAAGGTTCTCACGATCATCGCGACCATCTTCATCTCGCTCACCTTCATCGCCGGTGTCTACGGCACGAACTTCACGCACACGCCAGAACTCAGGCATCCCTGGGGCTATCCTTCCAGTGCTTGTGTCGATGGTCGCTGTCGCGGGCCTGATGCTCCTCTATTTCAGAAAGAAGGGGTGGCTATGATCGGGATCTCCACCGGGTATCACCAACCACGCTCTTGCCCTCACCCGTGGATGATACATACAGTCTCCGGGGAGACCGGGGGGAGTGCCCGGGTCTGGCGCAGGGTTCCAGGAGGGGACTTCGGCGGGGCGCGTCACCCCCTCGAGACGCACGGCCGCCTCCCGGCCCCTTTCCGGTGCTGCTCAGGCCGTCAAGAGGCGCTCCGCCGCACCAGAGGGGTTTTCCATGGAAAAATGGCAGGCCCGGCGCTGCAATGAGAGTCTGTCCTGGCGGGCGCTCTGCATCCCGGAGTCCGTCGTGCAAGTCTGGAGAAGAGCGGGGTCCGTCCGGCATACCAGTCTCCTGCAATCCCCTGGTTGCAGGAGACCGATTCAGCCTGAGGCACGTCTTTTGGGCGTCTTCCAGGGGAAGAGGTGTATGGTAACAGAGAGGTTTGCCCGCGCACCCGGAAGGTCCGGGTGCGGAGCTATGGTGTCGGGAAGAATGAGGCGGAAAAGTTACTTCGGCCGCCACTTCCTGACGAGGCGGGAAGAGAATGCTCCTTTCCTGTCAACCCCAGGGTGTATACCAAAATCTTGTATACCAAAATCTTGATACGTTACCAGCGCCAACCATAACACCGGTGTACGGCGGCTGATGTCCACACAACCAGTTTTCCCCTATCTGTGGTGGCCACAGCCGTCCTGCCCATCTAGGTTTCTCTTCCAGTTCGCCGTGCGTGGACTGTTCATCCACAGACTTATGATGTTCTTATACCTAAATATAGGTATTGTTTATTGATCAACAATAGAAGTAACATCAATAAAGGATATAGAACAACGCCCCGGTCTCACCCCGATCTCAACCATACCAGATCTCTTGATTATTTGAGATATTCCTGATGTGAGCCCGTCTGTGTGTTAAGTGCCACGGTTGCGCGGACACATGCGGGTGTTGTGGCAGCGGTGCAATGTTAATCAATACACCTTCTTACGAAGTAACTATTCAGCCCAAACCGAAAGATCTTTTTATAATGACCTCTAAATAAAATATAATGACTGCTGAAGACCCATATTCTTCGTAAAGAGAGCATCGTCCTGTGCGGGAGGGGGTGGGCCGCATATTGCGCTCAGGTATGGATGAGAACCCGACCGGTTCGCCCCGGTCCCCCTCCCGGGGGTGATCGCCAGAACCGGCCCGGGATCTGGGGGTGCGGTGCAGGGCATCCTCCTGCCTCGAAGGGTCAGGCTCCTCCCTGCGCGGTCTCAAAGCCCCCCTATCCTCTATGGTGGCTCACCAGGCTCTATGGTGGCTCACCAGGGAGTGTTTCCTGTGCACCTCAGAGGCCCGCGGAGCGGGGTTTCAGCGTCCTCCCGGACGGCATCTGATACGTCGATCATGAAAGATGCGATCTCGCCGGAGGGGAGTTTGAATATATAGTGCCAGATCCAGGGAGAGTCCTTCCCTTTCCGGTACTGGAGGGGCGGCAGGAACTCAGGTTTTTCAGTCCGCAGGACGCGGATAAGAGCGTCACGGACGTCAGGATTGGGGAGATCGGGGAAGACCTCGAAGAGTTTTCTTCCGATCAGGTCTTTCTTCCTCATCCTGAGAATCTTCTCGGTCGCCCGGTTGATATCCTTGAAGATGTACTCCCTGCCTTCGTCGATCGGTTCATAGATCAGGACACCGTTGCAGGTATTCTCGAAGAACGACCGATAACGGGTCTCCTTGAAAGCCAGTTCTTTCCGGGCCACCCGCTCTGTCGTGACATCTCGAAAGAGGATGGCGTACTCGTCCAGGGCACTTCCGCTATCGAGGGTGATCGGGGTAAAGACGACATCAAAGTAGGCCACACCCGACCTGGTGCTCGGGATCTGCTGCTCCTGCCTCAGTCGGTCAAAGTCACAGGCAATCTCTGTCTCGGCGACCTTTCCTTCCCGGATCAGTTCGAGGATCTTTCCTTTGTAGCAGGAGATATCAAAGATGTTTCCGCTCATCAGTTCCTGGAAACTCTTCAGGCCAAAGATCTCCAGTGACGCGCGATTTGCGTTGAGGATGGTGCCGTCAGCCGCAAAGAGGATGATCCCGCTCGGGACCGTCCCGAAGATCGTCCGGATCTTCTTCTCCGAGTTCTTCAGGGCCGTCTCAGCGTTCTTCCATGCCGTGATATCCCGCAGGCTGACCATGATCCCGGGCTTTCCTGCGTGGGAGACGGTGGGGGCGAATTCGAGGAGGTAGATATGGTTTGTGCTGTCCTCGATGTGCTGCATCTCGGTAAGGTAGGTACCGGATTGCTGGATTCGCTCGATGTTTCGCCTGATAGATGGATCCGAGAATATGCGGAGGTTTAAGTCGAAGAGAGATGCACCGACGATGTTTCTCTCCCGGTGGATGCCGAGGGTCTTGATGAAACTCGTGTTCACCATGAGGATCCTGAGATCCGCATCCAGGACGACGATCGCGTTTGAGAGGCGGTCAAAGAGTTCCGAGAGCGGGACCCGTTGTGCCAGGGTGTATATCTTCGATCTCCCGAACCGCCGCATGCTCACGTCCCCGCTCGACTGCAGTATATCAAGGTACTTGGAGACAGAGGCGCGGTTCATCCCGAGTTCACGGGCAATTGCGGAGATGGAGAGACCTTGTGGCGATCGCTCTTTGAGGAGGTCGGTGATCTTGCTAAACTTATCCTGATATTCGTTCATGAGTGGCTGCCCTCGGGATCTGCCGGGTTCCCCTGGATCAGTGTCAGGCAGGAGATCTTCACTTACCATTGGAGAGGGCTGGTATTTTACCTTTTGGAGCCGTCAACCACCCCCGACGAGCGGGGGGCATTCTGCCTCTTCTCTTCGTAGAATTTTCAGCGATACCTCAATCCCGGGGGACTCACGGGAAGACCCCGCGTAATAATGGAGGACACGCGCCCCTTCTCGGGACGTACACGAGTCCCTCCGCGGTGGCTCACCTTAATAACATCTGAGGGTCCATACGTCTACTGTATACCTCTGTGTTGCGATAACCAAGCAATCGGACTTCACACGAGTGCCCTGTAGGGCAGAAACAGCCCGAACAGAATAATCAACGCCTGTGGAGATCACATAAGACCTCACCTGAGGCAAGGGTCGGTGAAGCGGGAAACCCCACGGTTTCGCGAGGGGTTGTTCGCACTCTGTACGGTGAATAATCCTCTACTGAAGGTGCCAATATGGATTCTGTTAACGCGGCAATAGAACGTGGGCGCGCCGCCCTGGACGCGCGAATGCAAACGCTCGCCGGACGGCTCGGCTACACAGACACGGCATACGCCCTCCCTGTGACCTATGGTCTCACCGGGCTTGCCGTGCAGGACGCGGAAGAGGCACGGGAGGCATACAGGCAGTCTGGCGGTAACCCCCTTGTTGCCTGTGAATGCCTGATGGCCGCCGAGGGCGGTGTTGCAAGCCCCTACACCGGTTTCATCCCTGATACAGTCCTCCGGAGGCTCGGCTACACCCTGGTCGACGGGAGCGTCGTTGGCCTTGGTCTCATTGTCGGGACGCCGGAGAACCCCGATGCTGCAGCAGCCATCTGCCGGGAGATGCAGGAGAAGTACATGCTGACGTTTCTCGCTGGCGGAGTCGTGGAAGCGCTTTTCGACGCCGGCGTCCGCCTGGGACTGGATTACCGCCTGGTGCCGCTCGGACCGCAGAGCGCTCATGGCATCCACTTTGCCGACATCATCGCCAGGATTGCCATGATGTTTGGGGGTGTCAGGCCGGGGGACGTCCAGTCTCTGCTCGATTACGCCGCCAGGCGGGCAAAGGCGTTTGTGGTTGCATTCCCCGGCCTCACGGATGAGGAGATTGCATTCGTCGACAGCCTGCGGGCGCTCGGGGTACCGATCCTCGCGGTCGGCGACAGCTACGAGGGGGGAGAATGGATCCCGGTCAACCCTGCTGACGCAGTCCAGACCGGAATGGATCTGCTGGGCATCAAGGTCGCGGTCACGGCGATCCCGATCCCCATGGCCTGCTCCCCTGCATTCGAGGGGAAGAGCATCAGAAAGGAGGAGATGTACGTGGAGTTCGGCGGCGGCCGGACCCCTGCCTTTGAGCTCCTCCGGATGCGGCCCCGGGATGAGATCGAGGACGGCGCGGTCACCGTTGTCGGGCCCGATGTGGACGCTGTCCCTGAGGGCGGCGCCCTCCCGCTCGCGATCCTGGTGGACGTCGCCGGCGCGAAGATGAAGGTCGATTACGAACCGGTGCTTGAACGCCGGATCCACACCTTCATCAACTACGGTGAGGGTTCCTGGCATGTTGCACAGCGGGACATCATCTGGGTCAGGCTCTCGAAGGATGCAGTGGCAAAAGGCGTCAAGATCCGCGATATCGGGACGCTGCTCGCCCACAAGTTCAAGATGGAGTTCCCGGAGCTCATCGACGCGATCCAGGTGACGCTGGTCACCGACGGGCAGAAGGTCCAGGAGATGCTTCCTGAGGCACGCGAGATCTATGCCCGGCGGGACGAGCGGATCGCGGGGATGAAGGACGATGACGTGGAGACCTTCTACTCCTGCACCCTCTGCCAGACGTTCGCCCCGAGCCATGTCTGCATCATCACACCAGAGCGGCCGGCGCTCTGCGGGGCGATCACCTGGCTCGACGCCAGGATTGCCCACGAGATCTCTCCTGCAGGGGCGAACCAGCCGGTCGCGAAGGGAGAGGTGGTTGATGCGATCCTCGGGGAGTTTGTAGAGGTGAACCGGTTCGTGAAGAAGGCGTCCCACGGCGAGGTTGACCGGATATCCCTCTACAGCCTGCTCGAGAACCCCATGACCGCCTGCGGGTGTTTTGAGTGCATCGCGGCCATCGTCCCGGAGGTGAACGGCGTCCTGATCGTCAGCCGGGACTTCTCTGGAGAGACGCCGCTCGGGATGACCTTTTCAACGCTCGCCGGAACGATCGGGGGCGGCGCGCAGACGCCGGGATTCATCGGGATCTCTAAAAGCTACATCTTGAGCGACCGGTTCATCCAGGCCGAGGGCGGTATTGTCCGGGTGGTCTGGATGCCGTCCTCCCTGAAAGAAGAGCTCGGGGACCGGCTGCGGGCGCAACTCGCCAGGCAGGGGATGCCCGACCTCTTTGACAGGATAGCAGACGAGGTCTCGGCACCGACGATCGAGGATCTGATTGAGTACCTTGAACGTGTCGGCCACCCCGTACTCGGGATGAAGCCGCTGATATGAAGGAGGGAGATGAATGAAGGAGGGAGATGATGTGACCAGCAATAGTGAAGAACCGCGATCACCGATTCAGGAAGTCAGGCTCGGCGCCACCCGGGCGGAAGGGGGGACCCGGGAGGTCTCCTACGTGATCGGGGGTTGGCGGGACCTCCCGTTCACAGGGAACAGGCCAGACCGCCCCCTCGTGGCGCTTGAGGTCTGCGACGACCCCTGGCTCCTGCCGCCCGTGGTCCGCGACTATGTGGGCGACCTCGCAGACAACCCGGACGAGTGGGCACGGGCAGCGGAGCGCACCTACGGCGCTGACCTCGTGCGACTGAACTTCACGAGCACGAAACAGCGCGGATTTAGTGCATTCGGGGAGATCACCAGGACGATGGAGCGGGTGCTTGCGGCGACGACCCGACCCCTGATCGTGGAGGGGAGCAGCGAACCTGACCTTGACAGTGAGGTCTTCCGGCGGTGCGGGGAGGCGGGAGAGGGTGAACGCCTCCTCCTCGGGACCGCGGAAGCCGACCGCTACCGGAGTGTCGCCGCAAGCGCGCTGGCCTACGGCCATGCGGTGATCGCCCAGTCGCCCATCGATATCAACCTGGCCAAGCAGTTGAACATCCTCCTCCGCGAGACCGGTGTGCCGCGGGACCGGATCGTGATCGACCCCTACACGGGGGCGCTTGGTTACGGGTTTGAGTACTCATACTCGGTGATGGAGCGGATCCTCCTTGCAGCCTTCGCCGGGGATGCGGACCTCGCGATGCCGATGATCAGCGCTCCTGCCGATACCCTCTCAGTCCGGGAGGTGCGGGAGGCCGCGGAGGAGGATCGGGATGCGATGGCGGTCGCCTGGGAGTTCTACACCGCCTACTCCGCCTTCGTGGCCGGCGCATCGATCGTCTGCGTCCACCACCCCCTGACCGTGAAGAAACTCAAGGAGGCCCTGGAGGCGTGAGCTATGGCGATGAAGGCGCTTGATATCTACAAACTCCTCCCGAAGACGAACTGCAAGAAGTGCGGGTACCCTACCTGCCTCGCCTTCGCGATGAAGCTCGCCGCCGGGAAGGCAGAGGTCGAGGCCTGTCCTGACCTCGATCCCGCGACAAAGGCTCTCCTCGGCGGTGCGACCCGGCCGCCGATCCGGCTCGTGCAGGTCGGTGTGGGCGAGCGGGCGGTTGCTGTTGGAGAGGAGTTTGTCCTCTTCCGGCACGAGAAGACCTTCTACCACCCGCCCGGGATCCTGGTGCAGGTCTCAGACACCTGGCCGGAGGAGCAGGTGCGCTCCATCGTGGAGACGGTCCGCGACACGGTCGTCCACCGGGTGGGGATGGACCTTGTCCTGAACGGGGTTGCGGTCAGAAACGAGAGCGGTTCCCCCGACCGGTTCGCCGAGACCGTGGCGCTGGCCGGGGGGGGAAGCGCTCTCCCTCTGGTGCTGATCGCAGACGACCCTGCATCCCACGAGGCAGCCCTTGCGGTCGCCGGGCACTACCGGCCGCTGGTCCATGCTGCAACCGGGGAGAACTGGCAGGATCTCGCCGCGCTCGCGAAACGCTACGGCTGCCCGCTCGCGGTGCGGGCCGCCGGACCTGGAGCGCTCGCTGCCCTCGCCAGGAGTTGCGCGGACGCCGGGGCCCAGGACCTCATGCTCGATCCCGTTCCCGGGTCGATCCAGAACTATATCGCCGTAGCAACCGGGATCCGGGAGGCTGCCATCGCGCGGACCGAACCCGCGCTCGGCTATCCCATCTACCTTGACGCGACCCGGTTTAGAGAGATTGATGCAGCCCTCGCTGCCGGGATCCTGAAATATGCCGGGATCATCGTCGCTCCCCCGCTCTCGCCTGCAACCGTGACGGCGGCGCTCACCCTGCGGCAGAACATCTACACAGACCCGCAGAAACCCATCCAGGTGACACCCGGCGTCTACCCGATCAACGACCCCGGGCGCGACGCTCCGGTCCTCCTCTCGGTGAACTTCTCGCTCACCTACTTCACGCTGCTCGGATATCTCGAGGCGTCACGGATCCCCTGCTACCTCTTTGTGGTGGACACCGAAGGACTCTCGGTCCTCACGGCCGTCGCCGGAGGGAAACTGACAGCGACCCTCGTCGCCGACTCGCTCCGGAACTTCGGCGTCGAGGAGTTGGTGGACCATCGGGTGCTCATCATCCCCGGCTACGCCGCTCCCCTCTCCGGGAAGATCGAGGATGCAACCGGCTGGAAGGTGATGGTCGGACCCCGGGATGCGGCTGAACTCGCTGAGTACCTGGAGAAGGAGTGGGTGGCCTGATGCCGACCGTGACGTTCCTCCCGGGCTACCAGAAGGCAGTCGTCCCGGAGGGGACGACCATCCTCGAAGCAGCGCTCGCGGCCGGTCTCCCCATGAACGTGGTCTGCGGGGGGCAGGGAAAATGCGGCAAGTGCATTGTCTTCGTCAAAGACGGCACGGCGTCGTTTGACCTTGAGAGATACCGCAGGTTCCTCTCAGACGACGAGATCGCCCGCGGTGCATGCCTTGCCTGCCGGACAACCGTCGGCGGCGACCTCAGGGTGGAGGTTCCGGCAGGGTCGCTCATACAGAAACAGAAGATCCTTGTAGAGATCCCGGGCACGGAGGAGGTTCCATTCGACCCCTCTGTCTGGAAGTACGAGACCTATCTCGCGCCCCCGTCCCTGGACGACACCACCCCTGACCTCGCCCGCCTGCTCGAGGGGATCGAGAACTGTGGGGGCCCGCCCCCGAACAGGGTCTACGCGCCTCTCGAGGTCCTCCGCTACCTCCCGCAGGTGCTCCGCCGGAGCGGGTGGCACGTGACCGGCACGGTCGCCCTGGTGCCAGGGGGGTACCGCCTGCTCAACGTGGACGAAGGCGACACCACAGACAGGCTCTACGGGGCAGCCGTCGACCTCGGGACCACCACGATCGTGGTCTATATCAGGAGCCTCGTTGACGGCCAGATCCTTGCTACGGCGTCCAACTACAACCGCCAGATCTCGTGCGGCGAGGATATCCTCTCCCGGGTGAACTTCGCCCGGAGGAGCGGTCTTCCCCAGCTGCAGCAACTTGCGGCAGAGAGTATCAACGAAGCCCTGAAATCTGCCTCTGATGCCGCGGGGATCGACCTTGAGGAGATCTTTGAGGTGGTGATCGCCGGAAACACGGTGATGACCCACCTCCTCCTCGGGATCGACCCCTCCTATACGATCGCCGAGCCCTACGTCCCGGTCGTGCGGCGGATGCTCTCGACGGCTGCAGGGCGGATCGGGATCGCGACCCACCGAAACGCCGGGATCTACACCTTCCCGGCGGTCTCGAACTTCATCGGCGGTGACATCATCGCCGATATCCTGGCGGCGGGGATGACGGACCGCGAGGAGGTCTCGCTCCTGGTGGACATCGGGACAAACTTCGAGGCGGTGCTCGGCAACCGCGACTGGCTGCTCTCCTGCGCGGGTGCGGCCGGGCCGGCTCTCGAGGGCGGGGAGGTGCTCTTTGGTATGCGGGCAAACCCTGGCGCGATCGAGCGGGTCGAGATCGATGCTGATACCCTCACGCCGTCCTACACGACGATCGGCGGTGTCAGGCCGCGGGGGATATGTGGTTCAGGCCTCATCGACCTGGTCGCGGAACTGATCCGCGCCTGCGTCATCGACCGGACAGGACAGATCAACCTGCAGCTGGACCATCCCCGGATCCGGAGGGGTCGGTACTACCCGGAGTTCGTGGTGGCCTGGAAGGAGGAGACAGCGATAGGGAAAGACATCGTCATCACCGAGAACGACATCAGGAACCTGATCATGAGCAAGGCGGCGATCCACGCGGCCTGCATGACGCTTCTCGATGCAGCCGGGCTTACGCCCCGCGATATCGAAAGGGTATACTTCTCGGGGGCGTTCGGGAACTACCTCAATAAAAAGAACGCTACCATCATCGGGCTGATACCCGAGGTGCCTCAGGATCGGATAGTGAACATCGGAAACGGGGCGATCGCCGGTGCGAACATCGCCCTGCTCAACCGGAGACAGCGCAAGGCTCTCGACGGGATTGCCCGGAGGATCACCTACATCGAGCTGAATGCGGAGCCGTCTTTCATGGACCGCTACACCTCAAGTTGTTTCCTGCCGCACACCGATCTCATGCTCTTCCCGCGCGTGCAGCAGATGCTTGAGGCGTGCCGGGCAAGGCGGGGGGGAGGAGAGGCGTGGCAGGCATGATTCCTTCCCCGGAACTCCGCGCGACCGGGGTGGGGGCGCTCCCCCACCGCGACCCTGATGAGGCGTGTCGGGCGGTGCTCGCGGTCTTCCCGGAGATACCCTTCATCCCCACCCTGCCAAACCGGAGTCTCCTTGAGACGGTCGTCTTTGCCGATTCCGAGCATCTCCCGGGCGGGGTGATCCGGGAGGGGAGGCTCACGGTCGACCGGAGCGTCGATCCCTCGGAGGCGATGGCGCAGGTCCTGCTCGATTACCTTGAGGGGAACGCGAAACCCTACGGGATCGGCGAGGCTTATGGCTCGGGGTTCCATGCCATGATGGACCGCGACCTCTCGGGCGCCCTCCTCGTCAAGTGTCAGGTGACCGGCCCGGTGACCTTCGGGATGCAGGTGGTGGATGAGACGCGTCGCCCCATCCTCTATGATCCCGAGTACGCCGACCTGCTCGGGAAACTTCTGGGTCTGCGGGCCCGGTGGTGCGAGGAGATGATGCGGGAGCGGATGGGCGCACGCGCGACCCTGGTGGTGTTAACCGAGCCTTATCTTGCGTCGCTCGGCTCAGCGGTCGTCCCGGTGGATCCCGGGGTCGCGGCATCGGCCTTTGAGGATGTCGCCGGTCTCCTCGAGGGGGGGCTCGGGATCCACTGCTGCGCCAACACCGACTGGGGGTTTGTCCTGGGGCTTGCGCCTGCCGTGGTCTCGATCGATGCCTGGACCTATGCCCGGGAGTTCCTGCTCTACATCGACGACGTCGCCCGCTACATGGAGGCCGGGGGCGTGGTGGCGTGGGGAATCGTCCCCTCCGACTACGCTGTCTTTGCGGCCGAGACTCCTGGATCGTTCTTTGAGCGGTTCCGGGAGATCCGTGCCCGGGCGACAGAGACGATCGATCCTGATCTCTTTGACCGCCAGTCCCTGATCACGCCGACCTGCGGGATCCGGAACCCTGACGAGCAGGAGGCCGCAGAGATCATGGCTGCGACCGCGTCGCTCTCGCGCCGCCTCCGGGGCGAGGAGGATCCATGATCCGGCCCTGTACCGTCGTCATATCAGGGAAGGGCGGGACCGGGAAGACGACGATAGCGGCGCTCTTAATAGACGCGCTGGTTGCGGCAGGTGAGCGGCCGGTCCTCGCCGTGGACGCAGACCCGAACACGAACCTCCACGAGGCTCTGGGGATCGCGGTCACTGAGACGATCGGGAGCGTGCGCGAGGAGGCTTTCACCAGGTCTATTCCCCCGGGAATGGACCGGACCGGGTATGTCAGGTACCGGTTCCAGCGGGCACTTGCTGAGGCGGAGGGCTACGATCTCCTCGCGATGGGGCGTCCCGAGGGGCAGGGGTGCTACTGCTTCCCGAATGCTCTCCTCGCTGAGTGCATCGAGACGCTTGAGCGCGACTACCGGTTTGTCGTCGTGGATTCCGAGGCCGGGATGGAGCATATCGCCCGGGGGACCGTCAGGAATCCGGATATCCTCCTGATCACGAGCGACCCTGGCGCCCGGGGGATGCGGACCGCCAGCCGCATCCGTGACCTTGCGGAGTCGCTCGGACTCTCACGGGACCGGATCTCCCTTGTCATCAACCGGGACCGGGGGGATGCCGCTCCCGGTGGCGATCTGCCCCTCGTCGCCCGGATCCCGGAAGACCCGGCGATCGGGGACGCGGACCTCGCGGGAACGCCGATCATCGGGATCCCGGCCACGAGCCCGGCGCGGGTGGCGGTGAAGGGGCTTGCTGAATGGCTCGTCAGGGAGTGTGCACGGCAGAAAGGATGATCAGACGGTGAGGGGTTTTTCGGGGCGCGAGCGTTCAGGGTGTTTGTGCAGGGGAACCCCGGCCGGATACCCTCTTTCTCCAGCACATCTGAGCGGGCTATCCCGCGGGTCACCTCGCGTGAAGCCTGTCCGGGTGACGGACGGCCACGACCTATTTTTTACGCAGGAGCGCCAACAGGTAACCCACTATGGCAATCCATCCCATCGACTACCGCTACGGCACTCCAGAGATGCGTGCTGTCTGGAGCGAGGAGAACCGGTTCCGGGCGATCGTCAAGGCTGAAGTGGCCCTTGCCCGGGCTGAGGCGGCGCACGGGATAATCCCCCGTGAGGATGCCGAGACGATCGCGGCTTCTGCACCAGACGCCAGCCTCGAACGGGCGAAGGAGATCGAGGCCGAGATCAACCATGATATGATGGCGATCGTCAGGGCGCTCACCGAGGTCTGCGGCGACGCCGGCCGCTGGATCCACTACGGGGCGACCTCAAACGATATCCTGGATACGGCAACGGCCCTGCAGATCCGCGACAGCCTCGCGCTCATCGAGGAGAAACTGGTGCGCCTCCTCTCAGTGCTCCTCTCCCGGAGCGCCGAGACGAAAAACCTCGTCTGTGCCGGCCGCACCCACGGCCAGATCGGTGTCCCTACGACCTATGGTCTCAGGTTTGCGATCTGGGCAAGCGAGGTCGCCCGGCACATCGAGCGGCTCCGCCAGATGCGCCCCCGGGTCGTCGTCGGGCACCTCACCGGGGCGGTGGGGACCCAGGCGGCGCTCGGGGATGCCGGCATCGAGATCCAGGAGACGATGATGGAGATCCTCGGGATCGGGTCTGTGGATGTCTCAAACCAGATCATAGCGCGGGACCGCTACGCAGAGTACTTCATGTTCCTCGCAAACGTTGCGACGACGCTTGACAAGATCGCGCTTGAGATCCGGCTGATGCAGCGATCTGAGATCGGGGAGGTTGCAGAGGCGTTCGGGAAGAAACAGGTGGGTTCAAGCACGATGCCGCACAAGAGAAACCCCATCAAGAGCGAGCAGGTCTGCGGTCTTGCCAGGATCGTGCGGTCAGCGGTCGAACCGGCGCTGCAGAACAACGTCCTCTGGGACGAGCGCGACCTGACAAACTCCTCAGCCGAACGGGTGATCTTCCCGGAGGCTTCGGTGCTTGCCGACCATATCCTGAAGGTGCTGACCGACGTGGTGGCGGGGCTGGAGTTGAACAGGGAAAACATCAGGAAGAACCTGATGCTGCTTCGGGGTGTGAACCTGGCCGAGTCGGTGATGATCGAACTGACGAAGCGGGGCATGAACCGGCAGGAGGCGCACGAGGTGATGCGGACCGCAAGCATGCAGGCCCTTGCTCACGACCAGGACCTCAGCCAGGTGCTCAGCCAGCGGCCTGAGGTCACCAGGTTCGTCACCCGCGACGACCTTGACCGCCTCCTCGATCCAGACGCGTATATCGGGACAGCGGTCAGGCAGGTTGACCGCCTGATCGAGAAACTCCGACCGCTCTGCTCGTGAACAGGTTCCCGGCGGCCGTTCAGGTGGGATGGAGCATCGCATCCCGCTCGGCCGTTGCGATCTCGCGGATGAGCCCGGCAGAGAGGTCAGCGATCGGGTAGTAGCTCCCGGCGGCATGTTCGGCAAGGGTCCTGCAGTAGCCAAGCCTGAACTCGAGGAACGAGTCGCCGGTCTCCTCGGTATCGATGACCACCGCCCTGATGCCCTGCGACCGGATATCCTCTGCGATCTCGAGGATCTCGCGGCGCACGTCGCCTGCAAGGGGGACGTTTGCCCGGCCGTCGGAGATGACGACCATCATCGGGATCACCTCGCCGTTCTTCCGCTGTTCTCGCTGGAGAACCTCCATGCCTTTTACCAGCCCGGCAGCAAGCGGTGTCTTTCCGCCGGTGGGGAGGTCCTCCAGCCGTTTCTGCGCGAGGTCGACGCTCGAGCAGAGCGGGAGGAGGACCTCGGCATCGTTCCCCCGAAACGCCACAAGCCCGACACGGTCACGCTGCCGGTAAGAGTCCAGCAGCATCGAGAGGACCGCGCCCTTGGCAGACTCCATCCGCCGGGTTGCTCCCATCGAACCGCTGGCATCGACCACGAAGACGCAGGCGACTGAGACCTTCCCCACCCTGACCCGCTCGCGGATATCCTCCTCCCGGACGGCGACCGCCAGCCCGTTCTGGTCGCGCGTCGCCTGATGCGGAGCGGCGGCCCTGAGCGTGGCATCGAGCGCGAGATCCCGGGTCCCGGTCGGGTACCTGGCTGAGACATACCTCCCCCGTTTCCCGGCCGAGAGGGTCTCAAGCCGCCTGCCTGAAACCCTCTTTCGTTCCTTCGCGTCCCGCTGCTCGGGGATGCTCACCTTTCGCAGATCGATCGGGTCTCCGACCGAGAAGACGGTCTCGTGTGCGGTGCTCCCGCCTGAAGGAGGGGGCTCGCCGCCCTGCCCACCGGAGTCCCCAGCACCAGCCCCGTCTTCCCCGCCGCCATCACCCCGGGGAGGGTGGTCGTGCCTGTTCTCTGCGTCATCCAGCGCCTCTTCGATCTGTTCTGAGTCGATCTCTGGCTCTTCAAACGGTTTCCGGCGCATCCGGTGCGGGAGCGCAAGTTCCATGGCTTCCCTGACGTCGTCGCGGGTGACCTCGGTCCGCCTCTCGAGAGCGGCGATCGTCTTTGCCGTGCGGACGACGGCGATATCGGCGCGGTGGGTCCTGACACCGAGCCTGATGCATGCCGCCACCACCATGTTCAGGAGAGCGTCATCGACCCTGACCGCAGGCAGCAGTGTCCGGGCATCGACGATCCTTGCACGCAGTTCTTCCTGCGCCGCGGCGTATGTCTGCCTGAACCCCCCGGGATCGCACTCAAACGCCTCGGCGGCCCTGATGACCGCTACACGCTCGGCAGGGTCCATGATCCCCTCCACGGTCACCTGCAGCCCGAACCGGTCCAGCAGTTGCGGTCGCAGTTCTCCCTCCTCCGGGTTCATGGTGCCGACAAGGATGAACCGGGATGGATGGGAGAAGGAGATGCCTTCCCGTTCCACCACGTTGACGCCCATGGCGGCGGCATCAAGGAGGATATCGGCGACGTGGTCGTCCAGCAGGTTGACCTCGTCGATGTAGAGGATACCACGGTTGACCGCCGCGAGGATGCCCGGGTCGATGCTCACCGCTCCCTCACGGATCGCCCGTTCCACGTCGATGGTCCCCACCACCCGGTCTTCGGTCGCTCCGAGCGGGAGGTCGACGACACGGACCCGGCGCCGATCCACCTCCAGGTTCTCACCGGCGGCCTTCTTCTCAGCACAGGCCGTACACAGGCCGCCATCGCCGGCCGGATCGCAACTATACGGACAACCCCGGATGACATCGATCCCGGGAAGTACATCGGCAAGCGCCCTGACAGCAGTGGACTTGGCTGTCCCCTTCTCGCCGCGGATGAGCACTCCGCCGATCCCGGGGTTGATGGCGTTGAGGATGAGTGCGCGTTTCATCGTCTCCTGGCCGACGATGGCGGTGAACGGGAGGACGTTCCTCTGTGCCTGATATGACATACCATAGAATGAGGTTGAATAGGTGTTAAATAATTTCTATTTGGTGGTAAATTCCGGTCGGACGAGGGTGGAGTGCCCTCGTCCAGAACAGAGGATCAAAACTCTTCCGCGATACCGTAGCCGTACGACCGCAACGCCAGGCTCCCTTTCTTCTCGGGATATGCGGCGAGCATGAGCCCCCGTATCTCCAGGAACTCCTCAGCTGCGACGATGGAGACCGGCTGGAGCAGTTCTCCCTCGCCAGGCTCCATCGACCAGGAGTGGATGTAGTAGATGTCAGGTACCCCGTCCTCTTCGTGCAGGTAGAGATCTTTTCCACGCGCATACGCCCCGCCAGGGCTTCCCCGCGCTGCGGAGTAGAGACAGATGTCGTGGTCGGTGTCCAGCACAATCCTGCCATCGTTGTAGGCGATGCTTCTCTTCATCTCAAATCACCGTTCACCCCGCCACCGGCAGGGTGGTTTGGCAGGCGGGGGGTGAACACCGGCAACCTGATGAGGTGGCCATGGTCCTTTCCAGGACCCGGGCACCGGCAGCCCGCCACCGCCCACCAGGGAGGGATACGATCCTTAGTGTTATATTTCTTTCTACTAGTAATACTGAATGCTACTAAACTTCAGGAAAAGAAGATGGCTCACTCCGCCATCAGACCGGGTGACCGCCAGGGACCCCTCGTGAAGCCTGAGCAAAAGGCTTTGCACGGATGAAAACGGCCTGCTCCGTACATCACTCCCTCTCCCGCAGCGCCTCCAGGTCCTGCAGGGTCACCACACGGACCGCCCCGCCCTGGACGTCGCCGCCGGCATCGCCCATCCGGTCCTCGATCCATCCCTCCATCTCCAGGTAGGCCGCCCGCAGCCCCTCGAGGACCTCGGGGTCGGCATCCCAGAGACCGCGTTCATGCGCCTCAAGCAACCTCCTCCCGATCTCCTCGAGCGCCCAGGGGTTCTCGTCCTCGAAGAACTGCCGCATCTCAGCGTCCAGGACAAACGTGCGGGTGATGTCGTCAAAGATCCGGTCGTCCACCTCCCCGGTCGTCGCCTCCCATCCGTAGACGGTCCCCACCTGTCGCGAGATATCCCCGGCACCCTTGTAGCCGTGCCGCTTCATCCCCTCGATCCATTTCGGGTTGAGAACCTTCCCCCTGACGACCCGCCGGATCTCCTCGGCAAGCGTCCTGACCTCCACACGGTCGCGGTCGCGGGTATCGCCGTAGTAGGCGGGCACATCCCGGTTGGAGAGCGCTCTGGCCGCCCCGGTCAACCCGCCATGCGCCCCGAAGTAGCAGCAGCACCCGAGGAGGTCGTACTCGTCGGTCACGGTCTTGTTGAAGGTGAGATCGACGGTTGCAAGCTGCGCAGAGAAGGTCTCCCTGGACTCCTCACCGAAGGTATCCCGCCCGTAGGCGTAACGGTTCCACCTGAGGAAGACCTCGGCAAGGTCGGCCTCCTCTTTCCAGGCCGAGGCGTAGACCGCCAGGCTGACACCGTTGCCGTAGGTGCCCGGCTTGCTCCCAAAGATCCTGGCAGTCCCGCCTCCCTGGAGAGCGTGTTTCCGGATGAAGTTCAGTTCAGGCGGCTCGTCCAGCCCGGCGACCGCAGAGATAGCGTCGTCCAGGAGTTCGATGCAGGTGTAGAAACAGTCCCTCAGGATCCCGCTCAGCTTGATGGTGACATCGATCCTCGGTCGACCGAGTTCTTCGAGCGGGATCACGCGGAACGACCTGACCTTGCCATCGATCCAGACCGGCTCGACCCCGATGAGGAAGAAGACCTGCGCAAGCTGCTCGCCGTCGGCCCACATGACGTCTGATGCCATCCAGTACATCCCGATGTTCTCCGGGATCTCCCCGATCTCGTCGATATATTTCTGGACGATGCTCTCAGCAAGCCGCATCCCGATCCGCCACGCGGCGCGGGTGGGGATGCGGAAAGGGTCAAGCGAGTAGAAGTTCCGCCCGGTGGGGAGCACCTCAGGCTTGCCCCGGGTGATCAGCCCGGAGGGACCTGGCGGGATGTAGCCCCCGGCACAACCTGAGAGCAGGCTCCCGATCTCGTCTGAAGCGTCGATCCGCGCCGCAAGGTCGAGTACTCCGGCCCTGATCTCTTCGAGCGCATCCAAGTCGAGGCGGCGGAGGCTGCCGGCGAGGATCCGCTCAGCCGCGCGGTCCAGGGGCTCCCCTGCGAGGATCGCGGCGATGAGATCCTTTGCTGCGGCTTCCGCGTCCCGGAGCGGGGCATCGTCTGCGGTCGAGGCGTCATACCCCATCATCTCAAGCACCGCACCCCGCACCTCGCCCTCGTAGCGCATGATGGCGTGGATGAACTCTGCCCGGCGTTCACCCTCCGGCACCTCCCCGAAGATATGCATCCCGTCAGGGATCCTGGTATCGGCGATCCTGGAGACGGCGGTATGAGCGGCGGCGACCACCTCCTCAAACGGCGTCCCCGCTTCGTGCATGCCCGGAAACCCGATCTCGCCTGCGATGCCGGTCTCCTCAAGGAGGTCGGCGATGGTGTGCTCAAGCGCGTGCGCCCGCGCCGGGTCGACGCCCTTTGCCCGATTGTAATCAGCGATCTGCTCCTCGAGGTCCTTTAATCCTGCGTAGAGGTCGCTTGTGGTCATCACCGCCTGCATGTGGTCAACCAGGGTCGCATAACTCCGCCGTTTGGCGATCGTCCCCTCGGGAGGGTTGTCGGCGTTGTAGATGTAGAGGTGGGGGACGGTCCCGATGGCGATCCCGGGGTAACAGGAATCAGAGAGGGCGACCGACTTTCCGGGGAGGAACTCGAGGTTCCCGTGCGTCCCGACATGGATGACGACGTCTGCACCAAACGTCTCCTCAATGTAGCGGTAGGTTGCCAGGTACTGGTGGGTCGGCGGGACGCCCGGGTCATGGAGGATCCGGCAGACCTCGCCGTCGCACCGCGGCCCGGCGCACCCGCGCTTCGGCTGGACGCAGACGATGGCGTTTCCAAACCGCACCCCGGTGACGACGATCTTCTCCTCATAGACCATCGCCGGCGGAACCCCGTCGATCTCTTCGCCGGGCGGCTGTCCCCAGGCCTCGCAGATGCTGGTCCTGACCCCGGGAGGCAGGGTCTCGAACCAGACAGCATAGTCCTCAGGCTCCACCAGGGCAAGGGCGCCTCCCCTCCGGACGATCTCCTCGACCGACGTCCAGCGGAAGTCGCTGACCGCTTTTTTGTTCATGATGGTCTCGATCAGGACTCTCCCGCTCCCCGGGCACTCGACCGCATACCCCTGGTCGTGCATCGCCTCGAGGATCCGGGCGACGCTCTCCAGCGTATCAAGGTGCGCCCCGGCCCCGACCGTCGCCTCAACCGATGCACAGGGCTTGTTGTGGAGAATGAAGGCGACCCGCCTCGCTCCGACGGGTTTTTGCGCAAGGTCGATCCATCGCCTGACCCGACCCACGAACGTCTTCACCCGCTCATCAAGCGGAGCGTGCCGCTCGCCCTCGGTGCCTGCCAGGTCAGGGTTCTCGGCCGCACCGATCGGCACCATCTCGATCCCGCCCAGGAACTCGGGCATCGCGACATACCAGGAGACGTCGCTCCCGCTCATCCCGTTGATATCGTTCCTCCACTCTGCCTCAGTCCTGTGGTAGAGGATCAGGGGATGGAAGACCGGCACGTTGAGCCCTTCAAGCGTTCTTGTGAAGGCATCAGCGTCACGGGGCGGTGTGAACGTTCGTGCGTCGATGAGCGCGGAGATCGGGACGGTAAAGAAGGTCTCGACCACCTCCCGGTCAGACCTGGCCCCGATCTCCTCGTCAGGGAGACCAAAGCAGAAGACCGGGAGGACGTCATAGTACCTCTCAAGTTCCCGGATCAGGGCGGCCTCGACGGCCAGGTCCCCGTTTACCCAGTGTGTCCTGGAGAGGAGAAGCCCGACACGGGTGGGGTGCCGGGAGGGGTACCAGGCGAGGTAGGCGTCGGTGTCATCGAAGACGCACCCCGCGTCAGGGTGGTAGATCCCCTCCCACCTGGTCTCCTGCGGGGGGTCGTAGGCGACGTCCATCCCGGCGACCTCGGCCTGGACATAGCGGATCAGGTTCCTGATGTTCTCGGGTCCGCCGTAGAGGAAGTAGGCGCTCACGGTGGAGACGACCGCGAGCGGGACGGTCGAGGCCGACCACCAGGCGTCGGTGTAGCCGAACGCTATAACCGGGAGGTCCTCAGGAAGACCGCCCAGGATATCGTCCCAGAGGGGGTCGTTTGAAGGGTGGACCAGGACAATGTCTGATCCCAGGCACGCCTCAATACACCGTCTCCGCTTCTCTGAATCATCTCGCAGTTCATGTACCTGCCACGCGGAGAGGGCTATCCCCGCCTCCCGCGCCGCACCAGAAAACTGGAGCAGCTCGCTGCCCCAGGCAACTATGGTTATCTTCATGGAGTCTTCACCAGATTCTCATTCTCTGACGGCCTGATGGGGACCACGTAGGGCACCCCCATCTCGTCTTTTACCGCCGCTTCGACGCCGTAGACCGCACACACCATCCCGGAGGTCAGGAGGGAGGAGGGCGTTCCACTCCCGATCACCCGCCCCTCTTTCAGGATCAGGAGGCGGTGGCAGTAGCGGGCGGCAAGGTTCAGGTCATGGATCGCTGTCACCACCGCAAGCTGCTGATCCTCGGCAAGCCGGGCGAGGAGGGCCATCACCTCGATCTGGTTGCGCATATCAAGCGCGCTCGTCGGCTCGTCGAGGAGGAGGATCCGGGCGTCCTGCGCGAGCGCTCGCGCGATGAGCACCCGCTGCCGCTCCCCTCCCGAGAGACGGTCGGTCCTGCGCGCCGCGAACTCGCCGATCCCGAGGAGGGAGAGCGCGTCTGAGACCGCCTGCTTATCTTCTTCAGAGACGCTCCAGCGCAGGTGCGGCCGCCTGCCCATCAGGACGGTCTCAAAGACCGTCGAGGAACCGGGAACCCCCCGGTTCTGCGGGACGTAGGCGACCATCCGCGCGATCTCGGGCCGGCTCATCGAGCGCATATCCCGCCCGTCGAGGCGGATGGAACCCTCGGGCTCGAGGATCCGGTCAAGGCACCGGATCAGCGTCGTCTTCCCGGAACCGTTCGGCCCGACGAGCCCGAGGACCTCGCCCGCATCAAGGGTGAACGAGACGTCCTCAAGCACCCGGCGGTTGCGGTAGGCAAACGAGACCCCCCGGGCGCAGAGCAGGGGCATCAGCCATCCCTCCTCTTCATGAAGAGGTAGAGGAAGAACGGGATGCCGAGGAACGCGGTCATGATCCCGACCGGGATGATCGTCCCGGGGATTGCGGTGCGGGCAAGGCAGTCGGCGCCGAGGAGGAGGACCGCCCCCACGAGCCCTGATGCGGGGAGGAGGGTGCGGTGGTCGGTCCCGATCACCATCCTGGTGATGTGGGGCGCAACCAGGCCGATGAACCCGATGGTGCCGGTGAAACAGATGATCACGGCTGTGATGAGCGAGGCGGCGAGCATGAACCCGGCCATGGACCGCTCCACCGGGACGCCGAGGCTGGCCGCGACCTCGTCACCCTCGGCGAGGGCGTTGAGGTCCCATGCGCGCCAGAGGAGGATCGGGACGACGGCAACAACGACGACGCTCACGATCCCGAGTTTCGGCCACGAGGATTTGTCCAGCGACCCGAACATCCAGAAGACGACCTCCTGCACCTTGTCTGCCGTCCCGAGGTACTGGAGGAGTGATGTGACCGCCGAGAAGAGGTACATGAGCGCGATCCCGGCGAGGATCAGCGTCTCGCTCTCCATGCCCCGCAGGCGGGCCATGCCGTAGATGGCGGCTGAAGCGAGCATGGCAAAGAGGAAGGCGTTCCCGATGATGAGGAGGCTGCCTGAGATGACACCGGTCCCGAGGATGATGGCGACGGAGGCGCCGCACGAGGCGGCTGAGGCTATACCGAGGGTGAAGGGGCTTGCGAGCGGGTTTCGGAGGACCCCCTGCATGACCGACCCGGCGATCGCAAGTCCAAACCCTGCCACGACCGCAAAGAGGACCCGGTGGAGCCGCCAGCCCCAGACGATCCCAACCGCGTTTGACTCGATCATCCGGTCAGGCAGGTCGACCGCGTCGGGGAAGAGCCCGGCAAGGACCGCGCGGTAAGAGTCGGCGACCGAGAGGTCGGCTGACCCGAGGGTGACCGCGACCCCGGCAAGCGCTATGAGGATCAGGATGAGGCCCGTGATGAAGAACGCCCTCTTCCCGGTGAGATGCGCGTATTCCTGCCTGCCAGTGTCGGTCATCATGCCGGGTAGACGAATGTTCCGTGGTCGTCAAGGTCGTAGTCAAGCCGCTGGAACTCGTCCAGGTAGCGCTGGTGGATGGCACGCGGGTCGAGGTCGGCGAAGAGGTCAGGGTAGAACCACTTCGCAAGGTAAGCGGTGCCGATGAAGTAATCGGGTCCGCCGATGATCTTGCTGTGAATGAGATGCACCCGACCGTCTCTGACCGCTTTGATCCTGTCCCAGACCGGGCGGTTCTCGATCGAGCGGAGGACCGACTCGAAGGAGGCGAGGTCATCGTCATCGTAGCCGCCGAACGTCGTCTCCCCGGCACCCACGATCTTGATGATGACCGCAGGGTTCCTGCTGATGACCGCCTCAGGATCGACCACCGGGTACTCGACCGGGTTCTCGCCGAAGATGTTCCTGCCGCCGGCAAGCCAGACCTTCTCATCGTAGCCGGATCCCATCCCGGCGCTCTTGTAGGCGTTCCAGGTCTCCAGGTAGACCGGGACCCGGTCCTCGTCCGGGATGGTGTCGACCACATCTGCCACGGTGCCGGTGACGTCCTCGTGGAACGCGAGGAACTCTCTGGCCTCCTCTTCTTTTCCGAGGAGGAGGCCAAGCGTCCGCACCTCGTCGGCGTAGACCGCCGGCCGGAAACTGTCGATCCTGAAGAAGTGGATGGCAGGATCGATGGCGCGGAGGGTCTTTTCGATATCGGCGCAGGAGGTCTCTGAGACGGAGGCATAGAGGAAGACCGCGTCAGGGCGGACGCTTGCCGTCTGCTCGTAGTCGGGGGACCAGACTGAGCCCAGGTTTGCCTTCTCCTGGTACTCGGGGTAGAAGACCGGGTCTTCGAGGACGTACTTCGCCACGCCCACGACCCGGTCGGGTTCAAGCCCGATCGACCGCATCATCCTGATGGCATCGCTGTTGAAGAGCGCGATCCGATTGAGCGGACGGGTGAGCGTCGTCGTCCGCCCGGATGTGTCGGTGATCGTGAGCGCCCGGCCGTCCCAGTGTTCATAGACGAAGGCGGCGTCCTGGAGATCGGTGAGCGATGGAGCGGCAACGGTTCCGCCCATGTACCGGGCGTCCAGCGAGTCGAGGATCGCTGTCGCGAGCTCGGGTGCCGTCAGGGTGCCGTCGCCGTCGCCATCGCACGGGACCGCCGCTACCATCCCTGCGAGGAGGCAGAGAGAGCAGGCAAGCAGGAGGAGACGCCTGGTCACCGCCCGCACCTCCGGGAGCAGAGCACGGCGAGCGCCGCCAGTGCGGCTGCACACCCAAAGCCGGGTGTCGACGGGGGCGTTGTCGCGTCAGCCTGCTCCGGGTTTCCGGGTTCGTCCAGTCCCACGACGCCCGAATCTCCGGTCAGCAGGTCTTCCCAGGTGCCGGCGAAGGCTTCGGCGGCGTCCTGCGGTCCCTGGACCTGGTAGGTGATCGTCTCTTCGCCGATGATGGCGAAGGCGACCTTCTCGCCCGAGACCCGAGTGCGGTCCTCAGGGTGGTCGGTTCCCATCCATGTGCAGCCCTCAGGAAGCGTCTCGACGATGCCTCCGACAGGGATGTCGTTCACCGTGAGGGTTATGTCAAGACCGCCTTCCTGGGGCGTAATGGTTCTCTCGATGCTCCCGGCCGCTGCGGGGGCTGCGAGCACAACGACCAGGATGCAGAGGAGTAACGCTCTCTTGGGTGTCACTATGGAGGAGTTCAACACTGAGTAATAAATATCTTGTTATTTGTAGAATTTATTCTTCGAAGTTTTTAGTATCAGGCTACCCGATGTTAAGAGAATCGAGGATGTTCTGAATCCTGCTGTGGGCCTGATTGGCAGACCCGGACCTGCTCTGCCAAAGCAGGTCGGAGTCACCTGGACCATGCAACAACAATGCAGGCGCTACGCCCGGGTCCTCGCAATACGAGGTCCCGGGGTCATCTTTTGCCACGTGCGGGGATGACGGGAGGAACACGGCGGTATATTGGTCTATCTCCTTTTGCCACGTGCGGGGATGATGAGGCTCCTCTTCCCGCTCATTACAGCCACCGCCTCCCCCGCAAATTCCGGGGTGGTTATGCCACCAGCCCGGTCATGATGAGCAGGACCTCAAGGCCCACAGGAACCGCCACCAGGACCGCTGCGGTCCTCATGGAGACCCCTGCGGCCCGCTTCAGGCCAGACCCCATGATCACCCCGCCCCAGAGCGCACAGAGCACCAGCAGCCCTTTTGCGGCGGCAAAGAACACAACCATGACCTGGTTCTGCTTCATCTCGTCGAGTACCTGGTTGTAGCCGGCGACCGCTTCTTTCTCTGCCTCACGCTGGAGCGCTATCACGTGCGGCAGCAACTCGTGGGCCCTCTGCACCTCAGATGGGTTCTCCAGGTCCAGGTGCGCCCTCATCGCGGCCTCGGCATCCAGGTACTCGTGGTATTTCTCCCCGGGGACGGGAGCGATCCCCACCATCGGCCAGAGAGCGGCGAAGAGGATGATAAGGATGCAGTAGCCTGCAACCGCCGGGATCCTTCCGTATCCTGCGACGGCCAGGGTCTTTCTGAAGAATCCCTGCCCGGGGGTCCCGGCAGGTCGCGGGGTGAAGATCCAGAAGTAGGTGGCGAGGAGCACCCAGGAGACGCATCCGGTGATGAGGAGGAAGGCGGAGACCGTCGAGAGAGCCGGGTCCGGGAACCCCTTATCGAGGACGAGTCGCGCGGTGGAGGAGACAACGAGGTTGATAAACACCACCTGAGCTACGGCAGTGGCGATGACGATGGCTGCGGGGATCCACAACGCTACATCCCCGGAGAGGCGTTCCTGAAAGTATCTCTCTGGACGGAGGACGATATCCATGGGGGGGGCTCCTCCCCATAGGCGTTAACTTACCCGATGGGTGTAATGCATTCTCGGTGATACCGGCAAGTACCAGGCAATCGGCGAGTTCTCATCTATGCCCTAAGGCTGTCCTTTTCCCATGAGATTTCCATGATCACTATCGTTTTCAGAGGAGGAGGACTATTGCCGCACACCACTGGAATCGTATGGCTAATATTCCATCATATCAGCCACATTTCACCGAATAGGGCATTATCCTCTCGGATCCTTGTAGCTAAAGTTAGCGTATATGGGGCTCCTCCCCGCGGAGGCACGCGGGGTATACCGGTTATGGGCAGGGTTGTACCTGCTCCCGGGTTATATACCTTATGCTGTGGTGCAGGCATTGTCGCGTCAGCCTGCCGGGTTTGATTTTTGCGCCAGACCCGGTCGAGCGTATCTTTCATGCACCCCTCGTGAACTACCCCGCGCTCATGCCGCCGCGAACCCCGCAAAGATGACCGACGGAAAAATAGTCTGCTGGATGCCGGGTTTTCCCGAACCTCTGCCGTGGACCCCGCGAGGAGGGGTCAATGGCAGAGGCGCAAGAGACCTGACCACCAGGGGAGCCCAGAATGGGGACCGGGTCAACGCGATGGAGAGCATCAGATGAGATTCCGGAGCAGCGTCTTGAATATCAAACCGGAGTTTATTTTTACTAGATGTTACAAAACATGGTTAAATAATACTAAATCGCAATAACACCTTAAATGGTGTTATTGTGTCTGCCTGCCCGGGGGTATCTGTAGCGTAAATCCCCTGGAGGGAATGAGATCCGGATGTACTCCGGGTTCCTGAAGGTATCGAGAAGAACACAGGAGAGACGTTAGGCAACACATCTGGAGTTGGATGATAGCGGAATGAGTGCTGAGGTGTATCTCAAAAAAAAGACACGAGTGTCATTGCTCGTTCTTCTGTTGTTGTGTATGGTGGGGGCGGTTTCTGCAGATGACTGGGTGGGCGGCATCCCGCTTGAGACAGTGCAGACCGGCACCGTGACCGGCGACCTCTGGTTTGACCTTGCCCCGGCACCGAACTGGGGGAAACAGGACGTGACCAGGACATTCACGCTGCCTGCAGCCGCGGTCGAGGAAGAAGGTCGGATCACGTGGGCCCGGCTCTATATCTCGGCATACTGCGGACACATGCAGGAAGACAAAACGTTCACGATCACCAACCGTTTTGATGGGGATGGTGACGGCGAGTACGAGCACGTATGGCCGGAGCCCGGGCATTCCGGGTTTAATTACGTTCTGGATCCAGATTCCTTCGAGCTCCTCGGGAACGACAACACCGCTCTCGGCGGTGGTCCAAGCGACCCCTACAAGCTCTACAATGATCATGAGAACCGGGTCACGAGCGACTACTTCATGTGGTATGACGTAACCGACCTGATCAAGGACCAGACGGTCAAGGTCAACGTCAATACGGACGGTACGTTTGACGGCCGGATCAAGGTCATCAGCCTGGTCGTTGCCTATGATGACCCGTCCTCGACCACAGAGACCACCTACTGGGTGAACCAGGGGCATGACGTCTGCTCGTACTATGTGGAGGACAATTTTGGCAAGGCCGCAGTCGGGACCACCACATTTGATGTCAGCGGTCTCTCTGAGTTCGACTCTGCCCGCCTGACCGTCAACTACATGGCGAGTCAAAACGGTTGCTACGGGTTCCCCACCGATGACAACAACTTCGTGTACACTGGAGGGAAACCTCCGGTTGCGGGGACGTTTATCAACGCGCTCGACCGCACCCCTGATGTCCAGGGCCCGTATTCCGGTGTTATCTCCTGGGATGTGACCGGGAAGGTCGACGGTGCAGACGAAGTCACGCTCGCCTATGCCCGTGATTTCACAGGTGAGGGAACTGCTGCATTCTACAAGATTCCGCTTGCCCTCCTTGTCGTGAAGAAATCCCTCCCGCCACCGGTCGCGAACTTCAGCGTAACCGTCACCGGCGGTGACGCTCCGCTCACGGTCCAGTTCACGGACGAATCAACCGGGGATCCGACTTCATGGTTCTGGGACTTCGGGGATGGCGGAAGTTCGACGGAGCAGAACCCGGAATACACCTACGAAATTCCAGGCACCTACACAGTCAGCCTCACGGTCAGCAACAAAGTGGGCACAGACACCCTCACAAAGGCCGATTCCATCACCGTCACCGACCCTGCCGGCCCGCTCTCTGCAGACTTTGAAGCGAACACCACCGCGGGCGAGGTCCCGCTCACGGTCCGGTTCACGGATAGGTCGACCGGCGGCCCCACTTCATGGCTCTGGGACTTCGGTGACGGTGGAAATTCGACCGAACAGAACCCGGAACACACCTATGACGTCCCCGGAATCTACAACGTCACCCTGAACGCGTCCAGAGCAGATGCCTTCGATACCATCGTCAGGATAGATTACATCAACGTTACCGGTCCACCACCGATCGCAAATTTCACCGCAGATAGAACGTCCGGCATCGCACCACTCACAGTCAACTTCACCGATCTCTCAGAAAACAATCCAGCGTCGTGGAACTGGACGTTCGGAGATGGGAATGTAGCTGATGAACAGAACCCGACTCACACGTTTGTCCACCGGGGAACCGGGCGAAACCGCTACGATGTCTCGCTTACCGTAACAAACGCATTTGGTTCTGATTCTCTGAACCAGACAGGGTATATCATCGTCGATCCGCCGAAGAAGACAGAGGATATCTCAGGGAAGATCAACCAGACGACCGGGGCAGTGAACGAGACTCTTACCCTCATCTATGAGGGCTGCATCAGTCTCACCGTGCCTGAAGGCACCGTCGCGATGGTGGGCAACCGGTCGATTACAGATCTCTCCGTAAGCCTGGCCCCGATTGAGACCATCCCGGCTCCACCTGCGAAAGCGACGATTGCCGCAGAAGATAAGGTGTTCGTCCCTGGACCTGAGGGGGCAACATTCGACCCCGCGGTTGGGGTCAGCATCACCTTCACCGGGGATGAATGGAACCGTCTCTTTAGCAAGGGATACGATACCACAATCCAGCGGTTCGATAACGGTACATGGGTGCCTCTGGCGAACCAGACAAAGAATGAGACGACGCGGACGATCACCGGATGGACAGATACGTTCGGCGTCTTTGCCCCTATCACCGCCAGCAAGAGCAGCGGCGGTGGTGGCGGCGGGGGCGGGGGAGGAGGAGGTGGCGGCTATAAAGATATCGACCTGACCATAGACGGTATGGTGGTCCCTCGCCCTGCCAGCACGATATTCACCAATCAGCCAAACACGGTTATAATCCCCGGCCTGAAGAACCTGGGGACTGATACCGCTGGAGAGTTCTCCGTCGCCCTCTATGCAAGCGACGTGGATGAGGGTAAGAAACCTGTCGCTACAACCACGGTTGAGGGGCTTGCCGGTGGTAACCAGACCACCCTCGTCATGGTAGACCCGACCCTCAGGGCGGCAGCAGGTGGCACCGTGACCTACAGGGCGGTGATCGACCCTGATGAGCAGATACAGGATACTGAGAGGTCCAACAACGAAAAATCAGGGGTCGCAAAGCCCGTGAAACACAACGGCTACAACGGCAAACGCTGGAGCGGCGGGGGCGATATCACCACCTACAGGGTCCATGATATCCACGGTGGTCTCATCCATTCCTTCGGGGACAGCCGCTACCGCTCAGGGAGTTTCGCCCAGGGGTGGACAGAGTTTACCGTCACCTGGACGGCAGATGACCTCCCCATCCCCTCGAACGCCACGGTGGTTGAGGCCCGGCTCTATGTGCCCTACACCTGGGATAACAGCGATGAAGTGCAGCATGCCTCGCTCACCTTCAACGGGGTCCCCATCAGACTTCAGCAGTGGCACCACGACGTCTCCAACTTCGGCGCCTATGAGGATCACGTCTATGGTCTCCTCACCTACGATGTGACCTCCGAGTTCCAGAAAAACAAACAGAATAGCGCGAAGTTCAGTCGCAAGAATGAGAACGCGAAACTCTCGATGGGTGGTTTCACCCTTGCGGTGGTCTATGAGGATCCATCCGCGGTCCAAACCCTGATCTTCATGAACGAGGGGTTCGACATCCTGGGGGCTGATGAGGTCAATTACGGCACCACCCCGGAGAGGACGATCGCGTATGTGCCATTCACCGGCGCCACGATCGATATCGACGAGGTCTCCCGGGCGGAGCTGACCACGTTCGTGCCCTGGGGGGATACCTATGAGGGGAACCTCTACGTGAACGGTAACCTGGTCGCCTCGAATGTCTGGGACTTTGGTTCGGCCGGGGGACCGCAGATCGCCGTAGACACCCGTGACATCTGGAACCATCTCAAAACCACCGGGAATGAAGTGGCGATCCAGAGCACCCCTGTTGGACTAACACCGCTGATGGCGGCATCCCAGCAGTTCCTGGTGGTGGAGATGGGGGGGAAGGAGGCCAGAGAGCAGCCCCTCACCAACCAGACTGCGAACCAGACACTGAAGGCAGACTTCAGGGGTGAACCCCTGGTGGGATCAGCTCCGCTTTCGGTACGGTTCCAGGACCTCTCCGAAGGGGCCCCCCTCATCTGGGAGTGGGACTTCGGGGATGGCGGGACGGTCGAGAACACCACGCAAAACCCCCATTACGTCTACCGAACTCCTGGTAACTATACGGTCACGCTCACCGTGAAGAACGCGACCGCAGAACATACCGAACGGAAAGAGGGGTATATCCAGGTGAAGAATGCGACCGCGGGGCCTGCGCAGTCAAATAGCTGGGTGCCGCTTGAAGACCAGGTGGTCGATGAGACAACCCGGACCATCTCTGGCTGGACGAGAAAGTTCAGCGTTTTTGCTCCCATCACGGTGCCAAAAGCATCTGCTAACTCGACCCCTGCCGACACGGAGACCGGGGAGAGTAATAGTACGATCATCGGTTCTCTGAAGACGACCGAGGATGTCGTAGATAAGATCGACCCGCTGACCGGGGCGGTAAGCGAGACGATCGTTCTTACCTGTGGAGATGCTGCCGAATTCACCATTCCTGTGGGGACGGTAGCGATGGTGAATGGTCGGCCGATTACCAGACTCTCTGCCAGTCTGGCTTCTCCCGATGCTATCCCGGAGCTCCCGCCCGGTGCCGTGATTGCTGCGAAAGACAAGGTATTCCTCTTTGAGCCGGAGGGAGCAGTATTCAGCCCCCCGATCCTGGTCAGCATGACCTTCACCGAGGACGAATGGGCGCTTCTCTTTGGAGAGAATGAAACTACGATTCAACGCTTCGAGAGGGCGCAGAAAGAAGACGACGTCCCGGTAAAGCCGGTATCAGGTTCTCAGCCCGGGGGGGTGGAGACCTCCATTCCTGATGAAGCGGTCTCCCTTGTGGTCCTGCTGGTCTCGGTTCTGTTGTGTGTGCTGGGGGCCGGTGTGCTCTGGATGGGGCTTCGGGCTATGCCGGCAAACCGCGCCTATGCCGGGGTCGGGGTGGTGCTCCTCCTGATCGCCACCGGCCTGATAGCAGTTCATGCACTCGGGTTCATTGCCGTCGGTGGTCCTGATCCGGCAGATCTGGATCCTGATGGTTTCAGCGTGAGTCCTGTGATCGAGAGGATCGAGGATCTTAACCCTGCCAATGACCTCCCGGATTATCCGGAGGGCTTTGCTGCCCGGAACGGATTGCTCGTTGCGTACACGGGCAATGGAGGAGTTCCTCTCTCCTCCCTGGAGGTGGAGCTGACCTCAGGGGGGCGGTGGATAACCCTCGCGCCTTCCAGCACTCCGCCGGATGATCCAGGGCTGAACGCAGGGATCACCGCCTACTTCGAGGAGGTCGGGAACGGTGACGGGGTCATCTCCTCCGGGGAGTGGCTCATGGTTTACGCTGATGGCTGCCTGATCCGTGAGATCTCAGGTCTGAAGAAGGAGTGCCTGGTCTGGAGGCCCGATACCTCCCCTGATCCTCTCACAGTGGCTGCAGGGGATCTCCTCCAGTACCGCCTCCTTCACCTCCCAGGCAGGGAAGAGATCGCCTCAGGGGAGGTGCGGTTACCTCTCTCCACCGCTCAGGAACAGCCCGAAGGTGGTCAGGTAACCCCCTCCAGTGGATTCACAGTACCAGAGGATCTCCTCACGGTGGGGACCCCTTTCATCTGCATGGACCTGGCAGGAAGCAACGAGTTATCGATCTCCCCGAGGTCTGCAGCGACCCGGTCGACCTTCTGGTACAAGGCCGATGGGGAGACCATCGGTGTAACGGCACCGGAAGGAAAGACCCATCTGGTCGTCCACATGCGCGTAACCCATCGCGGCAACTTTGATGGGGTCAATTACACCATCGAGACGCCTCCGCTCTCAGCATTCACGCTCTATGGGGAGGGTGGGGCGTTCATGCCTCTCCAGATTCCTGCAAACGCCTCAACCTCGTTCGGGGAGGTCTACAGGCAGAAGACGCTCGATAGGAAAGAATCGATCGATGGATCGATTTTCTTTGAGGTGCCGGATGTGATGCTGCCCTCTGATGCATACCTCTCGGTTGCTATCGAGTCTGTCCCGGAGAGCCCGGTATGGGTGCTTGGTTAGGGTGGGGAGCGATCGTGTGCCCTCACTCCGCCTGTGGAGGGGGCTTTTCGGCCCATGATCCTGGAGAATGGCGGATTTGTCCCCCCTGCTGATAAGAGTGCTGACCACCGCCAGGGAGGTGCGGTTACCCCTCCCGATCAATGGATTGAGATGATTGCATGAGAAAACGTACCACGTTCCTGGTTTCACTGATCCTGGTCCTGCTCTGCGGAACGCCCTGTAGTGCGGTATATGATTTTGTGGGGATTCCGTTAGAGATCACAGCCCAGGGAGAGGTTCCTGGAAGGATGCACACATACGGCGTATACGGGCTTGACGACCCTCCCGCCACCCTCACGTTCGACCTTGATGGGGAGGTGCAGTGGGCCCGGACCTATGTTGGTGTCTGGGGAGGCACCCCCCGGTACACCGGGTGGACGGACCTGACCGTCAACGGCAGGGCGCTCCCCCGGATCACGCTCTACGGAAGCGATGACAGGACCGAGAATGTCTATGTCACTGGTTATGGCGTCTACTGGGTGGCCTATGACACCACGGCACTGCTGACCCCCGGCAGGAACACCATCATCGCCAATAGTAGCAGGTTTGAGCCAGACAACAAGCTGGACGGTCGTATCTACTCGGTGATGACCCTGGCCGCGGTGCCGGATGCCTCAGGCATGACCACGCAGTACTGGGTGGCAGAAGGGAACCAGAACCTCCACGGGGAGGGGTGGGGCACCGGGTTACACAGCACCACACTCGATGAGTGTTCGGTCGTTCTTCCTGTCGGCGACATCCAGGGTGTTCATGCAGCCAACCTCACCATCATGCTCCTGACATCGACCCGGGGCGAGCCGAGTTATGTCCTGTTTAACTCCCACGACCTGGGGCCAGATGTGGACTATCCGGGGTATCCTGCAGGTGTCAAGGATATCGCTGATGAGATATCGTTCAATGCCGGGTATTCCAACCCCATTAAATCGCGGTATGTCGATATCGAGGTCTTTGATGTGCTCTCGCTCCTGAAGAAAGGCGATAATGTGGTCACGTTCCAGAGGGGGCGTGATCTTGATGGGGACGGCATCATATCGGCAGCGGCGAATCCTCCGGAAGGCGAGCATTATCTCCATCCTGCCCTGGCGATGCTCACCCTGGAAAGACCACGCGCAAGCGTCATGGGACCTGATCTGATGCTGGATACGATCGAGGTGAAGGATGCCTTTGCGGGAGAGAAAGCGACGATCGTCCTGACGATCAGGAACCTTGGGGTGCTGCCGTCTGCTCCGGTCGATGTGAAAGTCAGGATCGACGGCGATCTCCTCAAGACCAAGCAGGTCACGATCGACCGGAGCGGGATACAGCAGGTATCGATCCCCTGGAGTCCGGAGAAAGGGAGTTACATCATCCAGGGCGAGGTGGAGATCCCCGGAGACGTGAACCCATCAAACAACCAAAAAGAGAAGGAGGTCACGGTCGGAACGGTCCCTGATCTCGCCGTCTCGATCGAAGATCCCTACCGGCCGGGAGATGCGGTCCAGCAGGGCAATACAATCCACCAGGTTCTTGTCATCGGGGCGGCACTGCCACTGGCACTTCTGTTGTTCGTCAGAAGACCGCCAGGGCGATACCAGAAGATGCTTTCGCTCCTCCTCGGCACGATGGTCCTCATATCCCTCCTCCCTCCCCCGGTTGCACCGGTCTTGCCAGCGGTTGCTGCGCAGGATGCTGCACAGATCTACCTCCTCCCGGTCACGGTGACCAACCAGGGAGGGAGTGATGCCCCTTCCTTTGCGCTCTCGGTGTACCTGGATGGGGAACAGGTGGTAAAGAAGGTCTATCCGGAAGGCCTGCAGGTCGGGGGGTCTGAGAGATCAGAGTTGCCGGTCTACGCCTCGCCAGGTTCCCATACCGTGAGGGTTGTGGTCGATGAAGATGGGCTGCTAAAAGACTCTGATCGCAGCAACAACGTCGCAGAGGGCACGTATGTCTTCTCCTAGCCGATGGCTCCTCTTCGCCCTTGTGTGTATGGGGCTCATCACCACGGCAGGTGCCACCTATGCAGGGGACCGTCCCCTGACAGACGTGTTGTATGACGAGGGGCATCTGCAGTATCTCTACACGACCGGGGATAGCGCCTATCGTGGTGGTGTTGGGAGTAATGAGACCTATACCACCTCATTCTCCCTGGATATCCCTCCCGGTGCCGAGGTTCGGTTCCAGCGACTCTACCTGCACTGGGCCTGGAGCAACTTCAACCAGAAGCCGTTCTATCCTGTCTACGACCTCTCAGACTCACGGGATCCTTCATCTGATCTGGAGAATGCGGCCCGCTACGTGGACAGCAAAGGCGTGGTAGGAACCTATGACTTCTACTCTGGTACCGATGCCTATCTCCTCCCCTCCCTGCACCCGGGCGAGAATAATTTCACCGTCACGCTTCTTCAGTCAGGACCGCCAGAGAGTTCGGTGGCAATCTATGGCATGGCGCTCCTGGTGGTCTATGAGGATGCCACAGAACCCTACCGGTTGATCTGGGCCAAGGAAGGGTGTGATATCCTCTTCTCGAGTTTTGGGGTATCCCCGGAGATGGCTTCTAACGAGATGGTCTTTGAGGGGACGCTTCCCTCTGATGCGATCGAGGGGGCGGAACTCTTTCTGGTTGCCCCGTCGGGAGGGTATTCGCGGGATCGTGATTTTGAGATCAACAGTCTCCGCGTTAACCGGGTTGATGAAGAGCAGACTCCTCTCCTGATGCGTAGCATCTTCTCCATGCTCTTTCCGAACTACCAGGGCAAGGAATGGTTCGATATCTTTGTCCTCGATTCGCAGACCCAGATGGGGTTTGAGACGCGGGAGATCAAGCCCTACCTCAGAAAGGAGAATAATAAGGTCGTCGTCCGTGACCAGGGCGATTACCTCCAGCTCACCAACGCGATTCTGGCAATCCAGGTCGCAGGAGATGACCGATGACAGCAGGTATCAGAACCGAGTCCCTGACCAAACGGTTCGAAAACGGGGTCACCGCGCTCCGCGATGTCTCGATCACGATCGCTCCCGGGGAGTTTGTGGCGCTCATCGGGAGGAGCGGGAGCGGCAAGAGCACCCTCATGAACATCCTGGGGGGGCTTGATGCTCCGACCAGTGGATCGGTCTACTTTGATGATGAGAGGATCGAGTACACGGACCGAAAGAGGTTGATCCATCTCCGGAGGAATGAGGTGGGGTTTGTCTTCCAGCAGTTCAACCTGGTCCCGACCATCAGCGCCATCGAGAATGTCGCATACCCGCTGCTTTTTAACTACACGCCCCGGGAGGAGCGGGATCAACGGGCGCTGCGCCTGCTGACCCTGGTTGGCCTCGCAGACCGGGCTGATCACCTCCCGCACGAACTCTCAGGCGGGGAGCAGCAGCGGGTGGCGATTGCACGGGCACTGGTGGGTTCCCCTCACATCGTTCTCGCCGATGAACCGACCGGAAACCTTGATTCAAAGAACAGTGCCGAGATCTACCGGTTGATGCGCACGATCAACCAGGAACACGAGGTCACCTTTCTGGTCGTGACCCACGAACGTGAACTGGCGTCCTACTGCGATCGGACCATTGAACTCCGGGATGGGAGGGTGGTGGCATGATCGGCAGGGAGTTTGAGTTCCTGCGGTTATCTGCACGCCAGCTCCGCAGTAAACGCCTCCGCGTGGCACTCACGGTCATCGGGATCGCGATCGGGGTGGCGGCGATCATCGGGGTCGTCGCGCTCGGTGAGGGGATCCGGTATCAGGCTATTGAGACGGTCAAGGCGCAGTCAGACCTCACGCTCATCGAGGTCCACCCGCAGACCGACCAGAAGGTGACCCAGCTCATCACCCAGGCGCGCGTGGACAATCTCCGTTCCATCCCCCATGTGACCGCTGCAGCTCCTGCATTTTCTGATTCGTACGCAACAAAGAAGCAGACGTTTCTCCAGGTCCTGGCGGTGAGGGCCGATGAGATCGATGAGGTGCTCCGCCTCAAGTACACCGGCGGAGAGGTCTTCTCCCCCGGGGCAAACGAGGTGGTTGTGGGTGCTGATCTCGCAACAATGCTTCAGCGGAATGAGGGGATCCGGATGGGTGACCCGTTCATCGCCATGGTGCGGGAGTACGATGAGCAGGGAATGCCCAGCGATAAGGAGGTGCCGCTCGTGATCGTGGGGATCCTGGGGGGCCGGGACGACAGGTTTGACCGGATGATGCTCATCGATATGGAGAGCGCAGCGGCGATCCGGGGGAGTGAGCAGGGCTACGACACGGTCTATGTCAGGGTTGATGACCCAGACCAGGTCTTCTCTGTTGTGGAGCATATCACCGGCCAGGGGCTTGAAGCGACGGGAGCGTTTGAGCAGATCAGAGTGGTCAACCAGTTCATGGACGCTGTCATGATCGTCTTTATGATCTTTGCCCTCTTTGCGCTGGTGGTGGGGGGGATGATGATCACCACCACCATGACCACCTCGGTGTATGAGCGGACGAGAGAGATCGGGATCACCATGGCCATCGGGGCCTCCGGGAACGATGTGATCCGGCTTGTGCTCTACGAGTGCCTGCTGATCGGGGTCATCGGTGGGGTCCTGGGGGGTCTCTTTGGCGCGCTCTTCACGTCGGTGATGAATGTGGTCGGCAGGCCGTTCATCATCGCCCGACTCGGCCCGGAGTTCTCCAGCATCTTCGGGAGTGAGATCGCGCGGCTCTCTCCGGGCCTGCTCCTTGCCGGGCTCGGGATCGCGGTCATCTTCTCTCTTGTAGCCGGGATCTACCCTGCCAGAAAGGCGACCAGGATGAACCCGGTTGAGGCGATCCGGGGGTTTGCGTGACCCTGCGGGATGGTGGGTTTTCCTTCCCATCCTGCAGATGCTCACCTATTTCTTGGGATCCGGGCGACGACATACCAAATCCTGGTGAAATAGCCAATATTCATAATTAGTATATATTATATCTGATCTCGTTTTACGAATTTTTTCAAAAGTGTTATCAAATAGAAGGCTGAGGATCATTACAACTACTGTTGCGTTCACTTCCATGCGACGTACCAGGAGTCAACGAACGATATGATGGGAAAAAGGTGAAATTGATGTCTAGTTGGTTAAAATCGGGGTATATCCCCGTAACAATTGCTCTGGTGATGCTCCTCCTCGTTGTCACGCCGGTTATGGCAGACGACTGGGTGGGCGGCATCCCGCTTGAGACAGTGCAGACCGGCACCGTAACCGGCGACCTCTGGTTTGACCTTGCCCCGGCACCGAACTGGGGAGATAAGGACGTGACCAGGACATTCACGCTGCCTGCGGCTGCGGTCGAAGAAGAAGGCCGGATCACGTGGGCCCGGCTCTATGTCTCGGCGTACTGCGGACACATGCAGGACGATAAACCGTTCACGATCACCAACCGTTTTGATGGGGATGGTGATGGCGAGTATGAGCACGTATGGCCGGAGCCCGCGCGTTCCGGGTTTAACTACGTTGAGGATCCGTGGACCGGGGAACCCATCGGGAACGACAACACCGCTCTCGGCGGTGGTCCCAACGATCCGTACAAGCTCTACAATGATCATGAGAACCGGGTCACGAGCGACTACTTCATGTGGTATGACGTGACCGACCTGATCAAGGACCAGACGGTCAACGTCAACGTCAACACGGTCGGCTCGTTTGACGGCCGGATCAAGGTTATCAGCCTGGTCGTTGCCTATGATGACCCATCCTCGACCACAGAGACCACCTACTGGGTGAACCAGGGGCATGACGTCTGCTCGTACTATGTGGAGGACAATTTTGGCGAGGTTGCTGTCGGGACCACCACATTTGACACCAGCGGTCTCTCTGAGTTCGACTCTGCCCGCCTGACCGTCAACTACATGGCGAGTCATAACGGCAACTACGGGTTCCCCACCGATGACAACAACTTCGTGTACACTGGAGGAGAACCTCCGGTTGCGGGGACGTTTATCAACGCGCTCGACCGCACCCCTGACATGCAGGGCCCGTATTCCGGTGTTATCTCCTGGGATGTGACCGGGAAGGTCGACGGTGCAGACGAAGTCACGCTTGCCTATGCCCGTGATTTCACAGGTAAGGGAACTGCTGCATTCTATAAGATCCCGCTCGCCTTCCTTGTCGTGACGAAGGAGCTCCCATCACCCACCGGGGATGTTGTGGTCTCAGGAAGCATCGTGAAGCCTGACCTGGTGGTCACCACCATCACCCCAAACGCGGGTGCCGGTGACAACCTGTTCGCGAACGAACCGAACGTGATCGCGGTGACAGTGCAGAACCAGGGTACGGGAGACGCCGGGGCATCCACGCTCCTGGTTGATATCAGCGGGACCGAATACACCGAAGCAGTCGGCGCACTCGCTCCTGGCGCGGAGGAGACGGTCACCATCACGCACGAGACCGAATATGCGGCTGGTGCATCGGTCCGCGTGACCGCGACTGCGGATTCCCTGGAGGTGGTCAACGAGGGGGATGAGACCAACAACGTCCTCTCGGTCGACCTCCCGGTCTATGACAACGGCTACAAGGGCAAGCGCTGGACGCCAACGCTTGGCGGTGACATGGCGACCCAGGCGACGTTTGATGGCCAGTATGCCGTTGTGTATTCGCACGGTGATTCGGCCTATAAGAGTGCCGGGTGGGACCCGGTCACGGTGACCTGGTCGGCAGACGACCTGTCGATCCCTGAGGGCGCGACCGTCGTCGATGCCCGGCTCTACCAGGGCTGGGGCTGGAACAAGATGGAAGATGACCCCGCTCCCACCATGACCTTCAACGATGGTGAGGTCGGGGCGCCGGTCGCGACCTACAAGGATCAGAAGAACTGGGGGGGCTATGATTTCCCCTACGGCCTGTATGTGTATAACGTGACCGACCAGTTCGCGACCGCCGGCAACACCCTGACCATCACACCGGAACCGGACAACAACTACATCCTCTACGGTGCGTATATGGTTGTTGTCTACGAAGACCCGGCAACCGCCGAGCGCCAGATCTTCATCAACGAGGAGTTCGATATGGTCTATTCGCGTCCCACCTACTCGGTGAACGATGATGAGGCCACGGTCTATGCGCCGTTCTCCGGGGTCAACACCACTGACCTCACCGGTGCCCAGGCGATCGCAGTCCTGGCCAGCGCTAACGAAGACGGGAAGAGCAAGTTCTTCTTCAACGACCAGGAATACTCCGGGTTCTGGGACGACTACCAGACCAGCCCGCAGATCGGGTTCTCGGCCTATGATGTGACAGACGCCCTCCAGAGCGGGGCAAACGAAGCCCGTCTCCAGAGTTTTGATGATGGCACCGGCGGCGACAACATGTATGCCCTGACCACCATCCTCGTCGTCGAGAAGAAGATACCGGCACCCGTGATCGAGTTCGAGGCGGACGTAACATCCGGGACCGCGCCCCTGACGGTCACCTTCACCGCCACAAACACCGGTGGCCCGGTGGAGACCTGGGCATGGGACTTTGGCGACGGTGAGACATCCACCGGGCAGAACCCGACGCATACCTACACGAGCGACGGGATCTACACAGTGACCCTCACGGCCACCGGGCCGGATCATGCGGTTACCGCGACAAAAGAGAACTACATCTCGGTCGGTGAGTCGGTCATTGCCGTGAGCATCACCCCGGACGCGATCGACCTCGGCAGGATGGAAGCCGGGGTTGACTCAACCGGGTCGACCGCGGTGGCGGTCACGACGACCGCCGGCACCGACTGGGCGGTCACCGCGGAGGCCAGTAACGACGGCTACATGACGGCCGGCACAAACAAACTTGCGAACGCGTTCCACCTCGCCAATGGTGAGGGTGAGTTCCACGCCATGACGACGGCGTTTGCGGACTTCATGACCGGCATCGCCGGTGAGGACAGGACCGATACCGCAAACGTGCAGCAGGCGATCGAGAAAGATGACGCACCAGGTGACTACAGCATCAGGCTGACCTTCACCGGGGCGTTTGTATAAAAAGCTACGTTGAAAGGGAATCTTCATTCCCTTTTCACTCCTGCCATCAAGGGTGGGTGATGCATGCACGAGACCATCCTCCAAGACAGATGTTGACCTGTTCAGCGCTGGTGGTGGGGGATGGTGATCACCACCCTGGTGTATGGACCGCCAGGCCATCGGGGCCACAGGGAATGACCTGATCCGCCTCGTGTGCTCTGAGTGCCTGCTGATCGGGGTCCCGGGGGTCTCTGGCGCCCTCTTCACATCGGCGATGAATGTGGTCGGCAGGCCGTTCATCGTCGCGCGGCTCTCTCCGGGCTCGGGATCGCGATCGTCTTCTCTCTTGTAGCCGGGATCTACCCTGCCAGAAAGGCGACCCGGATGAACCCGGTTGCGGCGATCCGGGGGTTTGCGTGACCCTGCGGGATGGTGGGTTTTCCTGCATTATGATCGACGGGATATCGTGTGTTCCTGCGGGTCCGGGCGACGACATACCCGATTCCAGGTGAAAGAGCTAATATTCATAATTAATATATATTATATCAAATCAAGTTTGACATATTTTTTCAAAAGTGTTATTAAATGGAAGATCAAGTATCATTATAACTACTGTTGCGTTCACTTCCATGCGACGTACCAGGAGTTAACGAAGGTTAAGAAGGAAAAAGGTGAATTGATGTCTAGTTGGCTAAGATCGGGGCATATCCCCGTAACAATTGCTCTGGTGATGCTCCTCTTCTTTGTCTCGCCGGCCATTGCAGGGGTGAGCGATAACCTCACCGTCACGGGTGAGATCCTTCCCGAGGAAGGGAAGGATATTGACCTAACGATCGGCGGAATAGTGAACACTGTTTTTGGCAGCGCGGTATTCTGCAACGTACCAAACGAAATCAGGATCATAAACATCAAGAATGATGGAACCGATACGGCGGAGAATATCACAGTCGCCGTGTATGATGATGCCATCAGCACGACTGTTCCGGTTGCGACGACGACCATTCCAAGCCTCGCCGGAGGAAAGACGGTAACCATGACCAAACTGGTGGACCCCACTCTCCGTGAGTATGAGGGGGGTACGGTGACCTACCGGGTGGTTCTGGATCCGGACAACCTGATCCCAGATACCAACAGAGCCAACAACGAAAAATCCAGTTTCGCCAAACCCCTGAAATACAACGGGTACATGGGCGCCCAGTACTGGACTGGCAAGGAGGAGATCAAGACCTACAGGACCTATGACCTGCGTGGGAACATCACTCACTCCTTCGGCAACAGTTCCTACCGGTCAGGCAGCTTCGGAAATGGCTGGACCGAATACGCGGTAGGATGGACGGCAGAGGACCTGACCATCCCGGAAGGAGCCACTCTCCGGGAAGCCCGCCTGTATTTACCGTACTGCTGGGATAACAGCGACGAAGCGAGCAACGTTATTATCACATTCAACGATGCCGTGATCCCTGTTGAACGTGACCCCTGGGAGGTTGACCAGTCGAATTTTGGTGCCTACGATGGCCACTGGTATGGCCTGATGACGTATAACGTCACAGAGGGGTTCGCTGTAAATGAAGAGAACACGGCCGTGGTCTCAAGGATAAATTCACAGGCAAAATTCTCGCCTGCCGGTTTAACCCTCGCAGTCGTGTATGAAGATCCGCTGGAAACCCGCAAACAGATCTTCATCAACGAGGGCTTTGACTTGCTCGGAGCGGACCCATCGGGGTATGGTACTACCGAGGAACAGGCAACCTCGTACCAGGAATTTACCGGTATGACCATCGAGATGGAGGATGCCGAAAAAGCCTTGCTTACCACCTTCGTCCCGTGGGGAGCAGCGCAAAATGTTGGAGAGCCGGGCGAAGGTAATCTGTTTGTAAACGGCGTTCAGGTTGGGCACAATGTCTGGGAGGGAGAGCAGGTGACCGGCGAGAGCAGTGACCCGCAGGTTGCCGTCGATACCCGCGATGTCCTCAAGTACCTCAACCTGAATGGTACGGGGAATGTCATTGCCATCCAGAGCACGGAAGGCTCTACGCCCTGTATGGTTGCAGAGCGGGCGTTCCTCGTCGTTGAGTATCCTGCCGAAGCACCCGTGATCGACTTCTCGGCTGACGTAACTTCCGGCGACACCCCCCTGACGGTCACCTTCACCGCCACGAACACCGGTGGCGCGGTGGCGACCTGGCTGTGGGACTTTGGGGACAACACAACCTCTACCGAGCAGAACCCGACGCATGAATACACAGGCGACGGGACCTACACGGTGACCCTGACCGCAACCGGGCCGGGTGGTTCAGACACGGCGACAAAAGAGAATTACATCACTGTCGGTGCGGCAACCATTGCCGTGAGCGTAACCCCGGACGCGATCGCGTTTGGCAGGATGGAGGCGGGTGTTGACTCAACCGGGTCTGCCGATGTGGCGGTCACGACAACCGGTGGCACCGGCTGGTCGGTCGCTGCTGAGGCCAGCAACGGCGGTTACATGATGGCCGGCACAAACCAGCTTGAAAACCCCTTCCATCTCGCCAACGGCGACGGGGAGTTCCACCCCATGACCGGGGAGTTTGTGGACTTCATGACCGGCGCCGCGGGTGAGAGCAGGACAGATACCGCACGTGTCCGGCAGGCGATCGACGGGGCTGATGCACCAGGTGATTACAGCATCACGCTGACCTTCACCGGCACACTTGCGTGACGTGAGGCATCTACCCCAATCCACCACTTTTTGGCAATCAACAGGAGTACTGACCCCACCATGACCTGGAATACACAATCACAACTATGTCTCATCGCGCTGGCGCTGCTTGTAGCCGGGGCCGTTCTTGCCGCACCCGCTCTCGCCCTCAGGGTGGAGGGGGCCCGGATAGCGCTCGATGTCGAGCCCGGGATGACGTACACATCCCGGATCGGGATCTCCATCGAACCTGAGGAGTCTGAAGGGACCTTTGCCATCGACGTGATGGGATTTGGACAGTCAACCGCAGACGGGAGTTACACCGCGCTTGAGGCCGCAGAAGACACCAGCCCCTACTCGGCACGGCCGTTCATCACGATCGACAGCCCCACGGTGCACCTCAAGCCTGGAGAGCAGGCAGATGTGACCGCGACGATCACCGTGCCTGCCGGGATATCGGACGGCGGGCGGTATGCGATAATTCTGGTCCACCCCGCTCCCTCTGGACCTGGGGCACCGGCGGCGTTTGCCACCGCGGTGGCGATCCCCGTGTTCCTGACCGTGAAGGGAGGTACTGTCACCGAGACCGGTGAGATCCTCTCTCTTACGCCTGCTGCCGTCGAGCCGGCGAAACCTTTTGAGGTGGTTGTAACCTGCCAGAATTCCGGCAACCATCACTACTACGGCGTCGTGAGTTCGGTGAGTATAACCGATGCCAGCGGAAAGGAGGTTGCATCGGCCACAACTGAACCCTTCGTCCGCGCGATCGTTCCCGGCGAGGCTGTAGACTTCACGATGCCGGTCAAGACCGGTCTTGCGCAGGGTACCTACCAGATGACTGCCAGCATGAAGACACGGGACGGGAAGGTGCTTGCCGAGAAGACGATACCGCTCGCGGTCGGGAACCCGAGAGCAGCCCGGGAAACTCCAGGTTTTGGAGTTCTGGTCGCAGTCTCGGGAATGATGCTTGCATGCTCTGGTATACTCTGGTGCAGGAGAAGCAGGAGAAGTAAGAGATGATGACGGAACGTTGCTCAAATGGCACGGATATACTTTTAAATTCGACCTGTCTCGCCAATGGTGACGGCGAATTCCGCGATATGATCGCGGCGTTTATGGACTTCACGACCCGCACCACGGGTGAGAAGAGCAGGATGGCTATCGTAGAGGCAGTCGACGCAACCGACATGCCTGAGATCACACCGACCTTCACAGGGGTGCTCGCATGACATTCAGAAAGGGGATCCTCATGTCATGCATTCTCCTGCTGGCGCTGCTCCTCGCTGCACCTGCCATTGCAGGAGACGCCAGTGTTACCATCAGGGGTGAAATACTCCCCTCATCTCCGGTTGTCGCGAACTTCTCCGGAACCCCCGCTACAGGCGATGCTCCGCTTGAAGTGCGATTCACGGATCAGTCTTCCGGGAATCCGGTTCAATGGCGATGGGAGTTTGGGGATGGGAGAATTGCGACTACCAAGAACCCAATAATCACCTATTGGAAACCAGGGACCTACACCGTCAGACTGACCGTGACAAACAGCGATGGCTTAAGCGACACAAAGACAGGTTCCATCATTGTCACCCGGCCGAACCCGGTTGCTAACTTCACGGCAGATACGACAAGGGGGTATGCACCGGTTGCTGTGCAGTTCACGGATACATCCACCTGGGGCCCGGATACCTATGCCTGGGAGTTTGGTGACGGGGGTACCTCGAGTGATCCAGACCCCGAACACATCTATACAACCGCCGGTACCTACACCGTCAGACTGAGTGTTAGCAGAGATGGTGGTCCCATCTCCACAGCAACCGAGCAGATCACCGTGAAACCGGTTGCTGGTTTCACAGCAGATGCAACGAGAGGGTATGCACCGTTTACTGTGCAGTTCACGGGTACATCCACCGGAGATCCGGATACCTATGCCTGGGAGTTTGGTGATGGCGGTACCTCAAGTGATCCAGACCCCGAACACACCTATACAACCCCGGGAACCTACCAGGTCAGCCTGAGGGTGAGCGGTGGTGGCCAGACCCACACCGAGACAAAGGCAACATACATCACGGTGGTTGATCCCGGTGCTCCACCCGCAGCGGAATTCCGGACCGATACAACACGCGGGTATGCCCCGGTTACGGTGCAGTTCTTTGATCAGTCCCAGGGTGACGTAGATGCGTGGCTGTGGGAGTTTGGTGACGGGGGTACCTCAAGTGATCCAGACCCCGAACACACCTATACCACCCCGGGAACCTACACCGTCAGACTGACCGCAAAGGAGGGAGCCCGGAGCAACACCATAACAAAGATAGCATACATCATCGTCGACGATCCGCGCCCGGTTGCAGCCTTCACTGCAAGTAAGATGAGGGGTGAGGCGCCGTTCATGGTGCAGTTCACCGAGAGTTCCAGCGGCGCTCCCCCCCTTACCCGAACATGGGACTTTGGCGATGGCGAGAGTTCTGGTCTCAGGAATCCAGTTCACGTGTTTGATTCCGCTGGCGAAGGAGCGAAGACCTACACGGTCAGGCTGACCACAACCAACGCTTTCGGCAGCAACTCCACCACAACGAGGATCACCGTTGTTTCACCACCACAAAAAGAAGATGTGAGTGACCGGATTAATCAGAGCGATGCGAAGGCAAAAGAGAAGATACCGTTAACGTATCAGGGGCTTGCACTGGAAATCCCGGAGGAATGTGAAGCAAAGCATGATGAGAAGCCAATAATGAATCTCAGTGTCGGGGTTGCTCCTGACCTGGTAGAGCCTTCTGTAGGCACTATTGAGGTCGGAGAGAAAGCATTTGAACTTGGACCCCGCGGTGCAACATTCAACCCGGAGATTCCAGTCACCATCACCTTCACCGAGGACGAATGGGCCAGGTTGTTTGGTGACGGGAAAACAACAAAAATTCAGAGGTATGATGGCAAAAAGTGGATCGAACTCCTGCATCAGACACGGGACGACACCAATCGTACCCTAACGGGTTACACAGACGCATTCAGTGTGTTTGCACCCGTCACCACGACCACCGGTTCAAGCCCGACCACGGAACCAACCACAACACAGAGGTCATCCGGTAGTGGCGGTGGCGGCTCCCAGGCATCGGTCGGCGCGGCAAGTAACCTCAAGGCCGGTGACCGTGTCGCCCTCTCGATGGACAGGACGGCTATCTCAACGGTCGCTTTCACCGCGAAGAACCCGATTCGAGACGTCATGGTGACTGTGGCGAAGGGCTCGCTCCCGCGGGATGTGCGGCCCCCAACAGGTACGGTCTACCAGTACATCCAGACGATCCTCTACCGGGCAGCAGAGGATGATCTCAGCAACGTATGGTTCAGGTTCGCTGTGCCGACCGACTGGCTTGCAGCGCAGGGATGCACCGAAAACGAGGTCGGCATCTTCCGGCTCACTGATGACGGGTGGCGGGAGGTCCCGGTCGAGGTGCTTGGCGAGGAGAACGGTAACGCTATCTTCGTGACAAGCCCTGAGGGGTTCAGCCTCTTTGCCATCACAGCGACCGGGAAGGCACCTGATGTCGAAGAGCCAACCCTGGAGCCCATCGAGTCCGAGACCACACCCCCGGCTGATGTGACGACGACACCGATCGACACGACACCGACGACGCCGCAGCCCACCCCCCTCCCGGTCTGGACAGCGCTCATGGCACTCGGAGTATCTCTCCTCCTCGTGAGGAGGAGAACCTGAAACACCCTTTTTTGAATCCCGGTGGAGCGCCCTGGATCACTGCTCTTTGCATCAGAACCGAGATCGATGAACCGCCGGACACCGGTTTGTTCTGGCCTGCAGGGAGGTTTTGGTCGAATACGGTTGTGCCAATATTTTTTACGTAATGTGATGTTGATAAACGATTATATGATTGAAACGCCCACCAGATCCCCATGAACCAGCACAACGGCTGTCGCTACCAGAACCTCACCCGCGATTACACCCCGGCCGACCTCGCCGCGTTTCACGGCCACCTTGGGCCGTTCATCGTACTCGGCTACCGGATCGGTCGGTACGTTCGGAAGACGTTCTGTGACGATCCGTTTGCGATGCAGGCCATCATCCACTGCGCTGGAACCCCGCCTGAATCCTGCCTTGTCGACGGCATCCAGCTAGGGTGCGGCTGCACCCTCGGGAAGAGGAACATCGAGATCCGTGAGAGCAACACAATCAGGTGCGAATTTGTTGCGGGCGGGTCAACGATGGTGATCGTCCCCCGCCCCTTCGACCTGCCGCCACGCGATGAGGAGGACTATGAAGCCGCCATCGAGCGTTACGCCGAGGAACTCTTTGCGTTACCCGACGACCGCCTCTTCACCTCCAGGATGGAATGACCGACGCCGTCGTGAACCTCTCGGGCGTCTACACCGCGTATGAGGGGGCGGCAAACCCCTCGCTGCGCAACATCACCCTGACTGTCGACCGCGGTGAGTTCGTGGTGGTCGGGGGCCCGAACGGCGCCGGAAAGACGACCCTCCTTGAGACGATCAACGGCATGCTCCGGATCACCCACGGCTCGGCCCGCGTCTGCGGCATCAACCTCCTCGAAGACGGCGTCGGGGTGCGGAGGCGTGTGGGGTATGTCATCCAGAACTTCGCGTTCGACCCCCTATCCCCGTTCACCGCGGGTGAGGTCGTGCTGATGGGCCGTTACGGCAGGCTCGGCTACCTCAACCGCCCGAAAGAGCCCGATATCAGGGCAGCCCGGCAGGCAATGAAGATGCTCGGCATCGAGGACCTTGCCGACTCCCCCATCGGGACGCTCTCCGGCGGGCAGCAGCAGAAGGTCCTCATCGCCCAGAACCTTGCCAAAGAACCGGAGATCATGCTCCTTGACGAGCCGTTCAGCAACCTCGACCTCATCGCAAAGCGCTCGGTCAGCACCCTCCTGCACGACCTTGCCAGGGCAGGCATCACGGTCATCGTCGTCTCCCACGCCTTTGACGACCTTCCGCCACGGCCGATCCGGATCCTGGTGATGAACAGAGGAGAGGTGACGGTAGACCGCATCTGCACGCCCGATAAGGTCGAGGATGTTGTTCGGACGGCATCAGGAAGTGACGCCCGTGCTTGAGTTCCTCATCCCAAATAACGTCGTCTGCCACGCGGTCGAGGCGATGCTCCTCGCCTCGATCGCCTGCAGCATCCTCTCGGTGATCATCGTCCAGATAAACATGGGCTCCATCGGGTTCACCATGGCCCATGCCGCGTTCGCCGGCGCTGCCGTCGGTATCTTCTTCTCCCTGAACCCCACGCTGACCGCCATCATCGCCGGGCTCGCGGTCGCCGGGCTCCTCGGCCCACTCTCAGACCGGGCACGGGTCTCGGCCGACACAGCGCTTGGTGCACTCTTTGGCATCTCGATGGCGGTCGCGGTCTTCTTCATTGCATACCTACAGCAGATCGGGCGCGGATTCGACGCAAGCGGCCTCCTCTTCGGTGACGTCATATCGCTCTACCGGGAAGAGATCTACGCGCTGGCGTTGATATCGATCGTCGCCATCCTCTTGGTCACCCTCTTCTCAAAGGAGATCGCCGCGATCATCTTTGACCGAAAGATAGCAGAGGCAGCAGGCATCAGGGTCAAACCGGTCTACTACGGGCTCCTCTTCATGATCGCCATGACGGTTGCCCTCAGCCTGAACATCGTCGGCGGCCTGCTCCTCTACATCTGGCTGGTGATGCCGGCCGTGATCGTGCTTCAGTTCTGCCGGAACATCCGAGAGATGTTTATCACTGCTCCGATCGTCGGTGCATGCATCAGCGTCTCTGGAGCGTTTGCCGGCCTGAACCACTCCCTCCCGGTTGCCCCGCTCACCGCGATCCTCTTCAGCATCGTCTTTGCCATCGCGGTCATCGTCTCGCCAAGGAGACGGGTAACGGTTCGGAAGAATTAATAAAACAGTAGCAGAGAGTGATATCAATGGATAAGAAGATTCTACTCACAGGCATCATCCTGCTGGCCCTGGCCATGCCTCCGACGGCAGGATTGTCGGTGGTCTCGACCACATCGGTCCTCTGGGACCCGATCCTGTTCATCGGCGGCGACCGGGTTGAGGCGATATACATCGCTGACCCTGCGATCTGCCCGCACGTCCAGGGTGACATCATCCCGAACAGAATCCAGTTCCAGCGGGATTTCATCGCCAACGCTGACCTCTTCGTGGCGATCAACGGCTCGGTCGACCGTGAAAACGTGATGCCGTTTGTGGAGAAGTTCATGACTGCAAACGGCTACGGCAACGTCGAATGGACGACCCTGCAGGACCCATCGATGGTCTGGAACACCCCGGACGGCGCCAGAGCCCTCGCGCGTGAGGTTACCGGATGGCTGGTCGCTGCTGACCCTGGGAATGCGACCTACTACGAAGAGCGGTCTGGCGAGTACATCAGGATGATCGATGCAGCCGACCTCTCGGGGGAGGAGAGAACGGTCATCCCGGGGCAGGAGGCCATCGTCATGATCTGGCAGCGTGAGGCGGTTGAGGACTGGCTCGGTCTTTCTGTGGTGACGGTCTTTGGGCCCCCGTTCTACGAAGAGGGACGGTTCGTCCCGCAGATGATCGTGGATGACATCATCAATAACCCCGAGAAGTACCAGAACGTCAGGTACGTCGTCGAGAACATGCAGTCCGGCGAGATAGCCAAGGGCATCGAGGAAGCCCTCCAGGACCAGGGCATCCCGGCAAAACGGGTGGTGTTCACCAACTTCCCGAGATCGATCGACGGCGTCGACAGCATCCCGGAGGTGCTGGCATACAACAAAGGGCTGGTGACACCCGGGGATGAACAGACCCCCACACCACAGGATGCGCCCATCCAGCCTGCCATCGCCGGCGTCGCGATCGCCGGCGCCCTCCTTCTCGCCACACGACGCCGGTGACAGGAGCACACGACCTCTTTTTTTCCTCAACCAGTCCGCGGCCAGCCAGCCGCCCGGTTGGTCCCCATCCATCCTCCCGGAACAGGAGATGACCGGAGCAGCAGACTTTGCGGGAGCACCATCCCCGTTGGGCTGATGGAGGGACCTCTCCGAACCCTGTTCTCCTGCATACGAGAGGGAAGGGCGGTACCGATCAACGCGCATCTGTGATCAGGGGCGGACCGTGCCGCTCCTCCCCCGGTGGCCACCCGGTCAGACCGTCGCCCTCCGGAAGACTGCGACGCTCACCAGGAGTATCAAGACCGCACCGACAAGAAGTCCGAGGAGGGTAACCGCCGGAAATACCCCCGCCTGGAGGTCCCTGATGGCATCGATCGCATAGGAGACCGGATTCAATCTCGCAAGCGCCGCGAGCCAGCCCGGCATCTCCTCATAGGGCATCAGCGCACTGCTCGTGAAGAAGAGCGGCATCGAGACCATCGCGTTGATCGCCGAGTAGGAGTCATGGTCCTCAAGTTTGAGGGCAACCGTCGTCATCAGCGAGGAGAGGAGGAGACCAAAGACGAAGAGGACGGTGTAGATCGCAAGGAGGAGGACCGGGTCGAGGAAGTGTGCTCCAAGCAGGATGGCGATGACCAGGATGACCGTCGTCTGGATCAGACCCCTGAGGGTGATGAAGAGGATCTTTCCAAAGAGGATGCTCTCCCGTGGTGCGGGCATCGCAAGGAACTTCGGGAGATACCCGAGGATCTTATCAAACATAAGAAGCCCTCCGCCCTGGAGGGAGGCGCCAAGCATCGTCAGGACCAGGATCCCGGGGGCGATGAAGTCGAGGTAGTTATCGGTGAACCGGATGGGGAGGGCGAGGCCGACGAAGATGAGCCATGCCGCAGGCAGGATCAACGTCGATACGACATTGACCCTTCCCCGGATCCAGCGGCGGAAGTCCCGTTCCATATAATAGAACATCCGCTTCATCCTCGCCTCCGAAGCATCCTCCGGAACCGCCGGGCGTCAAACCCCTCTGCCTCCTCTGGTTCTCCGACCAGGGCGAGGAAGACGTCGTCGAGGGTCGGTTGCCGGACCGAGATCGACCTGACCGTCATCCCGGCTTTCGTGAGCGCGCCAGAGAGGGCAAGACCTGCCTCCTCGCCCTTATCTGCCTCAAACCTGAGTTCGTCGCCGGTCCTCCCGAGGGGGGTGACACCCTCAGGGAGTTCGCCCGGGAAGGTTCCGTCGGTCTGGATCGAGATGATATCCCGGCAGACCGTCGCCTTCAGCGCCGCCGGGGTATCGGTCGCTACCACCCGGCCCCTATCAATGATCCCGACCCGGTCACAGGCCCTGTCTGCCTCGTCCATGTAGTGCGTCGTGACAAAGACCGTCATCCCCCGGTTCTTCAGGGCAATGATATGCTCCCAGATCCTCCTCCTGCCTGCCACGTCAAGTCCGATCGTCGGCTCATCGAGGAAGAGGACCTCCGGGTCGTGGACAAGCGCCTGCGCCAGTTCAAGCCTTCTGCGCATCCCGCCCGAGTAGGTCCGCACAAGGTCGTCAGCACGGGGCGCAAGGTCCAGCATCGCGAGCGCCTCGTCTGCCGCCTCCCGTGGATGGGGGACACCGTAGACCTTTGCAAAGAAGACGACGTTCTCCCGTCCGGTGAGTTTCGGGTCAACCGCCATGTCCTGGGGGACATAGCTGATCTGCTCCCTGACCGCGAGCGGGTTTTTCGTCACCGAGTAGCCGCAGATCGTTGCATCCCCTTCCGTCGGGGCAAGGAGCGTCGTCAGCATCTTCACGGTCGTCGTCTTCCCGGAACCGTTCGGTCCGAGGAGGCCGAAGATCTCGCGGTCGATCGCAAGGTCCATCCGATCAACGGCAACGAGGCTGCCGAAACGTTTTGTCAGTCCTGATATCTCTACTGCCGCCAAACAACCGCTCCTGCTGCCCGGGAAGATGCTACCTGAGGTTCTTCTTCGTGAGTCAAACCCCGGGACAATGGTGCATACTCTATTATATCTTTGACGCGCGGACCTCTTCAAGGGTCCTCCGCCATGATCCAGTCCCGGGTCCGGGTACCTTCCGGCGCCCGGAGAGGGAGGGTTTTTTCATCCGCAGCATGAGCGAGGCTGAGGCCGGCGGGGGAAAAGAAAATTTTATCTTGCGGGGGCGTGCGGGGCGGAGCGAGGAAGACCCCGGTCAACAGGTGCGGGGATGAAAGCGGAGCCCCTTCGGCGCGCTTTCAGAGAGATTGTAGAGATTATAGTTAGTCGCTCAACATCTTTGAAGCGTACTTCGGGCTCAAGAATTTAATCACCCACTTCTCCCAGTAACTTCTTTTTGCTGTCAGTATCTCAAACGCCCTTGCAATTACGGTTGTGAGGTGCTCATAATTCATGATGAAGGTCGCTGCGACCTCTCGCTTGATCGCCCGCCAGATCTGCTCGATGGGATTGAGATCTGGGGAGTATGGTGGGAGATACACGAGCTGGATATTGTTGTTGGCGGCGTACGCTTTGACCAGCACCGCGTGGTGCGAACTGAAGTTATCCAGCACGACGATCAGCCGTTTCCCCGGGTTTGCGCGGCCGAACGCTCTCGAAAGGTGATGGTGGAGGTGCCATTGACGGCAAGAATGCCGGAGGTGTTGGCGCGGATCTTGATGGTATTTTTCACCATCGGGGTACGCTCAAACGACCACATGCGCCGGGTATTGGCCGTTGTTTGAGGAGAGCACTCATCCATGAAGCCAAGCACCGTGTTCTTGCTCATCCGCGGGAGTTTTTTTTGAGCACCTGTTCTGCATCCTGGGGTCGGCGGTAATCCCGCGGATAGGGTTTCCCAAAGAACATGCCAGACGATTTGAGGATCCGCCGGACCTGGTCCAGACTGTAACTGACGCCGAACTGCGACTGGATCAGGTGCTGGACTTCGGCGGTCGTCCAGCGTTCTTTCTCCCGGAGTTTTTCAAGCAACGCGGTTTTCTGCTCGTCAGTGAGTTTCGAAGGGTGGCCGCCGGCATACTTCGGAACCAGCCCACCCGGCCCCTCCTCGTTCCAGCGTTTCTGCCAGTTGTAACCGGTCTGATGAGAGACCCCAACAGCTTCCGCAGCGTCGACAACGCTCATTCCTTTATACCGTAGCCGAATAAACACGAGGCGCGGGACCACCTGGGGCAATCCTTTGGGGTGCTTGATCCGTTTATTCAGGACAGAGAGGGGAACGTGTCTGACGATCGCGATCTGTTCACGCCCAGCCATATAGGTATGAGGAACTCAAGGTTCAAAAAAGTAGCACAACGAACTATATATATTGGTGTATACCAAATGACATTTTGTATGTTCCAAGCCTACAAGTATCGGATGTATCCTTCAGAGGAGCAGGTTGCGCTCCTCATGAAACACATCCATGCTTGTCGGTTTGTATACAACCATTCTCTGGAGCAGAAAATCCGGGCGTATGAGCAGGAAGGTCGAAACCTCTCCTGTTTCGACCTGAACAACCGTCTTCCCGCCCTTAAAGAAGAACATCCGTGGCTCAAGGAAGTTAACTCTCAGTCTCTCCAGAGTGCAAACAAGAACCTCGACAACGCTTTCACCCGGTTCTTCAGGGAGAAAAAGGGATTCCCTCAATTTAAGTCAAAGAAGAACCCGGTGCAGTCATTCCAGATACCTCAGCATTACACGGTGGATTTCGAACGGCATAGGATCAAACTCCCAAAGATTGGTGAGATCAAGACTGTCTTTCATCGAGTCTTCACCGGGAAAATGAAGTATGCCACCGTCTCCGTGACATCGACCGGGAAGTGGTTCGTCAGCATCCTTGTCGATGACGAGAAAAACGAAC
>FZPS01000193.1_pt79 | contig 80459 bp, 86 predicted proteins | sample 1817821 | NCBI WGS metagenome assembly FZPS01 (sample SAMEA104158645, study PRJEB21678) | metagenome | place: Germany | collected 2015-04-21
CACTAACACTGTATCAAACTATCAATCCAACTATTGGTCTTATATCTAAGATGATATAACTTCAACCTTGATGGCGAGAGCGCCATATTTTTCAATTTGCTCTTTAGAATAATAAGCTAACATATCATCGGGATTTGCTTCTTCATCTTCACGATATCCAATTTCAATCTTATTACAATCCTGATATAGATCATCAAAGTTTTTGTATTGTTTTAAAGATATAACTTTGACTTTGATTTCTTCATTTGTTCTGGTGTTTTTAAAAACAATAATATCGTTGATATTTAACAATTGTCTTTTTTCATCATTAAGTCGCATTTCAATTGTTTTAGTTTTCTTTTTGATCGATTGAAAGGAATCATTCCATAAATTCATATAGTGGATCATTAGTTGCTCCTTGTTTCTTCAAACAACTTATAAATGTACTTTGTGATGTTTTCATCATAATCAGGATAGTCATAGTTAAGTTTTTGAGAAATTATTTTAGAGGTTTCACGGAAGATATCAAGACAAGTAAATAGTGATTCCCAAGCATTTTCATAAGTGTCCAGTTTATAAGTTGACATTAACCTTTTCCATAATAAATCATCAAGATATCTTTTTAAGTACTTTTGGTTTTTTCCCACACTCAAAGAAAAGTTTGTGTCTATTCCCACCATCCAAGATATCATTCTTAAAAGTTCTTTTCTTAAAATGCTTTCTAAATGATAATTAGCAAAGAGGATTTCTTTTCGACACAATCCTTTTGTTACATAGGTTGATACCCACCAAAATTCATTACAACAGTCATCAAATTCCTGAGCGGTTGGTTTTTTTACATGATAATCAATATCACTTGGTACCGGATAGTTTTGAATCCGTTGATCCTTATCAAGCAGTATTTTTAACAATTTATCTGATGCTAAATATAAATCAAGTTCTTCAAGCGGTACTACAGTAAGATCAATTCTATTCCCATCGGTAAATAGCATTAAATATGAAAACCAATTGCCTAGTTCTGGGGGAAACAATTCCATTGCTTCGGGTTTTTGCATAATAATACGTTCCCCAAAATAGTTCAACCACTCATCACTATTAGTGAAAGTGTCAAGACTTGTTACCACATAAGTAATATCATAATCTTGGAATTTATCTTTGGGGACGTTTTTATTAGTGCGAGATCCTTCCATTCCAACTACTCTAATGCGTTCGTCTTTGATAGCGAATGAAAGAATTAAATCCATCATTTCTTGTTCAGTTCTCATAATGTCTACAACTCAAGCAATGCTTCAATTCGTTCTTTGATGTCTGGACTTTTAAACAAATAGGTCCCAGCAACCACAACATCTGCCCCAGTCTCACTTACAATTTTACTGGTGTCACCATTGATACCACCATCAACTGATATTAGATAGTTGTAGTTATTTTGTTCTTTTAAGTCTTTTAATTCTTTAATCTTAGGAACCATATCACTCATGAACGATTGGCCCCCAAAGCCTGGTTCTACCGTCATCACTAATATAAGATCCAAATCTTTAAGATATGGCTTCAAGACACTGGCAGGAGTAGCTGGCTTTAAACTAATTCCAACTTTAGTACCAGTAGCTTTAATCTTTTTGATTAAAGATGCAATATCCTTAGTAGCTTCAAAGTGGAAAGTTAAATAATCAGCTCCTGCATCAATATATTTTTGAAAGTAAGTTTCTACTTTTTCAATCATTAAATGAACATCAAAGACTAACTTTGAGTTTGGTCTTAAGGCTTTAATTACATCAGGTCCAAAACTAATGTTGGGCACAAAATGACCATCCATAATATCTAAATGGAGCCACTGAACCCCTAGTTCTTCTACTTTTTTTACTTCCTCAGCTAGATGATTAAAATCAGCAGCTAAGAGTGATGGTGCGACGATCATCAAATCACCACTTTCTTTTAGATTTTACTTCATTGATAAAACCGAGATAATTATCATAACGACTCTTTAATATTTTCCCTTCACTTAGAGCGGCTTTAACTGCACACCCTGGTTCTTTTTCATGAAGGCATCCTTTAAATTTGCAATTATGGCTAAGTTCAAAAAACTCAACAAATGAATGACTAATATCTATTTCATCCATGCCTTCAAATTCAAGTATTCCAAATCCCGGCGTATCAGCAATCCACCCCTTGCCAGCCGGCATCAACGATACTTCTCTAGTAGTATGTTTTCCTCTACCAAGGGCTAACGATATTTCATCAGTTTTCAACTGCCAGGAATTATCAATCTTATTTAATAGCGTGCTTTTTCCAACTCCACTTTGACCAGTGACAACACTAATGTTGTCATCTATTAGGGCTCTAATTTCTGGGTCAAGTGGCTCAAACTTGGAAAACCTAAATATTTTATAACCAATATTTTGATAATAACTAATTATCGGTTCAATAACTTTTACCTCTTCTTCATTTAATAAATCCCATTTACTAAAGATTAGAATTGGTTTTATATTGTTAAATTCAATAATGGATAAAAAGCGATCTAATAAATTATCATTAAAGTCCGGACGTTTAACTGAGAATAAAAGCAACGCTTGATTGATATTTGCGATTGGTGGTCTAACCAAATCACTAGTGCGCTCAAAAACCTCAGTTATGATAATGCTATCAGGGTTATCATCATTATAAAGAACATAATCGCCTACTTTTGGGGAGGTGAATAGATCTTTTTGGCGAAACTTCCCACGAGCTCTTGCTTTAAATTTTTTCTGTTTGTCAAAATCATAAAGCGTATATTCACCCGCAACCAAGCCAATAATCATTGTCCCTTTCATGCTTTTTTATTCCTCTTCATCATTTGAGCTCGGAGTTGACCACAAGCAGCATCAATCTCTGCACCATGTTCCATCCGAAGTGTAGCGTTAATTCCACGTTTTCTTAGGGTTGCGAAAAACTCTTGCATCGCTTCATTAGTTGGTCGTTTAAAACCAGCCCCAGGCACTTCATTGTAAGGAATTAAGTTGACATAGGCATTTATTCCGCGAATTAGATCACTCAACTGATGAGCATTAGCGACCGAATCATTGACATCTTTAAGCAAAATATATTCAAAAGTAATCCGACGGTTGGTCTTTTCCACATAATATTTAACCGCTGGAATTAAGTCATCCAAACTATAAAGATTATTAATCGGCATAATTTTATTTCGAATTTCATTACTTGGGGCATGCAAACTAATGGCTAGATTGATTTGTAAATCAAAATCACTAAACTCATAAATCTTTGGCACGATTCCACTAGTTGATACTGTAATATGACGAGCCCCTATTTCAAGTCCTTTTGGATAATTGACAACCCGTAAAAAGCCTAGTAAGTTTTCATAATTATCAAACGGTTCACCAATTCCCATCACCACAATATTAGAAAGGCGCTCCCCGCTTTTATCTAAGTTTCTTTGAATGGTTAAAACTTGTAATACTAGTTCTGAAAGGGTGAGGTTTCGCACTTTCCCTAAACGGCCACTAGCACAAAACTTACAACCGACTTTACAGCCAACTTGACTGGTAACACAGACACTATTACCATAGTTATGCCGCATTAAGACCGTTTCAATCAAATGTCCATCATTTAATTCAAAAAGGTACTTTTCCGTCCTGTCTTGTCCCTTAAATACCTCTTTTACTTTTAACTCTTCAAAATAGAAGTTTTCTTCTAAGTGTTCAATAGTTTTAGCACCAAGATTAGTCATTTGGGAAAATGACGTAACCCGGTGGCGATAGATCCATTCAAAGATTTGCGTGGCTCGAAACTTTTTATTGCCAATACTTTCAAAATATTGACCTAATTCATCGAGCGTATAATTAAAAATACTATTCTTCATAAACGCGAACTTCTACCATCCTTTGTCCTTGTTCCATATTCAACACATGTTCAAGTCCTTCTGTAACCATTCCAAAGACAGTATGAACCCCATCAAGATGTGGGAAGTCATCGTGACAAATGAAAAATTGACTGCCTCCCGTATCTTTTCCCGCATGCGCCATACTTAATGCACCAGCTACGTGTTTATTAGGATTACCTTTTGTTTCACATTTGATGGTGTAACCAGGACCTCCAGTACCATTGCCGATTGGGCATCCCCCTTGGGATACAAATCCCGGAATAACCCGATGAAAAGTCAAACCATCGTAAAAACCACTGTTAGCTAGTTTTTCAAAGTTTTTGACCGTATTAGGTGCATCTTTTTCAAATAGGGTTAAGATTATTTCTTTATTATTTGTTAAAACAATTTTAGCTTTCATGTTTATCCTCCATTATTAATTATTAAACATTAATTTACATATATAAAATCCATCTTGTTTATTAGTTGGTAAAATAACTTTTTCATATATTTTACGAGCATTTGGATGTCTTTTTAAAAAGTCAATCATTTGATGCTCATTTTCTGCTTGATTGATTGTACAAGTACTATAGATTAACTCACCCTTAACCAAAGGAGCAACACTATCTAAGATCTCCCTTTGGAGTTCAATTAATCCTTTTATCTTTTCTTCACTTAGTTGATACTTAAGATCAACCTTATGACCAGTAACCCCTAGACCACTACAAGGTGCATCCACTAGCACCTTATCAAAGGTGCTAGGGGCAAACAGACTTCCCAAACTCCTTGCATCACTTAAGATTAGTTCAACATTTTCAACTCCTAAGCGTTCAAAGTTTTCTTCCATCAACTTTAATTTATGTTCATACACATCCACAGCAACAATTTTTGCCTGGTTATCCGCCAGTGCCGCCATATGAGCCGTTTTTCCACCAGGTGCACTACAGGCATCAAGAATTGACTCATTTGGTTTAGGATCTACAATCTCACTTACGAGTTGACTTGATGGGTCTTGATAGGTAACAAGACCTTCTTCAAACAATTGATGATTGATCATACTCTGATTGGTATATAAGACATTTCCATCGATTAGATAAGATATGCCATCAGTTTGTAGTCTAGCTTCAACCTCTGCAGTTGTTCCTTTTAAAGTATTAATCCGTAAAGCCTTTTGGCTTTCTTCTGATAAAGTATTTAAAATAGTTTCTGCCTTTTCAGGATATTGCTTTAACAATAATTCCACGATAAATCTTGGAAAACTATATTTTATACTTAAATAGTCTAAGCGATTAAGTTTAGTTAAGTCGGGGAGCGGATTTTTCAAGAAGGCTCTTAATACTCCATTTATTAATCTTGATCCTTTATAGTCTTTCTTTTTGACTATTTCAACCGCAGTATTGACAATAAAATGATCAGCCATATTCAAATACAACAAACCATAGACTGCCATTCGTAAGGTATTCTTAAGGTAGGGCTTCAATCTTTTTTGTTTAGTGTAGTCCCTAAGGTAGTAATCAATTAAGATTTTATTCTCCACTGTCCCATAGACTAGTTTGGTAAAGAGGCGACGTTCACTCTCACTAACACTAATCCTACCAAGGGTTTCATCAACCACAATGTTGATATACCCCCCCTGATTGATTACTTGGGTAATGGCTGAGACTGCCTCTTGATATATCATTAATTCTTTCATTCATTCACCGCTTGAGTTAACCTTTCAACATCATGAGCTGCTAGTAAGATAAAATAAATTACTTCTAAGCGCTCATATTTTTTTATCAAATTAAGATACTTGGTCTTATTAATATTTCCGACATACTTTAAAGTAAACTTAATATTATTAAAAATATCAACCCATTCCTTAAAACTTAAGGTAATAATTGTTTGATATTTTTCTAAGAATTTAACCGGCAAGCGTCTTGCAACTTGCTCATCATCCAGATCAACATAGGCTAATAAATCACCAATAAACTTTTCTAAAACTACTCCAGAATGATAAAACAGATAGTCTCTTGCTTCACTTAAAGTCTTATAATCTTTTAATGTTTTTTTAACATTTTCATAAAACTTTTCAATTTCACTATCTTTTTTATTGTTAATAATCATAACTGTTATTAGTTTAAAGATGCTAAAGTACTCTTCTTTTATTTCAGCAAGCAGAGCATAAATACTATCACAATCATTTATTATTTGATTTTCACAGATTTCTTTTTCGTCATCACTTAGTTTATCATTCTCATATATTTCAGTTAGCTTCACTAAAGTGTCATAGCGCTCTCTCGCAAAATCAAGGCGTTTTCTCGCCTCCGCGTCTTCATAACAAAGCATCAAAATCTCGAGCGTTATAATACTTCGATACAATGATTTTTGGATTTTATTAACCTTCGTTAAATTTTGCATATTGATCTTCCCTTAAAAATTATGTTATGTATATTATATACTAATTTAACCATTTTTTCAAAAATGAGTATAATTCCAATCACTATTTTACCATAAGAACCGACACTTGTAAAATAGAAAAGCCTCAAATGTCAACCATTTGAGGCCTCATCTTATCTTACTTTTTTAAGTTATAGAAAGCTTTTAATCCTGGATAAAGAGCTGTTGTACCTAATTCATCTTCAATACGAAGTAATTGATTGTACTTAGCAATACGGTCAGTTCTTGATGCTGAACCAGTCTTGATTTGACCAGCATTTAATGCAACTGCGATATCAGCGATTGTAGCATCTTCAGTTTCACCACTGCGATGAGAAATAACTGCTGTATAACCAGCACGTTTTGCTGTTTCAACTGCTTCGAATGTTTCAGTTAAAGTACCGATTTGGTTAACTTTAATTAAAATTGAATTACCAACATGTTTTTCAATACCAGTTAAAAGTCTCTTAGTATTAGTAACAAATAGGTCATCACCTACTAATTGAACTTTATCGCCTAAAACCTTAGTTAAATAAGCCCAACCTTCCCAATCATTTTCATCAAGTCCGTCTTCGATTGAAATGATAGGATATTTGTTAACTAATTCTTCATAGAAGTGAACAAGTTCTTTTGCGGTAAGTTCTTTACCACCTTCACCTGCTAATACATATTTGCCTTTTTCTTTGTCAAAGAATTCACTTGAAGCAACGTCCATTGCTAAATAAACGTCTTTACCTGGTTTATAACCAGCATTATTAATTGCTTCAATGATAACTTTAATAGCTGCTTCATTTGATTCTAAGTTAGGCGCAAACCCACCTTCATCTCCAACAGCTGTATTTAAACCTTTTTGGTTTAATACTTTCTTTAAATGATGGAATACTTCAGTTCCCATGCGAAGGGCTTCACTAAAGGTTTCAGCTCCTACTGGCATAATCATGAATTCTTGGAAGTCAACGTTATTATCAGCGTGTGAACCACCGTTTAAGATATTCATCATTGGTACTGGAAGTTCTTTAGCATTGAATCCACCTAAGTATAGGTAAAGTGGCATTCCATAGTAATCTGCTGCTGCATGAGCAACGGCCATTGATACACCAAGGATTGCATTGGCACCTAAATTTGCTTTGTTTTCGGTGCCGTCAAGTTCGATCATGATTTTGTCGATTGTTACTTGTTGAGTAACATCATAACCAATGATTTCAGGTGCAATAATGTTATTTACGTTTTCTACCGCTTTTAGGACACCTTTTCCTAAATAACGTTTGGCATTACCGTCACGAAGTTCTACTGCTTCGTGTTCGCCAGTTGATGCTCCAGATGGAACGATTGCGCGACCAAATGCGCCGCTTTCAGTGTAAACTTCAACTTCAACAGTTGGGTTTCCTCGTGAGTCTAATACTTCACGAGCATAAACATCAGTAATAAATGGCATAGTCTATTCTCCTTTTTTATAAAATATTATTAATTTATTATACCATAATTTAACACATTTATTGCATTAAATTATTAATAATCTGTGATCTATGATTTCATCTTTAAATATCGATAGCTGATAATCGGCATGATAATTAAGATTAACCATTCAAAAATATCTAGCGTGCGAAAGATCTCTCCAAATGAAATATTAAGTGATGTGCTTATATCATTCAAAAATGTAAAGAAATTGACAAAGAAGATTCGGGCATAAGCAAATACTATGAAGGCCAACACCGAATATGCCGCACCTAAATAGTAATGGAATCGCTTAATATATTCCATGTGTTTTAACATATAATGTGGAATTAAAAATGCCACAAATAATATTAAGTAAGATAAATCAAAAACTAAAATAGTTAAAGCAATTAGGACACTCGCCATCAAGCCAATGATTGGCGGAAAGATAATTCCGAAAGCTGAGTTTCTTGCTTTTTTCATATTACTTTAGATAACCTTTAATCATGCTCTTACCAGTCATAGCCTTTGGTTGAGGCACGCCTAGTAGTTCTAGCATTGTAGGTGTGATATCTCCCAGATTTCCTCTTTCTCTTAGGAGGACATCTTTACGAGTAATGATAAATGGAACTGGATTAGTTGTATGAGCTGAGAAAGGACTTCCATCTTCATCAACTAATTGTTCAGCATTACCATGGTCAGCCACCACAATTAAAGTACCATCGACTTTTTTAACGGCTTCATAGACTCGTCCTAAACATTGATCTACAGTTTCCACCGCTTTAACAGAAGCATTAAAATCAGTGGTATGACCAACCATATCACAGTTGGCATAGTTTAAAATAATTGTATCAAACTTTTCACTTAAAATAGCTTCTACTACTTTATCAGTAACTTCATAGGCACTCATTTCTGGTTGCATGTCATAGGTTGCAACTTTTGGTGATGGCACTAAAATTCGAGTAGCACCTTCAAGATCTTTTTCCACTCCACCATCAAAGAAATAAGTAACGTGGGCATATTTTTCTGTCTCCGCAATTCTTAATTGAGTCAAACCAGCATCAGCAATCACACTGCCATACATATCATCAAGGGTTTGAATATCAAAGTTAACCAAACCTTTAACTTTTTCACTATAAAGCATCATACATACATAGACGATATCTTCAAATTCTTTAGTGTTTTTTAAAGTTGTTTCACTTGGGTTAGTGATTCCAAGACTAATTTGAATTTGACGGTCAGGTCGGAAATTAGCATTGATAATCGCATCGCGATCTTCAATGTTAGTTCCAAGATTTACAATGTATGGAACAACAAATTCATCAGTGACATCTTGGTCATATGATTCTTTTAATCCTTGATAAAGTTCTTTAACTGGTCCTTGATTGTAAACAAGGGCATCGTAGGCTAGTTGAGTTCGATTATAGTTACGGTCGCGGTCCATTGCATAATAGCGACCACTTACCACCCCAACATACACGTTGTCATACTTATTTACTGTTTCCATCAATTGATCAAAATAAACTTCTGCTGATTTTGGCGGAACATCACGTCCATCTAAGAAGGCATGAACACAAACCTTTTTAACACCACGTTCTACAGCTTTATCAATCAAATAAATGATGTGATCGATATGGGAGTGAACACCACCATCAGATAAAAGTCCAAAAATGTGGAGTTTAGATTCTCGTGCTATCGCATGTTCGATCGCAGCGTTGATGGCTGGCATCTTATCAAGTGATTGATCCTTAACCGCAAGATTAACGCGTGTTAATGATTGATAAACAACTCGACCAGCACCAATGTTTAAATGGCCAACTTCACTATTTCCCATTTGGCCTTCTGGTAATCCCACATCTTCACCGCTTGCGCCCAGAGTTGTGTGGGGATAAGTATTAAACAAATAATCAATATTTGGTTTTCGTGCAGCTGTAACGGCATTTCCTTTTTGATTCTCACGCAAGCCAAAGCCGTCTAAAACTGTTAACATTACTAACTTTTTTTTGCTCATAAAATTTTTACCACCTTATCTATATTATACACTATTTTCCTAAAAAACGGATGGCTAGTTATTTTGTAAACGTATTCTTATCCGTCAAATTAAACAAAGGCAAAACCCGTCGATAGATTAGCCATATTGAGCCAATGATAATTGGCCATTTTACTATCATAATTATTAGTCGAAGCGGAACATTAGCCAAGAAGCCCCAATCATACCAGATATATAACTGTACTGAATTGATCAGAAAGTTCAAAATAGAAACACCGATTACATAGGCCACTAAATATCTAAACTCTACTTTGTTACGTCTTACGCTTAAAAAAGCTAACAAGCCCCAAAGAGCTGTTGATAAGGACATAAGGGGTGAATAAGGCCAGCCTTTTACTAAAATATACAGTCCATCAGCAAAAAAGGCTACAAAGAAGCCCCAAATCGGTCCACCAATAATTCCCGCAATCGCTAGCGGAATTTCAAATACCGATATTCGAAATTCACCGGTACCAATTTCAATCATTTTCAAAACCGCCCCTAAGGCTAGTAATACTGCTAAAATAGTCATTTTCTCTACTGTTAGTTTCTTTTTCATATAAGTCTTCCTTTAATAAAAAATTCTAGCGTAAGAAAATATCAAAAGATACGCTAGAATTATTATACCACTTTCTGTCTGTTTTTAATATAAGAATGCATTAAATCGGTCAATCTTCACCAAACATAATCTTGAGCGCACTCTTCTCAAGACGAGAAACTTGGGCTTGAGAAATGCCAATTTCTTCAGCAATTTCCATTTGAGTTTTTCCTAGATAATAACGGTCATAAATGATTGATCTAAGCCTTTTATTGAGCTTTTTAAACCCATCTTCAATCATAATTTGAAGGATTTTTTTGTCCTCATTGTTCGAGTTATCAGCAATTTGATCAATCAAATAAATCTCATCACCACCATTATTATAGATTGGCGTGTAGATCGAAATTGGCTCTTGGATGGCTTCTAAAGCAATCACGATATCGATTACTTCAACTCCCAAGTGTTCAGCAATCACCTCAATCGACGGTTCTTCGCAGTGTTCTGCCAAATATTTTTCCTTAAATTGAAGTGACTTATAAGCCAAATCTTTTAAGGAACGAGATACCCTAATCTTGGAGTTATCCCGTAAATATCTTCTAATCTCCCCAATGATCATCGGTACCGCATAGGTTGAAAAGCGCACTCCATGACTAAAGTCAAAATTATCAATGGCCTTTAATAAACCTAAGCAGCCTACCTGAAATAAGTCATCCAAGTTTTCGCCTCGATTATTAAATTTCTTTATTACACTTAGAACTAATTTTAAATTCCCACAGACTAAAGCATCTCTGGCTTCATAGTCACCCGCATGACTTTTCTTAATCAATTCCATCATTTCATCATTGGGAATTGTTTTTAAATCAGCCGTATTAATTCCGGTAATTTCAACTTTATTACGCATAATGCTACCTCCTATAAAAAGTATGTCTTTATTGAGGTATAATTATGCATTCATGCAAAAAAATACTTAAGCAACCCTCGCAAAATTTTCTATTTCTTGACGCATCTTATCAATAATTCGCTTTTCTAACCGAGAGATGTAAGATTGTGAGATGCCAAGCATGTCGGCAACTTCTTTTTGGGTTGCTGGTTCTTTTTCAAAAAGACCAAAGCGTAACGTTATTATTTCTCGTTCTCGTGGCGTTAGATTAGCCAAGGCTCGATATAAGTTTTTCAAGTCTTCTTCTTCAGTTAACTTTTTCAAAGCTAGATTGTCTTCAGTGCCTAAAATATCAGCTAGCATCATTTCATTACCTTCACTATCGATATTTAAGATCTCATCAAGTGATACTTCTTGACGCATTTTGTGCGTTTTACGTAAATACATTAATATTTCATTTTCGATACAACGTGAAGCATAGGTGGCTAATTTAATGTTCTTTTCGATCTTAAAGGTTTGGACTCCTTTAATTAATCCCATTGAACCAATGCTAATCAAGTCTTCAATATTAATTTTGGTCGATTCAAACTTCTTGGCGATAAAGACTACCAATCGTAAATTGTGAACAATTAAGGTGTTGCGCGCCTCAAGGTCACCATCGCGAGCAAGCAGTAGATACTTCATTTCTTCGCTTTCCGATAGTGGTGGTGGAAGTACGTTATTGCTGTTGATATAATGACAAAAGCTTTTCTTAGAAAAGAATCTCCCAAAAAGCTTAATAAAAAATTTAATCATCAGCTATCCCCTCCTAAAAAATTAACAAGTTGAGTAATAAATCATACTCATCTAATTTGATAAAGACATAATAAACAAGGAATTGTTTATTATCAATTTGGATGCATTCTCCTTGATAGAGGTCGACTACTTGTTCTCCATCAATTGTTATAACCTTCGCTTTAGTTTGATATTTAAAACTATCATTAAAGAACTTATAATCAATAAAGACAATCGGTATTCCTTCAAATGTACTTTGATTACCGGTGTCTAAGAACCCCCTCAAAGAATTATGTTGTCCTTTAATATTAACATTGTATACAAGTTGGTTTCTATTTATGACTATTTTTTTATAACTATCAATAATAACTAAAATAATGACATAAAGAAGAGCTAAAAGCATTAACCAACTATTATAAATCTTAAATATTACCAGTGTTCCAATAAAAGCAAAATTCACAAGATAAAAGATTACTGTCTTAATGAGGGCAGCTTTTTTGTTCTTTAGATCAAAAGCAACTAAAGAAATGGCAATCCCAAAGAGGTATCTTAAAGTTAAGATAAGGGGATTACTGATAAAAAAGAAACCTAATGAGAGCACACTTAAAAGTAAGGCACCAACCATTTTTCTAGTATTTTTACTTTCATGAAAAATTAACTTGATTGTCTTAAGAAGGGAGTAATTAACCAAAAGGGTTGAACCAATAACCAAATCTATATAGAGAACCATCCTATCACCAATACCATTTTAACCAATGAGGTTTTAATAAAATGTCGCAAAATATCTCTAGTAAAAATTGTAAAAAATATTATTAATAAATAAAAAACAGTCTAAGTAATATAGACTGTTTGTGTTTAAATTTTATGTTTTTACTTAAATCGGCTTTGAAGCCAACTAGGTAATTTTGAATCTTTTGGTTGTTCCTTTTTAGTTCCTTCATGCGATGTTTTTGTGTCGCCACCTTCAAAAACATATTCTACGGTTGGACGGTTCACACCTTCAGTACCAGCAACAAAGATATCATCAACATTAGTCATGGCAGCAGGACGTTTTTCTCTACTTTCCATTGAATCAAAACCAGTTGCGATAACGGTAACTACTACTTCACCTTGAAGGTCTAAGTTAAAGCCTGTACCATGAATAATATCAATTTCAGTTGAGGAAGCATTTCTAATTTCTGAAATAACTTCTTCGACTTCACTCATCGTGATGTCAACATCACTGGTTATTTGAACGATGGCATCTGTTGCCCCATTGATATCAATTTCTAATAATGGACTTTGAATCGCTTGACGAGCAGCCTCAACCGCCCGATTCGGACCACTAGCAATCCCAATTCCCATAAGGGCAGTACCTTTACCTTGGAGGACAGTTCTAACATCCGCAAAGTCAACATTGATAATACCCGGCAAGGAAATGATTTCACTAATTCCTTGAACGCCTCTTCTTAGAACATTATCAGCTTCTCTAAAGGCATCAAGATATGTCGTATTATTACCAATAACCGACAACAATTTATCATTTGGAACAATAATCAAAGTATCAACATATGGTCTCAATGCTTCAATACCTTCAATGGCTTGTTGCATTCTTTTCTTACCTTCGAAACCAAACGGTTTGGTGACGATTGCGACTGTCAAACAACCAGTTTCTTTGGCATATTTAGCAATAACCGGGGCAGCACCTGTACCAGTTCCACCACCCATTCCAGCCGTAATAAAAACCATGTCGGCATCTTTGATTATTTCTCTAATTTCTGCTTCGCTTTCCTCAGCGGCCCGACGACCGATTTCTGGGTTAGCTCCTGCTCCTAATCCTTTAGTTATTTGTTTCCCAATTTGGAGACGTGTTTCGGCTTTGGATAGTCTTAGTACTTGACAATCCGTATTAACGGCTACATATTCAACTCCGAGAACATCATTCTCAATCATTCGATTGATAGCGTTGCCGCCACCCCCGCCTATACCTATTACTTTTATAATTGGTTTCGCCGAAAACATTTCATCTATTTGATCAAACATACAATCCTCCACCTTTATATAAATTATGGTCCCTTAAGCCCTTAATTTTAACTTTTAGTAAGATTATTATAACATATCTTTATGGTTAACTCAAGAGTAATAATTGTTATTTTACAATTATAGGAATTATTATAATTGATATTAAATAATTTTTAAACGAAATAATATGTCAAATTTTAATTCTTACACCTACATTTTTCTAAACTTTTCGCCAAACGGCCTCCATGGCCTCGGCAGTAACGATTAAATCATCAATATCTTTGTGGAGGACTTCCGCACAAAATAGTCCTTCATACTTAATTTCTTTTAAGGCTTTAAAGTAGCTATGGAAATCAATCGATCCAGTTCCAATTAATCCATGAGTATCAGTGCCACTATTATCATTCACGTGAAGATGGGCAATGTAGTCTTTTAAATAATAGACATAGCTAGCCAGATCGCGTTCTCCCGATGCATATGCATGTCCACAATCAATGTTTAATAACACATTTGGCAAGTTTACTCTTTCCAAAAAGTACTTTGTCTCTTCTTTGTTCGAACAAAGTTGATTAGGAGTCACTAAGTTTTCAACCACAATCTTCATGTTATATTTATTGGCATAGCGCCCTAATTCTCTTGTGTTGTTAATTGCAAGTTCTAAAGCTTCTTCTCTAGACAAATCACCAACCAGTTCTCCTGGGTGAAGGGTTAGTTTACTTGTATTAAATCCAGCAGCAAAATCAATACCATCTTTTAAGATTTTCATAGTTCGATCAAGATTAACCTTTGTTGCAATATTATTTTCTCGACCATATGGTAAATGCAACACTACTTCTACCGGATATTTATTGATTAAAGCCAGTACAGTCTCTTGGTATTCTCGCTGATGATCAAGTGGTTGGGTAAATGGATAAAATATTTCACAACCTTGATACCAGTTATCTTTCAGCAATGGTTCATATCTTTCAATCTCTGGTTTAGTTTTTAAAAGATAAATAGTAAAACACTTTCTAATACTAGGGTTTGACATTTCCCTTACCTCTTTTCTTTACTTTTCATATATGTTTTAACTTAGGGATTTTTTAATAATTACCATCCTAATTTTTTATAATTAGTAACACTTGAAAGTCCCCATTCTTATTTTAGCACTATCTAACCAATTATTCAAACTAATTTACCATAAAATAAAAATAGGGATGAGGTATTACCTTTATCCCTATTTACAATCGCTATTTATTCTAGTTCTAATTCCTTTGATTCATACAATCCTAATAAATATAAGAACGCATAAGCTGGTATCTTATAGATGGTTTTGTCACCATAAGTGTAAAATCCAAAATCAATATCTTTTTTGGTGATTACCAAGTTAGGAATAGAAGGTTGTGCCATAGTTACTATTGCATCATTTTCTTTAATTTCTGCATTCTCACGATATTTTACTTCGATCATTATCTCTGCTTTTGGTTTTTTTATTATAATATCTATCTCTTTTCCCCTACTACTTTCTCTAAAATATCCAACTTGTGCTTCTGAGTTATAATAATACGATCTTAGATGTTTGTATACTACAGTTTCTGCTATTAATCCTAATTCATCTGGATCTAACTCAATATCTTCATTCATTAAGACAGCATTTCTCATAGCAGCATCAGAAATATAAATTTTATCTTGTTGTTTCAATATCTTTCAAGATCCTCATACACTTCATTAGGAATCCATTCTTTTAATTCAGGCTCCAAATGGTGTTCAAATAATACCGGTGCATCAGTTATTTCAAATCTTCTAAAACATAAATTTTTTGATTCGAATAAATATTTCATAATACTCCTCTTAATTTATTTTAATATTTTCTTCCAAGTTTAAAATAAAAATATAAACACAAAATATAAGTGTACAAAAAGGAGGTAATACACAATGAGTAGAAGAAAAAGATTAATATCCGAAAACTTAAGAACGGAAATAGCCAAAGAATTAGGTGTTTTTGATATTGTTCAAAACCAAGGTTGGGGTGCTGTTTCTTCTAAAGATTGTGGTAGAATAGTCCAAAAAGCAATTGAAATTGCTAGTAGGAATTTCTAAGGTTTTGTACACTAATGAAGGCTTTAAGCCTTCTCTTATTTCTTTATTTTATCATAAAGCAAAGTTTTATTGATAAGATTATAAAAGAAAAATGATTATCATAATACATGTATATCCTCCTAGAAAAAGAAAAGTTGGCTATTTGCCAACTTTTACTTTATTCCTAGACGTTCATAGTGTTCTAGGAGTTCTCTAAAGCGATTGAAATGAATGATTTCCCGTTGCCTTAACCATAAGAGGGGGTCAATAACAGCAGGGTCTTTCGCCAAATCAATCAAGTGTTCATAAGTAGAACGTGCTTTTTGTTCAGCTGCCATATTCTCATAGAGGTTAGTACGCCAGTCACCTAAATCTTGAAAATACTTAGTCGCAAATGGAACGCCGTTTGCATCAGTTGGGAAGATTGAGAAGCCATGTTGGGTGTAATGCCCACCAAGACCCACTGCTTCGAGTTCTTCTAGTGTCGCATCTTTGGTCAATTGGACGAGCATTGTATTAATCATTTCCACATGAGCTAATTCTTCCGTACCGATATCAGTTAAAAGTGCTTTCCCATAATCATCTGGCATCGTATATCTTTGATTCAGATAACGAAGCGCTGCTGCTAATTCGCCATCAGGTCCTCCATATTGAGTGACAATAAATTTAGCCATTCGCACGTCTTTTTTCGTAACATTCACCGGATACTGTAATCTTTTCTCATAAACCCACATAACTCTCTACATCCTTTCCCAAGGCCAGTCAGTTGCTGCCCATTGCCATGGTAATTTATTTAATGGTGCTGTCTGAATACTGATCGGTTCAAAACGGTTTTGATAATCCATTGTCATCTTTCTTAGTTCTTCTCGATATCGTAAGAACATCTCAAGAACATTCCGATCATTAGGATGCGTATCTAAATACAAACCAAGTTCCAAGCAAGCAAAACTATAAGCTTGGATTCTTTGCATTAACGCTTCCTTTTCAGTCTTAGGAATAGGAGTCTTAGGTACATATGGTTCATAAGGATCATAAGCATTAGCATCTAAATTTCCTCGCTTCCATCCTTCTTCAGGAGTTAAAAATCGAGGAGGTAAATTAACCGACGGTTTTACTGCTGCCATTGGTTTCATTGGCGGTTGCATTGTCTGAGGGGTTTGCGGTAAAACAGTTGGACCATATTTAGTTGCTTCTCGTTGGTGAAAGTAGTTATAATGGCCTGGATTGTAATAGTTCATATTATCATTTCCTCCTACTTTAATATATGAAGAGGAAGACAATTGGAATAGGCAGATAACTACTTACGAATTATCCATTCACAATTTAAATCAATATTTAATTTTGATTTTGCTTCTGTTTTGATTTTATGGATTAATTCCATCATATCATCAAAGGTAGCATTACCTTCATTGATTAAAAAGTTAGCATGTTTTTCACTAACCTTAGCACCACCGATTTGATAACCTCTAAAACCCAGTTTATCAATTACTTCCCAAGCTTTAATATCTTTAGGATTATGAAAGGTACTACCGGCACTACGCTTATCTATTGGTTGATGGTCCCTTTTTATTTGATAATATAATTCTAATTTTCTTTTAATTTCATCTTGATTATTTGTCTTTTTAAAGCGAAAGGTTCCTCCTAAAATAATCGATGGGATATGACGAAATATACTATCACGATAACTAAACTTACAGTCTTCTATGGTAACCACATTAGCATTAGCATCGAGATAGTCGGCCGATATTAAACAGTCTTTTATTTCACGATGATAGGCTCCAGCATTCATGTAGATTAAACCACCAATCATACCTGGTATTACACTCATGAATTCTGCCCCTTCAACCCCATTGGAACTAATATAACGAGCAATGGCACTGGCATAGACACCAGCATCTAAATAAATGGTCTCCTCATCAATCCAATGAAAGTTTCTAATTTTCTTCATCGATATTACAATTCCATTATACTCTTCATCACTTGCTAACAAATTAGAACCCCCACCAATTACAAAGTATGGTAACTGATGGTCAATGATATAACGATAGGCCTCTCTTAAGGTATCTTTAGTATACGGATAAAAGACACACTTGATCGCTCCACCAATTTTTAAGGTTGTTAAGTTTTTAAAGGATTGATTTAAACTAATATCCCCTAAGTGATATGTTTGGGCATAATTAATAAATCCCTTCATATTTACCACCACTTCTTAATTTCTTCCACAATTTTTGCTTGAGCATTTGTTTTTATGAATTTCTCCATATTTTTTTCGATGCGTTCTTGGTAAGTTACATCATTAAAGATATTCTCTATCGTTTCAAAAAGTATCTCTTTGGTTAATTCTTTTTCTAAGATAACTTCACCTAATTGATAGTCCCTAAGGTATGATGCATTCTTTTCTTGATGGTTGCCTACGACATTAGGAGAAGGAATATAGATAGCTGGTTTCTTTAACCCGAGGATTTCAAAAATTGTGGTCGCTCCTGCACGAGTAATCACCAAGTCAACTTCATTCATCGCTCTTGGCAAATCCTTGATAAAAGGAACTACTTGAAAGTGATCATAATCACCTTCTAAATTATCAAGGACCTCTTTATAATATTTTATGCCCGTCACTAAGGTTACATTATACTTTAAGGAACGATTATCTTTTAAAAACTGAATTGCGACATCATTAACAACTTGGGCACCACCACTTCCTGAAGTTATTAAAATTTTGTGATCGTTTGATTCCTTTTTATGATACTTACTTTCTATTTCATCTTTGCGCGGATGACCAGTAAAGATCACTTTTTTCGTATTTAAAAGGATTGGAAAGGACATCATAGTCCTCTTTGCATATCGCATACTAAAACGATTGGCCATACCTAAACAGGCATTTTGTTCATGAATTAGTGACGGTACTCTAACCCTGTGAGATGCAAAAACGACCGCGCCACTAAGGTATCCACCCATCCCAACTACAAGATCAACTTTTTCTTTTTTTAATATTTTCTTAACTCTTTTAATTGTATTAATTAGTTTAAAGATTAATTGGATATTTTCAAAGGATGGTTTACGCTTAAATCCTTGCAATTCAACTTGATAAACTGCATCAATATCAGGATGGTTTGATAAGATTTCAACTTCTTTTGGGGTTGATATATAAATTATCCGTGTCGATGGTTTCTCAATTTTTAATGCTTCAATTACGGCCAAGGCTGGATATAGATGGCCCAGCGTTCCCCCACCAGTAAAAGCGACCGTTTTCACAAAAACCCCTCCCTAATCATATTCCCGGTATCGACTAACATTTAAGATAATACCGACACTAATCATTGATAATAGTAAACTAGAGCCCCCATAACTTAAAAACGGTAAGGTAATTCCGGTAACTGGAAGGAGTCCAATCACAACCGCAACATTAATAAAGACTTGAACATATAAAGACACCGCAATCCCCAGAGATAAAAAGCGAGGATAGTGATCTTCTATTCGCATCGCATTTTGAACCGTTTTGACAAAAAGAATGGTATAGGCACTAATCAGAATTATACCCCCAATTAATCCTAACTCTTCGATGACAATCGCGAAAATAAAATCATTTTGAGGTTCAGGTAAAAAGAAATGCTTTTGCATACTGCGATTAAAACCTAAACCAAAGAGCCCTCCAGGTGCAATCGCAAACAATGATTGGATTCCTTGAAAACCACTACCAAGTGGATCTTGCCAAGGGTCAAGGAAGGCAAGGATCCTCTTTAAACGGTACGGTGCACTTAAGATAAGTCCTGTAATACCTACCAATCCAACAACTAAACACAAACCAAAATATTTAAGTGGTGCCCCACTTAAAAAAAGCAATAAGACGGCTGATATTACTAATACTAAACCAGTGCCAAAGTCTGGTTGTAACATTATCAGTAAAAAGACAACACCGATTAAAGCTAAAAAGGCGATAAATACTTTAAATTTTTTTAAGTCTTCATAATATACGCTAATATATTTGGCGATTAACATAACAATGGATAACTTAGCAAATTCAGCTGGTTGAAGGGAGAAGTAACCAAAGCCAATCCAACTACGGGCTCCCCCACGAACATCTCCAACACCTGGAATTAAGACAATAATTAAAAGGGCAATCGAAACAAAGAAAATGACAGTTGTATATTTTTTAATCCGGTGAAGATCAAGTTTAATAATCCCAACCATTACCACGAGACCAATTACCGCAAAAATAAGCTGTCGTTTAAAAAAATACCACGAATCTTGAAAGCGATAATTAGCCACAACATTACTAGCACTATAAACCATTACTAACCCAAAGATAATCAAAAAAGCAACACATAGGACAATTACATAATCCACCGAGCGTTTATACATATTCTTCACCGTTATATTTTATTAGTTAAATACTTTATTTATGTTAAAGGTATCAAAAAAAGACCCAATCGGGTCTTTTACTTTTGCATTATTTTGAAGGCATCACTTTCAGCACCACTATCTTTGTCTCGTTTGGTAACTCCAAACTCAATGATAAAGTCATTTCCTAAATAGGTGATGACAAACTTATCATCTTCCATCCGTCCATTGGTATGTTCAATATACCAATTCTTGACGCGATTTTCTTTTTGTTCTAGAGTGAGTGCCTTCATACTATCAGGGTATTGGAATGTATAATAACTTTCATCAAGATATTTACTACCAGATAACACTTTATCAAGTTTTAAACTGCCACTTACTTCATAACGAGTATCAAAAGGAAGTGGTAATAGTTTTAAGCGAAGCACATTGTTATCCCTTACCACCATTAGTGGCATCTCCATTGTGATAGTTATTCCACTATGATAAGTCCAACCATAATAGGTAACGCCCCCACTGGTAAACTGACGATATTCCATTGAAAAACGGGTACCATCTTCAGTTGTAATGATTCGTCGGTAATCATAAGATGGGGAGTCAATCGGAAACTTCTTTCCACCCAAGCGGGCTTCTCCTTCTTCGGTTGGCGTCTCAACTCGTTTAGTGATGATTGAACGATCATCATACTCTTTAAAGAAAAGAGCTATATCTTTAGAAATTTCAAAATCATCGTTTTTAGTCAAAACATAATAGTTGTTTTGAGAAAAATTAGCCACATTGACATTTTTAGAAAAAGGAATCACAAGTTTCGGCAATTCGCCTTCATAGATTAAATGACCAATATAATCTTCCGCAACCGTCACTACAAGTTCTCGGTTTGGCATCGTCTTATAGGTAGGACCACAACCACTAAGAATTAAGACAAACAATAATAAAATGATTGCTAGTCGTTTCAACTTTCTATCCATAATACAATTCCTTTCTAAAAATCTTTATTGATATCATTCAATCCGTATTCTAAATAGAATGCTTCCTTAAACTCTAAGAAGTAACCTTCTTTTATTGCTTTTCTAATGTTAGCCATTAAATTCATTAAGAAGTGAATATTGTGAATACTTATTAAGCGTCCCGCAAGCATTTCACCGGCTTTTATTAAGTGGCGAATATAAGCCCGGGAATAATGCTTACAAGTATAACAATCACATTTATCATCTATTGGACCAAAGTCACGTTCATGTTCTTTATTTTTGAGTAGTACTCTTCCCTTATGAGTCATTGCGGTACCATGGCGAGCAATTCGCGTTGGCAGAACACAGTCAAACATATCAATGCCTCTTTCTACCGCATCAAGGATTGCGCCTGGAGAGCCAACCCCCATTAAATAGCGAGGTTTATCCTCAGGGATAAATGGAAGGGCATAATCTAAGGCTAAGTTTTGAAGTTCCTTTGGTTCACCAACACTAGTACCACCAATCGCATAACCATCAAAACCAATTTTGACGGTTTCTTGGGCCGAGTACTCTCTTAAGTCTTGATGGAATCCACCTTGAACAATCCCAAATAAACCTTGGCGATCCGGATACTTATGAGCATTCTTTCCTCTTACGGCCCATCTTAGTGTTCTTTCAAGTGACTTTTTCAAATAGTCATAACTAGCCGGATACGGAGGACACTCATCAAAACTCATCATAATGTCACTTCCTAAACTATTTTGAATCTCAATAGCTTTTTCGGGAGACAAGAATAGTTTAGAACCATTTTTATGATGGCGAAAAGTAACTCCCTCTTCAGTAATATCACGAAGTTTTGCTAGTGAAAATACTTGAAACCCTCCCGAATCGGTGAGAATAGATTGGTCCCAATTCATAAACTTATGAAGTCCACCAGCCTCTTCCACAATTTCGTGGCCTGGTTGATTCCATAAGTGATAAGTATTTCCTAAAATAATTTTAGCGCCGGCTGCTTCCAACTCCTCTTTGGTTAAATACTTAACCGTGGCTTGAGTTCCTACGGGCATAAAGATTGGAGTTTCAAACTCTGAATGGGGAGTCGTTATCTTCCCATACCGCGCTTTTGATTTTTCATCCTTTTTAATTAATTGATATTTTATTACCATTTTGACCTACCTTTGTTTACTGTTCTGTTTAATTATTAAAAATATTTATTATCATTCAAACCAATTGGTCTTAATTATTGCAATATTATACAAATAATTTATGATATAGATTCCAATTAAGCCAATGGCTAGTTGTGAAGCGGTAATTGAAAGAAAATTGAACCAGAAGGGAGTCTTTTCAATATAGGTTAATTCTAATCCAACCAAGAGTCCACACAAAAGTGAATATAAACCAATATTGACAAATTTGTTTTTAAATTTAATTATTAACGTATAAGAAATAATGGCAATTCCGACTCCAACAGCAACGTCAAGTAATCCATATGGGGAAAATATATTAGCAATTCCCACCGCAATCACACTTGGAATAATAAACTTCTTGTGCCAAAAAGGAAAGAGTAGTAATATTTCACTAAAGCGAAATTGAATGGCACCATAACCTATTGGGTTAAGCGAAGTAAGTGCTACATATATTCCTGCAAATATCGCACCGATAGTAATATCGGTAATAAGTTTTCTATTTGAATCCATAAGCATCTCCTTAATAGTCAGTATTTATTATAAACATTTTAGATATTATTATATCATATTGTCGCAAGTATTTCTTGAAGTTGTGCTTCTAATTTTTCTAGTAATTGGAGTGCCTCATCCTTAGTTTTTCCGACAACTAAAAGGTAAAATTTCATCTTTGGCTCAGTCCCAGATGGTCTAAGGGCAACCCACCAATTAGCTCCACCAAACTTTAAAACATTAGATGGTGGAAGTAAGAGCTTCGTGGTTTCATCATTTGTCCATCTAACCCCCGCTAAATAATCTTCGATCCAAGTTGGTTGATTAAAGGCATAGGGATTACTTCTAAAGTAATCCATAATTGTCCTTACCTTTTCACTGCCACTTGGTCCTTCAAGGGTAATATTTAGATGACGAGTTCGATAGCAACCAAATTCTTCGTCAATAAGTTCTAATACATCAACTAAGGTTAAGCCTTGTCTTTGATAAAAACATGCTATTTCAAGCATCAATAAAGTAGCTTGAAAAGCATCCTTATCGCGAATGAAATCTTTGATCACATAACCAAACGACTCTTCATAAGCAAAGAGAAAGTTTTTACCTTCCTTTTCAATTTCATTCATTATTGTTCCAATATACTTAAAACCGGTTAAGGTTTCTTTTAATTCAATCTGATATTTTTCACAAATAGCCCGAGCAATTGAGGAAGTAACGATGGTGTTCATGACAACCCCTTTTCGATGTTGGGCTAAATAATATAACATCAAAGCCCCTATTTCATCACCGCTCAAATAATAATAGCCATTATTAATCAAAACTGCTACTCCCATCCGGTCCGCATCGGCATCAGTGGCGACTAAGAGATCAGCTCGGTACTTCTTCCCTAACTGTTCCGCCAAGACAAATGATGTTGGGTCTTCTGGATTAGGATATCTAACCGTTTTGAACTCTGCATCTAATTCCATTTGTTCAGGCACAGTAATAATATTATATCCTTTATCTTTTAGATAATCAGGAAGCAATAGTGCTCCTGCCCCGTGAAGGGGAGTATAGACAACTAGGATATTTCCTTTTTGAACATCATTAACCTGAACACTATCCACCATTTTTAAGTAGTCTTGATCATTATCGAAGTACTCGATTATTCCCTTTTCCATTAACTTCTCTAAAGAAGCCACTTCTAAGGAGAATACATCAACTAAGCTACTGGCTTCTTGACTGATGATGTCACTTCCCTCAGGAAGGAGTTGACAACCTGTTTCGTCAAATACCTTAAAGCCATTATACTGTGGAGGGTTGTGGCTTGCGGTTATCATGATGCCGCCAGCACATTTTAAACTCCGTACTGAATAACTGAGTTGAGGAGTGGGCGTAACTTTCTTTGCAAGGTAAACTTTTACTCCTGCTGTCCCCAGGACACAAGCTGCCTCTTCAGCAAACCTTCTCGAGTTCTTTCTCGAATCATAACCAATGACAATCCCTCTAGTTTTGAAGTCTAGTATATGATTCATCAAATACTTTAAAAAACCATAGGTGGTTTTTCGAATCACATAAATATTGATTCGATTTGTTCCAACTCCAATAATACCTCTTAAACCCCCAGTCCCAAAAGTCAAGTGGCCATTAAAAGCATCTTCGATTTCTGCTTCGGTGGATTTTTCTAGTTCGGCTTTTAGTTCGGGGTCAAGCTCCTGATATTCAACCCATTTTCGATAATTTTCATTCATCTTATCCAAAACCCTCTTTTTTAGTTATTAAACAGTAGTTAATTTTTCCACTACTAGTTGTTTTCGTTGATTACGTTCTTCAATTTTACCATAGACTAACGCAATCATACCCACCTTCATAAAACTTGATGCTAAATATACTCGAGGGAATAGTACACCACTTAAGTCACCAGTATCATCGGTAAACTCGACAAAGGCCATCGGCTCATTCTTTTTAGTAGTATGAGGGCGGATGCTTTTAATCATCAAAAGCATTTCTACATTTCCTTCTTTAGTAATATCACTAATCTTGACTAACTTTTTATTTGGAAAACGGTGGGCATATTGATAAAAGAAGTTATATTTGATATTGATACCCAATACTTCTTTTTCTTTCATTAAACAAGTTCCATAATCAAATTCTTCAGTGGTATAATCAGGTTTCAATAAACCTTCCACAAATTGATATTTGGTGGTATCAATAATATTTTGATACTCGTTTATCATAGCTTTTTTGGTAAGTTTAAAGATATCTAAGGCTCCCCCATAAATGAGGTTTTCAATGATACTTGATGGTAAGAAATCACAAGTTCTTCTGATGAAGTCTTCAAAACTCTTAAACATACCCTTACTTCGCTCTTCAAGGATCTTATTAGAAAGGACACCACCTAAACCATTGATTGCTTGAAGTGGGAAGAAAATTGCTCCATTTTCAATTGTATATTCATTAGTACTAATATTAATCGACGGTCCAAAGATTTTTACCTTTCGACTTAGTGCTTCTTTATAATAGTCATCAGTTAGTTTTTGACTACCAATAACACTTGTTAAGAGCACAGAAACATAATATTTAAAGTAACGAGCCTTTAAATAGGCTGTTTGATACGCAATAACTGAATATGCGACAGAATGTGCTTTATTAAAACCATAATTGGCAAATTTAATAATATAGTCATATATTTCTTCAGCTACGGCTCTTTCGTAACCTCGTTTAATTGAATGCGCTACAAATTTCGATCGCTCACGTTCTAAGATCTCGCGGTTCTTTTTAGAAACTGCTCGTCTTAAGACATCTGCTTCTCCTAAACTATACCCCGCAAACCGCCAAGCAATTAGCATGATTTGTTCCTGGTAGACAATCGTTCCATAGGTTGGATTTAAGATTGGCTCTAAATCAGGATGCGGGTAAGTGACCTTTTCTTCTTTATGCTTTCGCTTGATAAAGGTTGGAATCATCTCCATCGGTCCTGGACGGAAAAGCGCAATAGCAGCAATTATATCCTCAAAAGAATTAGTTCGTAGATTAGTAAGCAGTTTTCGCATTCCCGGTGATTCTAGTTGGAATACTCCAGTTGTGTCACCTTTTCGAATCATTTCAAAAGTAAGTGGGTCATTAAACTGATCTGGCATTTTAAAGTTTGGATTATCGCGTTTTATTAGTTTAATGGTCTTACTAATATTTGTTAGATTTCTCAATCCTAAAAAGTCAATCTTCAAAAGACCCAATGCTTCTAAATCTGATGCTTCATATTGGGTTTGATAGACATTGTTAAGTCCATTTTCTACTGGGGTGTAGTTCACTAAGTCATAACGAGTAATAATAATCCCCGCAGCATGCGTAGAAGTATTCTTTGGTAATCCTTCCAACTTCATCGCAATCTTCAAGACTTTTCGAATGTCTTCGAACTCGGCCATTAACCTTTGTAATGGTTCACTCTTTTCAATTATTTCGTTTAATCCACTAGTTACTCTTGATGGTAGCAGCCTTGATATTTCCTTGAAACGAACATCTGATAAATTACAGATTCGAGCCGCATCACGAATGGCAAGTTTCAAAGCAAAGGTTCCAAAAGTAACAATGTGCGCTACTCTTTCTTTACCGTATTTCTCAGCAACATACTGGATAACTAAATCCCGTTCATCATCGGGAAAGTCTAAATCAATATCGGGCATCGTAATTCGCTCAGGATTTAAGAATCGTTCAAATAATAAATTATATTCAATCGGATCAATATCCGTAATACCCAAACAATAACTAACTAAAGAAGCCGGAGCTGATCCTCTTCCCGGACCAACCAAAATACCTCTCTTCTTCGCAAACTTTACAAAGTCCCAAACGATTAAGAAGTAATCACTGAACCCCATTTTCTTAATAACAGCAAGTTCGTAAAATAATCGCTCTAAATAGTATTTAGAATCTTTATTAGTGCCACTAAGCCTTTTTTTAAGACCTACTTGACATAGTTCTTTTAGATAATCATCAGCATTAATACTCTCATCATATTTAGGTAATTGATACTCGGAAAAATCAATCTTAACATTACACTTTTCACTAATAGTAATAGTTTCTTCCAAAAGATCCAAGTGATCTCTAAAAGTAGCCACTAGTTCATCTGGTGATGGCAAGTATAGCGATAAGTCTTTACCAACTGGTTCTCCAATGGTTTCATTCTTATCGATTGCCCGAACTGCTAAGTAGACATCGAGGTCTTCTTTCCTTAAATAACAACTTTTATGTAGGGCAACCATTTTAACCTTGTTTTGTAAGCCAAATTGATAAATCGTTTCAAATAGCTTTACCTCAGCTTCTGATTGCTTTGCTATTCCTAAATAAAAGTCATAATAGATGCTAGTAAGTGTATTTAAATGATTTACGGCACTTGTGAGGTCGTTTCTCGCAATATAATCAAAGATGATGTTTTCATCACTTGGAGTAACAACTAGAACTCCTTGAGCGGTTCTAGCCAAATACTCTAGTTCCACAACACCTTCATTAATCATCATCCGACTTGATATTTTCATTAGGTTTTGATAACCAAAGTTATCAAGGGCATATAATAACAAGTTAGAAGTTTGATCATTGAATTGATACCTTACATTTAAACCAATGATTGGTTTAAGATGATGTTTATGAGCAGCTTGATAAAACTTAATGGCTCCATGCATATTTTGGTCATCTGTCATCGCAATCACTTGATAACCTTTTTCAGAAGCTACTGACATCAACTCATGAATCTTAATATTACTATTTAAAAGTGAGTATTCAGTTTTCAGATAGAGATTAACTGGCCGCATCATTTCACCACCTTTATTAATTTAAGTATATCATATTTATGCTCCTTTTTCTAACATAAAGGAAAAAAAGTGAAGACCTTTCTTCACTTTTGTCTTAATAATTTATTCCACCACTTTTCTTTTTCGGTTAATGATAACACCAGCGGTAAGTGCACCAAAAACCATTATCACGCCAACAATTATCGCTTGATAGTTAGGACTTGAGTTGTTTATTATTTCTTCCATACCACCAACCTTTAATTTTTGAATGTCTTTGGTTTTAAGGGTAAATGATAACTCTTCTAATGTTTGACTTTGCTTTAAGATTTTAAAACTTCCAATATCTAATTCATTACTTTCAGCAGTAGTTGCAAATTCCAGCAATGTTTTTTCTAAAATTTCTCCATCTCCCAAATGATATTTCATCACTAGTTTTATGTCGTACCTTTTATCTTTTATCACATTATCAATTACATATTCTACATTTTGAAGGAGTGAGGAAATCCTACTTTTTAATACCCCATTATCATGGACATCAAGTACTAAATCAACAAGTGTTTGATCCGGGTCATCTATGGATAAATTGAACGTATACCTATTTGTTAAATCACTTGTAATATTAATACTTGGACTTTCTTTAATAACTCTTACCATTGCTACTTGATTTATCTCTTTTATGACTTCCCTTCCCCCATAATCAATTACTACTTTGTTAATCACATAAGGAAAGACCCCATCAATGTTAGGTGCTGTCATTTGAATAACTAATCGATCATTTTGATAACTAAAGTTATCATAAGGCATATTATTTACCTCAATGCTTTTGATAATTCCAGTGGTTCTAAATGGTAGTTCTACAGTAAAGTTTTCTCCCTTAGCTAAGGTAAAGTCCGTCTTTTGAATATTATCGGTGGTATTTTTCAAGTAATTATCAACTACTTGAAAGTTGATTGTTTCACTCTCACCTATATTATTGGTTAGGGTTAAAGTATAGTTACCGGGGGTAGTAACTTTTTTATTTCTCGGGATCGTTACGCCATTTAGTTTCCCATGACCAAAAAAATCAAGTGTGTAGTTGGTTGGATAGATACCACCATCAGCCACATTAACATAAGGATAAATCTTAACTTCCCGTATCTTTGTAATAACTCTGCCACTAGGAAGAGTGATCTCATAAGTTGCTAGGTAGTCCCCAGGGATTGAATTTGAAAAGTATGGACTAATAGATTTTCTTGTGATTCCGACCTTCCCAAAGTGGGACTTAACCCCAATCCCATCTAAATCATTAACATTAAAGTATTCTTTTGAACCAATAAACGTCTCAATATTTTCTTCATAGTTATCAATTTGATAAAGGTATAACACCTCATCCTTTATCGTAAGAATCGCTAAGACGCCATCTCTCACCTCTGCTTTAAGCACCTTTCCTTCTATATCTAGTAAATACTTTGCTTGATCTTTTCCATTAACACTAGAAATTACACCATAACTCCAATAAGATCCCTTTCGAAAAACAGTAATTAAAGCATCTTCATAACCACTAACTAAAAAACCATCATTTAGGTCACCTTGATATATTTCATTCAAATTAAGGGAAAAGATGTATTTCAACTCACTATCAAACTGACTCATATAAAAGGTATTACTAGCTTTAATTAATACATTAATTAAATCATTTTGATACACCACTCCTATTACTTTTTCTAGTGGGGCAAGGAAATTTAAATATTCGTGCTTAATTAACTCAAGTTCTTTATTAAGTAAAGTAAGAAACACTTTTTCTTCGCCCACATTACCAACATTAGTTAAAGAATCAGCATCTTTTTCTCCCATCAAGATATAATGGTCATCAGTTATAATTAACTCTTGATATTCTTCTTTTCCGGCTCCACCAAAGGTTGCTTCTTTAAGAATTTCAAAATCAAGATTGGTAATCATAATCCAACCATCATTATTTTTAGCACCACTTAAGATGAAGTATCCTTCAACTTCTTTGATTGAGTTAATCATACTAGTTTCAATTTTGTGATATTTTGTTTTATAGGTGGTTTTATTAATCTCTAATATTCCCGTCTCATTATCTTTTATTCCACCAATATAATAGGAGTTTAGTCCTTCATAAAAAGCGGTTACCCTTATTTCATAACTAAACTTAACTTTACCTGAAACACTTAATCGAACAAATAATCTTCCGATTTGATCACTTGCTTCATAAAGAACTACTTCTTCCCTGTATGATAAAACCTTATTTACTTTTTCATCTGATAAGAGTTTTTTCTTACTTGTGATAAGACTCGAATCGCCACTACTAGCTTGAACGATGTTAGAAAAAGATATAAGAGCTATTAAAACTAAAATTATTCCTACAATCCGTTTCATAGGCCCCATCTTCTTCGAACGATTGAATAGATGACAATCAAAGCACTAAGGATTGGAAAACCTAAATACCATTCATCGCGAAAATCGATTTTATTTTCTTCTGATAAACTTTTTTGATAACTAATCGTAGCATCATCATCTGATAGTTCAAAATGAACTTCTAGATCACCACTTTCTTCTTCGTGGTATATTGGTTCTTTATTAACTGATAATTCTTTAACAGTGAAATTAATAAACTTCTTCCGGTGATCCCTACCTGTGATTTCTAAGATGTAATCCCCCGGTTCTGTTACCACGTAATTACTGGTTATTCTTTGGTTGTTTAATAACCCTTCTCCATTAAAGATTAGTTTTGTGTTTAAATCATAGATTTCATGGTCTTTTACTGATACCACCAAATCAACATAGAGATCCAGATAATAAGCTAGGGTTAAACTTGGAGTTTCAAAATAGAATTTTAGTAAATATGAACCAAACAGATCTGGATTATAATTGATGCTTGACTTATTGCCATGAGTTACTGGTTGATTATTAATCATGATGTCATAAATTAAGACACTTTCACTCTTATTTTGAATCATTTCTTTCCCGAGTGAGTTCACATTAATGCTATTGTTACTGGCAATTGCAAGTTCACCAGTTTTGGAGTTTCTCAGTAAAACTGAGGCAACCGGGGTTAGCATTCCATCTGAAGGAATATAAGCACCGGTGCTTGCTTCAATGAATGCGGTGGTCTCATTACCCTTTTTCGTTTTTAACTGATATCCGTAAACATTATCTTTTGTTCTTGTTTCATAATAAAGAATGGTTTCTCCACTTTCTAAAAACTGAAAATCCATTCCTCTCACCTGTTTATCTCCACTCTTCTTATGAACATCTAGTTCTTTAATACTTAGGTCACTATTTAACTCATAAAAAGAGATTAAGTCGTGATTATATTGATAACTATAATATTTAGCCATAAAATTCATCTTGCCCATAGGATTCATTTTCATCTTAATTATTTCCAAATTGTTAGGTAAGTATAGTTCATTGGTACTTATAATCTTTCCAGACAAATTAACTTTGATTATTTGCATAAACAGGCTCGTGGTAGTTGTCTTTTGGATGGCATAGAAGTACCCACCATCATATAAGAAACCAACCAGCTCATCATTTCCCGGAGTTCCCACATTGTATATATACTTTACTTGAAAACTCTCTTTATCAATTGAGATTATAAATGAATCAAACAGTTCCTTTTCTCCGATAAATATTGAATCCGTCGAATTGCTTTTCCCCACAATCAAATACTCATCACTCGTTACTTGTAACATCTTAAAATAATCATGGCCACTGCCTCCATAAGTTTGATCATAAAGGATTGAACCCTTCTCATCTAAAACGACCAACCACCCGTCATTTCGGGATAGATCGTTATATAGAGTTCCAACCCCTATTATCTTGCCGTTGTCCCAAGCCAAACTTTCGATTGCGCCATAGGCATCAAAACGCAATACTTTTTGCCAGATGATCTTAGTTGCTTCACCATAGGCTATCACAATCTTACATCCTGCTTCTTGGTTGGAGGGATCTAATATTGAATAGGCAATCACCCACGCATCACCCTCTAAGGAGAGGGTAGCGGTTGGGGTATTATCGAGCGAACTAGGACTAGTAAGCAGATCTATTTTATTCTCATAGTATCCTTCATTTAACAACTCGCTCCGGCTTAAGACGACAACTTTCTTGGTAATTTCTGTTGCACTACCTATCTTTTGATAGACGATATAATACTCGCCAGTTTGATGAAAGTTTACTTCCCTCTTTACTTCTTTAAAACCATCAAACTTTAGATATTCTTCATAATTTCCTCCAACTAAACAAACAAAGGTTCGCTCCACTTCCTCATTAGTGCTTACAGCCTCAACCGGACTAAAAGATATTAGGAACGCACCTATTATTAAAGTGATTATAAACATTAACTTTTTCATATTTTTCACCTCATTTTTATCTTTAGGTGAAACTATTTGTTTTTGCGTTTTCGAAAAAGTGAACCATCTGTCATAAATAGTTATAATTTTTAAAAAATATATCGAATAATAGAAAAAAGGTATCAAATTGATACCTTTTACTTCGTTTATTTTAAAATTATTTTCCTTGAGTTTTAGCTAAACGCACCACATCGCGAGCAATTAGTAATTCTTCATTTGTTGGAATTACTAATACTTTTATCTTAGAATTTGGAGTTGAGATTTCACCTTCGATACCCCAAGTCTCAATATTCTTTTGTTTATCAATTTCGACACCAAGAGCTTCTTTTAAGCGTTCGCATACTTCTTCTCTTGTTTCTGGTGATCTTTCGCCAATACCAGCGGTAAAGACGATCGCGTCTGCTCCACCCATATACACGTAGTAACTTGCGATATAGTCAACAATGCGTTTATTTTGAATTTGAATTGCAAGGTTAGCTAAGTGATGATTTTCTTCTTCAACTGCTTTGCGTAAGTCACGTGCATCACTTGAAATTCCGGAAATTCCTAAATAACCACTTTCATAGTTAAGTTTATTAATAACTTCTTGAGCAGTTAAACCTTCTTTATCAGCGATGAAACCGATGATTGCTGGGTCAATGGAACCACTTCTTGTTCCCATTGGTAAGCCTTCAAGCGGTGTTAATCCCATTGAAGTATCAACAACTTTACCATTCTTAACAGCGGCTAAACTACAACCATTTCCTAAGTGAACAGTGATAATTCTTAAATCTTCAATTGGTTTACCTAAAAATCTTGCTGCTTCATGTGATACATAACGATGGCTTGTGCCGTGGAATCCATAACGACGAACGCCATACTTTTCATACCAATGATATGGAACAGCATACATATAAGCTTCTTCTGGCATTGTTAAGTGGAAAGAAGTATCAAAAACTGCTACTTCAATAACCCCTGGTAATGCCTTCATGAATGCTTTAATACCGATAAGGTTTGCTGGGTTGTGTAAAGGACCTAAATCCGATACTGAATCAATAACGTCAATAACTTCATCGTCAATGATAACTGAATCAGCATAACGGTCACCACAGTGAAGAACACGGTGCCCAACACCTGAGATTTCTTCAAGGCTTTTCACAATTCCTTTACTGATAAGCGTATCTAATACGATTTTTACGGCTTCTCCATGATCAGCAACCGGTAATACTTTCTTTTCTTTTTGGCCTTGATATTTAATCGTGAAGCCAGCATCTTCAAAACCAATTCGCTCTACTATACCTTCGACAATTACGGTTTCTTCAGGCATTAGTAATAATTGAAATTTTAAAGATGAACTACCTGCATTTACAGCCATAACTTTTTTCATACAATATTCCTCCAAACTAATAGATATTTTATCATATTTTGTATTTTAAATCTAACGATATATAAGTTTTGTAACTAAAAAAACTAATGAAAACGTCTTTCTTTCAATTCCTTTTTAATTTCGGTAATCATAGTGATAAAAGCTTCTTGATCACTGATACTTGGAAGGTTGAAAACTGATACTGGAATTCGTTTTTCTCCTTGTTTTTGTTTTTGCATAATCAAAATTGATTTAGCCAAAGAAGGATCAACAAACATTGTTTCTGGTAAGACAATCAAGGCTACCATCTCAAGGTTTTCACTAATAGCTTTTTTAAATTCATCACTTCCCTTTTGACTAAAGAAATCATTAGGGACAATAAACATAAACTGCGTATCCTCATCACCACTGTACTGATGTTTTTCAATCAAGAGATAAGGAAAATAGTTGATATTTAATTTAGTCAATTCTGATTCATAAGTATCACTATGATACTCATCACTATCAACATCAGCAATCACCAAATCAACTTGTGGGAAATTATCTTTAAGGGCATCTTGAAAATAGATTTGAACATCTTGCATCATCATCTCTGAAAAGATTTGTGCCACTTTGATCATTGTTTCATTATTTTCAATACCCATTAAGTATAATTCTAAATCCGAATAATTATTAATGGTGTAAACCAAATTACCGGTACCTAAATTTAAATCCATCAAATAGACCTTATCTTTACCTTCAAATAAAGCATCTATCAAATGAGCACAAATAACCCCAATCCGATCAGGGGTAATCGTATCAAGAGGTAAATGTTGATGTTTGAATCCTTTAATAATTAAATAAAGTATGGCTTGTCTGACCTCTTCACTGTTAAAGTCTATTTGATCAAGTTCCGATAAGATATGAACAATCTCTTCGTTATCAAGGTCTTCTTCATTTAAGAAAGCCTTAGTAATTGCTTCTAAACAATCTAAATATTTGAGTTTGCCATCCTTTTGTTCATAGTATAGCATGGCAGCCTCATCTAATTTATCTTGTAATAAAATAATTTTATTATTATCAATAATCATATATCTCTCCATTATTGTGAATCTTTTTCCAACATTTAATACTAAATGATGTTAAGAATTTAAAGTAAAAGCATCTTCACCGATTTCTTTAACTGAATTAGGTAATGTTATATCAGTTAAACTTTTACAGTTATAAAAAGCTCTGCTTTCAATTACTTCTAATCCATCGGGAAAATTAACTTCAACTAAACTAACCGCATTATTAAATGCCTTTTCGCCAATCTTGGTAATACCTAAAGGCAATTGTATTGTTTTAAGGCGGGTGCACCAATCAAATAGCATTTCAGAAATTTCGGTAATATTATTTGACAACTTCACATCCTCAAGTTTTTGACAATAACTAAAGGCGCCTTCTGCTATCGTGCTTACCGTATCAGGCATTTCAATCTGCCACATTTCCTTACAATTATAAAAGGCATATTTACCGATCTCTTTTACCTTACTCGGTAGCGTAATGGATGTCAAAGCAAAACAATGACTAAAAGCATAATCACCGATTATCTCTAGGTTTTCCGGTAAAGTCACTCTTTCTAAACGGGCACATCTTTCAAAAGCTCTTGCTTCAATTTTGGTAATAGTATTGGGCAAGATGATTTCTGTGATTGCTGAGAGTTCAGAAAAAGCATTTTCTTTTAAAGTGGTTATTTCAGAGTTAATTTCTACTTTGGTTACGCTACGAGGAACATCCAAATAGCGCGTTGCTTCAAAATAATAACCCAGGGTATTAATCTCATCAGTAAAAGGTACCTTCATTGACTCAAGATTGATTGCTCCTTTTAAAATACCCTTTCCAATCTTTTGAATACTACTCGGAATAACTATTTCTTTTATCGTTCCACAGTCTTGAAAGACATAGTCATCAATTTCTAAAACTGGTAGCTTATTTTTGGTTTCTTTAATTTCTACTTTCTTTACACTACCATAGAAGCCCGTAACCGCATAATAATCCCCTCGTTTTTCATAGAAGATTCGCGGAATGCTAAAATATCCAACCACAATCGCACCGACAACAATAAGTGTAAGTACTACAATGATCATGACCTTTGTTTTGTTTAAACTTTTCATATAACCCTCCAAATAAAAAACTGCTATTGGCAGTTTTTTTATCCTTTAAAAGTTAATTAATGATTTAACTTCAAGTAGTTATTTCGTTCTTTAACGACCTTTAACGCATCTTCAGTTAGTTTTTCAACTAATGGATAATCATGATCTTCAACTGCATCTTTTAAATCATCAATTGTTTCGACTAAGCGACTTTCAATTTCTTCAACTCCAGCTTCCGTATGGAATGGACTACTACTAATACTTTCGAATAAGCGATTGAGTTGTTTTTTAAGGTTTTCATCACTGACGGTTTGTTCAAACACACTTACTTGAAAGGCTAATCTCTTTAAGAATTGTTTGTTTTTCTCATCACGTTCAAGGCTTCCTTTGACAATATTGTCTCCCATTAAACCAATGATCGTAATGCCCATATATAAAATCACTAATAAGCTTTGAATTAAGAATGGTGCGATAAAGTTCATTTTATAAAGGAACATAAAGATAATACCTAGCAATAATGCTAAGACATGATAAATAATGGTCAAAGCAAAATAAGATAAACCGGAAAATACCTTTTGTTTTGGATTTCCTACTATTAAAAAGGCAAACGCTAGGAATCCATAAGACACCATCACAAAAGCATAAGCAACCCAGAAGGTAGTTGTGTGGTGTTCCTTTTTAGTCACTAAAAAGACAACTAAATTAAAGAATAATACAAAAAGTAAAATTAGGCCTAATTTCAATATATTATTTTTTTTCATAATATATTTTCTCCTTTCAACTATATATAAAGTATAGCACAGATGGCATTAATTAACAATACCAAATCTTAATTTATTCCTCTGAACTAAAGAGGAGATTGTGAAGGTACATTGCTGCACCGGTGCCTGCTAGATATCCACTGGTCCAAGCCCATTGTAAATTAAAGCCACCACATTCACCATCAACATTGAGTGCTTCACCAGACACAAATAAACCCGGAACTTTTAAGACCTCCAAAGTATCTGGATTCACTTCTTTTAAATCAAGGCCGCCAATGGTCACTTGAGCATTAGCAAAATCATAGGTAGATTTGACATCAAAAGATAAGTTTTTGATTAAGTTTCCGAGACGCAACATTTCACGATGACTAATATCTTTAACGTCCCCAGCAATCTCGATTTTTGCTCTACGAAGTAAGTTAATCCCTAAACTCTTATTAACTACACCTACTAAGAAGTTTTCATTAGCCAAATCTTTAAATCGATATTGACGGTCTAATAAGTATTGATTAACTTCTTCTTGGGTTTTATCTGGCCACAGATCAATTGAGAAAGTAAAGCTTGCGCGTGGGCGTTTCAACATAATTCTGCCGATATGCGATGTCATTTGCATGATGACAATTCCGGAGATTCCATCATTTTTAAATTGGATCTCACCAGAGTCTTCCCATATCTTATCTTTCTTCTCATAAAGACTAACGACACCTTTAACTCTAATACCACCTAAACCTTTGATTAAATTTTGGTCAACCTTCACCCCTATTAAACCCGGATAGTTTTCCGTGAGTTTTAAATCAAAGCTTTTTAATAGTTGCATACTCGTTCCATTTGAACCAAGGACTGGACTAGCCTTTCCACCTGAGGCAATAATGACTGCATCAGCTTCAACTTTTAGGCCTCTACTATTTATCAAAGTAAATAAATGAGTATTTTTTTGAATTTTTCTAATATCAAAATTTATCCGTTCTTCAATATTTAATCTTTTTAATTCATTACGTAAATTATCAACAACTGCGGTTGCTGCTTCTGGTAACGGATATACCCGTCCATCGCGATCCACTTTGGTTAACACACCAATACTATCAAAGAAGTTAATTGTTTCATTATAACCAAATTTCTTAAAAGCCGCTTCCACAAAGTTTGGCTCATTATAGTATTTTTTATCTAATGAAGCGTTGGTTAAATTACACTTACCATTACCGGTAGCTAATATTTTCTTCCCGCTTCGTTCTAATCTTTCTAAAATTGTTACATTTACCGCATCGCCTAAGATGCGTTTTGAGGTGATGGCGGCCATCAATCCCGAGGCTCCCCCACCAACAATTACTAATTCCATCGACATTTATTTTCACCACTTCTCCATTTACAATACAACTTCTTTTATTATTATACCATATATCTACAATTTATTTTGATTTAAAATTAATATTATCAAAAAAAACAAAAAGTCAAGCCCACTTGACTTTTGTTTAACTATTTTTCCACTTTCATTACTTCAGTTTTGGCACCATCTTTAGGTTTTGCTAGTGATTTTTTCAATTGATCAATTAGGTTTGGCACAAAGTCAATCATCTTTTCTAAGATGTGAGAACTTTCTTCAAGATGTAATACTTTTACTTCATCGTTAGAAGCCACTAAAAATGCAATTGGTGTAATAGACCACGTCCCACCAGCACCACCACCAAAAGGATACTCTCTGATATTATCAAATGATCTACCTAACTTTTGATCAGTTCCACCACTTACGATACCACACTTAATCTTAGATACTGGAACAATTGAAGCATTTCGCATTTCAATTGGATCACCAACGATGATGTTGACATCAATCATTTCTTTAATATTACCCATCGAAATTCTTAAGAGTTCACTAATGGGGTGTTCGCTAAGAACATTTCTATTAACTTGATGCTCGTTCATTTGATTCACTCCTTCTTTTAAAAATAGATTTAATAATTTTAGGTACTATTTTTATATTTTTGATAATACTAATAATGAGGTAAATGACTCTTGTTTTAATTTCAATTTCAAATAAGAAACCAACTTGACTTTCATTTGGAATGTTAACATAATAATATTCATCCTCAACTTTACGAAAGTTGTCATGAAGATATTTCTTAAAGATGCTAATAACATTCCAATTCAAAATATTAATATAAGTACCAACAATGGGGTCATCAATATAATATTTTGGAACAAAGGTTACTTTAGTAACATTGGATCTTTTAGTGATATCATTTAATAAACTGCGATACTCATATGTCTTTTGAATGGTTTGAAATAAACCACTAGACTTCACTTGTTCCCGACCTGCTGATAATAATCCCCGCATAAAAGTATTATAATCAATTTTAATATCAAGCAGTTTAGAAAGGTATATATCCACATCTATTGCCTGTTTGGATCGGACCGCTCGAACACTAATTGGTAACATTAAAAAAATGATAATGATTAGTGGTAAAATAAAATGTTCCATTTAGATCCCCCTTGAGTTTATTTTTACCATTATTTAAAATCATATGCTATAATAAATGAAACAAATAATTAGGTGATACTATGCTAAATAAACTAGCTATTAAAATTATAAGAGCATATCAAAAAAATAAAGATATCATTGGCTCGGGTCGTTGTAAACACTATCCAAGTTGCTCGAATTATGGACTTGAGTGCTATCAAAAGTTCAATTTTTTCAAAGCTACTTGGCTAACCTTCTACCGGATTATCCGCTGCAACCCTTTCACTAAGAAGGTGTATGATCCCGTTCCTTTAACTAAAGAGGAAAAAAGACTAATGCAGATGAAAAGTGAAGACAAAAAATAAAAGTCCACAAACATCCAAAAAAGATGCTTGTGGACTATTTTTATATAATTATCTTTTTTTCATATAATGAGATTTCTCCACCAAACAAACTACGGCGGCGCAATTTCTTCTCATATAAAATTTCTTCGGTTTCACGATCAAATAGTTTTAAGACGAGGATCTTATCACCTTGTCTTGTCTCTTGGTAAAAGAGGCGTTCCCGTTTAAGATTTTTAATGATTGACAATATAGCTTTATAGAGATTTTCCGTTGTATAGTATTTAAAGCCTTTTTGATCATAATCACTGGTATCAAAAACCACTCGATCATAATATAAGTTATAAACGATTTCGGTGTTTTCAATTTCAATTTTACATAACCTATTGTTAAAGGTTATTGTTGCATAGGTGTCATCACCAGTTATGATTTTTAGTTCATCTTCAGTTTCTTCTAATTTGGTTGTTTTATTAAGTAGATGAAGCGGGTTTAACAAAGTATAATTCATTTCTTTTGAATGATAGTCAAATTGTATCTGACCAAAAAAGGATGCTTGATGACCTTTTTTTAATTTCTTTGTTCTTTTTCTCACAATCGCATAGTGAAGATGTAAACTAAGGGGCAACACTAAAATCAGTGTTAAAAAGACTAATGATGAACCATTTTTAAATTGAAAATCATGGACAATCTTATAATACAAAAAGACTCCAACACACCAAATGAGCGTTATTAAATTTTTATAACGGGCAAGAAATACCTTAAACATGATTAACACCTCATTTTTAAAAAATTTATCACATTATGAATGAAACTAATTAGACAAGACGTTTTGAGCCCATTTATTTTTTAAATACGCTCTAAAACTTATAATTAATCTTACCACTGGTTCAATTTGAAGTAATAAAAATAATACCACGATATTATTAATTCCAAGGGCGTAATAAGACAAGAAAGCAATTGGAATACCAATTAGCCACATAACCCCTGAGTCAATGAACATAACGAACTTCGATAAACCACCAGCTCTAAAGATAGAAAACATAATGATGACTAATACTCTTAAACTAACCCTAATCGCAAAGACATACATTAGTTTAATTGCATTATCAACTACTGCTGGTGAGTTATTTTGGAAGATACTAACCAGTGGTCGGGCAAAGACAATTGATATTAGTCCTAGTGCCAAGGCCATAACGATCCCAATCACCAAGAAGTTTTGACTATAGCGTTTGGCTTCTTCGTAGTCTTTTTTACCTAGGGACTCACCAATCATCGCACCGACGGCGGTACCAAGTCCGATAATGATAATAAACATTACTGAGATAACCGTCTCAGCAATCCGATATCCTTCATAGGCATCGGTACCAACATTATTAAAGACTACAATATATAAACTACTACCAACACTAAAGAAAGTCTCATTGATTAAAAACGGTAAGGTTCGCTTTAGTTTTGGTAAAGCAAACATTTTACGAATGGCACCTTTAAAATCTTTTAGGCGTGGCATGATTGCTTCTTTAGTTATAAGGGCATGGACGATATAAAAGATAATTGAGATAAAACTAGAGATGACGGTCGCCACCCCGGCCCCCTTTACTTCTAACCGTGGGAAGAACCAAAAACCATGAATCAAAACATAGTTCAATGTCACGTTAAAAAGGGCAGTGACAATACTAACTACTAGTGGTACTTTAGTTTTTTGAATGTTTCGGTAGCCAATCGAAAAACAAAAGGCTAACAAGTTAGGTACATAACTAAAGGAAGCAATTATTAAGTACTGGCTTCCCAACTCCAAAACAAATTCATCATCGGAAAAGATTCCAAGGAGTTGTGTTGGGAAAAAGAAAGCTAGTAAATTAAAGAATAAGGCAATGAAAAAAACAATTATTATCATTAATGCCATTGACTTTCGGATATTTTCATAGTTACGTTCCCCGTAATACTGGGCAATATATAACCCAATACCCACCGTTATTCCAAAGATAACGGTTCCCACAATGGTGGATATTTGACTGGCCAGCCCAACACTGGCTACCCCACGTTCAAAATTACCAACCATTACTGTGTCCACAATCCCAAGGGTTGTCAAAAATAATTGTTGAATAACAATTGGAAGGGCAATAATTAATACTCTTTTAAGAAAAGCTTTGTCTTTGAAAGTCGCAATAAACATAGATACACTCCATTATAAAAACTGCCTAAAGCAATAGTAGCAATGGACAGTTTTTATTTTCATCATTTAATATTATCATAAGATGCAGCAATTTGACTTGCAAGTTTACAATTATTATACACTAGTGCGATATTTGATGCTAAGCTTTTGCCCGCTGTTAAGTCTTTAACTGTCTTTAAGAGATAAGGAGTTTGCTCCTTACCTCTTAAATTTAACTTTTCCATTTCCTTTATTGCTTTATCAATAGCTTGATTGATGAGAACGGGGTCCATTGAATGTTCAGCCGGGATTGGATTTGCAATAAGAACTCCTTTTAAACCTAAATCCCAATGGGTCTTAAGTAGGCACGCAATTTCTTCTGGGGTATTTAACGTATAGTCAACCAAATGCTCACTGCTTGCGCTATAGAAGTAAGGTAAGTACTTAGTCTGATAACCAATCACCGGAACACCCTTTGTCTCTAAATACTCTAGGGTCTTAGGGATATCAAGGATTGCCTTAATACCAGCACACACCACCGCAACCCCACTCATTCCAAACTCATCAAGATCAGCTGAAATATCAAAGGTTAGCTCGGCGCCTCGGTGCACCCCACCAATACCACCAGTAGCCATAATCTTAATGCCTGCCAGACTACTCGCAAACATCGTCGTAGTGACGGTGGTTGCGCCTAGTAATCCTTGACTTAGCACATAAGATAAATCCCGTCTTGAGGTTTTAATAACCTCTTTTCCTTTTTTACCGATGAGTTCAATTTGATCTTCGGTTAAGCCTACTTTTATCTTGCCACCAATAATCGCAATGGTAGCAGGTGTAGCACCATAGCTTCGGACGATTTGTTCACACTGTTTAGCCATTTCCACATTTTCCGGATACGGCATCCCATGCGCAATAATCGTCGACTCTAGGGCTACGATCGGCTTATTATTTAGAAGAGCATCTTGAACTTCGGGGCTAATTTCTAAATATCTTTTCACTATTTACCACTATCACTTGGGTTAATTGTAACTTTGAAGTCCTTATGGAAAGTATAGCTTCCTTTAACTACATCAAGAGTAAAGATAACTTCTTTAGCTTCAGTTTGTGGTTTACTTGCATAAATTCCATTTCCAAGTGGTATTAGTAAGTCTGGATCACTGATTGTCCAATTAACAGTCGCATCTTTTAAGTATTTGCGAGCAAGAACTTCGGTACTTACTAATTCTAAGAACTCATAGTAACGATTTGTATTGATCATAATGTTTGGACAAATCTTACCTACTGAGTCATAGTGACGTTTAATATTAATCATTGATAAATTATAAAGGTCTAGTAAATAAGCAACTAATTTTGCATTATTATTCATCGCACCTTCATAGTTACCATCATTGTTAATACACATTTCAATTCCAATACTATTAGAGTTATAACCCCAATATTTACTTGAACCATTTCCACCACCAGCATGCCATCCTCTAACATCTAGAGGCATGTTTTGTTGAATGTGATATTCATCAACTGAGAAATGCCAAGAACTACTATTGTTAGGGTTACCAATTTTGCTGCGCATTAATTGGCTCAAACGAACCGCATTATTGCCAGCAGCAGGCATACCTGTTTCATGGATAACAACCCATAAAACATTATCATCATTTGGAACAACATAACCAGGATATAAGTCACGGTCCAATACTTCTTGTGTTGGAACTGGACGAGCTGCTGGTCGGTTGTTTGCGGTATCCCAATTAGTTAAGTATCTTAAATCTGTACCAGTAATTAAATAATCTGTGTGGATAACAGGGTCTTGACCAGTAACTAAGTTCACAACACCATAATCATTAGTTCTAATTTGAGCTCTAAATGAATAGTCAACTAGTACTCCATCACGATAAACTGGATCAAAGAAATGTTGTGATCCTAAGAATTCTTCTGGTAGTAAGTTTGATAACCATTGGTCTAAGAACTCTTCTTCCGTTGCTCCACCAAATTCATCTAAATTAAAGATATAAGTAGTTGTCGCAATACCAGTAACGATTGTTGCTTCAATTGTAGCATCAATAGTTTCAACAGGTTTAATTATGCGACCATCAGTCTTTATTAGTCCAGGAATAACACTATAGTAAGATATTCTTCCACCTAACTGAGGATGAGTAGTCGGTAATCTATCAGCAAGTCCATCTAAATATAATTCAACTTGACTAGGAAGCCAATCATGAATCATCCTTGCTTTTTCACCATCAGAAAAAGCGGCTACGGTTACTTCACTAGTATATTTCATATCGACACCTTCATAAGTAATGATTGTTGTTAAGGTTACCGTTTGATCATATTCACGTTTAGTGATTACTCCCTCATTAGTTAAAATGGATTCATCACTAGACTCATAACGAGCCGTATATTTATTTAGGTAACTTGTTTTAAGATTTAAATTGAGACCTGTAGGACTCTTGATAAATCCTCTAAAATATTCCCAAGCTACCGAGAAATTATTTTCTAGTTGTTTAACGGTTTTAATGACAAAGTTATATGTTTGTTTAGCTCCTTTAATTGTTATTGTTGCCTTTAAGGTAACAGTATCTTCAAGGGCTTCACCAAATTTACCATCATTAGTTAAAATTGCTGTATTACTTGATTTCCATTCAATATCTGCTTCAGCCAACTCAGCAAGCTTTGCTAAGTCAATATCTTCAAAAAGATATTCTGGTAAATTTTCTTCAATAATTCCTTTTGCTTTTTCATGAGCGGCTGTACTACCATTGGTACATCCCCCAAGGATACTAACAAAAACAACAAGTAAAATTATAAAAACTCTTTTCATATTACCCTCTCTCCTAAATAGTTAATTATAATCTATAATAATTATATCATAAATGAAAACTTTTACATAGAATTAAAGAAAGAAAAGATAAAAGTAAATTTTACCACAGAAAACACACCTTAAAAAGGTGTGTTATAAAGTTAAATAATATATTTTTATCAAGCCATTATTTCCGTTTATTTAGTTAATTTTTTAGATTTTGTGAAGCCAGAAAGTCCATCTTTAGATAATTTAATCAAGGCAATAAAGACAATAAAAATCTCAAGACGACCTAAAATCATCCCAATGGTACTAGTCCATAAAACAACGGGACTAACCCCCTGTTTGATTATTCCAGATGATAGACCGGTGTTCGTAACTGATGATAAAGCCTCAAATAATGATTCTTCAAAAGAATATCCTTGAGACAAAAATACCATCGATCCGACTACAATAATCACAATCATTGTGAAAGCAAAGATTGCAATTTCAGTAAATTTTGAATGATCAATTACTTCTTTTCCTGATAATTTGTGGATATAATCAAAGCGTTTAATGTTTTTACTAGCAACAAAACGATTACGTAAATGGTAGTAAAAGCTTCTAAATAGTATATCGATTCGGTACACTTTGGTTCCCCCAGAGGTTGAACCAGACTCACCACCAATAAACATTGCGATCATCAAAACAAAAATGATGAAGGGCCCAAGACCTGCCAAGGTCGGAACGATTGAATAACCGGTAGTAGAGATTGAGGAAATAACCATAAATAGTGATGTCATAAACCCTTCTTTAAAGCTGATTTTTGAACTAACCGATATAAGCGTTACAATTATAACTAGTATAGCAATGATACTAAAATAGGTTCTATTTTCTGAATCTTTAAAGAATCGTTTGAATTTACCAGTGATAATCATTAGATGTGCTAAGAAGTTGATACTTCCAAGTAACATTAAGATAATTGTTACAACTTGAATTGCTAAGTAGTTTCCTGGATTAAGAATTGATTCAAATGCCATTATGCTATCAGCTTTTGTGGAAAAACCACCTGTCGCTACCGATGCAATCGAATGATTAATTGCATCAAACCATGACATACCAAAGATTCGATATAAGAGCATCCCCATCACAATAAACCCTGAATAAATGGTGAAGATGATTCTAGTGGATTTAGCCAGGTTTGGCATCAATTTATCCAAATGTCCTTCAGCATTATATAACTTCATACCAAAGGTATCCGATAAAGCGGAAAGCATAACTAGGATTAACCCAATCCCCCCAAAGAAGTGGGAAATGCTACGGTATAGAAAATAAATCTTAGGTAAGGTATCAAAATTGACAATGGTAAATCCTGTGGTTGTCCATCCACTAGTCATTTCAAAGAACGATTCACTAAAAGAATATTCACCTAAGAGATACATCGGAAAGGAAGAAAACAGGATTGCTAGGACCCATGAGAAAAACACAATGATGGCATCATGGTGTAAATGTAACCTTCCCTTCTCCCGTTTATGTATGAAGGAATAACCACCAAAACCTATCAAAATAGCTAGGATTCCAGGTATTAGAAAGTTTAGGGCATAACCACTTTCTTCAGGAATGAACACCAAAGCCAACAATGGAAGTAAGATAATAATTCCAATAAAAATTGTAATAATTCCTAAATAGCCAATGACTAAACGATAGCCACTTGCTTGTTTAACCTGAACTTCGGTCATGCTTTTTTACCAAACACAGCTTCTAGAACTTCATCCTGCTTATTGGCTTCAGAGATAATCAATAGTTTATCATTTTCCATAATGGTCGTATCCCCTTTAGGAATCACAACGTTTAAATCACGTAAAATACAACCGATTGTTATCCCTCTACTAAATTTTATATCTTTCAAGGCTCTATTAATTAAAGGGGAAGTACTATTTACAATCACATCAGTAATAGCAATCTTATCGGATTCAATCATTAAAGTATTCACAATTGATTCAAAAGTTGAAGCTTGCTCAATCATCTTTGCTACCATATAGGTTGCACTAATGGCAGTATTAATCCCCAGGGCTTTAAACACATCTACACTCCGAGGGTTACTGACAATAGCAACCACCTTTTTCACATTAAAAAGTTTTCGGGCAGTTTTACAAATAACTAAGTTATCAGCATCACTTGGGGTTAAAGCAATTAATAAATCATAATCATATATGTCAGCTTCTTCTAGACTTTCATGATCAGAGGGATCATTAATGAAAACTGGTACTCCATACTTTTTAGCAAGATAAGTTCCATAATCAGCATTATCATTTATAATCTTTATTTTGTGTTTTTTCTCAAGTAATAGTCCAATTAAGAAGTCTGCTTTATTTTGGCCACCTGCTACTACTATTTTCATTTGTCATCCCCCTCTTGTTTGGTTAATTCAAAGAAATAATCGAGCGTTAAGGCTGATGGGAAGATAATCTTGATATTAGGATCATCTATAATATCACCTTTTTTAAGACTATCAAGTCGAATAATCACATTTTTTATTCCAAATATTTTGGAAGATACTTCAGCTATCATAATATTTACATTATCACTATTGGTGGCTACCACGACTAAATCAGCTGATTCAATACCCGCTTCTTTTAAAGCATCAATGTCAGTTCCATCGGCCTCAATTTGAAAACCACTATAGTATGAAGGAAGGTTTTGAAAAGCGGTAGCATCTTTATCAATGATAATAACATTATCACCTTTGCGTGATAAATTGCCGGCTATATATGCTCCCATCGTACTACAACCAACAATAAATACTTGACGACGACTTTTTAAAATCATATTTACCTCTTTTTTCTATATTAATTCAGTTTTATTATACTCTAATATTCAAATTTAATCAATTTGAATATTCAACAAATGTTTATTTTTCACATTTTTATGATTAAAACGTGAGGGTTTTGTTAAAAAATCCAATAAAACACAAGAAAAGAAGGAATCAAAACTTTTCAAAACAAAAGTTTTAAAAAGCATATTCCCTCTATCTCAAACTAATTCTTTTTCACAAAATTGTATAGAGTTCTTACCATGGCACCAGTTGCACCATAAGGCTCACGATATCTCGGAGAAGTATTAAAAGCGGTTCCTGCGATATCTAAATGTAACCATTTAGTTTCTGGTTTGACAAAAGCTTCTAAGAAAGCAGCTGCACCACTGGCACCCATATCTCGACCGGTTGAGTTAATCAAGTCAGCGACTGGACTCTTACGAACTCGATCACGAATATGATCAGTAATTGGTAGTTGCCATAGGCTTTCGTTTTCTTCTTTAGCCGAGTTAAGAATCTTATCAACTAGTTCTTGGTCATTGCCAAATAGACCAGTAGTATAATCACCAAGGGCAACGACAACTGCACCAGTTAAAGTAGCCACATCAATTACAACTTTTGATCCTTCTTGTTGAGCAAAACAAATTGCATCGGCTAAAGTCAAACGACCTTCGGCATCAGTTGACTCGATTTCAATAGTTTGACCGTCCATTGCTGTGAGGACATCATCTGGTAAAATAGCACCTGAATTAACTTTATTATCTGTCGCAGCAATCACAACTCTTAAATTAACCGGTAAGTTATTTTTAACTACTGCTTCCATTACTCCAAGTACGGTTGCGGCACCACCCATATCACACTTCATCGTGTTCATTTTAGTCTTAAGGGAATAACCACCTGTGTCAAACATTAAGCCTTTACCAACCAAAGTGATTGGTTCATCATTGCTTCCTTCATAAGTCAAGTAGATTAGACGAGCAGGGATATCCGAACCCTTGTTTACTCCTAAGAAAGCATTCATTCCCATTGCTTCACATTCTTCTTTTGTGTAGACTCTTAATTTAAACTTATCATTATTAAGTTTCTTTACTAAATCTTCAACGTATTTTACTAAATCATTAACATTTAAATAGTTATATGGTTTATTAACTAAATCGCGAGTGTTTTTTAGAGCTTCACAAATATTGACAAACTCATCAAACGCTTCACAACTGATATTAGTGATAAAACTAATATTTACTTCTTGATATTCTGGTTTGCTTTTGCACTCTAGGTATTGGTAGTTGTAAAAGTCAATCGTGTAAATCAAAGCTTTAACTACTTCAATTTCCGTTAAGTCATTTGCAATAAATGACTTAGTGTCAACAATTAAATCTTTCCCTAAAGTGTATTTGATATCACGGGCAGCGGTAGCTACTTTATTTAAATCATATTTGTCTTTTTCGCCTAAACCAATGAAATGAATCTTTTCAAGGTTTTCCACTCCCGTAGGAAAAATAGTTGTCACTTTTCCTAGTTTAGTACTAATCTTTTGATTTTTAATTAATCCTTCAATATGGTCTCCAAGTGCTATTTCACTATTTAGAGTACCATCACCAAAAATACCTAAAATTAATTCGCCTTGAATATTGTTACTAAGTTCCTTAATCTTTTTGTACATAATTCCTCCTATTTACTATTATATTTATTATACTCTTATCCATCTAATTTATCAACTTCTATGAATTATTATTTTATATTAATAATTAACTGATCGCCCCGAGCCGTTTTGATATTAGCAACTTCCCCCGCAACCTTTCTTTCAATTTCATGGATTAACCTCTCTATATTTATCTCTTTTAAAATATCTTTAATCGCATGTATTGAATCAAGACTAACAAGATTCCCTTTTAAGAGTGACAGAACACTTAGTGGGATATTAAAACTGGCTCTTTCACCATCACTACCCACAACAAGAATTGAGAGTTGCTTTTCTATAGGCTTGTTTTCCTGTAATTGCTTTAACAAACTCTCTGCTTTAGTAACCGTAACCTTCCCCTCACTCAGTAATTGTAATACTTTTCTTTGTTCATTCATTTATTAAAAACCTCCTCTTTTTATCATATTAAAAAGAGAAGGTTTTATTGCCTATTTATTGAACATTAATGACAACTGTGTCACCATCTGATGATTTTATATTAACTAGTTCACCAACAGCTCCACTTTCAATCATCGCCATTAATTGATCAAAATCAATTTGGCTCATAACATCATTTGCTTTACCATTACCGATGGAGATGTTTTTACCGTTTAGTAGGCGAATTAGATTAAGTGGTAATTTAACCTTAACGACATCACCATCAGAACTATTTATATCTATATTGAGAATTTTTCCTGCAGTTTGAACTTCTTTTACTTCAACTACATTTTCATCAATTGCTCTCAATAGTTTTTCGGCTTCCTCCACCGAAATAATTCCTTGTTGTAACATTTCAAGAATTTTTACTCTTTCGTTCATAATTTCCTCCTATAAGTTTTTAAGTTGTTCAAGTGCTTCATCAGCGGTAAGCTCACCACGAGCTATTTTATCTAAGATCTCTGAGCGGTCAGCGGTTCTTTCAACAACCACTTCATAACCTAATACCTGAAGAATCTCTGATAACATCTTTTTGACGGTTGGGTAAGATATGTTTAAATCTTTTTCCACCCCTTTGATACTACCTTGATTTTTCAAAAACACCCCAATAAATTGTAATTGAGATGGTGTGAGATGAGTAAAATCAGGTAAATCAAAATCGCCATTAATTTCTGTATGGCAATGGTGACAATAAAGTTTGGCAACTTTTAAATCACTACTACAGATTGGACATTTAGGAATAACTACTTTTCTCAATTTTTAACCCCCTTTAAGATACTTTAATATCTACTTTAATTTCATCAGAATCTACCATAACTGATGCACCTTTAGCATACCCAAGCAACTCACTTACAAGTTCATAGGTTTCATCCCCCATATCCTTTCTAGCAAGTTTAACCAAACTTTTTACAAAAAAGATAGGGAGCGGTAAACAAAATAATACCTTCAAGAATGCTGTTGTTCCTGGACTATCTAAAATATTTATCTTTAACTTAACAAAGCGTGCTTTTGGTAAGACTACTTCTTTCACATAGAGTTTTTCAAATGCTTCTTGAGGATCAAGTTTATTCTCTTCTACTTTCTTTAATATTTTCTCATAATTCATTCAAACCACCGCCATTTACTAGTATTATATGTTCCATTTCTTATTTATACACCAATATAATACACTTTTAAATTAATAATGTCAAGATATTTATTAATTATTTTAATTTAATAATTAATTTTTTTAATATTTAAATTAATTTTATTAATAAAAACAAAAAGAGATTGTTATATTTTTAATAACAATCTCTTAAAACATCACTTTTGATTCTACTTTTAAGCCAATTTCTTCAACAAATTTTAAAGTGTCAAGTAGGGCATCATCGTCTAATGCAGATGGTTTGTGAGCATCACATCCAATGATTACTTTAGCTTCAGGATATCTTTTTACTATTTTCCAAAATTCACTACGAGGATAATAGTATTCATCAAGATCTTTGCTGATTTTTCCTTTAGCTACTCCCCCAGCATTTACTTCTAGGTAGACATCATTTTTAATAGCAGCTTCAATTATATCTTTAGCAACTTCTTCGCAAATCTCATCAAAAACAAGTGGACTTTCGGTCAATACATAGTTATACATGAAAAGATCTGGATGAACAAAAATCTTAAAGAGCCCACTTTCCATTGCCTTTTGGGCAGTAAGGGCATACTGTTTGAGAAGTTCTATATCCATTTCTTCATAGGTATTACAAAACTTACCCTTATATTTAAAGAAATGCATTCCTAAAGCTAGATAATCAAGATCTTTTAGTAATGCTTGATAATAATCATCATAGCCCTCAATATATTCAATTTCCACACCTTTATAAATCTTAATTAAATGACCATACTTTTTAATCGTTCTTTCAAGGTCGGGTAAATAGATTTCTTTATACATTTCAAAGTCCATTTGACGGGAAAGCCACATCGCATCATAGGTCTCTGGTGACATCCATGAGCGAGGAATTGGGCCATGGTCAGAAATGCCGATTTCTAGAAAGCCCCTCTCTAACGCTTGTTTCACATAGTCTTCTGACATCCCAATCGCATGCCCACACAATTTAGTGTGGGTATGATAATTAGCGATGATCTTTTTCATGTTTGACATTTCGGTGAAGTAGTAAAATTAACTCCCTAAGTGTTTTACAAGCAACGGCAGTTGAAGCTCCTGAGTGATCATAGTGCGGAGCAAGTTCAACAATGTCACAGCCCACGATATGATGAAGCTTTCTAAATGAATAAATAGCATCTAACAATTCTTTATAAGTGATCCCTCCTGGTTCTGGAGTACCAGTCCCCGGAAATACCGCTGGGTCTAAGACATCTAAGTCAATAGTAATATAGACAGGATGGTCTTTAATCACTTCAATTATCTCTTCAAGTCCAGTTAAGTCAAATTTTTGTAGATAAGTATTACCCTCTGCAGCCCATGCAAATTCACTGCGATCACCGGATCTAATCCCAAATTGGAAGATCCGTCCCGGACCAAGAAGGTCAAAGGCTCTACGGATAACTGTCGCATGTGAGAATTTATTCCCAAAGAACTCATCGCGTAAATCAGTATGGGCATCAAGGTGGATGATGTGTAGATCCGGATATTTAGTAACTAGTGCTTTAATAACACCGTAAGATACTAAATGTTCCCCACCAACCATCATTACTTTCTTATCATCATTAATAATAGTCTTGGTAGCATTGTAAATTACCTTTAAAGCTTTTTTAACATCACCAATCGGCAAATCCAAATCGCCAACATCACAAGTAAAATAATCTTTTAAATCCATATCCCAATATGGAGAGTACCATTCAACCCCAAACGAATCAACTCTTATACTACTTCCAGCAAACCTTGTTCCCGGTCTAAAGGAAGTTGTTGTATCCATTGGACAACTAAAAATAACGACATCTGATCGCTCATAAGTACTATCACAACTTTGAAATGGAGGATATACTCTTTTAAATTTCATCTTCATCACTCCTTTTGATCCAATTTTCGGTATCAATTACTTTAATAAACTCGCCAGCACTATCTTTCAAAATAGTAAAGCCCTTCATCAAATAAAACTTGATGGTTTTCATAACATTATCATCAATTCGTTCACCCATAATAACTAACGGAATTCCTGGTGGGTAAATCATAATTGATTCAGCACTTATTTCACCTTTAGCGTCTAGATAATTAACATATTTCTTTGGAGCGTGAAAGGCCTCACGAGGTCGCACCACATACTCAGGGAAATGATGGCCAAAAAGGAAATCCTCATCAAACACTTGATCAACTTCTATTTGATCAATATCTTTGATGGCTTCCACTAATCGATTGACATCATTAAGAGTTGTTCCCCCAGTAAAGATAAAGAGCACTACATACTTTTCACCCAGTTCGGCTTGAATATTATATTTTTCTTTCAACAAGCGATATATAGCAAAACCAGAATACCCCATATCTTTGAAACTAACTACTAGTCGTGTCTTATCATAATTAAAGACACCATTTTCTAAAAAGTAATCTTCATCTAAGACTTTAGCCCTTTTTAAGTCCTTCAATTTATTCACCGCATAGTTTCTCATCTCGATAGCACGACTCGTTAACTCATAACCATTTTCGGCTAAAGATTTACGAGCGACATCTAGACTGGCAAGGAGCAAACTAGATGGAGAAGTACTTTGTAGTATATTTAATACGGTTCTAATATATTCATAATTATTACGTGATCCCTTACACAAGAGAATTGAACTTTGAGTTAATGAACCACCAGTTTTATGCATTGAGGTAGCTGCCATATCAGCCCCTGCTTCCATAGCACTTAACGGTAGTTGATCATTAAAAGCAAACTGGGTCCCATGAGCCTCATCAACAAGAACCGAAATGTTTCGTTCATGAGCATAATCACAAATTCGCTTTAAGTCACTGACCGCTCCAAAATAGGTTGGATTTAGCAAGACAATTGCTTTGGCATCGGGGTTTTCATCAATGGCCCTTTTGGCTTCTTCAAAAGGAACTGAATTAGCAAAGCCATATTCCTCATCAATTAATGGTTTCATAAACACTGGGACTGCCCCACTTAAGACCAGCGCATTGACAATTGACTTATGAACATTACGCGGTAATAATACGGTATCACGAGCCCGGCAGGTGCTCATGATCATAGCGTGAATAGCAGTAGTGGTCCCACCAACGATAAAATAAGCCGCATCAGCATTGAAGAGTTCGGCACATAAGTTTTCTGCTTCTTTAATTACACCACGCGGATTACTCAAATTATCTAATCCATAGGGGGCATTAGCATCATATAAAAAGATGCTATCGCCCAGTTCTTTAATCATATCATTTTGGATACGTCCTAATTTATGGCCTGGAACATCAAAGGGTGCTACGCCACTTTTAACATAATCTTTCAAGGCCGTAAAAAAGGGTGTTTGGGACTGTTTTTCATCACTCTTCATTTTTTATTTATTATTTCTAAAGATACTTTAGAAATAGTTCCTCCTTCTTAATTAATAAGTCATATCTCGATGTATTATTTTACTACTCTTTCATCAATAAAGCATTAAATTTACATTCATTATTATATACTTTTTTATCCATTTTAGCAATAAATAGTGTAAAAATGAAGATAAGGATTTCTAATGTTAGAAATCCTTAAAATACTAAAACTGATTCATATATCTTTTTAAGAAATCTTTAGTTCTTTGATCACTTGGATTGGTAAATAAGACTTCTGGGCGACCACTTTCAATGATCTTACCTTGGTCCATAAAGATTACCCTGGTAGCAACGTCTCTTGCAAAACTCATTTCATGAGTGACTATCACCATTGTCATTTTTTGTTTCGCCAGATCCTTCATAACTTCCAGGACTTCTCCTACCATCATTGGGTCAAGAGCACTAGTCGGCTCATCAAAGAGCATTAATGATGGATTCATCGATAAAGCCCGGGCAATCGCTACCCTTTGTTTTTGACCTCCACTTAAAGAACGTGGATCACTATTAGCAAAATCACTCATTCCGACCTTAGCTAAATAGTTTCTCGCAATATTATTAGCCTCATTTTTGGAAAGCTTTTTTAGTTTGATTGGAGCGAGTGTACAATTTTCTAAGACGTTATAATTGTTGAATAAATTGAAGTTTTGAAAAACCATTCCTACTTGCATCCGCATGGCATTAATATCATAATCATTATCATTAATTCTATCTCCCTTAAAATAGATACTTCCGCCATCAGCTTCCACTAAACGATTCAAACATCTTAGAAGGGTGGTCTTCCCACTACCACTAGGACCAATGATACACACTACCTCATTAGGATAAACCTCAAAATCAATCTCATCAACAATGATTTTTCCATCATATTTTTTTACTAACTTTTCAACTTTAATTAGCGGTTCCACTAGTTAGCCTCCTTTAGATTGGTACTTTTTGAAACAGTATTGAGGCGCTTTTCAATATAAGAACCAATTTTGGTGGTAGTAAGGGTTAAGATAAGGTAGATGGTTGCTGCAATAGTGGCTGCTTCAAAGTAAACACCATAGGTGATTCCCCCAGTATATGATGCATTATATATATCAACAACACCAATTACCGAAAGAACAGCAGTATCTTTAATATTAATAATAAACTCATTGATGATCGCAGGGATTGAGTTTTTAATCGCTTGAGGTAAAACTACTAAAATCATACTTCGAAAATGACTAAAGCCTAAACTTCTTGATGCCTCCATTTGACCTGGATCAATAGACATAATGCCGCCCCGAATAATTTCAGCAATATATGCGGCAGTATTTAGTGACACTACCGTTAGACCAGCAGCAAGCGGGCTCCATTTAATCCCGATCTTATAAAGACCATAGTAAAATATTATTCCTTGAACAATCATTGGTGTTCCCCGAAACAAGGTAATATATAAACTGCTAAATCCTTTGCTTACTCTTTTGAAAAAAGCAACAAAACGAGAATCACTTTTGGCGGGTCGAGCCAATTTCATTGACCCAAGTGGCAAGGCAATGATGAAACCAAAAATAGTTCCAGCAGTTGAAAGTAACAAAGTAACGCCTAAACCTTGAACGAGGAGAGGCCAAAAATTCTTGATAATTTTGATGATGATTTCAATGAATGGTGTTCTTGAAGCTAACCAGTACATTATTATTCACCACTAGGGTTTAAGGCAAGATAACGGTTTGCTGCTGCTTGCATCCAAGCATCACGTTCTTGTTCACTAATAGATGCTAACACTTCATTTATTTGATTTGCTAACTCTTGATTGCCTTTTTTAAGGCCAATTGATACAGCCTCTTGTTCAAGCGTTACATTAAAGCCATTTCCTTCACTAAAAGTGATAACTTTAAAGGCCGGGTTATTGTTTGCATACAACTTGGCAACTGGGTCTTCTGCAATCACTCCATCAGCAACCCCCGCTTCTAAAGCAATGAATAACTCAGGATATGAGTTTCTTGGCGCAAGGCGTGTAGACCCAGTAATTTGGTCAATTAAATCATTTTGTAAAGTGCCATTTTGAGCAATCATTTTTGCACCATTAAAATCAGCAATACTAGTTGCATTAGCATAAGCTGAGTCAGTTCTTACAACGATACATTGTTTTGAAATATAATACGGCTCTGTAAAGTCAATGTTTTCTTTTCGTTCAGCGGTAGGACTCATGCCAGCGATGATTAAATCAATCATTCCAGAATTCAATGCTTCAATTAGCCCTTCCCAAGGTAACTTCTTAATGACTAATTTATAACCTAATTCTTCAGCAATCCTCCTAGCCATCACAATATCATAACCATCAGCATAACCAACCACATCAGCAATCTTCACTGTATGTTCATTAGTTGTCATTGTTGTCCAGTTAAATGGAGGATAATTACACTCCAAACCGACCACTAAGGTCTCCTCATCATTTCGGCACCCGCTAACAAGGACGCCTACAAAAATAATTGTTAAAACGATAAAAAATCTTTTCAATTCGTTCTCTCCTTAAAATTTAATACTATAAAAATAAAAAAAGCGTCAAAGACGCCAAATTTATTCTTTCAATATTAAATATATTAAAAGCTAGCGCCTCTACTTAGTTATAAGTAGGAGTGTTATAGGTATTCCCTATAACCCCGTAGCTTTCCGATGCCTCGAAAAACTACTCGGCGGTGGTTGCCTTTCTAGTACTTCATTGCCTGCCAGCTCAGTACTATACTCATCTGCACCGCTACCTCTATCTTGAGATTCTTTTTTTATTTTTATGCATTAATATTATATGATACAAGAGTTAAAAATGTCAACCTACTTTTTCATGATAACGATTACATCCGATAAATTTCAAAATATTGACGAATCGCAATTAAGGTTTTATCAATGTCTTTTATTGACATTGAACTAAGTGCTAACCTAAATCCGCTGTCAAACGGCACCCCAAAAATATCTAGATCTTTTAGATATTCATAAAGGTGCAAACTGTCTTGAACCTTGATAATCGCAAAGAATCCTCCTTGATAAGGATAAATTGGAATATTATATTCTTTAACTTTTCTTATGAAGAAATCTGATCGGTTGAAAAGTAACTCTTGAGCCTTCTTCAATTCCGACATGAATTCATCACGATCTTCTTTATTAGTTACAATTTGATTAAAGATACTTAAAGCAATTCGATTAGGGGTTCCCCATCTAGTTCGACAGGCTACCGTTGACCAAGTCCTAAAATCTTCAATAACCTTTTCTTCTTGGTTGATTGCGATTAGAGCACCTAATCGCATCCCATATATACCAAAAGATTTTGAGGCGCTAAAAGTAACAAGCGTTAAAACATTTTTCCCATAGTCACAGACAATGTTTAAACCCTTACGACCATTTTGATAATCCCAATAATCAATATAGGCAACATCATAGATAAAGACTACTGGAATATTTTCTTCCTCTAGTCGTTTAAAATAATCACCTAATTGATACAAGTCCTCATAGGTCATACTAAAACCAGTTGGATTATGATTTGGATTATTAATAATTGTAACTAACTTACCTTCTTTTTTAACAATAGCATCAGCTGCCTCGATAAAACCTTCAATATTAAAACAGTCATCTCTAAACAGATGATATGTACTCACATTAATTCCAAACTCTTTCGCAAGATGCTCATAAACTGGCCAGTTTAAATCAGGGATTAGTAAGGTCTCATTAATATCTAAGTAATGATAAAGGGCAATTGATAAAGCTCCAGTCCCCCCTGGGGTAGCACAAACAGCCAGATGTTTCTCAGCAACCACCCGTGCTAAAAAAGGGCCAAACACCCACTGTAAAACCTGGGTCTGATAAATGGCACCACCATTAATTGGTGCATAAGGATATTTATCAATATCTTGCAATTTATCAATCACATTATCAATTGATTTGAAAGCAAAGAAATGTCCATCATCATTATATAAAGCACCTATGGTACCATCAACAACACGCGGATTAGACATTTTTCGCTCTTTGGCGATATTTGATATTTTAGTAATATCACCTTTGGTTTGATCTTTTTCAAATGTTCTAACAGCTTTAATCAACATAACTACCTCCACTAATATTTTAACATTTTTAACCACATCAGCGCAATCATATTGTTTAATAAAAAATCTAAAATATGGAATAAAACAAAAAGTGGAGCTTTATGCTCCACTTAACTCGTCAAAACTATTTAAAAAGTCATGAATCTCATCCAAGCCAATCGCAAACCCGAGGTTAATCCTTTCCTCATAACCCCAGGTATTGATACCTAAGAGATTGCCATCAATATCAGTTAAAGCACCACCACTATTACCTTCAAAGATGGTGGCATTGTGTCTTAAGACCCGATAACTAACATTTTTGAGATTTGCTGTACCTTCATAAGAACCAAAGGTAACATTAAATTTAGTAAGACCTGGATTCCCTACCGCTAGCACCATCTCACCAAAGATCAAAATATCATTATATCTAGCATCAATATTAATTGGCTCCAACTCATTGGTTAGTTTAGCCTTTTCTACTCTGAAAAGAGCCAAATCATATATGGTACTTCCATTTAGGCGTTCTGGTTCAAACTCATCACCAAAATATGTGCCCATTTTGACCGTTATTGATTTATAGGTATCAGTGCCTTTATAATCAACCACATGACTATTGGTTATTATATAATAATAAACTTCATCACTCGCAATAACCACCCCAGAACCTTCTTGGGTTCCGATGCCCCGAATAAGCCCAAAGTCGATGGTGGCTTTGATTATAATATTTTGCTTTTGAAGTCGATTACGTGTTTCAATCAACTTAAACTTTAGTTCTTCACCGCTTAGCGTATCATCAAAGATTTCATCGATCTTATTACAGCCAACTAAACCGACCATTAACACTAACAAGATTATTATTTTCAATATTCTTTTCATAGGGAATCCTCCTTCCAATAAAGAATGCTTATTGGAATACTATGATTCTTCATCATTTTTAATGTCTATACCTTCTTCTTCTAATTCCTTTAGTAATTCTTCTTTCATTTTATTTTTTAATTCTTCTTCTTTGTTTGCTTTAATATGTAGATAGATTGACTTAACTTCCATCAAAGCAAGAACTAAAAAACCAGTAATGACGAGAATAAATAATATTCCGCGTCCATTTTTAATCAGTTTTCCCAGTCCAAAGAATGAACCATAAGTGACAACTTTACCATAAAAGTTACCTGAAGTTACTGGATCCCAGTCTTCACTATCATTATTATCGCCTTTGGTAGTTAGTGAGTAATCACCATACTCATATTTGGTGCGAATAACCCGATGGGTTACAGCTCCCCCTCTTAATTTGGGATCTAAACTTCGAAAGACAATAATGTCTCCTTCTTGCACTTCTGATATATCAACTTGTTTATAGATGATAATATCACCCACCATAATGGTTGGCTCCATACTTTCAGTAACCACTGTACTGATCGCATACCCGAAGAAGAAGGCAGGGCGATTTTGTTTTGCTGCTACGGTTGATTTAACAATCACCACTATACACAAGAAAAATAGAATGGCTGTTAAAACACTCCCCAGGGTTTTAAATACTTTTTTCATGTTGTCACTCCTTAAGATAAAAAAGAGTTTAAACTCTTTTTTATTTTGTATAATCTATTATTAACTTTATTCTTCTACTTTAGTATCCTTTTTTGTTTTAGCCTTAGATTTTGAAGTTTCTTTCATTTCTTTTTGCTTTAAGCGTTCTTTTTCTTTCTCCTTCTTCATTAAGGCCTTTAGGCGTTTCGCTTCCTTTGCTCGTTCTTCACGAGCAATCTTTTCATAAAGCTTACGTTGTCTTTCTTGTTCTTCAGCAACTTGTCGCTTGTATTCTTTTAATAGTTCTGCTTTAGCTTTAGCGATTTCCATTTGTTTACGTTTCTTGGCTTCGCGATCTGCTTTTGTCTTTTCTAATTTCTTTATTTGTTTTAAATATCGATCTCGTTCTTTTTTGGATTTTTGAACGTCGGCTTCTTTAATCTTTATCGTTCGGTTTAAGACTTCGGTCTTATCCTTCATAATACTTATTTGTTCATCGATATCAAGATTTTTTGGATTGAAGTATTCACTAAGGACTAAGGCCGGATCATCAGTAACCTTGTAGAAGTTTTTTGCTGAAGTGTCGATTAATTGATAGATACTCATCAACACTGCATCCAAAGCTTCTTTTGGTTTTTTTCCTTCATCAAGTAACCGATTATACATTTCGGTATAATTGACTAATGATTGATTTAAAGATTGCAAGTAATAAGATAAATGATCGCAACAATACTCTAATTCTAATCTTTCTCATAATTTCACCTTATATATATTATAAGGTATAATGCCGATATTTGCAAAGGTTTTTATTTTTTTGTAACGATAAGATAATAATTAAAACGTTTTTATTTTTGATTGTCTATTACTTTTGATTATGGTATAATTATTGAAAAGGAGTGAAGCCAATGAAAATGAAAAAGTTTTTAAGTTTGTTAATGTTAATAGGTATTATTTGCTTCTCAACCACTACTATTGTTTTTGGAGAAGAAATAGTATATGATGCTTATTATATAGTAACGACCCCTGGTGAAGATGCTAGCACCCAAATGAATATCAATTATCATACTCACAATAAGTTAACTAGTCTTGAGTATACTGTTGCTAGCGATATCAATTACGAAAATAAGACAGTTGTTACTGGTGATTTAGTAGAATTTGAAGCTAAAGATGATCCTACCGATGTTGGAAAACGAGTTGAAGAAGACTTTGAACTTCGCAATATCGTTAGTGTATATCTTACTGGACTTGAACCAGGCACTGAATATCGTTATCGTATTAATAAGGGTGATGGTACTTACACTGAAGACTATACCTTCCGTACCGCTGATGGTGGCAAGGAAACTACCTTCTTATTCTTAACTGATGCTCACGTTCATAAATACAGCACTCAAGAAGCTACTGAAAATACTTATCACTATGATCGTGTTGTCGTTAATCGTGCCCTTGAAATGGCTCCAAATCTAGCCTTTGTACTTCACACTGGTGATATGGTTGACCGCGGTGGAAAGCAAAGTGAGTGGGATACTTTCTTCCAAGCCAGTACTAACCTAAGAAGAATTCCTATGGTTGGTTCTCCAGGAAACCATGAATACTATCACTATAGTACCGGTGAATATAGTGCCAAATTCTATAATGCACATTTCAATAGTCCAAAAAATGGACCTGCTGAACTATTAGGCTCAACCTCATATTTCATTTATAACAATATCCTATTTGTTCAACTTGATACAGTTAAACGACTCAACATGCAAAAACAAATGGATTGGTTCGAAGAAATTGTTTACAATAACCCAACCAAATACATCGTAGTATCAGCTCACAAACCATTCCAAGGTTATGCGGAAGAATGGTTTAAACTATTCGAACAATTCTCAGTTGACCTTGTATTAACTGGCCACACTCATAGTCAAAACTATCGACCTAACCACTTGTTCACCCAAAACAAAAAAGCCGATGATCCAAATCTCGGTGTTACTTATCTTACTGGTTATGGTTCCGGGGAAAAAGGAGCTAATGACGGTTTCGGATACCTAATTACAATCAAAGATGATAAAATTGATATCCAAAGTTATAAGGGAGAACAAAATCTAGCTCGTTTTGAACATGAAGCCAAACGTCCAGACACCCATGAACCTATTACAAAACAAGAATTCATTGATTCATTAACATTTACTGTTGATAAAGAAAATGAAAGAGCTGGTTTAACCTGGACTGAGAAAGCTTATGGAAACGTCTTAAAAGTTGAAGTTAAAGATAATATCAGAAACTATGATAATAAACAATATATCTGGACACCATCAAAAACATTCATCTACTTTGAAAACATTCATGATGGTTACGTATATGACTACACAGCGACCGTAACGTTTGCTGATGGAACAACGGAATCTTTCAATTATGTATTTGATCTTGACCCTAATTCCAATATCAGACTTACATATGAAGAAGAAACTCCATCAAAAGCAATCGTTGATGTCGACCTCAAAGATAACCTATATCACTTTACATACTTCAGTGTTTTCCTAAATGATGAATTATTTGATGAATATAACATCTTCTTCGATAGTTTCACTAAAAAGTTTACTTTCGAAGACCTCGATCCTAACACTGAATACACTGTCCGCGTTGAGGCTCGCACTCACCGAAATGAAGTAATTTGGACCGATGAATTAACCTTTACTACAGTTGATTTTAAAACCACAACTGATGAAGGCGGCTGTAAGAGCGGAACTAGCCTTCCATATGCTATCCTAATGGGACTATCAGCCGTTGCATCAACAATCTTTGTTGTCCGAAGAAAAAAATACTAAAATAAAAAACAAAACTAGATATTGACTCAATATCTAGTTTTTATTTTGCGCTTTGATATGTTTTTACAATTTCACTTAGGTTAATCTCTTCACCAAAGAAAGATATAATATCAAAAATGATTTTTTCATAAAAGATAATTTTATTATAATCCCTTAATTCTAACCACGGACTTTCTAATAAATAGTGGGTATTAACTTGATCCTTTTGCTTAAAAGTATAATAACTAACATCATTACTTAAACTACCACTTTGAAGGTAACTATTAGATCCTTCTAACGGTCCAATAATAACCGTATCACCATTTGGCGGAGTCATAATCCGATTATTTAAAAATGGATACTTTAGATTGTCAAGACCAAGTTTTAAATCTTGACCAAATAGTACTTTTATTATTTTCTTTGAATCACTTATTAATTGAAGATCATAAAAGAGGACAAAATTGTGGAAAGTAATTTTTATTTTATATTTTACCTCTTTGAAACTATCTTCAACTTCAAAAGCTTTTTGAAAAGGATTTAAGATATTATCAGGAATAATTTTAGAGTAGTGAAGTTTATTATCTTCATATACAATCAAATAGATATTAGCAAGTCCAAGATCTATTCGCACTTCCTCTTCGCTGGGATAATCAAAAGTACTTGAAAAATCTTTTTCTATTATGACTTCATTTGGACTTTCATTTACCAATTTCACTTTGTTCACTTTTTTCACCCTCACTAATATTCTTTACAATATTCGACCTTTATAATACATTTTTTTAAATGTTTTTGGTAAATATAAAGTGAGGAGGTAATATTATGGCCTATAGTTATAAAGGTGCAATTAGTTTTGGATTGGTGTATATCCCAATCACTCTACACGCTGCTACTAAAGAAAACACCATTAATTTTAATCTGCTTGATAAAAACACGATGAGTCGCATCCAATATACCAAGTCTTGTGTTAATTGTGGTGGTGCAGAAGTCACCAATGATAATATTGTCAAAGGGTATCGCTATGATGATGATAAATACATAATTTTTGAAGAGGAAGACTTTGAAAAGTTAAAATCAAAGAAAGATAAGAATATTACCATAGAACAATTTGTTGAGTTACAAGAAATTGATCCTGTTTATTTTAAAAAGAGTTATTATGTCGTTCCAACTGGCGGCGAAAGAGCCTTTGCCTTATTAAGAGAAGCCCTGGAAAGTGAAAATAAAGTAGGTATAGCAAAAACAGTCCTCGGCACCAAAGAGACCTTAATTGCCTTAAGAGTCTTAGGGGGCGATTTAGTCTTGAGTACGATGTATTTTTATGATGAGATTCAACCAAATCCAATCAAACAAACTACTGATTTGGTCATTGATCCAGAAGAATTAAAGCTGGCAAAAATGTTGATCAATAACTTAAGTGGTCCTTTTGAACCGGAAAAATATCATAATGAGTACAATCAAAAAATCCAAGCAGCGATTGAAGCTAAGATTGCTGGAAAAGAATTTAGAGCACAAAAAGATGATGCTTCAAGGAGCATCGCTAATTTAATGGATGCTCTAACTGAAAGCCTAAAAGCAACCACTAAAAAGACAACCCCAAAGAAAAGAACGAGAAAACCCAAAACTGAAAGGCCCCAACCTTCTGCATGAAACTAGATCTTTTTGACCAAAAAGATATTTCACCGATGCTATTATCAGAAAGTGAACCTTTTGATCACAAAGACTATATCTTTGAATTAAAACTTGATGGGATTCGTGCCCTCGCCTATTTAGACAAAAAAGAAACTATCATCAAGAATAAACGCAATAAAGATATTACTAATATTTATCCCGAACTAAAGAGTATTCATAAACAAGTAAATAAAAGATGTATTCTTGATGGAGAAATCATTGTAATGAAAAATGGGCGTCCTGACTTTTTCGCCTTGCAATCACGTTCCATATTAAGTGATAGCTTAAAAATTAGTCTTGCCTCCAAACTTAATACTGCTTCTTTTGTCGCTTATGATATTCTGTATTATGACAAAGAAGACATTACCGATTGGCCCTTACTTAAACGAAAAGAAGTATTAAAAGAGATAATAACAGAAAATGAATTTTTAAGCTATTCCCGGTTTATTGAAGAAAAGGGGAGAGAGTTTTACGAGCTTGCTAGGGATAATCACTTAGAAGGTATTGTAGCAAAAGAAAAGAATAGTAAATATTATATCGGTAAAAGAGCAAAAGTATGGATTAAAATGAAAGTGATGCAAGAAGAGGACTTAATCATTTGTGGTTATATTAAAAAAGATGGAACAATCAAAGACTTAATCCTTGGGATCTATGATAAAGACTATAATCTACACTTTAGAGGAACCATTTATTTAGGTGTATCAACAATTGATAAAAATAAAATAATCGATACTGCTATTAAACATCCCTCTCCACCTTTGTTTGCTCTAAATAATAAGGAGGGAGAGATCATTTGGATGAAACCACTTCTAGTGGGAGTAGTGAAGTATATGATGAAAACAAAAAGTGGCGGAATGCGTCAACCGATATTTAAAGGACTTCGTGATGATAAAATAGCAACTGACTGTATTGACCCCAAAATATAAGGCTAGAAAAAACTGATACTATAAAAGTATCAGTTTATCTAGCCTTATCTATCTTTAAATCTTAATAGTTTTCTGCGTGGATTTCAAAGAAGCTTTGTTGATGTTCACAAACTGGGCAAACACCTGGAGCTTTGGCACCTAAATGTAAGTGACCACAGTTGCGGCAAATCCATACTTCTTTTCCTTCTCTTGCAAAAACACGTCCAGTTTGAATGTTTTCAACTAAACGACGATAACGCTCTTCATGAGCTTTTTCAATTTTCGCAACACCTTCAAATAAGATTGCTAATTTCTTGAAACCTTCTTCGCGAGCTGTTTTGGCGAATTCTGCATACATTTCAGTCCACTCATAGTTTTCACCAGCTGCAGCGTCTAATAGGTTTTGTTCAGTAGAACCAATTCCATTTAACGCTTTGAACCATAGCTTAGCATGTTCTTTTTCGTTTCTTGCAGTTTCTTCAAAGATTGCGGCTATTTGTTCATAACCATCTTTTTTAGCTTTGCTAGCATAATACTGATACTTAGTATGTGCTTGAGCTTCACCCGCAAAAGCTATCCATAAGTTCTTTTCTGTTTGAGTACCTTTTAAATCCATTCTTCATTCCTCCATTTTTTTATTTTTTTCTTGGCATTTTGGACAAACGCCAGTGAAGACTAGTTCGTGATGCGAAACCATAAATCCTAAACTTTCAATCTTTTCATCAAGTTCTTTGGAATAATCTAAATCAATATCATAAATGTTCTTACATTCTGAACATCTCAAATGATAGTGACTATCTAAATCCCAATCATAGACTGCTTCTTTTTCTCCAATACAAATCTTTCTTAATAGTCCATCCTCAACCAATAGGTTAACGTTCCGATAAACGGTGGCCTTCCCTATCTGGGGATAGTTTTTCTTGACTTGTTCGTAGATATCGTTAACAGTTGGGTGATAAATTGATTTAATTGTATCTAGAATAATGGTTCGTTGAACTGTTTCCCGTCGGTCCATAATAATCACACCTTTAATAATCAATTACTATTGAGATTGATTATCATTTAGATTATATCACTTATTCCAAACCTATGCAACCAATATTAGAATTTATTTTTAAATTTTAAAATCATTTTCTTGGAGAAACTTCATGGCGCTGGCATATCCGGAAATATATAAGCGATGTTTATCTTTAGCACTAATTTTAAAGTCCATTGTCTTAATATTAAAGGTATTGATATTGATTATTTTTATTTGGTCACTCACAGTACGATACTTGTTAATTTGCCCACTGGAGATGACACTCGCAATATAATCTAAAAATGGACTGCGGTGATTTATTTTATCTTTTTTAGAATATAAGTTAAAACCAATGGTTGGGAGTTTTTCACTCTTGTTAAAGATCCATAAGGGAAAGTTACTAACAACCCCACCATCAATCACCAAGTTTTTCAATAGTTTCATTGGCTGATAAAAGAACGGCATACATGAACTCATCGCCACCCCCTTCGCAATCGGAAAAGCATCAGGGTCAATACTGTAGCGCTTCAAATCATTAGGAATCACTACAATTTTACGGCTGGTGAGATCAGTAACCACTACTTTAAGTATGTAATCATCGCCTCTTTTCAAGTCAATGAACTTACTTTTTCCCTTGGCTAGATAGAGCTCTTCCAATTCTTTTTCAAGGGGTGTGATGCTATACATCCCTTTACTCACTAACATATTTATCAAAGGTCCAATACCTTTAATCCGACTGTAGTTATTCTTCCCTTTTAGTTTTTCCAAATCTAGTTCAAACATAATTTTTTTTAACTCTTCAGGACTATAACCACAGGCTATTAGCGAAGAGATGATTGCTCCAACACTTGTACCTGCCACCCTAAATGGGTGAAATCCTCGATCAGCCAAAGCTTTTAAGGCACCAATGTAAGCAATGCCCTTGACGCCTCCGCCTTCAAAAACACCATTGAAATACATAAAATCACCTGCTAAATTATATGTCAAAATATAATGAAACTTGACCAATTCAACAGGTGAATTTACTTTAACGTTCGTAATATACTGATTTTAATAAATCTTTTGCTTGTTCTTCGCCTTTTAGGTATTTTACAATCTCATATGCAAATTCAAAGGTTGTCCCACATGCTTTACTAGTAATTAGATTATCTCTAACAACCACTTTTTCATTTGGCAAGTAGTTTCCTTTAGGAACCATTGTTTCACAACTTGGGAAACAAGTAAAGTCCACTCCCTCCAAATAATCACTTAAAAGTCCAGGGGCTGCACAGATGGCAGCGACAAGGGCTTGTTTTTGATAGAAGTGTTTGATAACTTTTTTTGTTTTTTCACTTTTGATATGAGTAAGGCTTACTGCTCTTCCCCCAGGAACTATCAAAAATGAATATTCATTTAAGTCAATATCTTTTAAATAACGGTCTGGTACAATCTTAACATTGTATTGAGTCGTAACATAAGGTTCATCATCAATACTGACGGTATCGACATCAAGTTTAGCTCTACGAAGTAGATCCAAAGTTCCTAAACCTTCGATATCTTCAAAATAATTACTTAACAATAAGATTCCTTTCATTCTTTACCTCCCATCAAATATTGACCATATAGTAGTTTTACAATATGGACAAATAGATCCACTCTTTTCACAACATTATTGGTAAAATAACCAACTGCTCCTTCATTGTGTTTGATGTCTTCAGTCTTAAAATAATAATCCATTGCCTCAGCTAGTTCCATTCTTTTATTTAAGATCAAGTCCTTAATTACATCAGGTAAGGGGATACGTGCCCCACCCGCAAAATACTCTTTACCATCACCACTAATAAGAGCACCATAGTTAGTAAGAAACAAAGTATCTCCGATTAGCATGACACCTGCTTCTAAGCCAATCTTTAGATCGGCCTCACTACAGTTTTGAGCGCGGTTTAGGGCTCCCTTAATCGTTTCTTCATCAGTAAGGGGTTGATCACTCACCAAACTATCAACAGCCTCCCCAACAACTTCATAGCCAAAAGGCTCTAAGACTTGGCGAACCGCTTCGATTTTGACAATGTTGCCAGAGCCAACGACCGCTCGCTTAGACATTGCTTTTGATTTCCTCCAAGACTTTTTCATCTACTATATCAATGATTTTTTTAACCATCTCTAAAACTGCATCATAATCATCGACATGAATCATGCCAGCAGTTGAATGGATGTAGCGGGCCGGCATTCCAATGGTAGCACTTAAGATACCTTCATTTGATAGTTGAGCTGCGGCAGCATCAGTTCCTCCCATTGATAAAAATGGTTGGTATGGAATATTATATTTTTCAGCTGTTTCGATAAAGAATTCCTTCATACCTTGATGCATGATGCAACGAGGATCATAAAAACGTAATAAGAAACCTTTACCTAAGGCACCAAAACTACGTGGATGATTTTTATCAAGGAAATCACCTACCGGTGAACAGTCAATCGCAATAAACAAATCCGGATTAATCATTTGAGAAATGGTGATCGCACCTCTTAATCCAACCTCTTCTTGAACGGTTGCTCCAGCATATACCGTATTAGGATGCTCTTTGCTCATTGCATATTTCAATGCTTCTAATGCAACACCACAGCCAAGACGGTTATCCCAAGCTTTTGAAACAACCTTTTTACCATCGGCAGTCACATAAAAATCATTTACTGGTACTACTTGTTGACCAATTTTAACTCCTAATTCTTTAGCATGGTCTGCAGAATCTGCCCCAATATCAAGGAGCATATCATCAACTTCAAGTTTTTGGGAGCCTTGATCTAAGCCCCGACCAATGTGTGGAGGAGTACTACCAAAGACACCTCTTATTTCTTTACCTTCATCGGTAATGATTCTCATATTTTGTGATAAGAAGACATTCCCATCAATTCCACCAATTGATTTTACTTGAATAAAACCATTGTCTTTAATACCGGTGACGATAGCACCAACTTCATCCATGTGTCCAGCAATCATAATCACTGGCCCTTTTCCTTTAGAAACACCCATAATACTTCCCAAATTGTCTTGAACAATTTCATCAGTTAGTTTGGAGATTTCTTCTCTCATAAATTCTCGGACATACTTTTCTCGGCCCGAAACACCTGGTAAATTTGTTAATTTTTCAAAAAATTTTAAATCCATTATTTCACTCCCTTGAGTTTAACTTTTACAAAATAGATTGGTTGATTACGTGCTAAGAATCGATCTTCATATTCAGTAGTTACAATTTCTTCGTCTCGGGCATGTAAGTCAACACTAAAGTCTTCAAAGATAAAATCATTATTATTAAAACTAATTATTGAGTATTCAAATAAATGTACATTGTCAGTTTTAAATTCAATCTCTCCACCTTCTACTAATACCTTACGATATATTTCTAAAAAGGCTGGATAAGTTAGTCTTCTTTTAGCATGACGCGATTTAGGCCACGGGTCGCTAAAGTTAAGATATATTTTTTCTATTTCGTGTTCTTCAAAGATGTCTAATAAACGAGCACCATCGAAGTGAATCAATCTTAAATTAGGAAGTTTTACTTCCAAGGCCTTTTTCATCGCTTGTAAGATGACACTATCAAAACGTTCAATCCCAATGAAGTTGATATCAGGATTAAGGGTAGCCATCTTGATGATAAATTGCCCTTTCCCCATTCCTAGTTCTAAATGAATTGGATTGTTATTATTAAATAGTTTTTTCCACTTGCCACGATGAATTTCTGGATTAGGTATGACTAGTTCTGGATGTTTAGCAAGTTGTAATCCAGCATTTTTAATTTTTCTAAGTCTCATACTATCTCCCTAATACCATCATTGCTTCAGCATAGATTGCGGTGGCGAGTATCAAGTCTTCAATAAAGACATGTTCGTCAGCTTGATGTACGACATCAGGTCGACCTGGCATTAACATACCAAAAGCAACACCTTTCTTTAAAGCACGTGCATAAGTCCCCCCACCAATGGTCATTGGTTTATTCTTTTCATCGCCAGTATATTTTACATAAATATCGTATAAACTTGTAACTAGCGGATCACTTGGATCAACAAAATGTGGTTTGCTGTCACTCACAACTTCGTATGATAAATTGTATGGAGCTAGTGCATTCGCTAATTTTTGATAAAATTCATCCTTGTTAAAGTTGATTGGACAGCGTAAATTTAAGCCTGTGAGCCCTTGAGAATTAAAATATTTAATAATTCCTACGTTACACGTTAAATCGCCCATTTGATCATCGGTAAAGTTTGCTCCTATTTTGTTTAATCTTGTATCATCATGTAAAACCTTATCGATAAAATTAATTAAAGGATTAGTAATATGCTTACTAGCAAAGTTTGCTAGGTAGGTTCCAGCGTTAATTCCTTTCTCTGGTTCCATAGCATGAGCGCCTTTTCCTTTTAAGTAATACTGATAGCGACCATTCTCATTAAATGTATGGCCTTCCATTTTGTTTTCTTTTAAGTATGCTTCAAACTGCGGTCTAAAGTCACTGATTGTTTCCATCATAGCACTACTTGGAACCACATTATAACGTTCTCCGGCTTGAAAGTTAACTATTTCATTACAAGTAAAATCTCCGGTTACATTAATAGTTAAGATTCCCTTTTCACCATAGATTAGTGGAAAGTTAGCGTCAGGAGCAAATCCCACTACTGGCATCGGTTGATGCTTAAAGTAGTATTCTATGCCACCCCAACCACTTTCTTCATCAGTTCCGAGGATTATTCTAATTCTTTTATTTAATTTAATATTTAAATCCTTTAATAGTTTCAATCCATAATAGGCGGCCATAGTTGGTCCCTTATCATCAAGGGCACCTCTAGCATATATCTTACCATCTTTTATTTCAGCTCCATATGGTGGGAAAGTCCAGTTGTCTCCCTCTGGAACTACGTCCAAGTGACATAAGACACCAACAATTTCTTCACCTTCACCATATTCAATATGACCAGCGTAACCGTCGATGTTTTCTGTCTTAAAACCATCTCGTTTAGCTATATCTAACATTTTTTCTAGGGCATCATTTATTCCTTTTCCAAAAGGCATATTATTAGAAGAAGTTGTTTCATCTTTAACACTTTTTATTTTTAGTATCTCTTGTGTATCTTGCACAAGTTCTGCTTCATGTGCTTTTACCCATTTTAAAAAGTCCATTATATTCCTCCATTTTAAATCCTTATATGCATATTATAACACCTTTTGGTGCAAAATAACATCGAAAAGTTAATTAAAGGAGGAAAATATGGATATTAATATTCGTAAAGCAGTAATGGCCAATCTTAACGGCGCAACCAATGATGATGTACGCAAAACCATTGTTGATGCCATCAATATGGGAGAAGAAAAAGTGCTTCCTGGCTTAGGCGTTTTGTTTGAAGTCTTCTGGCAAAAATGCAACGAAGATGAAAGAGCCGTTGTTCTTCAAAAGATAGCTGAAGCAATTAAATAGCCCATAGAAAAAATGACCGTAATTTTACGGTCATTTTTAACTACTACTTTTCATAATTTTCAAATGCTTTAGCAATTGCTTCTGATGAACACTTGATGGTATTGCCGACAATTAAAGTGCCAACATTTAAGCCCTTTAACTTATCCATATCAACAGCCTCTAGTGATTTAACTTCAATACTAACCCGAGTTAACTCTTTACTGACATTGACAATATTATCATTGCCACCAAAAATATCAATAAGTTCATTAGCTTCAGATCCTTTTCTCGGCTGCGCTTTGGCACGTTTTAGTATAATCTTTATTAACACAATCATCGATAATACTAAAATCGGAACAATTGAAAATAACAAAATTACATAAACAACTATATCCGAAGAGTTAGTTAAAAACAACATAAATTTCACCTCATTCTCTTAACATTATAAACAATTTATCTAATTTATTCAAGTATTGTTTACTATAATATTCACATATATTGTAATGGTGATAAGATGACTCCCTTACAAAAGTTTGTGAAATACTTACTCCTTGGATTAATCCAAGGAATTACTGAACCTTTACCGATATCTTCAAGTGGTCATGTTCTAATCTTTGATCTCCTTTTAGGTATTAATATCATTGACATTAATTTTGAGATTATTATTAATTTTGCTTCCTTCTTGGCCATTCTTTTTTTCTTTAGAAAAGACATCTTTGAACTAATATCCAATATCTTTAAGGGGAAAAAAGACACAGAGTTAAATATCAATTATGTGATAAAGCTAATCATTGCCTCGCTACCTGCCATCATAGTTGGTTTCTTCCTTAAAGATACTATTGATAGATATCTCATGAATATCCTAACTCTTGGTATTAGTTTTATTATTACTGGTATCTTGTTGCTCTTTGCAAGTAAAGTGAAAAGCAAATATCATGATTCAACCATCACCAATAAAGACTCCTTATTTATTGGAATTATGCAAAGCATCGCTTTAATTCCTGGAATTAGCCGTTCTGGTGCTACCTTATCAGGGGGACTCTTCTTGAAAAAAGATATAAAATCGGTTTTGAGATTTTCTTTTTTCATGTATATGATTGTAAGCCTTGGTTCAATGGTCTTAATGATCAAAGATATTGATGCAAGTACCATTTTTATTAGTGGCTATCTTGGAGCCTTTATCGTTTCTTTAGTTTCCACTTTTATTTCAATTAAGTGGTTTTACAATTTAATTTTAACCAAAAGCCTTAAAGGTTTTTCCTACTATTGCTTTATTCTTGGAATTGTCATCTTTATATTTAAATTATTTTGATAAATTCTAGATAGGTTAACAACCACACCATAACTACTTATATAACATAACTTATACTGAAAGTGTGGTGAATTTTATGGGATGCGATACTCGAAATAATGATCAAGTAAGCAACCGTAACCTTCGGAATAATAACATATGTGAAACCTTGAGACGTATTGAACAAGTTCAAAAAGAAGCACTTTTAGCATCGGCATGCGGAAGGGATTTAACATCATGTGACTCCAGTCTAATAGCTGCCGTCTTTAACACGAAACCAATATCAATATATACAAGTGAAGGCATCTTTGAGGCAACGGTCGGACCAAATGGACCTTTTACTAGACTCTTCCGCGTCGAAGACGTTAAAGGCTGTGATGTCGTTGTCTTAAGACTTTTGACTTTAGAAAATGGCGTCTATACTTGCACCCCATATACTTGTATATTTAAAATAGATTGTATTTGTTGTTTACAATGTTTTGACCCAACCAATTGTCCAATATGCTAAAAATAAAGGGATGATCGATAAAAATCATCCTCTTTATTTTTTTATTAAGCTTTCTTAAATTTGGCACTAATGGAGTCAATCGCAATAAACAATAAGTTTAAAAGAATACCAAACACTGCCGCTGTAGCAATAGCTGGAGCTTCAAAACCAAAGAGGGGAATCAAACCATCTTCAAATTGGAATGAACCACCGAGGCCAACTATTAAAATTGTCGCTATAATTGCTAGTGACTTAGCACTAAAAAGGTCAACCTTTTTATCTATCATAATAGCAATACCTTGTGCCGCAATTACCCCAAATAGATAAATTGAAACACCACCGATAACCGCATTAGGAATTGAGTAAACGGCTGCTGATAGAGGTGTAAAGAGGGAAATTACCATTGTGATAATGGCTGCTGTGATTAGGACTTTAACTGAAAAGTTTTTAGTGATTGACATTGTACTAATGTTTTCCCCATAGTTGGTTCCAGCTGGTCCCCCAATCATCCCGCTAATGATATCACCCATACCATCACCAATTAAGTTGGCACCTAGTTTTTCCGCAATCGGATACTTCTTAGGGCTCTTTTTTAATTCCGCCAATTTATTAACATATATATCTAATTGAAAAATATGAGCGGTTGATTCTGGAATGGTCGCAATAGCGATTGGCATGATTGCTGCAAGAGCGGCCCATGAAGGTTTTGGAAGAGTAAAGTGTGGAAGTTCTACTATTTTTCTTCCTTCACCTAGTAGGGCAAAGTTGACAAACTTAATATCGGTAGCCAGACCAATAATAAGGGCTGTTACATATCCTAGTCCCAAACCAAGGAGTATTGGAATTTGTCCCCATGTTCCTTTTTTCAAATAGACTGAAAATAAGATTGTTGATATTAAAGTAACTAGCGCTATAATCCAATTGTAAGTACTAGCTGCATCAGCGTTGTCAAGAGTAACCCCAACAATACCTGTAACATCATGAACATTGTTTAAAGCTGTTCCTGCTAAAGATAAACCAATAACGATAGCGATAGAACCAGTAACTGCAGGAGGTAATACTTTTTCAACTGCATCCATACTGAATCGTTTCACTATTAACCCCGCAATAATTGAAACTAAACCACTCATAACGATACCAAATTGGGCTTCACTGATTAATGCATCCGGAGCAATCTGGCCATATTTAGCACCAGTGATTGATACGATTGCTGCGATATAAGAAAAACTACTTCCATAATATAAAGGTATTTCTCTTTTAGTAATAAAGATGAAACATAGGGTTGCAAGTCCACTAGCAAAGATTGTAGTAGAAACATGGAAACCGGTTAGTAAAGCAACTAGAACGGTTGCGGGGAACATTACAATAATTTGTTGAATCGCAAAAATAAATAATCTTCCGTAACTTGGGCTTTCATCAGGTAAATAGCCAATTGTTTTTTCTTCTAACATTTTATTTTCCTCCTTGTGTTTATTTAAATCCTAAAAAAATGGTGAATCATCGAAAATCGATTCACCATAAAAATATTAAATTATTCCTACTTCTTTAAAAGCCATTAGGACGAAATATAGTAGGAATAAAGAGGTAGATACCCATAAAATAGGGTGAACCTCTTTGGTCTTCTTTTGGCATACCTTAACAATAATGTAGAAGATAAAACCAAAAGCAATACCAATAGATATATTGTAAGCAAGTGTCATAATAATAGCACTAAAGAATGCTGGTAATGCTTCTGCAAAATCATTCCATTCAATTTCTTTGAAACTTCCTGCCATCATAACACCAACAATCATCAATGCTGGAGCTGTAGCGGCTCCAGGAACCACCGCTACGATTGGTGATAGTAAAATACATAATAGGAAGAAGATTGCGGTGAAGACACTAGTTAAACCCGTGCGGCCGCCAACTTCAATTCCGGCAGCACTTTCAACATATGTTGTGGTGTTACTTGTTCCAAGGAGGGCTCCCATAGAGGTAGCAATGGAATCAGCAAATAAGGCTTTTTCCATTTTAGTTTTAAAGCCCTTAGAGTGTTCGATAGCGTCAACGTCTTCATCAGTGAAAATACCACTTCTACGACCTGTACCAATGAATGTACCGATAGTATCAAAAGTATCTGATAAGCTAAATGCAAAGATAGCAAGCAATGCCATTGGTAAACGAGAAAGATCACTAAATAAACTACCCATTCCATCAAAGGCAGCAAAGAATGTTTCACCAATATCATTAAATGGAGCAACAAATGATTCCCAAGTAAAAGCAACATCTTTTACTGGGCTTACTCCCATTGGAATACCGATAATTGTAGCTGCAACAATACCAATTAAAATAGCACCTTTAACTTTAAATAGTAAGAGGACAATTGTAATAACTAAACCAATAAGTGCGACTAGTGGCACCGCAGAGGCAAATTTAGTTATCTCAGGAATAATTGAGGAATCAATGATAGCCCCACCGCCATCAATCGCAAACCAAGAACCTGGGTCGGCCACAAAGGTTAACATTCCGGCATTTTTAAGACCGATATAGAAAATAAAAATACCAATACCTCCGCCAATTGCATGTTGTAAACTCTTTGGAATAGACTTAATAATATGCTTTCTGACTTTGGTAACGGTAATTATAATGTTAATGATTCCGCAAATAAAAACGATGGCTAATGCTTCTTGCCAAGAAAACTTTAAAGCAAAACATACAGTGTATGTGAAAAAAGCATTGAGCCCCATCCCTGGCGCAACTGCATAAGGCACATTCGCAAACAAACCCATAAAAAGGGTACCAATGACTGTAGCTAGAATAGTCGCTAAAAAAACCGCAGTAACAGGCATGCCGGTTAATCCTAAGATTTGAGGATTTACAAAGATGATGTAAACCATCGCAAAGAAAGTTGTTAGTCCAGCCACTAATTCACGAGTAACAGTCGTTTTGTGTTCTTCTAACTTGAAAAAGCTTTTGATTTTAGACATTTTCTCTTACCTTTCTAATTTGATTTTGAATATCGCAAGGTAAAAATAAAAAGCAAGCATAATTTATGCTCGCCAATATTATACCCTTTGGGATATCACATTTACCAATAGTCAAGCGATTACGGTCGCTTGGTAGAAACTCTGGAACCAATTATCCATATTATATTGGCGATGCTATTTAATTTTAACTTTGCAACACTCGACAGTATTTTACCATAGCATCAAATACTTGTCAACCTTAGGCAATCGCTTTCACAATAAAAAACACCGCTAACTGGTGCGGTGCTTCAAAATTTGATAATATAAATGTCTAATAAATCTTTAAGGTTTATTGTTAAATCCTCTTCATCATCCGTTTTAACAATTAAATGATCATCCTTAATTTCATATGGATAACAATTAATTTCCTCGGTTTCCGTAATCAAAGTGCATTCAACTGGTCGACCATTATGATACATCGTAATGATGTTTTCAAGTTTTACCCTCAACATATCTTCAAGAGGAAGATGTCTTTCAATTAGATCTGGATCAATCACATTTTCATTTGTAGGTTCTGTTTCCTCAAACTCTTCTTCTTCAAGGGTTTCTAAAAACTTATCTAATTCATCATGTTCTTTTTGGTACTTAGGTTCAATCTTTTTTTCTTGAGGGTGTTCAGAACTATCATAATAGTCTTGTGCTTTTGTTTCACTGATTTTCGTTGAAACCGTATGAATAAACATTAAAGGGTCAGGTATCTCCTTTGAAATGTTCTTTTTCATCTTATCACCTAGTTAAGTATATGATGGGACATATAAAAACTTGCTTATTTATTTTTATTATATAAGATGATAAGACCTCTTAAAAGCAAATCTTTATCATAGATATATGGAATGGTCAATGAATCCTTAATGAGTTCGGAAAGTCCTCCGGTTAAGATAACCGTAGCTTCGCCAATTTCATCTTTGATTCTTTTTACCAATCCATCAATCATTGCTGCTGTACCAAAGACAGAGCCGCTTTGAATACAGCTGGCGGTGTCACGACCAATGACATTTTTAGGGGCTGCTAGTTTCGGCAAGTTTAGTTTTGCGGTTGAGGACACTAGACTGTTTAGTGAACTAATAATCCCCGGCGCAATAATCCCCCCTAAAAACTCACTTTTTGCGTTAACCACAATTAACTTAGTAGCTGTTCCTAAATCCACAATAATGACATTACCGGAATAACTATCCCGAGCTGCTACTGCTGCTAATAATAAATCTGCTCCTAATTGTTTTGGATTTTCTAGTTTAATTTTAATTCCGCTTTTTAAACCTGGTCCAACAAAGATTGGCTTTTTATTAAAGTATTTATCAGCCATTATTTCAATGGTATGATCAAGCGGAGGAACAACACTAGAGACTATCAACCCTTGAACATCTTCTATTTTATAACCACTACTAAGTAGCATTTCGGTAATTGTTACTCCATATTCATCTTCTGTCAGTTTTACATTTGTTGAAAGACGGAAAGTTTTCACGATTTTATCATCAATACAAACTCCAATAACTATATGAGTATTTCCTATATCAAAACATAAAACGATTTTTTTATTCATTTTTATCACTCACTTTTTTACTTATTTCTCTATCTATTTTACCACATATTTGCATAAAAGAAAAATAAAAAACTGTAGACATTTACCTACAGTTTATCATAAATCATAATGTTTATGCTCTTGATGAATATTTACCATCAATTGTTGATACGATAATTTTATCTCCTTGATTGATAAACATTGGAACCTTAACAACAAATCCAGTTTCTAAAGTAACTTCTTTTTGAGCGTTAGTTGCAGTGTTTCCAGCAACCGCAGGAGCACTTTCAGTAACTTCTAAAGCTACTTTTTCTGGAAGGTTGATTCCTAAAATCTCACCACTATAATCAACAACCTCTACTTCCATACCTTCAAGTAAGAAGTTAGATTCCCAAGCCATTTTTTCTTTTGCCATTTCAATTTGTTCAAAAGTCTCATTGTCCATGAAAACATATGCATCATTTGTTGAATAAACAAATTGCATCTTTTTCTTTTCAATGTGTGCTTGTTCAACCTTTTCACCGGCATTAAAAGAATAATCAATTATAGCTCCAGTTCGCAAGTTGCGTAGTTTGGTGCGCACAAATGCTTGACCTTTCCCTGGTTTGACGTGTAGGAATTCGATAATTTGATAAATATTACCTTCATATAAAATTGTCATCCCGGTTTTAAAATCACTGGTTAAAATCATGTAAATACCTCCATTACTATTACTTATTTATTATACTATTATCTTGTCATTTTTTCAATTGATTTATTATGATAAATTTCCTAGTCTACTAATAATGATTCTATATTAAAGACTTTATTAGTAATTTCCCCAGCAAATTCATTTTCGTGAGTAACAAAAATTACACTACCGGGAAACTCTTTAATTGCTTTAACTAAAGCAACTTTGGCGTTGTGGTCGAGGTGATTCGTTGGTTCATCCAGTAACAATACATTACAAGGCTTAAAGAGAATTCGACATAGTTTCACTTTGGCTTGTTCACCCCCACTAAGGCTTTTAATTGGCTGAACAGCAACTTCATCAACAATCCCACAACTGGCAAGACGCGATCTAATTTCATTATGGGTCAGAGTTGGATATTCGTTTTGAATAACTTGAAGAGCTGATAATTCATCATTTTCCCAAATGTGATCTTGTGCGTAATAACCAATGACAACATCAGAGAAGAACTCAAAATGACCTTTGATTGGCTTTAATTCCCCAATCAGAGTCTTTAATAGGGTACTCTTACCGATACCATTAAATCCTTGAAGTGATAACTTTTCCCGATTGGCTAGTTTAAAACTCATAGCCGGGAGAAGGGAATAATAATATCCAATTTCTAAATTATTTACTTTCAAAAGAGTTTCAGCTGAAACAGGTTTATAGGTAAACTTAAAGTGCGGTTCCGGCAATTTCTTTAGTTTAGCCATTGGCTTCATCTTGGCTAATTGTTTTTCTCTACTTTTGGCTAGTTTACTAGTAGAAGCCCTTGCTTTATTCTTATTAATGTATTCAGTAAGTCTCGCTCTTTCTTTTTGATCCTTAATATATTCTTTCTCATAACTATCGATTCTCATCTGTTTCTTAATTAGGTAATCTTGGTAATTGCCCTTATATTTAGTTAGACTAGTAAACTCTACTTCAATAATACGATTACAAACATTATTCAAAAACTCTTCATTATGTGAAACAATTAAAAAGGCACCTTTAAATTCTTTTAAGAATTTAATCAACCATTCAACATGTTCTGCATCCAGAAAGTTTGTTGGCTCATCAAGAATTAATAGTTCTGGAACCTCTAGTAAGACTTTAGCCAACATCAATTTAACTTTTTGACCACCACTGAGTTTAGCAATTGGTCGGTCCATCCCAATAGCTGTAAGTCCGAGTCCACTAGCAATCTTCGCAACTTCGGAGTCAATTTGAAAAAAGTTATGACTTTCTAGTTTCTCTCTGATTCTAGTTGCTTGGCGGATTAGCCGATGCATCGTTTCTTCATCACTAGTCTTTCTTAATTCACTATTAATACTATCTAGTTCATCACTTAAAACTAGGAGATCACTAAAAGCACTTTTTAAATATTCTTGAATGGTAAGTTTTCCATTGAGCTTAGCATATTGATCTAAGTAACCAATCTTGATATTAGGATTAATGGTAATTGATCCTTCATCAGGACTAACATCTCCGCCTAATATTTTTATGAGAGTGGTTTTTCCGGTTCCATTTGCTCCTATCAAACCAATTTTTTCTCCACGTAAAACTCTAAAACTAACCTTCTCATATAGTTTTTTATCACCAAATGTATGACTTAAATTTTCTACCGTTATTAACATATTCATTCTTCCTTTTTATATTAATTTAATTTTACTGAAAGTTTGCAAAATATGCAAGATTTATTGTAAAAGTCTTTAATAATATCCCTCTTTCAGTTATAATAAGATTAGGTGATTATATGAAAATTACAGAATTAAGACCCAATGGGTTTTGTGGAGGAGTTAAACGCTCCCTACAAATGGTCCAAGAGGTTATCAATGATCCAAAGTATCCTAGACCCCTTTATCTTCTTGGTCAAATTGTTCATAATAAATTTATCAATAATGCCTTGCACGAACAAGGAGTAATTATCTTAGAGGGAAATTCGCGCCTTGAAATGCTTGATCAAATAGACCATGGAACGGTAATCTTTACAGCTCATGGAATAAGTGAACAAGTTATTCAAAAAGCCAAAGATAAAAACTTACACATTGTGAATGCTACTTGCCCTCATGTCAATAAATCCTTTGAACTAATTAAAGAAAAATTGGCGGAAGGCTATACGGTTATATATATAGGTAAAAACCATCATCCGGAAACCGAAGCAGCCCTAGCCATTGACAATTCCATTATTCTAATTGAAAAGGCAAATGAAGTAGCATCACTAAATATTACTAATGATAAGATAGCACTTATCAATCAAACAACAATGTCTCCCTATGACATAAAGGAAATAACTGATGCGCTTAAAGATAATTATCCGCATCTTACCCCAATTGATAGTGTTTGTAATTCCACTAAGAAAAGACAGGATGCTTTACAACAAATCGATGAGAGCGTCGACTTAGTAATTGTTATTGGCGATCGCTCAAGTAACAATACTCAAAAATTAAGAGAAACTAGTGAGAAGGTCTTAAATAAAACGACAATTGCTGTTGAAAATGTCGAAGACCTAAATGGCCATGACCTATCAAAATATCAAAATATTGTGGTGACAGCAGGTACTTCTACGCCAAGAGCCATCATCAATGAAATAATTGAAACACTTAATACTAACACCAATGCAAAATTTGTTTCTCAACTTAAGGGAATGAATTATTTAAATAGTTAAAATGACAAAGCCATAATG
>FZPS01000217.1_pt47 | contig 80404 bp, 72 predicted proteins | sample 1817821 | NCBI WGS metagenome assembly FZPS01 (sample SAMEA104158645, study PRJEB21678) | metagenome | place: Germany | collected 2015-04-21
CTTTGGCACGAACTGGTATGTATATGAATTAATGAGGATTAATAATAAAAAATTAAAATCTCCGTAATATATTTGTAATAAATCATATTACGGAGATTTACTAATTTGACAGTAAATACAAGCACATCCTATAATAGTAACCAATATACTTCTGGTATGGGGTGTGAAATAATATGAGATGTAGCACGACTAAACGCAGATTTTTTTGTTTTATCATGGTTATGGTACTAGCAGTTGTACTGCTGCCCTCGGGATATGTACTGGCTGCATATCCGTTATTGTCCGTAGGCAGCCGCGGTGAGGCTGTTTCCCGGTTGCAGCAGGAATTAAAGAATCAAGGATACTATACCTACTGGAAGGTAACCGGTTATTATGGCCCGATTACCCGGGACGCTGTTGTAAAGTTTCAAAAGGCCCGTGGACTGGTGGTAGACGGAATAGCCGGGAATGCCACTCAATTGGCCCTTTACAGCAGCAGTACCGGCCAGAACATCACATTGAAATTTGGGATGAGAGGCCAGGCTGTGTCCAGGCTGCAAACAGCGCTTAAGCAGAAGGGATTTTTCTTTGCGAATGTAACGGGATATTACGGTAAAATAACCGAGAACTCGGTGATAGCTTATCAGAAAGCCAATGGACTGAGGATTGACGGCATTGCGGGTCCCCAGACTCAAAATGCTTTGTACAACGGACAGACAGTTTCATATAATCAGAATGTCCAGACATCCTCATCTGCAGCAAGCAGAGGCTCTTCATCATCCGAGAAGGCTTCAGGTGATATTTACTGGCTTGCCAGGATCATACATGCTGAGGCCGGTGGAGAACCATATATTGGAAAAGTTGCTGTTGGGAACGTTATAATGAACAGGGTCAAGTCCTCAAGTTTTCCCAATTCGGTATATGACGTAATATTTGAGTATTACAAGGGTATTCCTCAATTCTGTCCGGTACATGACGGCACAATATATAATACACCCAGCAGTGAAAGCTATCGTGCCGCCCAGGAGGCATACGGAGGAGCCAGTCCGGTGGGAAACGCTTTATACTTTTTCAATCCATCTAAATCATCGGGTACGTGGATAGTAAAAAACCGGACTTATGTTACTACCATCGCCAACCATGTGTTTTATCGGTAACTTGCATTAAAATAGTCCGGAGAAAATAAATGAAGGGATAAATTTGTAGTTGCCTTTATTTATGTTATGTGTTATTATCAGATCAATATTCACCTGCAGAAGGCTTATATGCGAAATATAAGCTTTGCAGGATGAAAATTCAGATTAGATGAGAAGAGGAGAGATGAGCTGTGAAAAATTTAAGAGATTTTGTATTGGCTGGATTGCTGCTTGCTATTGGTTTGGTGCTGCATTATGTTACACCTTCAACGGGGACGCCTGTTAAACCCGATTTTCTGCTGGCTATGTTGTTCTTATGCCTGTTGACTTTTGAGGATACTAAAGTAGGTTTTGTTGCAGGGGTAGCCGCAGGTATATTATCAGGCCTTACAACCAACGTGCCGGGTGGGTTTGTTCCCAATTTGATTGATAAGCTGATAACGACAGGAGTGTTGATTGTTGCTGTCCGGGTATCCAGAAGGTTTATCAATCAGTACATTCTTTCGATTGCAGTTCCTATAGCCGGGACAATCTTAAGCGGATGTGTGTTCATAGGTTCTGCAATACTGTTAGAGGTTTTTCCCCCACAGATCTTTGTTGGTGCTTTTGTAACGGCTGTTCTGCCTGCAACCGTGGGAAATGTATTTCTGGTAGCGCTTCTGTTCGGCGCTTTGAAGCAGACCGCCAGACTTTACGGCAGAAGGGTCCGCCAGAAGGATTCCGAAGCAATATGATATGAACGGATATAAAAAGGCCTTTTTCTTTTATTTAAGGAAAAGGCCTTTTAACATTTTTATGTTCGACAAAATTCTGAAATTTCAGCTGACAGTAAAAATGTAAGCTGTAAACAGGTTTCGAACAGCCAACAGTATAGGGAATATGCCCGGAGCGATCAGTCTTTACCCGGGCACTTGTCCGGTTCTGTATACCACAGGCATCTTTTACACGCCAGACATGGTTTTATTTCGGATCCATGTTTAGCCTTATTGGCCCAGTCGGGATCTATAAGAAGACCACGGCCGACGGCCACCATATCGGCAAGATTGTTTTCAACAAGGTATTCGGCCTGCTGCGGCATGCGAATTCCGTTGACTACAATGACCGGAATATTTACCCTGCTTTTTATCCGGGTACCGCAATATACTATTAAATTTTCGGGGAATTCCCGGGGGACTTCCGGCTGAGGGAATTCAGGGGAAGATATTCCCGCTGAAACATGCAATAGTTCAACACCGGCGTCTTCCAGAATTTTTGCGATTTGAATTCCGTTTTCCAAAGTAGGTTCGTTGCCTCCCATGCGGTATCCGATTATAAAGTTTTCATCGGCAAATTCCTTTAGCTGCCGGATTATTTCTACTGCGAATCTCATCCTGTTTTCCAACGAACCGCCATATTGATCTGTTCTTTTGTTGGTAATGGGTGACGCAAACTGGGAGATCAGATAGCCGTGGGCTCCGTGAAGTTCAATACCGTCAAAACCGGCTTCCTTAGCTCTTTTGGCCGCTTTTATAAAATCCTGTTGAATTGTCTTTATATCTTCAACGGTTAATTCACGGACCAGCCTGTTATCATCAATATATTCTGAGCAGCGGGATGGAGCCAGAACCGTTTCTGCAACATCCCGCGGTGCCCTTAATCCGGCATGATGGATTTGAATTAACACCGCGGCTCCGTGAAACTGACAGGCTTGGGAAAGCCGTTTTAATCCTTCAATATGTTCGTCTGACCATATGCCCAGCTGATCGCTTGCCAAACGGCCATCCCTGGCTATACAGGTGGCCTCAACGATGATAAGGCCTGCTCCTCCTTTTGCCCTTGCTTCATAGTGCCGGATATTTTTTTCTGATACAAATCCATTATTTCCTGCGTAGCCGAAGCATACCATAGGGGGCATGACAATCCGGTTTTTAATCTCCTTGTTTTTAATTTTGATAGGCGAGAATAAATGGGGCATTTGGATACCTCCTTGTTCAAGATTCTTTATAACATTGATGATGCTGAAAAAAATCGGCAACTGCAGTAATACAAAAAGCCGACAGGTTGATAATTGCCTGCAAATGACAGTGACCATATAAGTTAAAAAGATGAAAAAAGCTGATAAACTGACAAGGTGCTATCAATAGTTTATTTTACTACAGTCTGTAAGATAAAACAATCAATGCTTTTACAATTCCTTGCATTGAATAATGTTCAGAATATTATTCCGCTCGCTGGAGCTTCATAATTTTCTTCACAGTACATTTGCTAAAATAAACATGATAGCTCATTTGGTGTATAATGACAGGAAGTCATACAGGGTACAAAAAATGTCTGCTCGGATCAGTATTGTAATGTTGAAACAAAAATGATAAAATAAATCCGAAAACAGAATACTATAATCCTCCTTGGTTTAGGGACTGAGCACACGGCCGAGGGGGCTTTTTTATTGATAATTCTATTATGGCGGGATAGGGAATATGAAGATTATCAGGGGTGGAATTGTATATCAGGGGGACGAGTGGAAGAATGATATCGATATTCTTCTGGAAGAAGGAAAGATCCTTGATATCGTGCCCAAGGGTAAATACAATGAAGGCCAGGCAATCGATGCGGACGGATATTTTGTTTGTCCTGGCTTTATTGATATCCATATTCACGGCTGTGCAGGCCGGGATGTAATGGATGGCAGTGTTGATGCTCTCGAAGATATTGCCAGGTTTATTGCCGGGCACGGAACAACATCCTTTCTGGCTACCACTGCTGCTTCGTCCCGGGAAGCAACCCGGGCCAGCCTGAAAGCTGTTGCAGCTATTATGAAAAAGCAGTGCCGGGGAGCCCAGATTCTGGGGGTTCATCTCGAGGGACCTTTTATAAATCCTGAAGCAAAAGGCGCCCTGGCAGGGCAGCACATACTTCCTGCCAGCATAAATGGTTTTACTGACCTGGCAGGCGAATATGAAGGAATCATAAAGAGGGTGACCTTGGCGCCGGATGTTGAAGGAGCCAGGGAATTAACCGGTTATCTTGTAAATAAGGGCGTTGTCGTTTCCATGGGGCATACTGCTGCCGGTTATGATGAGTGTATTGAAGGAATTGAGTGGGGTATGCGGCATGCAACTCATTTCTATAATGCAATGACACCTCTTAAGCATAGGGAACCCGGAGCAGTAGGGGCATTTATGGCAAGGGAGGATACAACCATTGAGCTCATTGCTGATCTTGTCCATGTTCATCCGGCAGCCCTGAAAATTGCTGTTGGTGTTAAGGGATGCAGCAGGGTGGCTCTGATTACCGATTCTATGGCTGCCACCGGTATGGATGACGGAGAGTATTTCCTGGGCTTGCAGGAAGTAGTTGTCAATCAGGGTGTAGCCCGTTTGAAGGATTCCGGTAACCTGGCAGGCAGTACCCTTACACTGGATAAAGCTTTACGGAATATGGTGTCCATAGGATTTCAGGTTAATGATGTTGTGAAGATGCTCACCGAAGTGCCGGCGTGCATAACTGGCGTAGATGATCATAAGGGGCGTATAGAAAAAGGCTACGATGCCGATCTGGTTATTCTTGATAAAAACCTTTATGTAAACATGGTGTTTATAAAGGGCAATTGGTATGGTATCAATATTTAGAGGCTTGTCTTATTTTACAGGAAACAGGATTTGGAGAATGACACAGTATTAATCCGTAATAAGCGGATATTTGGGGGATATGTAACAGTGTCTGGAAAAATAAGAATAAACACAGCATTGTTGAAGCAAAAACTTATATTATTTAAAGATTTTGCTATTACCAACGATTTAAGGGAAGATTTGAGCAGGGCTGCCTGGAGTGCAAGTTTGGGTATTGTGTTTTTTGTATGCCTGAACGGTGCGCCATTTGCAGGTTTTGTCCGTCACCTCGGTGTTGGTGATTTCATGTACGGGATTCTGATGGGACTGCCTGTTATGAGCGGCTTGTTCCAGGTTATGGCTGCATATGTTCTGGAGAAAACCGGTGCCAGGAAGAAACTGTTTATAATAGGGGGCATATTACAGCGTCTTTCCATAATACCGGTGGTAATCCTCCCCTTAATCATTCCGGAAGAGCTAAAGGGTCTTACCATAAGCTTTATAGTGTTCTTTTTACTTATTTCAGCCATAGGCGGTGCATTTAACGGTGTAACGTCTATATCCTGGATGGCGGCGTTGGTTCCGTTGAAAATACGGGGACGTTTTTTCAGCCAGCGGCAGATGATGTTCACCTTAACAGGATTGATAGGAGGCCTGCTGGCAAGTTTCATATTGGATCGCATCGGCGGCTTTGCTGGATTTGCTGTAGTGTTTACTATAGTTGTTATATTTGCTGTACTGGATATAGTGGGTTATATACGAATTCATGATCCTCCCATGGTAAAGTCCCAATATAGAATTCCGCCGATAAAAGTGGCAAATGAGGTGCTGCGCCATCCTAATTTCAGAAGATATTTGATATTCTGGGCGGTATGGGTTTTTGGAGTCAGCATGTCAGGCCCGTTCTTCAGCGCTTATATGCTTGATTACCTGAATATGAGCTATTTGGAAATAACCATATTTACTCAGGTGACGAGCAACCTTCTTACCATACTTGTAGTCAGGAAATGGGGTAATTTGATCGATGCGTTCGGGAATAAGCCGGTACTGCGTATTTGCGGTTCTGTAGGCGCTGTTATGCCATTGTTCTGGTTGCTGGCTACTCCGGAGAATTATATAGCTATTCCGCTGATCCATATTGCTATAGGCTTGTTCTGGAACGGTATTGATTTAACTTCCAATAACCTGGTAATGGGGCTTTCTCCCGATGAAAACCGTTCTTATTATATTGCTTCCTTTTCTATGGTGACTTCTCTTGTTGGAAGCATACTTGCATATGCTTTTGGCGGGCTGTTCATGGAGGTTACAGGAGAATGGATAGAAGGCCTGAATACTGTGTTCCTGGGACGCCGCCTGAATAACTATCATATGCTTTTTATACTTTCAGCTATTATACGTTTTATTGGCATAACATTCCTGCTGTCTCCCGTAGAAGAACAGGAGGCTGCCAGACCCAGCGAAGTACTTCAGCGTTCTATTCAATCGGTAAGGGAACACAGGAAAAACATGAGGATTCACAGAAGGTTCAGGCTGTAGCCGGCTCTGTACGTCTTAGTCATTCTATCAAGCCGCGCGGTGTCTTAACAGGCGCCTGAACATGTAGGGATAGAAACCCAGCAAGCTTTTTATGTTGTTTTCGAGGTGGCGATAGAAACGGCGGATCCTGTCCATATCATGTTCAGTCAGAGGGTATCCGCCAAATTGATTTTCCATAATCAAATGGCATATTTGATACATTGAACCCTCGGCATTTATCAGCCATGTATCTACCCGTTGTGCATATGCATAAGGAGTTTCTCCGGGTTTTATAGGAAATCCATACAGCTTAAGCAGCCATAGTATTTCGCGATAACAATAGCTCAGCTGTCTTGCATGAGGCAGCTTTTTTATTCTGCGCCAGCGCTGTATGTCCCATATTTTTAACCCGCCCAGTGTTCCCGCTGCTAAACTCAGTAATATAACCAGTAAAACGATTAAGGCCTGCAATATGCCGTTCCATGGTGACAAGGCAGATTGAGCCTCTGAAGTATCGTGGTAATCCGGGATATAGCCGGCTTCATCCGGAAAATGCTGTTGATAGTGCAAATATTCCTCCCAGTAATAGTTGTCATACGCTCCTGTATTTTGCTGTTCATCTGCAATATGCTGATTTTGTCCGATTGGCGTTGGATCAAAGGTGAGCCATCCCAGTTTTGGGAAGTATATCTCAACCCAGGCGTGGCTGTTCAGTTTTTTTACCTCGTAAATATTTCCTTCCTGGGGCCGGGAGGGCATTAAAAAACCTTCTACGTAGCGGGTAGGCAGTCCGACCGCCCGGCCGAGAACGGCCATTGCTGTGGCGAAATATGTACAGTAACCCTTTTTTATATCGAAAAGGAAATAATCAGCAAAATCCGCATCCCCGGGGGTTTCAGGCGGATACAGGGTATATGTGTAATTTTCCCGGAGGTAGAACTGAATAGCCAGGGCTTTGTCCAGGGAAGTTATGCTTTCTTTTGTGATAGAGTTTGCCAGATCAATCACCCTTTGAGGAAGGGCTTCGGGAAGGGCTGTATAATGTTTTTGAATGTGCACCATTTTTTTGTGGTTTATTCCTTCCCGCTGCTGTGTTTCGGCAATGGGCAGACGCCAATCGAATGATGGAACATACTCTTTTATAAAATCCTGGAATTGTTGATCGGCCGTGTTCGGAACCCTGACATGCAGCAGATAACATTCTGAAGGCGATATATGCCTGGAGGTAAAGGTTTCACCCTTTCCGTTAAAGTGCGGTACAAAACCGCTCCATTTCTGAACATCAATATCTTCCAACCGCTGGGAATTGAAAATGACAGATGTTTTGATCCCGGTATGGGTTACCGAGGCTTTCACTGTGTTGAAAAAGCGTTCCTGCAATTCACTGCTTAAATCCTTCCATACCTGTTCATCCCAGTCAAATGCCCGGTGTTTGGTTTGTATCGAGTATGAACTCTTCAATTTATAACGGTAATCATCAATTGAATCAATCCAGCTGTTTCCCGTATATTCATTGAGCAGGGTCCCCCTGAGGTATAGAGGGGCTGTAGATGTTATCTTTAAAACAATGTCATCACTGAGTACTATAGGCCCTCCCAATTCATTTGAGGAAGACTGGAAACCGGTGTACGAAAGCCGGAAAGGTTCACGGGGGCTTGAAAATACTGACCAGTCAGTCCATCTGTCAGTTATATCCCGGACTGTGCGTTCCAGGAGCTCCCACTTAAGATTCTGCGTATTATTTGGCAGGATGACATAGGAAGTCAACACCACCGCAACTGCTAAGGGAGCTGCGGAAACCTGCCAAACGCCATAATTTGGCATGCTGTGACTGCGGGAAAGCCTTTTGTGATACCTGGAAGCCAGTAATAGGATCCACGCTAATGCAAAGGGCCACATATAGGGAAGTATTTGGGTATGCCCAAGGGACCATTCTATACCAATAATCCCGGCGCTGATGATCAGGGGGACCGTGAACCATTCTATCGATATCGTAAAAATATACAAAACCAGGGAAAGGACAGATACAATCAGCCATGCACTGGGCAGTGAATACCGGGCTTGTATAAAGGATACCCCAAAAGTGTAATCCAACAGCCATTCCAGCCATTTTACGGCATCAATCCGCCATTCTGCCGGTGCAAAAAAGTATATAGATATGCCCAGAAATACAATGGTGAGAGGAAACAGTACGGCTGCAGTATAGCGGTTATATAAATAGAGTGATAAAACTATGTATGCTGCTGCAGTCATTCCCAGGACGGAAATATAAGACACGGGCAGGCGCAGGGAGGCAATAACTGATTGGGACAGGCTGCCCACCAGCAGCAGAAATACAATGCCCTTCATTATATAATTCAATAGTGAACCGGATGCTGTTATTTGTTTCATAAAGTTCTCTCCAATATGTGGTCTAGCCGTTCATTGACAGGTACTGTTATACACGGTATATCTCTTTTGTTGAGTTCATCGATCATGCGCCGGAGTTCAGCATTTACTTGGCCTGGCGGATGAATAAAAAGGATAAAGGGGTGTATATCTGACTGTCTGAACCGGCATAGCTGGTTAAAGAGATTGTGGTTCAGATTGTGTATAATGAGTATTATATTTTGACCTTTGGAAAAGCCGGGGGATTCTATCAGAAGGATCTCGCCTGCTGAGAAAGGGCTGCTGAATGGAAGCATGGAAATATAATCAAAAAACCGGGGAAAATCTTCCGGGTTTTTTCCGCTTATCTGCTGACGCTCCCTGTGATATATAATAAGCTGTGCCGGAAGGCTTTTTGTAAGGATGAAATAGATAACCGACACTGCGCACTCTACAGCCTGGTCCTCTATCCGGTATCTTAGCATACCGTCAACGGGAAAAGGTGAAGTCTCCAAAAATATGAGTATTTGAGACTGAGCAGTGGTTTCATAATTTTTAACATAAATATCCTGCAACTTTGCAGATATGTTCCAGTGTATTTTTTTCAAAGGATCGCCATAGCGGTACTGCCTTATATCTGCCAGAGAAGCTGGTTCTTCGGTGTAAAAAAACTCTTGTATGGAGCTTCCTTCATTCCGTATCCGGGGAAGGGGCAATGCGGAAATATTCAGAATCCTGGGGGTCACCTTTAAGTATAGCGGCTTGTAGTATGGCCGGTTGGCCAGGTTAGTTGAAAGTACGAATAAACCAAAGGGGTCCCGTACCTCAATATGGGTAATACCCAGTGTATACTCGCCCCTTAAACTGCATATAAAATTTTCCCTTATCTCACCGTATTGAAAGGGCAGAACCGACAGCACTTTTTCCTTGGAATCATTGTTAAGGGCTGACTCCGGTACTTTATAGAACACTTTAATGTACGGATATATGAACGGTTTATCGTTGTGGATTTGTATTACAAGCGCAGCGGGCTCTCCCTTACTGACTTGCTGCGGGGTTATATTCTGCAGATAGCGGAAATCCAAAATTACCCATATATTGGTAATAAATGCATAGATAATGAGGGATACAATAACCGATAGCCCAATAAAATATATTTTATCTCCCGAATAAAGCCCTAAGCCCAGACAAAAAGCGCCAAGGATTATTATGAGTCTGCGTGTGTGTTTCATGTCCGTATAACCGGGACGTAGACGGTATTCAGAATTGATTTCAGGACTCTTTCGACCGTCATTTCCTTAAGCCGTGCTTCGGGTTTGAGAATCAGGCGATGGGCCAATACCGGGATAACCATTTTCTGAACATCATCGGGTATTACATAATCCCTATCATCAAGCATTGCGAAAGCCTGTGAAGCCCGCATGAGGGCCAGGGCTCCCCGGGGGCTAGCACCCAGCGTTAAGTCGTTGTGTTCTCTCGTGAGAGCAGCAATTTCGGCTATGTACTCCTTTATTGCTTCTGCCACTTTTATGCGTTTGACCTCTTCCTGGATTTCAAGAACCTGCCGGGCATTAGCCACCGGCTGCAAATCCTTTATGGGGTTCTGGGTTTGAAACCGGGAAAGAATGAACATTTCATCCCGTTTTATTGGATATCCGATGGAAACTTTTATAAAAAACCGATCAAGCTGGGCTTCGGGCAACGGAAAGGTTCCGATATATTCAACGGGATTTTGGGTAGCCAGCACAATAAACGGCTCGGGAACGGGATAGGTTTTTCCATCTACCGTTACCTGACGCTCTTCCATAACTTCCAAAAGGCTGGACTGGGTTTTTGGTGATGTCCGGTTTATTTCATCTGCCAATATTACATGGCTCATTATCATACCGGCGTGAAATTCCATTTCGCCTGTTTTAAAATTGTACATTGAAAACCCCGTTATATCCGATGGTAATATGTCCGGCGTGAATTGTATCCTTTTAAAAGAAAGATTAAGAGATCTTGCCAGGCAGGATACTAAGGTTGTTTTGCCAACTCCCGGGACGTCTTCAATAAGCACATGTCCTCCGGCCATAAGGGCTATGAGTATAAGGCGTATAGCATCGCTTTTTCCCACTATTACCTTTTCAATATTCTCCTGGATATCCTGGACAAGTTTTTTCGGATTGCTCAAACATATACCTACTTTCTCTTTTATTTGCTGACAAGAAAAGCTTTATACATATTTTGTGTTTACAATATTATATCATAAACCAATGGTCTATGAAAAAATTAATTAACTTCCCAGGATAGAATGCAGCCACAAAATTGCAGTATTCAACACAGTAGATATGTTTTTGTGATATAATTACTACAATGGAAACTAAACGGCCTATATTATTGTACAAAAAATAACTAAACTGGCAGTCATTAAACCGGGATTTGAAAAACTAATATACTTTTTAGGAGAGGAAGTTGATACGATGCGGGATGCAATTCTAGCCATTCTGTTGAATAATACGGACCGTTTTGTTTCAGGTCAGGATATGAGCAGGTCGTTAGGTATTACCCGGGCTGCTGTTTGGAAGTACATAAAGCTATTTGAGAATGAAGGTTACGTGATTGAATCGTCCACAAAAAAGGGTTACAGGCTGAAACTCATTCCAGATATTATGGACCGGGTGGTACTGACCAACGGGCTTAAAACCTCCATAATAGGGAGAAACATGGAGTGTTATCAAAATCTGGCTTCCACCAATGCCAGGGCAAAGGAAATGGCTCTGGCGGATGCCCCTGAAGGTACGGTAATTATAGCAGAAGAACAGTCCCGGGGACGGGGCAGACTGGGGCGGAACTGGGTCTCTCCCGCCGGGAAAGGGGTATGGATGTCAGTTATCCTAAAGCCCCGGCTATCACCGGAAAAAGCCCCGAGGATAACCATTATGACTGCAGTTGCTTTGGTAAGGGCATTAAAACAAGCCGCTGAGTTGGAAACAGGTATTAAATGGCCCAATGATATCGTGTGTAACGGTAAAAAGCTATGCGGCATTCTGACAGAAATTCATGCCCAGCCGGATATCATAAACTATGCGGTGGTTGGGATCGGAATTAATGTAAACCTTTCAGTTCGCGATTTTCCCGAGGACATAAGAAACATTGCTACATCCATAAAGATAGAAAAAGGCAGGGAATTCAGGAGGAGTGATATACTGCAGGCTGTTCTTGAGAATATGGAGGATATGTATTTGAATTATTTTGACGATGATAATTTTGAACGGCTGTTACAGGAATACAGGGATTATTCCGTTGTTTTAGGAAAAAAAATATCGGTTGCCGGACCGACCGGAGAATTTAGCGGAAAAGCCCTTGATTTTGGGGAAGATGGTTCGCTGCTTATTCAGGGTGATGGCGGAAAGGTAGAGAAGCTTTGGGCAGGTGATGTGTCGATAAGAGGTGAAAAAGGCTATGTATAAAGGATATATAACCGATGTGCCGGGGATTGAAGTGGGGCATGCACAGGATAATAAAGGAGGTACCGGCTGTACGGTGGTTATAAGCCGGGAAGGAGCCGTCGGAGGCGTGGATGTCAGGGGTTCAGCCCCGGGAACCAGGGAAACCGATCTGTTGCGTCCTACCAACTTGGTACAGCACATTCATGCGGTTGTATTGAGCGGCGGCAGTGCGTTCGGATTGGCTGCTGCCAACGGAGTAATGAGATACCTTGAGGAACAGGGTATTGGCTATGATACAGGCGTGGCAAAAGTACCCATTGTAGCCGGTGCTGTAATTTTTGATCTGGGATATGGGGACGTCCGGACCCGGCCTGATGAAAACATGGGTTACCAAGCATGCAAAAATGCCGGCTCCGGTATGGTTGCACAGGGAAGCACAGGTGCCGGTACGGGGGCAACTGTTGGAAAGGTTCTTGGAATGAAAAGTTCCATGAAAGGTGGAATTGGTACCTCGTCCATCCGGCTGCCCGGGGGAATTGTGGTAGGCGCTATAGTGGTGGTTAACTCACTGGGTGATGTTGTTGAGCCGGATACGGGAAGGATACTTGCCGGAGCAAGGGATCCCGGTACCGGCCGGTTTATTGACACCCGGAGGTTTTTGATGGAAAATGGGGGGCTTAATGATGCTGTAACCGGTAATACTACTATTGGCGTGATAGCTACCAATGCCCGGCTGAATAAGGAGCAGGCCAATAAGATTGCCTCCATGGCCCATGACGGCCTGGCTCTTGCAATAAGGCCGGTTCATACAATGCTGGATGGGGATACGCTGTTTACCCTTGCAACCGGGAAAATCGAAGCTGATGTCAATGTCATTGGGACAGCTGCGGTTGAAGCTGTTGCCAGGGCGGTGGTAAATGCTGTAATGAGTATTTAAACTTGTGTTGATTATAGAGGAATTGGAAGCTAATAATTTGATATGTCAGGAAAAGCATCAAGGTTGCTTTATTTAAAGCTACAGGAATATATTTGAAGAATTACACTTATTTTTCTTAATTGACCATTGGCAAAAAGTGAATTAATATAATACAATCTGTTAAAATGTATTGAAATTTATAATGGAATAACGAATATATAAAGCATTAAATTGAAGTAATTTTTGAAGCATTGGATCGAAGTAGTTGTTGAAGTATTGGATAGCGTACTTACTCAGCCTGGTGCAGGATTATTATGATGAAATTCAAAATAGTCTCTCTGACCCGGGCGGGCAAACAGTACGCTAATAATGTTTATAGAGCAGAATGATCTTGCCGTTATGGCAAAATTTATTATTGCCTTTACCATTAAAGCTCCGGTAATGCGGAACTCTGTAAGAAGTTATAATGGCAGGTAAATTTAGGCGGCCGTACTCTGAAGGCATACATGTTCTATAAACCGAAAAATGGAGTGCTGTAATTAGCTGACGGAGTATACATAGACAAGCGAACAAGTACTTTATTAAGAGCGGGGGTATTTTCTTGGATATTTTACGGAGAATAATGGGTTATGTAGCAAGATACAAATGGAAGGCCATTACAGCCATGCTATTTTTGGTTTTGCTCATCAGCCTGAATTTGATAACTCCTTACCTGACAAAAATACTGGTTGATGATGTAATCCGTGGAGGCAAACGCAATTTATTGGTCCCGATTCTCACTGCCATATTTGGGTTTGCAGCATGCAGAGGACTGCTTTCTTATTTTCGTTCCTTCCTTTTTGAGTCAGTATCTCAGAAATGCCTTTATGATCTACGCAATGACATGTATACCCATCTTCAGGGTTTGTCATTTGCATTCTATGATGATAATCGTATAGGAGAACTCATGTCGAGGATGACGGGGGATCTGGAAGGCATACGCATGTTTGTTGTCGGAGGCCTGTCGATATTGCTGGAGAATGCCATATATTTTACCGGTACAACCATTATGCTGTTTTCTCTTAACGCAGAACTGGCTCTTATTACCCTGGCAATATTGCCCTTTATTGCATGGGTGGCTGTTAAATTCAACAAGACCATACGGCCGGCTTACAGTGAAATCCGGGAACAGCAGGCCAACCTGAATACTGCAGCCCAGGAGAACATAGCGGGTGTCAGGGTTGTCAGGGCTTTTGCCCGGGAGGATTATGAAATTGAGAAGTTCGAGAAAGAGAACCGGTTGAACCAGGAAAAGAATAAAAATGCCAGCTTTATATGGGCCAGATACTTTCCTTTGATCGAGTTTTTGAGCGGATTCTGTGCGGTTGCGTTGATCGGATACGGCGGATGGATGGTAGCCATAGAAAAGATCACCCTGGGAACAGTAGTAGCATTTAACGGTTATCTGTGGATGCTGATTATGCCCGTAAGAATGCTGGGATGGATTGTAAATATCATTGGACATGCCATTACATCAGGGAAGAGAGTATTTGATATTTTGGATACCGGCTCATCCATAAAGGAGAAGAGCAATTCCTATTTCAGTGACGAATACCGTGGGGATGTGGTTTTTGACAACGTTTCGTTTAGTTATAAAGAGAACTCTATTCTTTTTAACATAAACATAAATGCACCTGCCGGAAAAACCATTGGGATTATGGGTCCCACCGGTTCGGGGAAAACATCGATAATTAATTTAATCGGAAGGCTGTATGATGTGAGCAGCGGCAGGGTTTTGGTAGATGGTGTTGATGTACGGGATTGGAAGCTGAGCGCTCTGAGAAGTCAGATAGGAATCGTTATGCAGGATACATTTTTGTTTTCAGACACTGTTGAGGGTAACATATTGTACGGCAATCCGGATGCGTCCAGGGAGGATGTTATACGGGCGGCAAAGATCGCGGAAGCCCATGATTTTATAATGGAAATGCCCCAGGGGTATGACACCATAGTGGGTGAACGTGGAGTCGGGCTGTCAGGCGGTCAAAAGCAGCGTATTGCCATTGCAAGGGCCATTATCAAGAATCCGAGAATACTTATTATGGACGACTGTACCTCAGCGGTAGACATGGAAACTGAGTATGAGATACAACAGGCGCTTAAGAAGATCATGAAAGGGAGGACAACTTTCATAATCGCTCACCGTGTTTCCTCGGTAAAGGATGCTGATGAGATACTGTTCCTGGATAACGGACGGATTGTTGAAAGAGGGACACATGAAGAACTGTTGGCCTTAAAAGGGCGGTATTATGAACTGTATATGCAGCAGTACAAGGATTTGGATGAATTCCGATCAAAAAGGCAGGTGATATAGAAATGCTAAGACAGCGAATAACCGATGATGAAGCATTGGAAAAGCCGTTTAATAAAGAACAGTTTAAGCGTCTTATGAGTTATATGAAACCATATAAGAAACAGCTTCTCATTACACTGGTTCTTATGATCGTAGCTGCTGTATGCGGTTTGCTGGGGCCGCTCATACTGCAGTTAGCTATTGACAAATACATGTTTAAGGAGAAACTGGCCGGTTTGCTACTGATTACGCTGGCCTACCTCGGAGTTAACCTGATTAGTATGTTATGTGTTCGTACCCGGGTAAGGATTATGGTTGTGGTAGGTCAGGAGGTGCTGTTCAGACTCCGCCAGGATCTGTTCAACCATATTCAAAAGCTGTCATTTACCTTTTATGACAGCAGACCTGCGGGAAAGATACTTGTCCGTATAATAAACGATGTAAATTCCCTTAGCGATCTGTTGACAAATGGGATTATAAACGTGGTGACCGATGTTTTTACCCTGATTGTGGCTCTGGCGTTTATGTTCTCCATCCATTTCAGGCTTGCTTTAATTACCCTTACCACAGTGCCTTTGATGGTCCTGGTTATTTTCATGCTGAAAAGGACTATCAGGGTCCGTTGGCAGACGGTCAGGAAAAAGGTATCGAATATGAATGCCTATCTCCATGAAAGCCTTGCAGGTATGCGGGTAACCCAGGTGTTTGTCCGAGAGCCTGAAACCCGGGAAGTGTATCGTCAGCTCAGTAGTGATATTTATTCTACCTGGATGAATGCGATAAAGGTAAATAACCTGTTCTGGCCGAGTATTGAACTGATAGCTGCGATAGGAACGGTTCTGATTTATTGGTTTGGGTTACAGTTTCTGGATCAGGGTACGGTAACGGTGGGTGTTTTGGTTGCCTTTACCGGTTATGTATGGCGATTCTGGCAGCCTTTGAACAACCTGTGTAATTTTTATAATTCGCTGTTGGTGGCCATGGCTTCCACCGAACGCATATTTGAATTACTTGATGTGAGACCCGATATAACCGATGGGGAAAATGCTGTTGAGATGCCTCCGATTAAAGGAGAAGTTCGGTTTGACAATGTCACGTTTTATTATGAGCCTGAAAAACCTGTACTGGAGAATGTCAGCTTTACCGTAAGGCCTGGTGAGACCATTGCCCTGGTCGGACCTACAGGAGCCGGCAAGACTACTATAGTCAACCTTATAAGCCGTTTCTATGATGTCGTTGATGGAAGGGTTCTGATAGATGGAGTGGATATTCGCGATGTATCGCTAAATTCCCTTCGGAAGCAAATGGGAGTCATGCTTCAGGATCCATTTATTTTCTCGGGTACTGTTATGGACAATATACGCTATGGAAAGCTGGATGCTACCGATGAAGAGGTAATGGAAGCAGCCAGGGTAGTATATGCCCATGAGTTTATAAAGGATATGGAGGACGGGTACTATACCGAAGTACAGGAACGTGGATCCAGGCTGTCCCAGGGGCAGAAGCAGCTCATTTCCTTTGCCCGTGCTCTTCTGGCCGATCCTAAAATTCTCATACTTGATGAAGCTACATCCAGCATAGATACCCGGACCGAAATATTGATTCAAAGCGGACTGAGAGAGCTGCTGAAAGGAAGAACATCCTTTGTCATTGCCCATAGGCTGTCTACCATAAGGAATGCCGATCGTATTATGGTAATTGACCATGGCAGGATCATGGAGTGCGGCAGCCATGATGAACTGATTAAAAAGAAAGGAATATATTATAACCTGTACAGAGCCCAGTATAGATATTTAATGGCTATTTGATGTCAAAGTGCAGTGTTAATAAGCAATTTGATAAGGAATTACCGTCCCCATCCTTTTATTCTCTCTATTCCATTAGAATGTTTTTTGTCCGCTTGTAAATATGCAATGGGATTGATTTACAAACATTGTACCGGAACACATCGGATATTAAAGAATATATTAATAATGGAACGTTTTATTGAGCCTGTGCCACTGTATGACTTTGCCACAGGCTTTTATTTTCTGCCTGAAATGAAGCAGAAGGTATAAGAATAGAGAGCACATGGCAAAGGGCAGCAATAGGTTTGAGGCTTGTCAGAGGTTCTGCTAATTGTGATAATGAGAGAATGGGGTGGGTATTATGTACTATACAGAGGAATACGGACTTATTGCATTTAGATCACGGCAGCATGCCATTCATTTCACCGATGTGTTGAAAATGGCAGGATGCCCGGTTCAAATCGTGTCTACTCCCAGGGGAATATCCCAGGGGTGCGGCCTGTCGGTAAAGTTTTCTTTACACTTAACGGCCAAGGTTATGGCAATATATGATAGATACCGGTATCCCATTACCGGATTTTATCAAATCGAGCATAGAGGGACCCAGACTATTATCAAGAGAATACCGTATCCTAAATAAATATTCATGAATAATTCTGTTTCGTTTTAATAAAGACCAATAAGGGTATAGAGTATATACAAAATTTTTTCTTGCATAATATAATTGACGCTGTTAGAATAATATTCGTTAAAGCCGGTATCCCTCGTAGAGCCGGACTAAAAAGTTTAACTCTATGAGATGAGGTATCGTCAGGTATCCATATTTGGAACTTGAACGGAGGTGTAACAAATGAAGCTGACTACACGCAAATTAGCAGTTACAGGTATGTTGGCTGCAATTTCAATCATTCTGGGTCTTACCCCTGTTGGGCTTATTCCGCTGCCCTTTAGCCCTACCAAAGCCACCATCATGCATATCCCGGTTATCATCGGTACCATTGTTGAGGGGCCTGTTGTCGGGCTCATTATTGGTCTGATATTTGGCGGATTTAGCATGTATCAGGCGGCAACTATGCCTACCAATCCTGCCCAGTTTGTATTCCTGGATCCACTGGTTGCGCTTTTGCCTCGTTTACTAATCGCTGTTACTGCCTATTATGCCTATAGAGGAGTGAAGCAGGCTTTAAAAAATGATACAAGAGCTGTTGTGCCGGGTATTGCAGCAGCCGCAGTGGGTACACTGACCAATACCGTTGGAGTGCTTCTTGCAATATATTTGCGCTATGGGGCTGAGTATGCCGACAAAATAGGTATAGCTCCCGAAACGGTAGGAGGATTTATATTGGGCATTGGTATAACTCACGGGATTCCCGAGATAATTGTGGCTATAATCATTGTAACTGCCGTGCTGCAAGGTTTACAGAGAATATACAGGAAAGTTTTTTGACGCATCATAGGCAGGGGTATCCCTGTCTATTTATTTTTAAGGAGTGGTGGAAAAATGCTGCTGGTTATGGATATCGGAAATACCAATACAGTTGTTGGAGTTTACGACAACGATGCCCTGATTAATCACTGGCGTCTGTTTACAGATCGTGATAAATCAGCCGATGAAATTGCCATGATAATATTGGATTTGTTCAGGCATCATGGAATTTCTCATAAGAGTATCGATGCTATTGCTATTTCATCGGTTGTGCCCACTATGATGGGCGCCCTTGAGGAGATGTGCCGGAGATACTTTAATATTGAACCGCTTATTGTAGGACCCGGGATAAAAACCGGAATAAACATCCGTTATGAGAACCCCAAGGAAGTAGGAGCCGACAGGATAGTAAATGCAGTGGCAGCATATGAAATTTACGGTGGCCCTGTTGTAGCTGTGGACTTCGGAACAGCTACCACCTTCTGTGCTATTTCCGGAAAGGGCGAGTACCTGGGAGGATGTATTGCTCCGGGTATTACCATATCTACTGAGGCCTTGTACCAGAGAGCGGCCAAGCTGCCCAAGGTTGAGTTTGTCAAACCGCCTCAGGTTATCTGTAAAAACACCGTCAGCAGTATGCAGGCCGGGATTATATACGGCTATATAGGGCTGGTGGATTATATCGTAAAACTTATGAAAAAGGAGCTGGGCCGGGAGGATGCAAAAGTGGTTGCTACAGGCGGTCTGGCCGGTATGATAGCTGACGGATCTGAAACCATACAGGAGATCAACCCCTATTTGACCTTGGAGGGCCTGAGGATAATATATCAAAGAAACCTGTAAAACCGGATTTTATATGTGCATGCCGGGATTAGCAAAAAGCAAAACAGGGAAAGCATAAATTTACAAACAGTTTATTTTGTGTTATTATGATAAAAATAGTTAGGTGCTGTCACTATTATGCACTGGTATATATGGGGGTAGGTGTTTTTTTTGAATATACTGCTGCGCTTTGTGCAGTATTTGGCAAAAAAGGTTATTATTTTGGCTATTATATTATGTTTAGCGGTTTTAGCCGCTTTCATAGCATATGATTGTGCAAATATATATATTGTTATTACAGAAGGAATGGCTTTAAGAGCTACTGCAATATTGGAAGGACAGGAAAATATTGTATTGCATAAATTCTTTACCCAGGCTTATTTGAACGCCGATCCTTTGATAAAGAGTAATGTTTATGATGATTATATTATACAGGATTACAACATAAAAATGAGGGTTAAGTGGTTATGGGCATGGCCGTGGGAAGAACAGGTAAAAGCCGTCATCGAAGAATCCATACCCAGAATTGTCGGTAAGCCTAAGAATGATGAGCAGGAAGTTAAGACACCGCCTTCATGGCAAAACGGAGAAAAGATAGTCTTGCTGGAAAAGAAGGATGGTTATTGGAAGATCGCCGGGATTATCTACAAAAGTTCTCTGCAATAATCCAATATCCAATGATGGCTAATATACACTAAGGGAGTTAACAATTAATGGGAGTGCTGGATGCCGTACAAAGTATTTTAAGTATCTTAATAATGATCTCTATCGGTTATGTCCTTAGTCTGCGAGGATGGTTCAATAAAGAAACACCGGCTTTGTTTTCCAGGCTGGTAGTCAGAGTGTCTCTGCCAGCATTAATGCTTTCGAATTTGTTAACTACTTTTAGCAAAGAAACCTTGTTTGAAGCAGGTATCGGCCTGATGCTACCAATTTTTGTGATTTTGTTTTTATATTGGTTCGGAAGAATCATTTCAGGTGTACTGAAAGTGCCTCCCAACAGGAGGGGGGTTTTTTTATCCCTTTTTGCCTTTTCAAATACGATATTTATTGGCCTTCCGGTTAATATGGCATTATTCGGTGAACAAAATGTTTCCTTTGTATTATTGTATTACATGTCAAATACGGTTATATTTTGGACTATAGGTGTAAACGGAATCCGAAGGGATGGCCAGGCCGATAATAAAGCTGCATCGGCTAAGCAGATAATTAAAAATTTCTTGTCTCCTCCCCTGATGATGTTCATTTTTGCTATGATATTAATATTATTTGACGTAAAACTGCCCAGGTTTATAATGGATACAAGCCGCTATATCGGGAATCTTACCACTCCTATGTCCATGTTGTATATGGGTATTATTATTCAGTCTATCAGGCGCAGCGACATAGAATTCAGTAAGGATATGCTGGTGGTTATATTGGGAAGGTTTGTAATCGCTCCTTTATTAATACTGGGATTGATGTATTTCATACCGGTACCCGTTATTATGAAAAAGGTGTTTGTTGTGCAGGCTGCCATGCCGGCAATGACTCAAACCTCCATTGTATCCCGGGCCTATGGGGCCGATCATAGGTACGCTGCTGCTATGGTTACAGCTACAACCGCTGCAAGCCTTGTTTTCATTCCATTGTATATGCTTATATTGGGCGGTATATAGATTATCTGAGAGGATGATGGGACTGTACGGTCCCTTTCATTTTTTTTTGGATAAGCAATTTGTACAGAAATGAATTTGCCACGGGTACCTGCTTGTACTTAATATGAAGGAATGCTAAAATAAAATGGACGGACTCACGATGGTATTTCCGGCGGAACCTTACATAAGCTGAAAGGGTGAGTTTCAGTGAGTAATGTTAATAATAACGCTGAACATAACGTAAATGAAGTAAATAATGAAAAAGGCCGCAGGTCTGGAAACGGGTTCCGCTTTTTTGGCAATCCAAAGCTTAGAAAGTCTTTAAGGATTTTATGGAATAACCCCAAACTGGTAATAAACGCTGTTTATAGTTTTTTTGTATGTCTTAGGTTTTTCGGGTTAAAGTTTTATAAGTTTCCGGCTATAGTTGATTTTGGGAGTAAAATACGGAAGTCCCGTAAGGCCAGGTTAGAAATAAAGGGAAGATTGTTCCTTGGAGGGAAGTATATTGGCGAACAGAGCGGCAGCTGTGCCTATATGAAACTCCCGAGGGGTGCATCCTGCCTGATACAGGGAAGAGTGAAGCTTGGCCCCGGAGTCCGGGTTATACTTGAACCCGGCGCCAGCCTGTCCATCGGTGACAATACCTATATTACTGCATCATCAGTTATACACAGTGCCAGCAGTATCAGCATTGGCAGCGATTGCGCCATTGCCTGGGGGACTACTATACTTGATACTGATTTTCACAGGATAGTCTATGAAGATGGAAAGCAGAACTCAATAAGCAAACCCATTGTGATTGGGGACAAGGTTTGGATAGGATGTAATTGTACCATTTTAAAGGGAGTAACAATAGGAGAAAACAGCGTGGTTGCGGCAAATTCCCTTGTATACAGGGATGTGCCGCCAAATTCTTTGGTAGCGGGCAATCCGGCCAGGGTGATAAAAACGAACATCAACTGGTCGGTATAGTTTATGCTGCTGGATTTGGATTAGCCGGGCCGCTTGTTCTGTTTTAGTTCGATTTACCTGTAAAAAAGTGACATTCAGGTCACTCTATTTTTTTAATTGGGGGGTATTTGAGGATATTATAATTCACAAAGATTTTGTGGCATAGTGATGTAATAACGGTAATTTGACGTAGAAAGGGGTTTATATATAGTGCTGCTGCATATACTGCTGTACAATATTGCACCTGTATTTTTCCTGATAGGTCTGGGGTATACACTGGGTAAGAAGTTTTCTTTGGACACTCGTTCGCTGAGTAAGCTCAGCGTATATATATTTATTCCTTCAATGATTTTTCAGAATCTGTATGAAACGGACATTGATTTGGAGCAATTAATACCTGTAATTTTTACTGTTATATTTGTTATCCTTCTGTCACTGGTTAGTACTGCTGCGGCTAAAATAAACCGATACAGCGATTCCAAGAAAAATTCAATGAAAAATGCAGTCATGTTTTATAATTCGGGAAATTTTGGCCTGCCTCTTATTTCTCTGGTATTTGCCAATACACCGATGGTTGATAATGCGATATCTGTGCAAATAATGGTTATGGTAAGCCAGAATTTGCTTAATTATTCGTTTGGATTCTATAACGCTGCCAGAGGCATAATGGATTTTAAAACATCCATAAAATCGGTTTTAAAGATGCCCACAATTTATGCAATTATGAGCGCCCTGATTGCAAAGGCAATACCGTACGACCTTCGTGATTTTTTCCTGTGGCCGGCCGTCAGATATGCAGCAAATTCGCTAATCGCGGTCAATTTGCTCATACTTGGGATTCAATTGTCCTTAACGAAATTTGAACTGAAAAATAAAGATGTTTATTTTACCGCTTTCTTACGCCTTTGTATGGGTCCCGTTATAGCATATTTGCTTATATTGTTATTACGGATTGAAGGCGTAATGGCCATGGTATTATTGATATCGTCCGGACTTCCCACAGCCGTCAATACGGTATTGGCTGCAACGGAATTTAACAATGAACCTGAATTCGCAACCCAAACGGTGGTTGTAACAACCTTGTTTTGCCTTTTCACATTGCCGTTGGTGATATATTTCGCCCGGATGATTTTCTGATCATTATATAGCACAGCTGCCATCAAAGCTGGGATTGATTTGCTTTTATTAATAGGGGTATAATTTATATGGGGTTTAGTTAAGGATTGGGAGGCATTATTCAGGAGGGACGGTAAATGGTAAACTCACGAAAAGTATTGTTTGTTTGTCTCATATTTTTGCTCTTGGGGTTGTTTTTTTTAACAGGTTGTTCTTTTCTTCCGCCTCCGGCAAATGAAAAGCCCGGGGATGAGGGAATAAACCATGGAAATGAACCGGAGCAGCCTTCAAATGATGATAATGGGGAACAATCAGTATATCCCCCAGATGATAATGGTACAGCATCCGGGGATGCGAACGAAAATGAGGAGGATTTAAAGGATCCCGATTCTTACCTTGAAGCACAGATCCAGGAATATATTGACAATATGACATTAAGGCAAAAGATTGGCCAGATGATAATAGTTGGATTTGAAGGATTAGAGCCATCCGACGCTGTTAAAAAAATGATAAAGGATTATCATGTAGGAAATGTTATACTGTTCTCGAGAAATGTTAAGGATAGCTATCAACTGGTAAAGCTGAACAATGACTTGAAAGCCTTGAATAAAGATAATCCTCTTCCACTGATAATATCAGCCGATCAGGAAGGAGGAAGGGTAACCCGGTTACCGGAGGATGCAACCAAATTTCCCGCAAACCTTGTGATAGGCAGCAGAAATTCGGCCCAATTAGCATATGACATCGGCAGGGTTACGGGGTTGGAGATGAAAGCTTATGGTTTTAACCTCAATTTTGCACCGGTATTGGACATATTCAGCAATCCCAAAAACACGGTTATTGGAGACCGGGCTTTTGGAAACACTCCCGGGATAGTAAGCGAAATGGGAACTGCTCTCATGAAAGGTTTGAGGGATGCCGGGATTATTCCTGTAATTAAACACTTTCCCGGCCACGGTGACACGGTTGTGGATTCCCACATAGATTTGCCAAGCCTGGACCACAGCTGGGAGCGGTTGGAAAGCTTTGAACTGGTTCCCTTCAAAAAGGCTATTGAAGCGGAGGCTGATATGGTAATGGTAGCCCATATTGTATTTCCTGGCATTATGGAAGATGAATTGCCTGCCAGTTTATCCCGGGAAGTGATCTCCGGCTTGCTTCGGGAAAAATTGAACTTTGATGGCGTGGTTATATCTGATGATATGGATATGGGAGCTATCGTTAAGTATTATGGCATTGAAGAAGCTGCCGTACGGGCAGTGTTGGCCGGAACCGATATAGTATCGGTATGTCATAATTATGAACGGCAAAAACAAGCCTTTGAAGCCATTCTTACGGCTGTAGAAGATGGGACCATACCAATGGAGCGTATTGAACAATCGGTAAGGCGTATAATCAGATTGAAACTTAAATACGAACTGACAGACGAACCTGCAGATCCTGATGAGCTTTATAATGTTGTTGGAATAGAAGAACACCGGGCTGTGGCCGATAAAGCCTGGGGCAAAGATTCTTAGCCTTGAACCCCAGCGAGTGGAATAATATTCTTCTATATTATATTATGCATATGAGCACATCTTCTCCTTTTATTTCTGATATAATTCTGTTATACTTTATTTTGAATCGTTTCAGAGTTGAGTATTATATCGGGAGATTAAGGAAGAAGGTTTATTAACGTATGAACAGCAGCAAGGTTATTTTCGTAAAAGGTGCCAGAGAGCATAACTTAAAGAATATAGATGTAACCATACCGAGAGACAGATTGGTTGTGTTTACCGGACTCAGCGGCTCGGGTAAATCCTCCCTGGCTTTTGATACTCTTTATGCCGAAGGCCAGCGGAGATACATTGAGTCGCTGTCGGCATATGCCCGCCAGTTTCTTGGCCAGATGGAAAAACCGGATGTAGATTACATTGAAGGGCTATCGCCCGCCATATCCATCGATCAAAAGACTACCCGGAGAAATCCCCGTTCAACGGTAGGGACGGTTACCGAAATATATGACTATCTGCGTCTTTTGTATGCACGGATTGGAATCCCTCATTGCCCGGAATGCGGCAGGGTGATACAACAGCAGACGGTGGAGCAGATGGTTGACATCATAATGGGGATGGAGGAGGGAACCAGGCTTCAGCTTTTAGCTCCGCTGGTACGGGGAAGAAAAGGTGAGTATGTACGCCTGCTGGATGATATTAAAAAAGACGGCTATGTCCGTGTCCGCATTGACGGAGAAATGCGGGAACTAATGGAAGAGATAAAGCTGGACAGAAATAAAAAACATACTATTGAAGTGGTAGTGGACAGGTTAATAATCAGACAGGGCATAGAGCGGAGGCTTGCCGATTCACTGGAAACAGTACTGAAATTAAGCGGCGGACTGGTTGTGGTGGATGTAATCGGAGGGCAGGAACTGCTTTTTAGCCAGAACTATGCCTGCCCTGACTGTGGAATAAGTATAGAGGAACTTACGCCCAGAATGTTTTCATTCAACAGTCCATACGGGGCATGCACTGCATGTCACGGTTTGGGTACTTTTATGGAGATTGATCCGGATTTGATAATTCCAAACCGAAACCTGTCTTTGTCTGAGGGCGCTATCTCGGTTCTGGGTTGGAACAGCGGGAATGAAGACAGTATAGCGGGAATGTATATGAAAGCCCTGTCCGAGCACTACGGCTTTAGCCTTAATACCCCTGTAGAGGATCTGCCGGAAGAAGCTGTAAATGCGATTTTATATGGTACAGGCGGGGAAAAGATCCGTGTAAAATACAGCCGGAATTACGGGACGGGTTATTTCACAGCTCCGTTTGAAGGGATAATTCCTAATCTGTGGCGCAGGTACCAGGAAACCGATTCGGAGTACAGCCGTCAGGAAATTGAGTCATATATGAGTGACAATCTTTGCCAGGCATGTAAAGGGGCAAGGTTGAAGCCTGAAGTTCTGGCTGTTACGGTGGGAGGGCTGAATATACATCAGGTAACCAACATGTCAATAAAGGAGAGTTTTGAGTTTTTTGGCAGTTTGGAATTGACCCGAAGGGAACAGCTCATCGCCCACCAGGTATTAAAAGAAATACGTGCCCGTCTGGAGTTTATGATAGATGTAGGACTGGATTACCTTACATTGTCCAGGGCTGCCGGCACATTGTCGGGTGGTGAAGCGCAGAGGATCAGGCTGGCTACCCAGATCGGGTCCAGTCTTGTAGGAGTGCTTTATATACTGGACGAACCAAGTATAGGCCTGCATCAGCGGGACAATGCCCGCCTTATAAAAACGCTGAAGAGATTAAGGGATTTAGGCAATACCGTCATAGTTGTTGAACACGATGAAGAAACCATACGGTCGGCCGATTATATAGTTGATATAGGCCCGGGAGCCGGGGTCCATGGTGGATATGTGGTTGCAGCCGGTTCTGTTCAGGATATCATAAATACCCCTGCATCCATCACGGGACAGTATCTGAGCGGCGAAAAACGTGTGGAAATCCCCGCCGTCAGAAGAACTACCGGCGGCAAGTGGCTGGAAATAAAAGGAGCTTGTGAAAACAATTTAAAGAATATTGATGTCAGGATACCTTTGGGTGTTATGACATGTGTAACCGGGGTTTCCGGCTCAGGCAAGAGTACTCTTATAAATGAAATCCTGTATAAAGCTTTAGCCCGGGAGCTCAACCGCGCAAGTATAAAACCCGGTAAACATGACCGTATCCTGGGGATTGAGCATCTTGACAAGGTTATCAATATAGATCAGTCACCTATCGGCAGGACACCCCGTTCAAACCCGGCTACCTACACCGGAGTTTTTGACAGCATCCGGGAGGTTTTTGCCATGACCTCCGAAGCCAAGATGCGGGGGTACAAAAAAGGGCGTTTTAGTTTTAATGTAAAAGGAGGCCGCTGCGAAGCCTGCCGGGGAGACGGTATACTAAAAATTGAGATGCATTTTCTTTCAGACGTATATGTACCCTGCGAAGTGTGTAAAGGGAAGAGATATAACCGGGATACACTGCAGGTCAAGTATAAAGGGAAAAGCATAGCTGACGTCCTGGATATGACTGTAGAAGAGGCTATGGTATTTTTTGAGAATATACCGAGGATTTACCGCAAGCTAAAAACATTGTACGATGTTGGTTTGGGTTATATCAGGCTTGGACAGCCTTCAACCACTCTTTCGGGAGGGGAAGCCCAAAGGGTTAAGCTGTCCACCGAGCTGAGCAAGCGCAGCAACGGACGAACCATTTATATACTTGATGAGCCTACTACAGGCCTGCATATTGCAGATGTAGACAGATTAATCGGAGTTTTGCAGAGGTTGATTGATGCAGGAAGTACGGTAGTGATTATCGAACATAACCTGGATGTTATAAAGACAGCTGATTATATTATTGATCTCGGACCGGAGGGTGGAGACAGGGGAGGAATGATTGTTGCCGAGGGAGCTCCGGAGGAGATTATAAAAACTGAAAGCAGTTATACCGGTAGTTTTCTAAAACCTATACTTGAATCAAGGATACTTGAAAGGGTGTAGTAGTAAATGGAAAGAGCATTCCGATATCAAACCGGCGAGACTGATGAAATAGTTGAAGACCTGCGAAAGAATGGGAATGTTGAGGTGGATGTGGACTCGGAAGATAAAATAAAGCCTTTCCTGAAGGATTTGGAAAGGTATGGGGTATATGAGCTGGTTGGTATTCCCTGGGATTACGAAGCTATTAGCTTTTTTGAGAATCAGGATTTTGTATGCAGGGTTTATGTGGAAGATCGGAAGAATAAGGCATCATGGACAAATCCATATATAGATTTTTTCAGTGAGTATATAGAAGAAAGCTATGATGATATATTTTATGGCTAAATAATGTTAACAATGCTTAAGGATTCCTTTTCGGGAATGTGAAGGATGAATAGTTTGAGCACGGCAATTTCGGCCAGGGAGTCGGTTTTTTCCCTGACTTCTACCAATTGCTTTACCCTGGCCAGGGTTGAGTCTATATTATCAACTTCTTCATGGTTTATGAGTATCTGCCAGATGTCCCTGTTTTCGTTCCATACCCGGGTGAGGGCTTCCAGCCGGTTGCCGGCTGATTCCCAATTGTCGTTTTTGACGGCTGATTCCAGCCGGTCCAGATGCTGCCCCAAATCGGCAGCCGAGCTTACGAGAATATTTTGCGTCCAGACAGCAAAACCTATGAATATGATTACCGATATTACCAGGAATATCATTGTTTTCAAGGTGTTTACCTCCTTTTTTCCTTTACTTCTATCTGCAGGTTTCCCTGGCTGTCCAGGTAGGCATAGAATACATCACGAGGTTTTAATCCGTTAATTTGCAGCTGCTGCATAAGCCAATTGATATCCAGCCCGGCTTTGGTAAGGTTTTTATGCTGAATATGACCATCCATGATTAAATTATATGGCAGGCCTTCATACCTGGCGGAAATCTTGAGATCCTCAGGTGTGACAGGCTTTTTCTGTGCCCTGGGTATAACGGTCAGCTGTCCGTTGGTTTCCAGGATGGCATACTCCACATCGGATACGTTGACTATATTGTTGGTGCGAAGCTGTTCCAGAAGATCATTTACATTAAATCTCAGCCGTGCAAGTTCTTTTTGTACGATTTTACCATTTTGGATCACTATACTGGGCGTACCACAGATAATTGTTCTTGCCCTCCCGCTTTTTAAGGTGATATATGCCAACAGTACCTGTGCCAAAAGCAGGGCAAATATCGGAACAAGGCCGTTTATAAGCGGAATTCCTCCGGACTGCATGGGTACAGAGGCTACCTCGGCGATCATTAATGTGATTACCAGTTCAAAGGGTTGAAGCTCTCCCACCTGCCTTTTCCCCATAATCCTCATGCCAATTACTACGAAAATATAGACAAGTAAAGCCCTGAAAAACGTATTTAGCATATGCCCAAAACTCACCCTCATTCTATTTATTCCCTATGCTGAATCTTTATCAGTAAACTTTATATCTATTTACAACCTGTGCAGATTGATAATTGCTTTAGTTTGATTCGCAAAATAATTTCTGAAATATTGTTATTTTTACAGTTTATACTTAGGTTGGCTGTATTGTATATATTTTATTCCTGTTCAGGCTTACCATGTTAATGCTTCCGGATTTCCTGTTTCTTATAATTTGCAGCTTTGGTAATTGGAATAGTATGATTACCAACGAGAATTATGTGAATAGTACTATGGAGCTTACCCTGCACTCCGATGATTGGGATAGTATTCTGCGATACGCTTAAATTATTATGCCTATATTTTTAATTTACTACTTTACTAATTTACTATAATAAAGTATAATAGTATCCGGTTATACATTAGATATGAATGGAGGAATTGAAATGAAGAAAAGGATAATATTTTTATTGGTTATCGCAATGATGGCAGGAGTTGTATTATCTGCGTGTTCCGGAGGAAAACAAACAAGCAAAGATACATCATTGGATGATGTTAAAAAAGCCGGCAAATTTATAGTCGGGCTGGATGACTCCTTTCCTCCCATGGGGTTTAGAGATGAGGCCGGGAATATTGTAGGATTTGATATCGATCTGGCCAAGGAAGTTGCTAAAAGATTGGATGTAGAAGTGGAATTTAAGCCTATCGACTGGAACAGCAAGGAGCTGGAGCTTAAAAACAAGAAGATTGATATGATATGGAATGGGCTTACCATTACCGAGGAAAGAAAGGAAAATATGGCTTTTACTAAGCCCTATCTTGCAAATAAACAGATTATCGTTGTACTTGAAGGATCCGACGTAAAGGGGAAAGCTGATCTTGCAGGTAAGAAAGTGGGAGCACAGCTTGACAGCAGCGGCGCAGAAGCAGTCCAAAATGATGAAGATGTCTATAATTCACTGGAGGAATTGGTGCTGTATCCCGATTATCTTGAGGCGTTTCTGGATCTGGAAAACGGCAGAATTTCAGCAATAGTAGTTGATGAGATCCTGGGTAAATATTATATAGCCAAGAGAGACGGCGGATACGAGGTTCTGGATGAAAACTTCGGAGATGAGGAATATGGAGTCGGACTCAGGCTGGAGGATAAGCAGCTGCTTGATGCATTAAACAAAGCGCTGGACGAGATGAAGAATGACGGGACAATGGCTGAAATTTCCAAGGAATGGTTTGGTGAAGATATTATTTTAAGATAATGTCGTAAATGCTATAATAGAATAAAACTTGATAAAAAGCATTACAATGGGTATAATTTTGCATCTATTAACATGAATCAAGCAGGGTTCATATATTATTTATATTTATTGCGGGAGAGAGAAAATGCAGGAACTTTTATCTGAAGTAGTTATCCCTACTATGAGCTATATATCCAGGATCATCGTTCCTATGCTGGAGGGTACGGTCGTTACTCTGAAGCTGTTCTTTATCACCATAATACTGTCAATACCGCTGGGAGTACTTATAGCACTGGCCCGCATTTCTAAGTACAAACTGCTTAGCAGTGCTGTTGCCACATATATATGGCTATTACGGGGTACTCCCCTTCTTCTTCAGGTTTTCTTCGTATACTATGGTTTGCCTAATTTTGGTATTGTTCTTGATAATTTCCCGGCGTCATGTATTGCTTTTGTCCTGAACTATGCCGCTTATCTGGCAGAGATTTTCAGAGCGGGCATACAGTCTATTGACAAAGGACAGTATGAAGGAGCAAAGGTTCTTGGCTTTACGTACTGGCAGACCATGTGGCGGGTTATCCTTCCCCAAACCGTGAGAAGGGTGCTGCCCCCGGTCAGCAATGAAGCCATTACCCTTGTTAAAGACACGGCCCTGGTATATGCCATTGGGCTGGGAGAACTTTTGAGAGCAACCAAAATTGCGGTATCCAGGGATGCGGTGACATCACCTTTTGTTGTGGCGGCAGTATTTTATCTGGCCATGACATTCGTATTGACCAAAGTATTTGATAAGCTGGAAAAACGATTTGCAGTATACTGATAGGAGAATGGGACGTATGTATATGATTGAAGCCAGAAATATTCATAAGTCATTTGACCGTTTACATGTTTTGAAAGGTATTTCACTGAATGTTGAAGAAGGTGAGGTTATAGCCATAATTGGCCCTTCCGGTTCGGGTAAAAGCACATTATTGCGTTGTCTTATTCATTTGGAAGTTATCGACAGAGGGGATATTACAATACAGGGGCAGCCATTCGCATATGAAACGGAAGAGGGAAAGAGCTGTTATGTCCCTGATAAACAGGTAAGGGAGATATGCAAAAAACTCGGTATGGTATTTCAGAATTTCAACCTGTTTCCTCACAAAACCGTACTGGGAAATATCATTGAAGCACCTGTTATTGTCAATAAAATGGATAGGGAAGAGGCTGTTGATATAGCTGAAGGATTGCTAAAAAGGGTAGGATTGGCAGATAAAAGGGACAATTATCCTTCACAGCTTTCGGGAGGGCAGAAGCAGAGGGTGGCAATAGCAAGAGCCCTGGCAATGAAACCTGATATAATGCTTTTTGACGAGCCTACTTCATCGCTGGATCCGGAGCTCACCGGAGAAGTGCTCAAGGTTATGCGGGATCTCGCCGAAGACCGTATGACCATGCTGGTTGTTACTCATGAAATGGGTTTTGCCAGGGAAGTGGCCGATCGCGTTATTTTTATGGATGATGGAGAAATCATAGAGGAGGGCTGTCCAAAGGATATTTTCCGCAGCCCCAGCAATGAGAGGACCAAAAGCTTTATTGAGCAGGTGTTGTAGCAATACATTTATTGGCATAGATATCTTCAGCGTTTGGCAGCATTAACATTTATCAGGAATAAAATCTGTTTGCATGAATATCTGATATCAATGGGAGGCAAGGAATTCAATCCGGACCATACCTATTGATATCTTTTTTTTATATTGACTGCCCTGTTTCAGGAAAGAAGGTTTCATACTTTTTCACCTTTCATATGTGTTTAGTGTTCAAATAAATGGCCATTCATGGTACAATTGTGTTAGATTGTATAATTTCTGCTGTAGAACTTCTGTATGATTATTTTCAGGAATATGGTTATCACTTCTTTGGGGATCTCTATCAAATTTTTTTGAACGTAGTAAATAAAAAAAATATATGATGCCGTTTGCTTGTTCTATATGCATACATAAAAACAGAAAGGGGAACAAACCATGTTAAAACAAAGCTTTGCTGTTGATCCGGACGGGGTGGATCCCGGTAAGATACCGAAGAAAACCCTTTGCACCGGCGAAGAGATTCCTGCTATCGGATTTGGCACCTTTGGGTCGGATCATGCTTCTGCAGAGGAGGTGGCAGAGGCTGTACGGGGCGCCATATCAGTGGGATACCGGTTTATCGACTGTGCTGCTGTATATGGAAATGAATACGCTGTTGGAGAAGTGTTAAAGGAGGTTATGCAGGCAGGTATAAAGCGTGATGAGCTTTGGATCACATCAAAACTTTGGAATGACATGCATGGCGAAGGGGATGTGCTGCTGTCCTGTGCGAAGACGTTAAAGGACTTAAAGCTGGAGTATCTTGACCTTTACCTGGTTCACTGGCCTTTTCCCAACTATCACCCTCCGGGGTGTGATGTAGGGCACCGGGACCCAAATGCCAGGCCGTATATTCATGAAGAGTTTATGAAGACGTGGAGACAGATGGAGAGGCTGGTAAAACTGGGCCTGGTAAGGTATATCGGTACGTCGAATATGACTATCCCCAAGCTGAAGCTTTTGCTGAGGGATGCAGAGATAAAACCGGTATGCAATGAGATGGAACTGCATCCTCATTTCCAGCAGCCGGAGCTCTTCAAATTTGTAGTGGATAATGGAATTGTACCAATAGGATATTGCCCGCTGGGCTCACCCAACCGCCCGGAGCGCGACAGGACACCGGAAGACACGGTTGACCTTGAGGACCCTGTTATAGTCAAAATAGCTGAGAGGCATAACGTCCATCCTGCTGTTGTATGCCTGAAATGGGCAGTGCAGCGCGGACAGATACCCATTCCTTTTTCTACTAAACGCAGGAATTATCTCAGCAACATTAAAGGTGTGGTTGAAGATCCATTGACTGAGGAAGAGATGAAAGAGATAGAGGCCATTGATAAAAACTGCCGTTTGATCAAGGGACAGGTATTTTTGTGGGAAGGAGCGAAGGATTGGAGAGACCTGTGGGATGAAGATGGCCGGATTGCAGGCATCTGAGCTTGCAGTTAGCATAAAAAAGATAAAACTACCGATAAAAAACGAGGTGAACATGCATGGAAAAATGGGAAACTATTGAAAAGGGACCTTTTGAACCGACCTGGGAATCGTTAAGGCAGTATGAATGTCCCGATTGGTTTAAGGATGCAAAACTCGGGATCTGGGCTCATTGGGGTCCACAGTCGGTACCGATGTACGGTGACTGGTACGCCAGGAATATGTATATTGAAGGAAGCGACCAGTATTATCATCACTGGAGGGTATATGGCCATCCATCCGAACATGGATGGAAAGATGTAGTTAAGTTATGGAAAGCGGAAAATTTTGATCCGGGAGCTTTAATGGACCTGTATGTCAGGGCAGGGGCGAAATATTTCTGTGCTCAGGCTGTCCATCATGATAATTTTGATAACTGGGATTCAAAGCATAATAAATGGAATTCTGTCAATGTGGGCCCAAAGAAGGATATTGTAGGAATGTTTAAGAAAGAAGCCAAAAAACACGGACTTCCGTTTGGTGTTACCGAACACCTTGGTGCATCCTTTTCCTGGTGGACGGTTAATAAAGGATGTGATAAATCGGGCCCCTATGCAGGAGTTCCTTATGACGGAAATGATCCGGAATATGAAGATTTCTACCATCCCAACAAGGATGATTATGAAAAACAACAGGAAACAGACTTGATATGGTATACTGATAATTCCTGGTGGCACAAGCATTGGTTTGACAGAATCAAGGATTTAATTGATAAATACAAACCGGATCTTCTTTATACAGATGGTACTGTACCTTTTGATAAATATGGGTTAGGAATAGTTGCCCATCTGTATAATACCAGTATCAAAGAAAACGGTGGAACAAATCAGGCGGTATATACTCAAAAGGGCAGAAATCCCCTGGTTTATACGGTAGGAATTCTTGACATTGAGCGAAGTGTTCAGAGGGATAAGTTTCAATACCCCTGGCAGACTGATACATGTGTAGGCGGATGGTTTTATGATGTGAGACAGAAGTATAAGAGTGCTAAGCAGGTAATTGAAATGCTGGTTGATATTGTGGCCAAAAATGGGAATCTTTTACTCAATTTTCCTCAGCGCCCTGACGGGACTTTGGATGAAGAATGCATTAGCATACTGAATAAAATGGCTGAATGGATTAAAATCAATGGAGAAGGGATATATGGTACGCGTCCATGGCATATTGCTCAGGAAGGCAGTACAATTGTGCAGCCTAAACACAGGTTTGATGAACCGGAGGTTGAATATACTCCCCAGGATTTCCGTTTTACTCAAAAAGGCAATTGTATATATGCCTTTCAACTCGGATGGCCTGAGGATGGTACTGCATTAATAAAGAGTTTTTCTACAGGAGAAGACGGTCCGATGCTTAAACTGCTGGCTATTGAAAAGATTGAGCTGTTGGGCTATGATGGCAAAATTAACTTTGATATGAAAAGAGATGGCTTGCTTTTGACGGGACTGCCGAAAAAGAGGCCTGTAGAGTTTGCTCATTGTTTTAAAATTAGTTGCAAATAGTAAATGAAATTGATATTTTCTCTGCATACATATGCAGTGGTTCTATAATCAATATAACATCGGGGCATCAGGGAAGGACAAACATTACAGGCCTATGAAGACTGCATTGGCCAGGGCTACCGATAGCGTGGCTAACGAACCGGCGCAGCAGTCAATTCCTTTACAAGGGGCAGGACGGGCTGAGGATGCAGGCTTTGACAGAAGGAAGTTAAGACATTATATAAAAGGTATGATAGAGTACAGTATGTTTACAAGAATAATATATAACGATTATAGAGAGGATGATAAAAATGGGCAGCTGGTGGATGCAGAAACCTATGAGGATGATTCAGACAAACCTCCGCGAGATCGATGCCAGCCTTGACGTTGAAGAGTATGTACAGAAGCTGAAAGAGTATTCGGCCAATGTGGTCCTTTTTAATGTTGGCGGGATCGTTGCCAACTATCCTACAAAACTGCCTTTTCACTATAAAAACCCATACATGAATGATGATTTGGCAGGGAAAGTGCTGGACAGAGTAAAGCAGGAGGGAATCAGATTTGTTGCCCGTTTTGATTTCAGCAAGGTAAACGAGGTTCTTGCAGAGGAACATCCTGAATGGTTGTATGTAAGTCCTGGGGGAAACATTATTAATTATAACGGCCAGGTACATGCATGTATTAATGGAAGGTATCAACAGGAACACTGCCTGGAGATCTTAGGAGAGGTTATCGACAATTATCCGATCGACGGTATCTTCTTCAACATGGCCGGATATGTAACAACCGACTACAGCGGGAATTATCATGGCATATGCCAGTGTGACAATTGCAAAAAGGCCTTTTTTGAAAGGTATGGCCATCCCCTGCCATTGGAGGAAGATGTGAATGATCCTGTTTTCAGGCTATATGACAGATTCAGACAGGAAACCCGAAGGGAATTGTTTCACAAAATACGCAGGTTTATAAAAGATAAAAATGAAAATATAGCCATTGCATTGTGGGCCAGTGAAGGGGTTGACATATTCAGAAGCGAGTCCAACACCGCTCTTGACAGGCCTCTGCCTGAATGGAACTACTCAGCCGGGCACCATGTAAAAATGGTATCTGGTTCATGGGATAATATGGTTACCAGCAATACTGCTGTTCATTTCATTGATTTTCCCTTCCGGCATTCATCGGTATCCCCAAATCTGACGGCGGTCAGAATCGCACAAAGCATTGTATATGGCGGATGGATGGATTATTATGTGATCGGTACCCTCAGCAATCAGGACGATCGCATTTGTTTTGACATTGTGAAAAAGCTGTTTAAATTTCATAAAGAAAATGAAGAATACTACACCGGGATTGAATCCATTGCGGATGCCTGTCTTGTGGTGCCTTCCAAAAGTATGCTTCACGAAAGCGGGAAGGAGTTCAGGGGTATATACAGGATATTAACCGAATCGCATATACTTTTCGATCTTATGCAGGATGAGGTTTTGTCGGCTCCATCAGCTGCGGATAAACTGAAAAAATATAAAACGGTTATACTGCCGGATATCAAAGATATGAGCCCGGCTGCGCTGAGGAATATCGAATCCTATGTAAATGAGGGAGGAAACATTCTGGCTACCGGAAAGACATCAGCATACGATGCCCATGGGAATCTGTTGGACAAAGTAATGCTGGCCTGTGCCGGCATTAAGGAGATATGCAAAATAATACCGCAGGAGAAGGGAATGTACTTACGGGTCAGGCCTTGCGACAAAAATGTACTCAAGGGATTTGAGGATCTTGATATCATATATCTTTATGATGATTTTATGGTACTGGATACCGATGACGATAGCGAAAAGTATCTGTCCTATATTCCAACCTGTATGTTTGGGCCTCCGGAAAAATGTTATTATTCCCTGGAAACCACCATCCCTGGAATGGTTTTAAAGCAGTACGGGAAAGGGAAATGCGTATTTATCCCATGGGGTATAGGAAGACATTATGAAACTCTCAGCAACCATGCCCATTCCATGCTGCTTATAAGTACGCTCAGAAATCTCCTTAGTGTGAAAAATCTGATATCGGTTGATGTTTCTCCGGTTGTTGAAGTAGCTTCCCACATTCAGAAAAATGAAAAACGGCAGCTGGTATCCCTGGTCAACCATTCCGGTCAGCTTGGAACGGGATTTTTTGAGCCATTGCCTATATTTGATGTGCCGATCCGTTTGAAGGTGGATAAGCAGATTACCGGTGTAAAAACATTGTACGGCGGCATGAATCTGGACTTTAATATCGACAACGGTAATGAATTATCCATTACCCTTCCCAGGCTGGAATTGTTTGAAACCATTGTGATAGAGTTTAGCTGATAAAATACTATGCTTTATCTTCTCTCCGGCAAGGCCGGAGAGTTTTTTTATGCGGGTATTTTCTCCAGCGATTGATGGATATTTCCATGTTGGTCCGAATGCATTATTCAGATCGTGGGGCACTGCAAAACTTATTGACATGGAATTGTAATAGAGGTATAATGACCTTGAAAACAAATATTAGGTGCAGGGGACTTTAGCTCAGCTGGGAGAGCACTACATTCACATTGTAGGGGTCACTGGTTCGAGTCCAGTAAGTCCCACCAAAGAGTTTGATGGAATGAGGCATGTATGACACTGCCTCATTTTTTTATATATTTGCAAGAATTCATATCTTATTTTGCCATACTGAAAATTGATATGGCTGTTTTTCACAAACGCCTTCGGTATAGCTGAGCATATTACAAAAATAATGTGCAATAATAAGATGTAAGTCTTTATTATTTACATGCAACCGGTATGTATTTTTGCAAGATGATGGCTGGAGGTAATCACTGTGCAAGATATTATTGCTGTATCAGAAATTGTTTTAGTGCAAAGAGTTTATGGCGTTGAGGAAAATGGCTGAACCAAAAGGTGTGATAGACTTGTCTGCGTTGCTGAATATAGTTAAAAGCATCTTTGTGTATAAACCGCATATATCACCGGGGGCTGACTGTGGATCTCCGGATGAACGGAGCGTGTATTCTGATAATGATGAAGATCAAAGCGATAAAACCGGAAATAATAATGAAATAGAATGGGAAAAGATCCTGGACAGTGTAAGAAGTTCAGAAATCAAAAATCATGCAAAACGAAGCGGTGAAAATGGGGGTAAAGGGTTAAATAAGGCGGATACGGTAAATAAGCCCACAATTGTTATAAGGAGAAGAAAAAAGGCAAAAAACACAGAAACCGAAAAACGGTATACCGGTTTGCCGGGTGATGGTTGTGCTGCCATTGAGTTGATCAAAAACGGCATGGTATCCTATAGCCTGGCGGCAAATATTGAGTATTTGAAATTGAAATTCTATGCGTCCAAGAACCAGGATATTGTATTAAGAGAATTCAAAATTGCACAAAAAATAGAAGCCTGTCTTGTGTTTGTGGACGGAATGGTGGACACTACAGTAATAAATCAGTTTATTCTGCCTCAGCTTATGAACGCTGAGCATTTTGTTAACTATTCCCAGGCAAATATTTTTGATTATATTATAAAAAATGTTATATCTATCTACCAGATAACCAGGCTGAAGGATTATGATAGAATCATACACCAAATTCTTAACGGGGATACAGCGCTGTTTGTTGAAGGCTGTGATGAAGTTCTTTTAGTAGAGAGTAGGGGCTATGAAAAGAGAAGCGTAGAATCACCGAAAACTGAAAATGTCATCAAAGGCTCGCAGGAAGGTTTTACTGAAAATCTGCGCACCAACCTTTCCCTTATCCGTAAAATCATAAGGAATAGCAAGCTTATTTCCGAGATATTGCCGGTGGGATGCAAAAACAAGCTCAACTGTGCACTGGTATACCTGGAAGGTACGGCCGATCCCGAATTAGTAAAAGAAGTAAAGCGACGGATTACAAGCATTGAGTATGACTTTATACAAGGAAGCGGAATGCTTGAACAATTTCTGGAGGACAATCCTTATATGCTCTTTCCGCAGGTCGTAAGCACCGAACGCCCTGACAGAGCGGCTTCTTTTATCATGGAGGGGCAGGTGGTCATTATATGTGAAGGTTCACCTTTTGTAATAGCCGTGCCGGTAACTATATTCCATTTGTTTCATACTTCCGAAGATACTGCGCTCCGCTGGCAGTACGGAATGTTTATCAGGCTGATACGCCTGTTTGGAATGATAACGGCATTGATGCTGCCGGGTCTATGGATTTCCTTAGTACAATTTCATACTGAAATGATACCTACTTCTTTGCTGTTATCTATCGTTAAAATGCGGGAACCGGTGCCCTTTCCCATGGTAATTGAGCTTTTGCTGATGGAAATGTCCTTTGAACTTATTAGAGAAGGCGGTATACGAATACCCGGTGTTATAGGGCAGACCCTGGGTATAATAGGAGCATTGATACTGGGACAGGCTGCCGTAGCAGCGGGACTTGTCAGTCCTATATTGATTATTGTGGTTGCCATTACCGGTATAGGTAATTTTGTTGTACCCAATTATACATTGTCTCTTGCAATAAGGATTGGGAGGTTTTTCTTTATTTTTCTTGGGTCTGTATTAGGCTTTTATGGAATTACGATCGGTATAACGGTTTTGTTTGTTTTGATGTGCAGCATGAAATCCTTTGGAGTGCCTTTTTTGACTCCATTTGCTCCAAAGACAAAGGGAAACAGCGATATGCTTATTAGAAAACCGATATATAAACAATTGATTGATGGAGGGTATCTGAAAAGGAGATAGGGAGGTCCAGGAACATATTTGGCTTACTGGCGGCAAAATAGGTGTTCGGGAGGGACAGCAATTGATAAAGGAAGGCAAATTTGAATCCAGGCAAGCGATTGCCCTGCTGGTAATTACATGTCTGGCAAAGGAGTTTTTTACCGAGTCTAATATCATTGCAAACAAGGTAGGGACGGCAGGATGGTACATGGTACTTATAAGTGCCGTTGTTGCAGCTGTAGGCTTTGCCTTTGTATATGCCTTACTCAAACGTTTTCCCGGTAAAAGCATTGTGGAGATATACGATGTTGTATTTGGCAGATATATTGGCTTCGTTTTTTCTTTTCTTCTTGCAGCTGTTCTCCTGATTTCTGCAGCAATAAATTTAAGGGAGTACATTGAGGTTATAAAGATATACGTATTCCCAAAAACCCAACCAAGTTTTTTGATCATTTCTTTTATTCTGGTAGTAGTCATTCTGGGTTTTTTAGGTTTCGAAAATATAGCCAGGTATTCAAAACTGGCCGCCTATTTGTTATTGACAGAATTTATAGCATTGTTTTTATTATCATCATATTTATTTGAGTTTTACAGGCTTTATCCCCTGCTTGGATACGGGTTGAAGAATACTTTGCTGCAAGGATTTTTAAGAAGTTCAATTTTTGGTGAAATAACGCTGGTTGCTGTGTTTGTGAAATCACTTAACGAGACGAAAGAAGCAAAAAGGATAGGGTACACAAGCCTGATTATAGCGGCCGTGCTCTTAGCTATAATGCAGTTCGGTTTTATATTGATATTTACATATCCTTTCGGGCAGGAAATTGTGGCACCGTTGTATACAGCGGCTTCACTTATCCACTATGGAGCGTTTTTCCACAGGATTGAAGCAATGTTTCTTTTTGTCTGGAATATAAGTATTCTAATTGAAATACCTGTACTCTTTTATATGGTAATGCTTATTTATTCCCACCTCTTCGGCATTAATGACAGAAGGCCTATCATAATTCCTCTTGCTATTATACTAATCACCATGTCTTTGATTCCAGGAAACATACTGGAACTTATGACATTTTATATCAGATATATAAGAGAGTACAGCTGGATTGTATACTACGTTTTCCCGGCGGCTGCTTTACTTGTGTCAGTATTGAGCAAAAAGAGGGAAGATAAATATGCATAGAATAATATCCCTGGAAATATTGCTGCTCGTGATTGCTTTGGTTTTTTCAGGGTGTTACGATGCAAGGGAGATTAATGATGTGGCATACGTATTGTTGGTAGGTGTGGACATGGGTGTATCTGACAGGTTCAGGGTTACTTTTAAATTTCCGTCACTAAAATCAGGTGGCGGACAGGATGACAGCAGCGGGCAGGCGGGAGACGGACTAACCTATGATACGCTTACCATCGATACACCATCATTTTTTGCGGCATCGGAACTAGCCAATATCAACCTGGCCAGGTCAATAAATTTTATGCACACCCAGTTTATCGTTATTTCTGAGGATATTGCAAGAAATGGCTTAATTGGGGAGTTTTTGGCTCAGATTGTTAGAAACAGCTCTATACGATACAGTACCCGCCTTTTAATATCAAAAGGAAGTGCAGCTGAATTAGTAGAAATGCTGGAACCAATTGAGGGAAGCGATCTGACCAAGACTTGTGAAAATCTGGCCCGGCAATCGGAAGAAACGGGCATGTTTGTGGATCTCGCATTGTATGATCTGCATGACTGTATGAAATCTACATATCATCAGCCTATAGCCGTACTGGCAGCAGTCAACAGGGGTGAAAATTTTGTTGAGGAGGGATCGGTCTGGGGAAACAAATACCAAATACCCGGTGATTATTATGCAGGTGATCAGCCAAGAAAAGGAGGGGGCAAGGTTGAGCTTATGGGTTTAGCAATATTTAATGGGACCAGAATGGTGGGAAAACTAACAGGGCATGAAAGCCGCATCCTGGCAATGGTCAAGGGTAATTTCAGGAAAGGAACGCTGGTAATCCCCGATCCAAAACAGCCCGGGGATATCATAGCTTTTGAAGTAAGGCCAGCCAGAAAGCCACAGGTGAAGATATGGTTTGACGGTGACAAACCCTTTATTGATTTGAAACTGCATCTTGAAGGGGATATACTGGGTATTCAAAGCGGTATTCACTATGAAGACCCTGGGATGCTGCCTGTATTGGAAAATGCATTGGAACGGTTTATTAAGACGGAGTTGAATAAAATTCTCGAGAAGACCCAGGAACTTAACTGTGATATATTCTATTTTGGACATACTGCTGTAAAGCATTTTGCCACTATTCAGGAATGGGAAGCCTACGACTGGAACAGTCATTACAAGGATGCCGAAATAAAAACAGAGGTGAGATTTTACATCAGGCGCACCGGTACTATGATACATACTTCTGAAACAAAGTTTTCCCGGGAGGAACAATGAAATACTCAATCATTCTTCTTATATTTATTTGCTCCGGGTACAGCTTAAGTTATGCAAAATACAGCTGGAGAAACAATAGACGGGCAGCTATAGGTGTGACAATTCTGGTGTTGTTATCTGTCGCGCTGCCTGTTCTGCTTATGTTTTTCCGTTGATTCAGGTGGTTTCCATTCTTTTTCTGGCATTAATAAGGGAAACAAGCAATTTGGTTATATGTTGCGGGTATATGCAGTTTCAGAAATCCCGTAATAGGAGATGGAGAGAACGTTAAAAAGAAAGAGTATTGCACCTTTGCCGGTGATGTGATACTATTATGAGGGTATTTTATGCATATAACTGTAAATAAATGAAGCTTTATGTTGTTGTTTGGCAGGACGTTTGAAAGGGTATCCAGTATTTTTACTTAAGAAAGGGCGTGAAAGATGACAATTTCACTTTGGGAATTTTTGAGGGAACTTTTCACAATTCCTACGCTGCTTGTCACATCAATACTGACTTTTTCAGTAATTCTTGTTAACGGTTGGACCGATGCCCCAAATGCCATTGCTACGTGTGTATCTACACGCTCCATGACTCCGCGCGCAGCAGTTATTATGGCTACTATATTTAACTTTTTGGGCGTGCTGGTGATGACCATGATCAATAATTCAGTTGCTTTGACAGTGTTTAATATGGTTGATTTCCGCGGTGATACCCATACTGCTTTGGCTGCTCTCTGTGCAGCGCTTTTTGCTATAGTAGCCTGGGCGACGGCAGCATGGTGGTTTGGTATACCCACCAGTGAAAGCCATGCGCTTATTGCAGGTTTGTCGGGAGCGGCTATAGCCCTGCAGGGAGGTTTTTCGGGCATAAATGGTTCGGAATGGGTTAAGGTAATTTATGGTTTGGTACTGTCTACATTTATGGGCTTTGGAATGGGGTTTGCAGTTGTAAAAGGTGTAGAATTAGTGTGCTATAGGATAGACAGACGCAAAACATTGGGTTTTTTCAAAAATGCTCAGGTTGCTGCCGCTGCTGCGATGGGTTTTATGCACGGCGCACAGGACGGGCAAAAATTCATGAGCGTATTTATGCTTGGGATTTTCCTTGTAAGAGGGCAGGAACAAACGGCTGGTTTTATTATTCCATTCTGGCTGATCGTTCTTTGCTCGGGCGCTATGGCGCTGGGTACCTCGATTGGCGGGTACAGAATAATAAAGGCAGTGGGTATGGATATGGTGAAACTGGAAAAATACCAGGGTTTTTCAGCCGATCTTGCCGCAGCGATCTGTCTGCTTGTGTCTTCATTAACCGGTCTGCCGGTTAGTACTACTCATACCAAAACTACAGCTATTATGGGTGTAGGCTCGGCAAAACGCGTATCCTCGGTGAACTGGTCGGTAGTTAAGGAAATGGTTATGGCATGGCTGCTGACCTTTCCGGGGTGTGGTATTATAGGGTTTTTAATGGCTAAGCTTTTTATAACCATATTTTAAATATCCGGTTCCTTGTTGAAGTCGCATCATGATATGTGAATATTATGAGAAATAAATATAAATTCAAATAAGGAGGATCAAATGATAAGAAAAAGAGGTTATAACTATTACGAAGTGTTTCAAAGGATGGTCAGTCATTCATGTGAAGCATCTGAAATGCTGAGGAGCATAATTGATAATTATAAGGTTGATACACTTTCGCGAAGAATTGTTGATATGCACAAAATAGAACATTCAGCTGACTTGGAAAAGCATGCAATGATGAAAAATCTGTTAAAAGAGTTTCTGCCCCCGATAGAACGTGAGGATATAATTCAGCTTGCAGATCAGATTGACAATGTAACCGACAGTATAGAAGAAATAGCGCTGCGCCTTTATATGTACAATATAAAGACCATAAGGGATGAAGCATTTGAGTTTGTGAAGATTATAAAAAGTTCTACAGACACTATGAAGCAGATGATGGATGAATTTCCTAACTTCCGCAAATCTTCAAGCATACATAAATATATAGTTGAAATAAACGATAAAGAGGAAGAAGGAGACAGGCTGTATACTGCTGCCATGAGGAGGCTTTATATAGAATCCGATGATCCCGTGGAGATTGTAGTATGGACACAGGTTTTCCAATGCCTTGAAGATTGCTGTGATGCATGTGAAGATGTAGCTGATATTGTAGAAAGTATAATAATGAAAAATATATAGCAAGATTTTTTCAATATTTCTTGCCCGGACAAGATTATCTGCGGTATACTGGTATTATCAGGATACCGATTAGAAATAACTGCTTGTGGAATTTACACAAACGAAAGAACGTGCAGCGGGAAAAATGCTGGTTAATCTGACAAGGCTGGGGCCGGCCCGGATAAAAACTTCCGCAAAGGGATTCCGCTTTATGCGGATACCGGGAAACAGTTTAGTATCCATGTAAATTCCTTCAATGAAAGAGTAATCTTATCTCCTTCAGACTGGACGGCCCAATAACGAATAAGGGGGATAAAAAGTGGGTCTTTTGCAAATTTTGGGTCAGCTTAAGTGGTTGATGGCGCTATTGTTTATTCTGGGCGCGGTATTGATTGCTATAGAGTTCATGATGCCGGGCTTTGGGATTGCCGGAACCATTGGAATTATATCTTTGCTGGTTGGGATTGTAATAGCATCCCAGGTTGTTACACTGCCCGTTCTTTTAGGGATGATAGTAATTGTGCTGCTGCTCATAGCAGGACTTCTGATATGGGCATATCGCTCTGCTGTTAAAGGAGGCAGGATATCAAAGACTTTACTTCTTAATTCAAGGCTGGATAGTGAACAGGGATATACCAGTGTCCGAAACGAAGAAGAACTGCTTGGGATGGAAGGTGTAACCCTGTCATTGCTTCGACCGGCAGGGCAGGCTGATATAGGAGGCCGAAGAGTGGATGTAGTCACCGAGGGCGAATTTATACCCAAGGGTGTCAGAGTAAAAGTTATTAAGGTTGAGGGCTTCCGCATTGTAGTTGAACGTGTGGAATCCAGCTGAATATGTGTCACAAACTTGGTGCTGTTGTCGGATGCCTGATTAATCTACGAATATTTTTTCGGTGTGGCAGCCGGATACAACTACCCTGCCGTCATTTTCTATGAAATTTAAGATATTGGACAGGATGCTGTCCATGTGTCCTCCTTCGTTGGAAATACAAGCTATGCCGATGACGGCATTCTTCCATTTGTCATTTAGCTCTACTTCGGCAATGGATGCATTGAAACGGGCCCTAAGGCGCTGTATGAGGCTTTTAACTATGCGCCTTTTTTCTTTTAATGAGAATACTTCGTCTATGAAAAGACGGACTTTGCAGATGCCGATAACCATACAAAGTTCACCTCGTATATATTTCCTGTCAAATCTATGAGTTTGTTCAAATCAACGTATCTAAAACCATCATAGCAGCAAAGCCTATGATAACTCCAAATGTGGCTATTCTGTGTGAGCCCCGCCTGTGGGTTTCCGGGATCATTTCATCGCTTATGACAAACAGCATGGCACCGGCCGCAAAAGCCAGCATAAGCGGAAGAATTGGTCTGGCCAATTGTGTCAAAACAAGCCCTATAAGCGCACCTACAGGCTCTACCAGTCCGGTCAGGAGTGCAACATAGAATGCTTTGGAGGGAGAAGCTTTTTCGGTTGTTAATGCCAAAGCGACTGCCAGGCCTTCAGGTATATTGTGTATGGCTATACCTACGGTCAGTGCAAAACCATTGCTGTAGTCAAGATCTCCGAAACCGGCTCCTACTGCCAAGCCTTCAGGGAAATTATGAATCGTAATGGCAATAACAAAAAGCCATATCCTGCTTAGGTTTTTTCTGGTTCCTTCCATTCCGGCAATCGTATGAAAGTGAGGGAGGTGTCTGTCTATAAAATCCAGGAACAATCCACCCAGTATAATACCCAGCAAGGCAATCAAAGCCCCATTAACGCCGCCTCCGCCTTTTTCGATGGCAGGAATCACCAGACTAAAGGAGGTAGCTGCTAACATCACTCCCGCTGCAAATCCCAGCATTGTAGTGAGGACCTTATCCGAAATATTTTTTGTAAAGAAAACCGGAATGGCTCCCAGTCCGGTGCTGAGCCCGGCTATTAAACTGGCTATAATTCCGATTGTTGTAAGGTTCTGTTCGGCTAACCATTCTGCCATTTAATTACCCCTTTCCGTTTACTGGCTGGAATAGTATTATTAAATATAATTGTATAGTTATAATATAAAAAGTCAACACAATATGGATCAGGTTTAATCAAAACAAGAATTAATGGATAAAATAAAGGAAAGGAATATCCGACGAAATAATATAGAGGAGGAGTAGCAGAATTGAAAGTAACTGTAGATCAGGAACTCTGTATAAGCTGCGGACTTTGTATCAGTATATGTGATGAAGTTTTTCACTGGAATGCTGACGATAGGGCGGAAGCCGTTGCAACTGATGTTCCTGAAGAACTGGAGCAGGATGTACAGGAAGCTGTTGAAAGCTGCCCCACTGATGCAATCAAATATGCCTGAAAATAAAGCCCCCGGCCATTTAGCCGGGGGCTTTCCCAACCAGGATTTATCGCGGCTGCCGCATATATTTACTATAAAATCAGTTGGATACAAATCTGTTGATGATTTTGCTGATGTTTGGCTTTCTAAGATTGACAATAAATACGCCTGCAATAACTATCAGGCCTCCCAGAATTTGCTGCAAAATAATTTTTTCTCCAAGAATAAAAATACCACCGAATGTGCTGACCACCGGTATCAGGTTGGTATACGACGAAACAACTACCGGATCCAGGCAGGTAAGGGAATATATATAAAGAAAATATCCTACTGCACTGCAAAATACAGCCAGATACAGGATGTTCAACCATGCTGCGGCAGGAATTGAGATCCAGGAATTATGTTCCAGCAGTGCAAGGGGGAGAAGGAATAATGTTCCCAGCAGTGTCTGATATGTGGTTAATGCTAATCCTGAAAATCGGTCCCTGATACTTTTACTGGATATTATATATATCACCCAGGACAGACATGCACCCAGCATCAAAAGATTTCCTACAAAGGATTCGGGAGTATCCTGATGCCCTTGATCTTTCCTGATAATGAAGTAAACGCCTGCTACTGACAACAGCACTCCCAGCCATTTAAAGGGAGGAATATGATTTTTATATATAATGTACTCGGCACACATTGTAAAAACAGGAATACTGGCAATGATCATTGATGCGGTTGATGCAGACGTAAGTTTTATCCCTACGGTTTCAAACAAAAAGTATATTGTTACTCCAAAAAGAGCGCTTATGAGCAAAATTATAAAGTCCTTCGTTTTTATATTTATACTTGTATCCGGTTCCAGCTTTTTGAATATAGGGAAGAGCAGGACTGATGCTATTAAAAAACGGAGAAAAGCCATGGTGAATGGAGGAACACCGGCATTGAGAATGGTCTTGGAGCTTACAAAAGACATTCCCCAAAAGATCACGGTAACTGTAATAGCCAGGTTTGCACGTATTTTTGGTGTGGTTTTTGGTTTGCAGTTCAAGCAGATCTCCTTCTTTCACTAATACATTTATCTATTGTATCATTGTGCATAATTTTCGGAGAAAAGTCAAATAGAAAAAGCTGGCCGGGTCTTTAGTGGCCCGGCTTTTTGATGTTTTCGCAAAATGTGTTTAATTTGCGATTATTTCTTTATAAATACTTTTTCACTTTATGTTTCGGACTCTGTTGCTTCATCGGATAAATCTTATGATTCCACTTTTTAAGGTTCTCCCGGCTGTGAACCATCTGCCGGGTCCTTAGGTTCTTCCGGAGCCGGATCCTGTGGGTCCTTAGGTTCTTCCGGAGGTGGTTCTTTTGGATCCTTAGGTTCTTCCGGAGTTGGATTCTGTGGGTCCTTAGGTTCTTCCGGAGCCGGATCCTGTGGATCCTGCGGCTCCTCCGGAGTGGCTTTTTTGACGTTTATAGTTATCGGATTACTGCTAAGCTGTCCGATTGCGGCTGTTACCGCTGTTTTTCCGGGAGCTAGGGCTTGTATTGTGCCATCTTTAACGGAAACTACCTGTTTGTCGCTGACTGACCATGAAATATCCGATGGGTTTTGCTCCACCACACCGTATTGGTAGGTTACCCGGACATTGATATTTTTTGTTTCTCCAACTAGCATATCGACCGGACCGGGTGTCTGGATTTCAACCTTGACGGGCTTTAGCCTGGGTTTCAGGCTGGCTGTCAATGCCGGGTTTTTCTTGCCTTTAACCACGGTGACTTCGGTTCCTGCAGAGATATTGTCGTATATCCATTTGGCATCTTCCACCAGAAGGCGAACGCATCCATGGGACGCTTTTCTCCCCAAATTCAGGAAAGAGCTCACCGATAGTGTAGATTCGTCAGGCTTTGCAAAAATTACTGAGTGAAATAAAATACCGCCCTTGATTCTTGACCAATACTGGGCATATACACCGAATTTCGCGAAATAACCCCAACGGCCTTTATGACCCGGCATTATAAATGTACCTAAAGGAGTGGGAGTTACGTCCGTACCGGTAGAGCAGATCATTTGACGAACAACCTTGGTATAATTCCCATTTTTATCTCGGCCGAATACCGTTACGACCTGGTTGGTAACGTCTATCTGAATTTTATAGGGCATAGGTTTTTTCTGATTTTCTTTAATTTTTTCCTTATCATCTTTCTTTTCCGTCTCATCTGGTTCAAGAGATGCATCATCATCCAATTGTTCAATATCCTCCGGCAGAGGCGTTTCATCGTCAGTCATTCCTGCGGTTTTTTCCAAATCAAAGCTATCCTGTGCTTGATTATCTGTATTTTGATTGGTTTCATCAATCTATTCTTTATCTGCCTGTTCAATAACAGGTTGTTCGGAAAGATAATCCTTAGAATTGTTTTTATGTCCGCACGCCGGTAAAATAAACAGCAGAATAAATACGACAGCTAATATCTTCTTCATACTGATTCCCTCCTGCTCCAATGAAAAGTCCCGCTGGATTTAGCATTTTTACCCACACTACTAATCATAATGTTTAATATTTCCAATGTCAATTACAATTATGTTATTATTTTGTGGCGATGGTATACACAGGTATAAAAAAAGAAAATCAAAGTCCTATAGGATATATAGCAGTATCGAAGTTTAAATATGCACAAAGGACAATGATTTTCCAGGCTGACAGCGTTAAGAATCTGAAAGCCTGCCATTCTCGCAATAGAGCTAACGATATATAGCTATAACTACTATTTCATCGGGTAACCATGGTACCAATCCCTTTATCGGTAAATATCTCCAGAAGTATGGGGTGGGGTATAGTCCCGTTTATTATATGAGTACGGTTTACACCTTGTTCAATGCCTTTGATACAGCCTTCTACTTTTGGTACCATACCGCCGTCGATAATGCCTTTATGTATGAGGTCATAAACTTCATCTATTGAAATCACGGATATTATGGATTCGGGATCTTCGGGATCTCGCCTGATCCCGTCAATATCGGTCAGGAATATCAGTTTTTCTGCCTTTAATGCTGCTGCCAGTTCACCTGCTACGGTATCCGCATTAATATTATAGCTTTCTCCGCCGGGACCAACACCTATGGGAGCAACTATGGGAATGTACTCATCTTTTGCCAGTATTTCCAGTACCCTGCAGTTAATTTTTTTGATTTTACCAACATATCCAAGATCTACACCGTCGATAGGTTCCATTGGCTCTACCTCAATAATGCTGGCATCCTTTCCACAGAGCCCGATGGCTTTGCCGCCCAGGGAGTTCAGCTCTGATACTATATCTTTGTTTATCTTACCCGTCAATACCATTTGCACAACTTCCACAGCTTCCCTGGTAGTGATCCGCAATCCTCTGTGGAATCTGCTGGGGATATTTAAGGCTTCAAGCATCTTTGTGATCTCAGGTCCCCCTCCGTGTACCACAATTGGATTAACACCTACATATTTAAGAAGGGTAATATCCTGCATAATTGTACGGCTGAGCTCATGGTTAATCATAGCGCTGCCGCCATACTTAATAATAATCGTCTTTCCGCTGAGCTTCTGGATATACGGCAGTGCCTCTATTAAAATACCGGCTTTATAAATTAATGTATCCATATAATTCCTCCTTATCAATAAAACGGATTTCGGCGCGATTCCTGGTTAATATCAGAGATACCAGCCAGGATATAGAAGACCGGTGGTTTCATCAATGCCGAATAATATGTTCATGCTCTGAATTGCCTGGCCGCTGGCCCCTTTGATCAGATTATCAATAGCTGATACGATAATAATGCGGCTTGTACGGTTATCCACCGCAAAGCCGATATGGCACATGTTGGAGCCGTTTACATGCTTTAATTCTGGCATACTCCCTTCTTCATGGAGCACTATAAACGGTTCATTACAGTAGAAATTGGTATATATATCGTAAATATCACTGAATTTCAGATTTTTTGCCAGAGCGGCATAAATAGTACTCAGTATCCCGCGCTTTACCGGGAGAAGATGGGGAGTAAAGGATACGGTAACGTCGTGTTTTGCTATTATCCCAAGCTCCTGCTCTATCTCTGATGTATGGCGGTGACATGCGACTTTGTATGCTTTGATGTTCTCATCTACTTCACAGAAATGCAGGCCGGGTGAAGGGCTCCTGCCTGCACCGCTGCTGCCGGATTTGGAATCTATAATAATTGTATCCGGCCGGATAGCATTAGCGGCCATAAGAGGAGCTAAAGGCAGAAGAGCCGACGTAGGGTAGCAGCCTGGATTACCGATTAGCCTGGTCTGCTTTATTTCCTCCCTATACAGCTCCGGCAACCCGTAGACCGATGCTTCAAGCAAGTCGGGACGGGCATGACGGGTACCGTACCATTTTTCATATATCTCTGCCGATCTATATCTGAAATCAGCGCTCAAATCAATAATCCTGTTTCCTTTTTCATATAAAGCGGAGATTATCCTGTCAGAAGTACTGTGGGGCAAGGATGTGAATATAATATCGCTTTCTTCGGAAATCTGATCAATATCCAGCTGGCTGCATATTTTATCGAGTATTCCTTTAAAATTGGGGTATACAGCTGATACAGGCTGATCTACGAAACTTTGAGATACCAGGTGAACAAGATCAACCTTTGGATGGGCAGACAGCAGCCGTACCAATTCTATCCCGGCATAGCCCGTGGCACCTATAATGCTTGCTTTGATCAATGGGGTAACCTCCTTTTTAATACCAATTTATCAGACTTGTCAGTAAAGGGCTTTCAATATACTAATAATTATACATAAGAACGCATAAAAATACAATATATAAATGAGGTTTTTGTATTATTTACCATTCATTCTTTCTGTTTTATGCAACTTAGTCAAAAATACGTGTAAATTTTTTGTTAATAATAGCTATAGCCAGATTGTCCTGAAACCGATATAATATAACCATGTAAATGCTCAATAAATTTTTTTTGCATCGCTGATGATGCGCAAAATTCTATTATGGAGGGGTTTGAATGGCAAGTGTAACACTTAAGAACGTTTATAAGGTGTATCCTGGTGGTGTTACCGCTGTTAGCGATTTTAATCTGGATATTGCCGATAAGGAGTTTATTGTACTTGTTGGGCCTTCTGGATGCGGTAAGACTACCACCCTGCGTATGGTAGCCGGTCTTGAGGAGATTACTGAAGGTGAACTGTATATTGGGGATAAAATGATGAATGATGTAGCGCCTAAGGACAGAGATATTGCAATGGTTTTCCAGAACTATGCTTTATATCCTCATATGACCGTATATGACAACATGGCTTTCGGGTTAAAACTCAGGAAAACACCTAAAGCTGAAATTGACAGGCGCGTTAAGGAAGCAGCACGGATGTTGGATATCGAGCATCTGTTGAATAGAAAGCCGAAGGCTTTGTCCGGTGGACAGAGACAGAGGGTTGCTGTCGGTCGTGCTATTGTTCGTGAGCCAAAAGTATTCTTAATGGACGAGCCGCTGTCTAACCTGGACGCAAAGTTAAGGGTTCAGATGAGAACCGAGCTTACTAAACTGCATCAGAGATTGCAGACGACATTTATATATGTTACTCATGACCAGACTGAAGCCATGACCATGGGTTCACGGATTGTGGTTATGAAGGACGGTTTTATTCAGCAGGTAGATACACCCCAGAATCTCTATGATTATCCTACCAATCTGTTTGTAGCCGGTTTTATAGGAAGTCCCCAGATGAACTTCATCAATGTAGTTCTTGAAAAAGATGGCGACGATGTGTTTGCTGTTTTCAACGGCAACAAGATTAAGGTACCGGCCGGCAAGGTAAGAAAACTAAAGGATCAGTCCTATATTGGCAAAGAGGTAATCATGGGTATCCGGCCTGAAGATATGCATGACGAAGAGATTTTCTTACAGAACGCTACTGACAGTATTGTAAAGGCATATGTAGATGTTGTTGAGCTGATGGGTTCTGAGACCTATCTGTATCTGACCGTAAGCGACAACAACCTGGTAGCCAGAGTTGATCCAAGATCTACTGCCAGAGTAGGGGATACAATAAAGATTGCCCTTGATTCTAACAGACTGCATTTCTTCGACAAGGATACCGAAGAGACTTTACTCACAAGATAAAATAATACAAAATATTAAAACGAATTTTATAGAGAAAAAAGGATTTTTCCAAAAAAAGCAGAAATATTATCACATTGGATAATATTTCTGCTTTTTTTAAACATGGAACTAATGTATACTTATAATCAGGTGATAATATGCAAACGGGGCAAAGGATACAAAAACTGCTGGATAAAATTGTGCGCAGTATCCAGGTTGACGCTGATATTGTCGATTCGTCGGGGATGATTGTAGCCAGCAGCAGCAGAAAAAAGATTGGTGAAGAGGAGCCTGCAGTGAAGGGCTATGACATAAAAGCCGGTAAAGGGGTATTTGCTCACAACGGCAGAACATATATGCGGCTTACATTGAACAGGACGGCCGGTTATTATATAGCAATGGATGGAACGGGCAAAACAGTCAGGAATTATTGTTTTCTTATATCTTCTCTTTTTGAGCTATATTTGAAATCAACAGTAAAAAAGATGAACAAAGAAGAGATTATACGGCGGATTTTGTTTGATGAAATGCCGGTTCTTGATTTACAGGAGCTGGTTCAGGATTATAAACTGGAGCCTGATGCGGAACGCTGTATTTTTGTCATCCGCACTGATGATATGGGAGCTAACCAGGTATATAGGATATTGATAAAGGTTTTTCCCAAACGTCAAGGGGACATCTTACTGCTGTTGGATAACAGAACAATTATACTTGTAAAACTGGTAATGGATGATACTGACGAGGATGAGTTTTACCAGCTTGCCGGAGCCATAGAAGAAACTATAATGAACGAGACCACCGTCAGGGTTTGTATTGGCATTGGGAAATGTAAACCTAACATATATCGAATAAGAGAATCATACATGGAAGCCATGCAGGCTATTGAAGTAGGAATGATGTATGACGGTGACAACCGGATTTATCATTATGATGCTTTACTATTGGAAAGGTTTCTGCATGAAGTTCCAAGGGAGATCTCCGGGGAATACTACCAGATAATTTTTAATGATGAGACAAAAAAAATACTAAATGATGAAATGCTCACTACTATTGAGAAATTTTTTGAGAACAGCTTAAACCTGAGCGAGACTGCCCGGCAGTTGTATATCCATCGCAATACTCTGGTTTACCGGCTGGACAAGGTACAGAAAACACTGGGGCTGGATTTGAGAAACTTCCATGACGCAGTTACATTCAAGATTATGATGATGTTAGAGAAGCAGAAACGGGAGTGTTTTTTTTGATTGAGTTTAAGAATGTATCGAAGATGTATGTAAATGGTGTGTATGCACTGTACAATGTGAACTTTAGAATAAATAACGGGGAATTTGTATTTATCGTTGGTGCCAGCGGAGCAGGCAAGACCACCCTTGTAAAATTGCTTCTTAAGGAAATAGAGCCTACTTCCGGCAGTATTTTTGTCGATGGCATAGATATAACAACAATGAAAAGACGGGATATTCCTTACTATCGCCGTAAGATGGGGGTGGTATTTCAGGATTTCAGGCTGCTGCCTGACAAAACGGCATATGAGAATGTGGCCTTTGCCATGGAAATTGTTGGAGCATCCGGGAAGGAGATTCGAAGGCAGGTGCCTGCTGCACTGGGTTTGGTAGGTCTGGGTTCCAAGGCACATGATTATCCTCATCAGCTGTCGGGAGGCGAACAGCAGAGGGTGGCCCTTGCCCGTGCACTGGTTAATAATCCGTCCATACTTATTGCAGACGAACCTACCGGGAATCTGGATCCTGCCACTTCTATGGATATAATGAGGATTATCAGCATGATAAACCGGCGGGGCACCACCGTTATCATGGCTACGCATGCCAAAAGTATTGTTAACGCTATGCGGAAACGCGTTATACAGTTTAGTAAGGGCATTATGGTAAGGGACCAGCAGGAAGGAGGATATTTTGATGAGCTTTAGAAGCCTGGGGTTTTATATACGCAGCGGATTACAAAATATCCTTCGCAATCGTGTCATGTCGTTGGCGTCGATAACAGCAATTATGGTCGCTTTGTTTGTTCTCGGCTTGGTCCTAGTAATTGCGGCTAATTTGGACGTTATGGTAGAGGGCATGGAATCAAAAATGGAGATAACTATATATTTAAGGGATGGTACTACCCACAGCCAGCGCCTCATTATAGAGAACAGCATAAAAAGCTGGGAAGGGGTTTACGATATTGTATTTGTATCAAAACAGGAAGCCCTGACTAAATGGAAGGCAGAGTTGGGAGACAAAGGGAGATTGCTGGAGGGATATTCAGGGGCTAACAATCCGCTGCCTGACTCGTTTATAGTTAAAATACAAAAACCGGAGTATGTGGAAGCTATTGTAGAACAAGCAAGCGCACTTCCGGCTGTGGAGGATATAAACTACAGCAGTCAGGTGGCCGAATTTATCGGAGGTTTTGCTAAAGGTATAAGGATATTTGGCGCCTTGATCGTTACTGTTCTGGCAGTTGTTGCTGTGGTTGTTATCAGCAATACCGTCAGACTGACTGTGTATTCGAGACGGAGAGAGATTAATATCATGAAATATATCGGCGCAACGGACTGGTTTATCCGGTGGCCATTTATTATTGAAGGTATAGTTCTGGGGATGATAGGAGCACTGCTATCAACCAGTTTGGTAGCTGGAGCATACAAGTTTTTAATTGACAGAAGCGGCTATATAAACGTTAAGTGGGGTTACCTGGGAATATTTGAGCTGCTGCCCATGAATGAAGTTGTATTTCCTATTCTTACTATTTCACTGGCGGTAGGCGCTTGCGTCGGGATAACGGCCAGTTGTATATCTGTCGGAAAGCATCTTAAGGTATAATGCTGGGATGAGGTGATATTATGAAACGAATTGTAGCTGCATTATTATCAGTCGTTCTATTATTTGCTGCATCAACTACTGTAATGGCTTCTACCAATATTGACGGCAAAAAGAAGGAATTGAATGAAGTTAATCAGGAAAAAAAGGAGACAGAGGAAAATATAAAGGAGATCCAGCAGCAGCAGCAGGATGTAATGGTTCAGCTTAAGTCAATAGATAAGCAGATTATTGAAAAGGAAAATGAGCTGAACAAACTTGAACAGGATCTTACAGCTACCCAGGAAGAGCTGGAGAAGTCACGGCAGGAACTGGAACAGGCAATAAAGGAAGCTGAAAACCAGGAAAAATTGATGGCTGAACGTGTAAGAACGATCTATATGAGCGGTGTGACTTCATATCTTGAGCTGCTGCTGGAGTCAAGGAGCATTAACGAGCTTCTGGATCGGATAGTCGTGGTCAAGCGCTTGGTAACCTTTGATGTTCAGGTACTGGAGCAATTAGAGGAATGCAGGGAACGGGTAGACAAGAAGTGTACTGAGTTGGAGGAGCAGGAGCGGATTATTGCCGAGAAAAAACAGGCGGTTGCCGCTCAAAAAAAGCAGATTGAAAATAAGAAAAAAGAGAAGGACGCCCTGCTGCAGCAGTTAAAAAAACAGGAACAGGAATATGAGGAGCAGCTGGATGAGCTGGAAAAGACTTCAAAAGAGATTGAAAAGATGATACAGCAGCTGCTTAGGGAGCAGGAGCTCAAACGACAAAAGGAAGAACAGCGGAAGAAAGAACAGCAAAGTCGGGGAGACGGAGGCCAGGGCAGCCAATCGGGATCAAAAAATGAGTATACGGGAGGAATACTTGCCTGGCCGGTTCCGGGATTTTATAGAATCACATCATATTTTGGCTATCGCACTCATCCGGTTTACGGGACACGCAAACTACATACCGGAATTGATATCGGTTCCAATGGTTCACAGGGTATATACGGGCAGAATTTTGTTGCAGGTGCAGACGGGACCGTAATATTTGCAGGCTGGTATGGAGGCTATGGCAACTGCGTAATAATTGAGCACGGCGGAGGCATTACCACTCTTTATGCTCACGGTTCTAAAATTCTGGTATCAGCCGGACAGAAGGTAAAGCGTGGACAGGCGGTCCTTAAAGTGGGAAGCACGGGAGTATCTACAGGACCCCATGCCCACTTTGAAGTCCGTAAGAACGGCACACCGGTGGATCCCCTGCCGTATTTGGGGCGCTGATATATGCCGTACGCGCACCATTGGCATCGGGCATTGTTAAAGAGAGCAGATTTTATTTGTTTTCAGCCTTTGAGCTCCGGGCTGTGATACGTTTTTAATTATCGGTATTGAACCGTATAGTTGAGCCGGAAAACACCTGGTGTTTTGCTGGCTCATTATTTTTGCCTCCTGTGATCCCGTTTCTTAGGTTAAAGGTTAATACTTACTACTAAAATATTTATTTGTGTGCTATGAAATCTTGTATATATGTTTTGAAAACATGTCCGTTATTATGGTATAATAATAAAGAATTTTCCTTAAGTTTATTATGTATATGTATACATGCATCCTGAGGGTTAGGAGGAGGAAACCTTATTAATGATAAGTAAAAGAGCTGCAGCTTTTGGTGCGGTTATTATAATCCTTGTAACTGCTTTTTTTTCATCCTTTTTGACGTTTGAAGTAGGCAAATACCTTGATATACAAAGCGGGGACAGGTTTATAGTAAAGCGGGAAGTATATGAGCTGTTAAAAAAATACGAATTGTTGGAGCAGATAAGGCAGGTTATTGAAAGAGATTATATTGAAGAGATCGACCTGGATGAGCAGTTGATTGGAGCAATCAGAGGGATGACTGATGCTTTGGACGATCCATATACATCCTATTTTACTCCGGAAGAGTATAAGGAGTTTATAACGCAGACCCAGGGAAGCTATGCCGGGATTGGCCTATGGGTCAATGTGGATGAAGAGGATAATCGAATTTACGTCATTAAAGCCTTTAAAGACAGCCCTGCAGACAAGGCAGGAATCCATCAGGGAGACAAGATTGTCAAAGTCGAGGATACAGATGTGGACGGCAGTAAGCTTGAGATGGCCGTAAATATGATGAGAGGCGAGCCGGGCACCACGGTCAACATAACAATTTTAAGAGGAGAGGAACTTATTAACGTTACCCTGGAGCGGGCAATCATTGAAATTCCGGATCTGGAATACAGAATGATTGAGCAGGATATCGGTTATATATGGCTGTATCAGTTTAATGAGAAATCGCCAAAGCATTTCAAGGAAGCCATTGACGATCTGAACAGCCAGGGAATGAAGGCTCTTATTCTCGACTTACGCGGCAATCCGGGCGGCTTACTTGATGCATGTACGGAGATTGCCGATATGCTTCTTCCGGAGGGTTTGATTGTATATAGTGAAAACAGGCATAAAAAGAGGGAAGAATACTACTCAAAAAAGGAGCAATTGGGAGTTCCACTGGCTGTGCTGGTCAATGAACACAGCGCAAGCGCTTCCGAAGTTCTTTCAGGTGCAATACAGGATTATGGAGTAGGAACTATTATTGGTAAAACCACATATGGAAAGGGGCTTGTCCAAGGCCTGAGAGGACCTTTTAGTGATGGTTCAGCCCTGAAAATCACAATATCAAAATATTATACACCAAAAGGGCGGGATATTCACGGAAAAGGAATTGTACCGGATATTGAAGTGGATATAAGCCAGGAAGCTATAGACTATATGACTGAAAATCCAAATGATGATCTGCCTATTGAGTTTGACGACCAGTTGCTGAAGGCGATTGAAGTGATGAAAGAAAAATTGCAATGAAAACTTGAGGAGGGCTTGGATTTGGCCTTTATAAAACTGATTGCTACATCGTTTGCCCATTCGATAACCAGTTTATTCTTTTTTGCTGTGGTTGCTTTTGTATATATGCATATCAGGAAAAATGCCCAACTGGAGGAATATTGGTTGGGCATTCTTCGTAACCCTGTCAGTACCCAGCTGGCTAATGTGGTATTCTTCGGTATGCTGGTCGGCCTTATAGCCAGCCTGCTCATAGTGCTTATCGGTATCCCGATAGATTACCAGGCTATTCTGTTTGTCTGGCCGTTAGCGCTGTTTTTAATGCTGTTTAATCAACGGCTTATGTGCTTTTCATATGCCGGGGGTATCGTGTCACTGGCAAGCCTTGTAACAGGATGGCCTAAAATGGATGTATCAGCTCTTATTGCACTTATAGGTATTTTGCATCTTATGGAAAGTGTATTGATATTAGCTGACGGACACAGGGACGGCCTGCCGGTATGGATGGAACACGGCAGATTCCAACCGGTTGGTGCGTATCTTCTGCAGAAGATATGGCCTATACCGCTGGTGGTATTGGTTATCCCATATGCCGGAGCCCAATTGGCTGCAAATGGCGGCGGGGTTAATATGCCTGATTGGTGGCCGTTGTTTAAGCCTCAGAATGTATCCCAGGTATATGCTCTTTTCCCGATTGTTGCTGTACTTGGATACGGTGATATTGCAGTTACCAGCCTGCCCGACAAAAGAAGCCGGGAATCGGGTTTCTGGCTGGCGTTATACAGTTTATTGGTATTGACACTGGCCATAGTTTCATCCAGAACTTACTGGGTAAAATACCTGGCAGCGGTAAGCGCTCCCTTATTTCATGAGCTGATAGTTATTGTGGGGAAAAAAAGACAGATGAAAGGCGAACCGGTCTTTAATGTTCCATGGGTCGGACTGAGAGTTCTTGAGGTACTTCCCGAGTTGCCCGGAGATAAAATGGGAATCAAACGGGGAGATATACTGTTTAACGTCAATGGCAAAAATATCAGCAGCCAGGAGATGCTGTATGAAGTACTGGGTGAATACTCATATATGGTCTGGGTGGACGTAAAACGTAAGGATGAAATTCTTTCCTTTGAATATACAGATTATACCAATGGGATCGATAACTTAGGCCTTGTGTTTGTTCCGCGGAATACCGGCAAGTATTTTCGTATGGAAGAACAAAAAGGGGTAATGCTTAATCTATGGAATAAAATCATAGGGAATAAGAATACCCCGGCGTAAACAATCCACATCCTTCAATATTTTCTCTCTGCCCGAAGATTTTTATTTTATTCTTCCGGTGGTATCCGCAACGGCAGCGCTGTAAGCTCCCTGAGCTTCTGCAAAGTGGTTTGGAATAGCTGAATATTGCAGACATCAGGCCCCCCGGCTGGAACCTGTGTCTATGGTAACAGGATGCAGTTTTGGGAACTCATAGATATTTTGAGGCATGTCCTGTAATATTCTTATAGTGCCTTCATAATCCCTTATAAGATCCACCTTGTGTTCGAAGAGTACCTCCCTTATCGAAATATTTTCCCATTCGATCCAGCGGGCATATCTCTCGCGTTCTTTAATATAAGGTTCAAAGGAAGCTTTGTCTCTTATACTTTGAACAACCTCTTCGCATATAAAGAAATTGCATACAAATGTGCGGTAACGCGGGGGAACGGTACATCCATAGCCGCTTTTCACAAAAGGACAGGCCTTAAAAAATATGGAATGATCCCGTATATAGCCGGTATTTATCTTATTCTCGCTTTTGACATAGTCATTGCAGCCCTTTTGATCAAAATAGCCTTTGGCAATTATTTGATAGCTTTTTATTTCCTTATCCGGCAGCCGCATAATTGAATTCAGAAATTTTAAGCCTTCCAGCGTCTTGGTCATTCTCTGTATATCAACAAGAGTATATTTTGGATAATAGTAGCAACATCCCCTGTTGGTAATGCTGCACATACTTATTCCCATAATGCTGGAGCAGTTTTTGCACCCCGTATAAACATAGCGGGGTATTTCATTGTCAAAATCTACGTATACTGTTTCCATTGCTTCATCACATCCAAAAAAGTTTAACGTTTTTATTATATTTATCAGGTGCAGAGATTGCAAGAATTTTTTGATGAAGGGAGCCCCGGTGATTTCCATAATATTCTGCAAAAACATTATACTCAATAGCATGATTAGCAAAGAGCATGGTGTGAAGAATATTATGGAGCTTGTATTGCGAAAAGATATGGAACCCGAATAAGCATTTTTGCACCTAAATATCAGTATAAAATGTCAATACATATTCATATGTGGTATAATAAAACCCCAAAGGAGTGTGAATGTAATGGGCTTTAAACTAAAGTCGGATTTCGTACCGCAGGGCGATCAGCCTCAGGCAATAGATGCACTGACAGAAGGGCTGGAAAATGGAGAAAGGCATCAGACCCTTGTTGGAGTGACGGGTTCGGGAAAGACCTTTACCATGGCCAATATTATTCAGCGATTTCAACGTCCTACATTGGTTCTTGCTCATAATAAAACCCTTGCTGCCCAGCTGTGCAGTGAATTTAAGTTCTTTTTTCCTGATAATGCTGTTGAGTATTTTGTGAGCTACTATGACTATTACCAGCCCGAGGCATATGTACCCTCCACCGATTTATATATAGAGAAGGATGTTTCGATAAATGAAGAAATAGATAAGCTTCGCCATTCAGCCACTTCTGCCTTGTTTGAACGGCAGGATGTTATCATCGTAGCAAGTGTATCGTGTATATACGGTTTGGGAAATCCTGCAGAATACCGGGAGCTTACATTGTCATTAAGGCCGGGAATGACAAGGGATATGGATGAGGTATTAAGGAAACTTGTAGATATTCAATATCAGCGCAATGACATAAATTTTGTACGGGGAACTTTTCGGGTCAGGGGAGATGTTCTGGAGATTTTTCCGGCAAGTTCCTCCGAACGGGCTGTAAGGGTAGAGTTTTTCGGTGACGAGATTGACAGGATTACGGAAATAGACGTTTTAACCGGAGAAATCTTAGGTTATCGTAACCATATTGCCATATTCCCTGCATCCCACTATGCATCATCCCGTGAAAGATTGGAGCGGGCTATTGCCCAGATTGAACGGGACCTGGAGATTCGGGTAAAAGAATTAAGGGATCAGTCACGTTTGCTGGAGGCACAGCGTTTGCTTCAGCGGACTAACTATGATATTGAAATGATGCGTGAAATTGGCTATTGCACCGGTATTGAAAACTATTCCCGGTACATGGATGGAAGAGAACCAGGAGAACCTCCGTATACTCTGTTGGATTATTTTCCTGATGATTTTTTGATGTTTATAGATGAGTCTCACGTAACCATTCCCCAGATAAGAGGTATGTATGCAGGGGATCGTTCCAGGAAGGACAATTTGGTGGAATACGGATTCAGACTGCCTGCTGCTTACGATAATCGGCCCCTTACCTTTGAGGAGTTTGAACAAAAGATTTGCCGGGTTATATATGTAAGTGCAACCCCGGGACAATATGAATTCAGCAAGTCATCACGGGTTGTCGAGCAGATTATCAGGCCGACCGGACTGGTTGATCCCGAGGTGGTAGTGCGGCCTATTGAAGGTCAGATAGATAATCTGATAAGTGAGATACACCGCTGCACTCAAAATAATGAGCGGGTGCTGGTTACTACGTTGACAAAAAAGATGGCTGAGAGTCTGACCGATTACCTGAGGGAAATGGATATAAGAGTCAGGTACCTTCATTCCGATATTGATACCATAGAACGGATGGAGATAATCAGGGATCTGAGAAAAGGGGAATTTGACGTCCTTGTGGGGATAAACCTGCTAAGGGAAGGGCTGGACCTTCCGGAGGTTTCCCTTGTAGCCATACTTGACGCCGACAAGGAAGGTTTCCTTCGTTCCGAGACATCCCTCATACAGACCATCGGAAGGGCTGCAAGGAATGTAAACGGCAGGGTCGTCATGTATGCTGATAATATTACCGATTCAATGCGGAGGGCTATCGATGAAACCAATCGTAGACGCCGGCTTCAGATAGAGTTTAACAGGAAACATGGGATTACTCCGAAAACCATTGAAAAGGGAATACACGATATTATCGAGACAACTAAGGCGGCTGAACAGCCGGATGATTATCATATAAAAAAGGCGTTATCAATTGAGGACTTAAGAGCTCTTATTGAAAAACTGGAGGCTGAAATGAAAGCTGCAGCGGAAGCTCTTGAATTTGAGAAGGCTGCCAGGCTCAGGGACGAGATATTTAGTCTTCGGGAACGGATAATATAAGTAATAATGCATGTGAAGGTCCGCCATTTATAATAAATGGCGGACCTTTTTTTATGGAACGCAAATATTAAGTGATGCTGCAATCCCATTGTATATCAATTGTCATATGGCGGAATATATGTACGGGAAAAAGAAAGTTTTGAATTATGTGTATATGGGTTATTAATAGTATAGATACAAAAAGCGGGCGAAAGATATACGGGGAGGTGTTGTTATGACAAGAAAGATAACCGAAAAGGTTACCTGGGTAGGAAAAATAGACTGGGAACTGAAAAAATTCCACGGAAATGAACTTTCAACTCATAGGGGCTCATCTTATAATGCCTATCTTATAAGAGACGAAAAAACTGTATTAATCGACACCGTGTGGAAACCATATGATAAGGAATTTGTTGAAAACCTGAAAAAAGAAATTGATTTAAAGGAAATTGACTATATCGTTATAAACCACGGCGAAACAGATCACAGCGGCGCTTTGCCAGCGCTGATGAAAGAGATTCCCGACACGCCCATATACTGTACTGCAAATGCTGTAAAATCTTTAAAAGGCCATTATCATCAGAATTGGAACTTTGTAAAGGTTAAAACCGGAGATACATTGGATATAGGGAATAGCAAGCTCATATTTGTCGAAGCAAGGATGCTTCATTGGCCGGATAGTATGCTAACATACATGACCGGGGAGAACATACTGTTCAGCAATGATGCTTTTGGACAGCATTATGCGTCTGAAGAGCTGTTTAATGATAAGGTCGATACTGATGAGCTGTATTACGAGGCAATGAAGTATTATGCCAATATATTGACCCCCTTTAGCGGGTTTGTGAAAAAAAAGATATACGAACTGTTGAACATGAATCTGCCTGTCAGTATTATATGTACCAGCCACGGTGTGGTATGGAGGGACAATCCCCTTCAGATTGTTAATAAGTATTTGGAATGGGCAAACGATTATCAGGACAACCAGGTAACCATTATATATGACACCATGTGGGATGGAACCAGGAGGATGGCCGAAGCCATAGCTGAGGGAATGAAAGCCGTTGATGACAGCATCGTGATCAAGCTGTATAATGCCTCTAAGTATGATAAAAATGACATTATAACCGAGGTTTTTAAATCCAAGGCAGTTCTGGTGGGTTCACCAACCATTAACCGGGGTATTTCATTTTCAATAGCGGGAATCCTTGAAATTATAAAGGGGTTGGGTTTCAGGAATAAAAAGGCGGCAGCCTTCGGAGCTTATGGATGGAGCGGTGAGGGTACTGGAATTATCGCCAAAGAATTGGAAAATGCCGGTTTTACCTTGGTGAACGACGGTATAAGGGCAATGTGGTATCCTGACGATCAGGCATTGAATGAGTGCAGGGAATTTGGGGGAAGGTTCGTTCGGGAATTGTAAACGTACATAAAAGCTTGGAGTTTGTTTGGTTTGACCGGAACCTGATGTGTGTCAAATAAAAAGATTCACCAGTGTAATGTTTATTAATAATCAAAAATATTGTATGGGGGTTATCATGGATTACGTATGCAAACATAATGGACAAGAACAAAGCTGTATACAGTTGGTTCCAATATTCTGCGGCCTGAACCGTAGGCAAATGGCTGAGGTAGAAAACATAACATACAGCAAAAGTTTTCGAAAAGGTGAAATGATCTATATGGCCGGAGAAGAGGGTGATAAATTATATATTATCCACAAAGGCAGGGTCAAAATTACCAGGGTTTCCGAAACAGGCAGGGAACAGACGCTCAGGGTACTGGGCCCCGGAGATTTTATGGGAGAGTTATCCCTGTTTGTTAACGGGCTTTTAATGGATAACGCACAGGCCGTGGAAGACACCGAGGTATGTATTGTGGACGGAGAAAGGTTAAAAGCCCTGATGATGAAATATCCTACCATTGCTGTTAAGGTGCTGGAGGAGATGGGAGCCAGGCTGGGCAGGGCTGAAAATCTGATTGAGAATCTGGGATTATACAGTGTGGAGGCAAGAATTGCACGGACCCTCCTCGATCTGGCTGATGACGAAGGAAAGGTTGTTTTGAACTTAAGCAAGCAGGACTTGGCATCCCATATCGGAATGGCTCAGGAGACATTAAGCCGGAAGCTGTCTTATTTTCAGGATATGGGATGGATAAAGTTGGAAGGCCGAAGAAAGATAATAATACTGGATAAAGATAGTCTGACATCCCTGACATAGGGATGTTTTTTATTGTTTGTCAAAAGTTATTATAAATATGACAGTTTGAGGAATATTAGTTATAGAACCACAGCGCCGATAACAATACAAAAGGGGCGAAAAGCAGCATTGAACAGGAAACTATACCTGGCTGCCGTTATTACAGCAATAGCTGCGGCTTATATCATGTATACAAATATTAATGCGCCCGATGGTATAATGGAGTATATTCACCAATATATAAAAGGATCGGGGCGTATGAATGAGACTAAACCCGGTAATGATTCCGAATATATGTTGTTCAGTATGGGACCGGGCAGGAACGATACACCGGAAGCTGTTTTAACTGAGTATTTTGATGCATTAAAATCAGCATCGAATTTGACCGGGAAACAGATGGCAGCGGTAGGAGGTACCGTTGGAAGCGGGCTGACTCCCTACCGGCGTGCTTATCAATGCTGGAGCAGGGAATGGCGGGATAATAACAGCTTTCAGGAGTTTTTGGATTCATGGCAGGGGACGGCCCATGTCCTGCTTATAAAGCTCCTTCCTGCAGGCGGGCAAAAGGATCAGAAAAGGTTTTTTGTCGAGACACGACATTTAGAGGTTACGGCCGATAAACCCCGCAGCGGAATTTTTTATTACACCGGTTTTTTTACTGTTGGCAGGACAAGGGAAGGGTGGCGCATCACCGGTGGAAGCCTGAAACCTCAGAACCTGGTCTGGGAATTAAGCGGACACCAGCCCTGGCGTTGTGACCCTGTTATGGTTGCTGTTGCAGATGGACTGGGGCTCGGGCTCCAGGCCGGGGTTGGCAGTCCTGTAGTCCGGGATAATCCGGATGGAACAGTTTCGGTGATTTTTTCTGATGATAACATCGGTGAAAAGTGTGCGATAATATTGTACCGCCCCTATGACGGCATGTGGCGGGTGCTTGAAAAAGTGGCTGATAAGCAGTAAAATTAAGATGTTTCACATCGTTAAACCGGTTGTTATATGAAAACGTTGATTTTCATTGATTTGAGCACTTCCCTTATGCACTTTGAAAGCTCATCCTTCATCAGCAAACAAGGTGAATAATAATATAAAAAAATTTAAAGAAATTATATTGACATATTTTTTTATTTGTGCTTAAATTATAATTGTTTTAAGGTTTAATATCACTAAACAAAAAGTTTAGCGTTTTAAAACCATTTTGCAGGAGAAAAATTGTATGAGAATTGGTGAGAAAATAAGGCAGCTAAGGTTGAAGAACGGCTTGACTCAGGAAGAACTGGCAGACAGGTGTGAATTGACCAAGGGATTTATCTCACAGGTGGAGAGGGAGCTTACATCGCCTTCCATTGCTACATTAATGGATATTCTGGAATGCCTGGGCACTGACTTAAAGGGCTTCTTTAGTGACAATATACAGGAAAAAGTTGTATTTACGACGGAAGATGTATTTGAAAAGCAGAACTGTGAGTTAAATCACACAATCAGATGGCTTATACCAAATGCCCAGAAAAATAACATGGAGCCAATACTTATGCACCTGGAAGCCGGCGGAAGTTCCGGGGAGGATGATCCTCATGATGGTGAAGAGTTTGGATATGTAATATCAGGCAGCATATATCTTTACCTGGGCAGCCGTAAGTACAGAGTTAAGAGAGGAGAAAGCTTTTACTTCAGGCCAACCGTAGCACACAGGATTGAAAATGCCGGAAAGAGTAAGGCGGTTGTTTTGTGGATATCATCTCCGCCCAGCTTTTAGCTACAATGCTTTTACCATAAAAAATGCAACAGTGAAAGCTTACTCTAATCAGGCCGTTACAGGCTTTTTATTGTGTTTTTAATTTTGTTTCCGTACTATTTATATAACAGGAGGGGAGGAGGCCGGAATGTCAGAAGAGCCTATTATCAGATTGGTAAATGTATCAAAGGATTATGATGGGACTGAAGCACTAAAAAATATAAACCTTTATATACGAAAAAATGAGTTTCTTACATTGCTTGGACCAAGCGGATGTGGTAAAACCACAACCCTTCGGATTATTGCCGGCTTTGAACAGCCTGATACCGGTGAGGTGTTTTTTGAAGGTAAAAACATTACCAATATACCTCCCTATAAAAGAAAAGTAAATACGGTATTCCAAAGATATGCGCTTTTTCCCCATATGAATGTAGCTGAGAATATAGCCTTTGGACTGACAATTAAAAAAATGGATAAAAAAACAATTGATAAAAAAGTGGCTGAGATGCTGGAACTTGTTAATCTTAAGGGGTTTGAGAAAAGGTATGTGGATTCGCTGAGTGGAGGCCAACAGCAGAGGGTTGCCATAGCAAGGGCTCTTATAAACGAACCTGAGGTGCTGCTGCTGGATGAACCCTTGGGGGCTCTGGACCTGAAATTGAGGAAGGGAATGCAGATTGAGCTTAAAAAGATTCACAAATATCTGGGCATTACCTTTGTTTACGTGACTCATGACCAGGAAGAGGCGCTTACCATGTCGGATACCATTGTAGTTATGAAAGATGGTACCATACAACAGATTGGTACTCCCGAGATGATATACAATGAACCTAAGAATGCTTTTGTGGCTGATTTTATTGGTGAAAGCAACATAGTGCCGGGAAGAATGATAAAAGACAATCTGGTTTATTTTGCCGGCCGGGAGTTTAAATGCGTGGATGGCGGGTTTGGTGATAACGAAGAGGTGGATGTTGTTGTAAGGCCGGAAGATATAAAGCTGGTCTCGGAGGAACAGGGTATGCTGCAGGGAAAGGTGGAATCGGTGACCTTTAAAGGGGTGCATTACGAAATGATGGTCCGGAGTGCCGGATATGAATGGATGATTCACAGTACCCTTATGGAACCCGTTGGCACCAGAATTGGGATTTCTATACTTCCCAATGATATCCATATAATGAAAAAGGTGAGTACAAAATGAAAAAGACCTGGTACTCCTACCCATATCTTGTCTGGATGGCAATTTTTATAGTTGTGCCCTTTTTGCTGTTGTTGTTTTATAGCTTTACCGCCAGCACGGATCAGGGTATAGTATTTACTCTGGACCATGTAAAACGTCTGTGGGATCCCATATACCTTATGGTATTACTGCGCTCTATCAACCTGGCACTGATATGTACAATTATATGTCTTATTGTAGGGTATCCGGTGAGTTTAATATTGGCCAGCAAGGAATACAGCAGTAACAAGGTTCTGGCTTTATTGTTTGTAATTCCCATGTGGATCAATTTCCTATTAAGGACCTATGCCTGGATGACCTTACTGGAGAAAGACGGATTGGTATATACCATATTGGAATTTTTGCATATTCCCAATACCCAGCTCCTGTATACCGATCAGGCGGTGGTGTTGGGTATGGTATACAATTTTCTGCCCTTTATGGTGCTCCCCATTTACTCCGTTTTAACAAAGATGGATAAGCACATCATAGAGGCTGCAGAAGATTTGGGAGCAAATTATATTACAGTACTGAGAAGGATAATAATTCCATTGAGCCTTCCCGGGGTTATTTCGGGAATTACGATGGTATTTATGCCAGCTGTGACAACATTTATAATATCAAGACTCCTGGGGGGCGGACATTATATACTCGTTGGCAATCTCATTGAACAGCAGTTCATGGTTGTGGGGGATTGGAATTTTGGTTCAGCCATATCCTTCGTATTGATGGTAGTAATATTGATCAGCATGGGTATTATGCGTAAATATGACAAGGAATATGAGGGGGGTGCAATATGGTAGCACGTCTGGCAAAAAGAATATATCTTTATGTTATTTTTGTGTTTCTGTATGCACCTATTGTGGTATTGGTAGTTTATTCCTTCAATGAATCGAAATCAAGGGGACATTGGGGCGGCTTTACGCTTAAATGGTATCTTGAGCTTTTCAAAGATACCGAAATTTCAAGGGCTCTTTACAATACACTGATGATAGCAATACTATCTGCCATTATAGCTACAATTATTGGCACGGCGGCTGCTATTGGCATCCATGATATGAAAAGAGTTAAAAAAGCAATTGTGATGAACCTGACATATTTACCTGTGTTAAACCCGGATATAGTTACCGGCGTATCACTGATGCTGTTGTTTGTTTTCAGCAAGGCAGTAACACAGATAGGATTAGGGTTTTTTACCATGCTGCTTGCCCATATTACATTTAATATACCCTATGTAATCCTGTCAGTGCTTCCAAAGCTAAAACAGCTGAACAAGTATGTATACGAGGCCGCGCTGGATCTTGGCGCAACTCCGCTTTATGCTTTGTGGAAAGTGGTTATACCGGAGATTTTGCCGGGAATTTTTACAGGATTTCTACTGGCCTTCACATTATCCATTGACGATTTTGTAATAAGCTTTTTTACCACCGGTTCGGGGGTATCAAATCTTTCGATTTATGTTTATTCAATGGCCAGAAGAGGTGTAAACCCAAAGATAAATGCCCTGTCAACAATAATGTTCCTTACGGTTCTTATATTGTTGCTTATTGTTAATAAAAGGATGTCAAAGGACAATTCAAATGCGAAGGAGGGTTTAAAATGAAAAAAATGGGTAAGTTCATATGGATTATTCCGGTTGTAATGATATTTGCGGGAGTTTTGGCAGGCTGCGGTGGTGCTTCCAAAGCCCAGCTTAAAGTCTATAACTGGGGAGATTATATTGATGAAAGCGTTATTGAGGAATTTGAGGAGAAGTATAATATAGATGTAATATACGATACTTTCGCGACCAATGAGGAGATGTATGTTAAAATCAAGGGCGGCGGAAGCGATTATGATATTGCTTTTCCTTCCGACTACATGATCGAACGCATGATCAGGGAAGACATGCTGGAAAAGATTGATTTTGACAACATACCCAATTACAAATACATTGACGATCGTTTCAAAGATCTTGCATACGACCCGAACAATGAGTATTCCGTACCCTACATGTGGGGTACCGTGGGGATAATATACAACAAAACAATGGTGGATGAACCTGTTGACAGCTGGCAGGTTTTGTGGGATGAGAAGTATACAAAGCAGATATTCATGCTTGACAGCAGCAGGGACGCCATAGGTATAACTCTCAAAATGCTGGGGTATTCTCTCAATACAAGAAACATGGATGAACTTGAGCAGGCAAAGGAGAAACTAATTGAACAAAAACCCCTGGTATTGTCTTATATGGGCGATGATATCAAGGATGCAATGATCGGGGGACAGGCAGCGCTGGCTGTTGTATGGTCCGGGGATGCTGTCTTTATGAAGAGAGAAAACCCTGATCTGGAATATGCAATTCCTAAAGAGGGCAGCAATCTATGGTTTGATGCCATGGTGATCCTTAAAGGAAGTAAAAATAAAAAGGAGGCCGAGCAGTTTATCAATTTCTTGTGTGAGCCTGAAATTGCTTTCCGCAATACTGATTATATAGGCTATTCAACACCTCATACCGAGGCAAAGAAAATGCTGGATTCCGAAGTGCTCAACGACAGGACGGCTTATCCAACGGATGAGGATCTGGAAAACTGTGAGGTGTTTGAAGCCCTCTCAGACGTTATAAAGGAGTATGACAGGGTGTGGACCGAGGTTAAAGCAGCGGCAAAGTAAAAAGTGAGACTACGATTTGTTTGTGGTGAAATATATCAAAACAGGGTACGGCACATGGCCGTATCCTGCTTTGTTTTCATGCCTGCTTGCAGAGATTAATAAAGGGAGGAAAAGGGAAAATGGATTATTTCAGGATAGCTGTAACCGGCTGCGGAGGAATGGCCAATACCTGGGTTAAATATGCCCTGGAACGGCAGGACGCGGAAATCGTGGCATTAGTTGATATTAATGAGGAGAATGCCAGGGCTTTTGCCCGGCGTTACCGGTTAAACTGCGGTATATACAGGGAGATTGGCGAAGCCATCAGAATGTCAGGCGCCAATCTCGTGTTTGATGTTACCATTCCTGAAGCCCACCATTATGTAGTGACCACGGCACTGGAGATGGGATGTCATGTTATGGGTGAAAAACCAATGGCTTCCTCCATGGAAGAGGCAAGAGAAATGGTGTCCGCTGCCGAAATATGTGGAAAGATGTATGCGGTTATGCAGAACAGGAGATACTTAAAACATATACGAGCATTTCGTGAACTGGTACGTTCAGGCACTATTGGAAAACCCGGGTTCGTGTGTGCAGATTTTTTTCTTGGGCCTCATTTCGGAGGATTCAGAGACATAATGGAAAGCCCGCTGATTTTGGATATGGCGATACATACCTTTGACCAGGCCCGGTTTATAACAGGAGCTGATCCGGTTTCGGTATACTGCCATGAGTTCAATCCTCCGGGTTCGTGGTATAAGGGAAATGCAGCCGCGGTGTGTATTTTCGAATTTTCCAACGGATCTGTGTTCTGTTATCGGGGCTCATGGTGTGCCCAGGGAGTTCCTACTTCGTGGGAATCCAGCTGGAGGATTACGGGCAGCCGGGGGACGGCTGTCTGGGACGGGATAAATCCTCCTTACTGTGAAATTGTTGATTCGGGAGATGCGGATAAATTGATGCATGATTACAAAAGAGTAGAAGCTCCTTACACATGGGACGGCAGGGAAGGCCATGAAGGCTGCCTGGATGAAATGTTTAATGCCCTTTTGCAGGAGAGGAAGGCAGAAACCGACTGTTCAGATAATATAAAAAGCATGTCAATGGTGTTTGGAGCGCTGGAAAGTGCCAAAAAAGGCCAGAGAATTTTACTTTAGAAGTAAAATATTTTTATATGGAGGAATTTGTTATGCGATAGAGAATAATATATATAAAAATTAATATGATATAGAGAAAGGTGGGTACATATGAAGTTAGGGGTATTTACGGTACTACTGGGAAATAAGAGCCTGGATGAGGCACTGAAGTACTTAAAGGAATCAGGAGTACAGGCAGTGGAATTGGGAACCGGTGGTTATCCCGGCAATTCACATGCCAATCCTGATGAACTGCTGGCCGATGAAGGCAAGCTAAATGCATTTAAAGATCTGATAGACAAATATGATATGGAAATCAGTGCATTAAGCTGCCATGGGAATCCTGTGCACCCCCAGAAGGAAATTGCTGATTCCTTCCATAAGGACTTTGAGAAAACGATTTTACTGGCTGAAAAGCTGGGCGTGGAAAGGGTTGTTACTTTCTCAGGGTGTCCCGGCGATTCACCCGGTTCACAATATCCTAACTGGGTAACATGTCCCTGGCCTGATGATTTCTTAAAAATTCTGGATTATCAATGGAATGAAGTACTTATCCCCTATTGGGAGAAGGCCGTTAAATTCGCTAACGACCATGGGGTTTATAAAATATGCCTGGAAATGCATCCCGGTTTCTGTGTCTATAACCCTGAAACCCTGCTTAAACTGAGAGCAGCAGTGGGGGACACAATTGGCGCCAACTATGATCCAAGCCATCTGTTCTGGCAGGGCATGGATCCCATTGCACCTATCCGTAAGCTGGGCTCAGCCATTTATCATTTCCATGCAAAGGATACCAGGATCGATAAACTCAATACTTCCGTCAATGGAGTACTGGATACAAAACATTACAGTGACGAGATCAACCGTTCATGGATCTTCCGTTCGGTGGGATACGGTAGTGATTATCAGCTGTGGAAGGATATAGTAAGCAATTTAAGAATGATTGGGTACGATTATGTTTTGAGCATTGAACATGAAGACAGCCTGATGTCCCCCAATGAAGGGTTACAAAAAGCCATTGCTTTCCTCAAAGAAGTTATGATCTTTGAAAGTACCGGTGAAATGTGGTGGGCCTAAACTGATATAATGACAATGAGAACCATGCCTGAATTTGCGTTTGGCTGTTGTTTAGTTTTCGATATTGCTATCCGGATGATATCCGGTGCGATATAAACCGGACCATTCTTTAATGATGGTGAGAGATCACGCCATTTGTATTCTTATTCATTTATATAATAAAACGGGGGGATAAAACATGAAAGATACATTAAACGTTGGCCTTGTTGGCTATAAATTTATGGGAAAAGCCCATAGCAACGCTTTTAAAAAGGTTGAGATGTTCTTTGAACCAAGCATGAAAATTGTTATGAAGGCTATATGCGGCAGGGATGAGGAATGGGTTAAGCAGTCAGCTGAAAAATTTGGTTGGGAAAGCTACGAGACTTCATGGGAAAAGCTGGTTAAGCGGGATGATATTGATATGGTGGACATAACCGCCCCCAGCAATGTTCATAAAGAGATTGCAATAGCTGCTGCTGAAGCAGGCAAACACATCTTTTGCGAAAAGCCTTTGGCTCTTAATTTAAAAGATGCAAGAGAAATGTTGGAAGCTGTAGAAAAGAATAAAGTAAAACACCAGATAGGTTTCAATTACCGTTTCGCTCCGGCCATCCAACTGGCTAAACAGCTTATTGATGAGGGAAAAATCGGGGAAATCTATCATTTCAGGGCTTTATACCTGCAGGACTGGATCATTGATCCCGAGTTTCCACTGGTATGGAGGCTGGACAAAACAGTAGCCGGCTCCGGTTCACTGGGGGATTTAGGCGCTCATTCCATTGATCTCGCCAGATTCCTTGTAGGGGAATTTGATAAAGTTATCGGGGTTAATAAGACCTTTATCAAGGAAAGGCCGATTGTCGAAAGGATGGATGGCCTCACTGCCGATGCTAAAGCTGATGGGCCACGGGGCGAGGTAACGGTAGATGATGCTACATTATTCCTTGTTGAGTTCAAAAACGGTGCTCTTGGTTCTTTTGAGGCCACACGCTTTGCCAACGGCCATAAAAATGGCATGTCCTTTGAAATCAACGGCAGCAAGGGCAGTGTAAGATTTGAGTTTGAGAGGATGAACGAGCTCTGGTACTACAATTCAGACGATCCGGAGGGCCTGCAGGGTTTCAGGCGTATTCAAGCTACGGAACCGGTTCATCCATATGCATCAGCATGGTGGCCTGTAGGGCATGTTATAGGATATGAGCATACCTTTGTCCACGAGTTTTATGAGTTTGTGGAAGCAATTGCTCATGATAAGCAGGCTTGTCCGAGTTTTTATGATGGAGTAAAGTGCTCCCAGATACTTGAAGCGGTAGATCTGTCCATTGCAGAACGTCAGTGGATAGAGGTTGACAGCTTATGATAGGCTGCTTGTTTTATTGCCAAGGGAACCGGATAACATTTTCCGAGGTATAAAAACTATATGAGGCAGTCTGGCGGTGTCAAATACTCCGCCAGACTGCCTATGTGTACGATAGATAAGTTCACCCGGGTACAAGAAATGGAAAAACGGCCGCGGGAAATCCGTGGCTGTTTTGTTCAAATCCTGAGCAGCAGGAGGAATACAGTTGAGAATAAAGATAGGCAGTTTAAATGTTTCCAACAATGTGTTCCTGGCGCCAATGGCGGGAGTTACTGATATGCCCTTCCGCCTGCTGTGCAGGGAACAGGGATGCGGTATGGTATATACCGAGATGGTAAGCGCCAAAGGGCTTTATTATGGAAGTCATAAGTCTGAACGTATCATAGAGATCCATTCCGATGAACATCCTATAGGGGTACAAATATTTGGGTCTGAAGAACATATCATGGCAGAAATGGCCCGGCAGTTATCCGAAACAGACGCTGATATAATTGATATTAATATGGGATGCCCAACTCCGAAGATCGTCAGGAACGGTGAAGGTTGTGCGCTGATGTGTCAACCGGCAAAGGTTTATCAGATTGTCAAAGCAGTAGTTGAGGCTTCCAGGATACCTGTCACAGTTAAAATACGAAAAGGGTGGGATGAGAAAAGCGTAAATGCAGTTGAGATAGCCCAAATAATTGAGGAAGCAGGCGGGTGTGCTGTTACAGTACACGGCCGTACCCGGCAGCAGCTTTATTCCGGCACAGCCGATTGGGATATTATAAAAAAGGTCAAACAGGCTGTTTCAATACCGGTTATAGGCAACGGGGACATTTTTACTCCCGAGGATGCCAAACAAATGCTGGATGAAACGGGATGTGACGGTGTGATGGTAGGACGGGGCGCCCAGGGGAATCCCTGGCTCTTCAGAAGGATTACACATTATTTGGCAACCGGTGAGATATTGCCTAATCCTTCACCAAGGGAAAGAATTCTTATGGCTCTCAGGCATATGGATATGATGATAGATTACAAGGGGGTCGAGACAGGCATCAGGGAGATGAGAAAACATATCAGCTGGTATCTGAAGGGCCTGCCAAATGCAAATAGGATAAAAAATGCCATAAACAGTTTCACAGGTATCGATGCCATTCACGGGCTGCTGAACAGCTACCTGGTTCAGTTGGAAAAAGATGATTCAGAACCCTTGTGCAATTATAAATATCAGCTATAATTAAATAGGGTATATGCCTTCAATTGGTATGAAATACAGGCATGCTGAATATTATTGATTTGAGGAGGAAATTATGAAGAGGATTGTGAGTGTCAGTATAGGGGCCTCTTCACGTGATCACAGGGTAACTGTAAACATATGCGGTCAGGATTTTATCATAGAGAGAATAGGAACAGACGGCGATATAAATAAAGCTGTCAGCCTTATAAAAGAGTTGGACGGTAAAGTAGATGTATTTGGTATGGGTGGAATTGATCTTTATCTGTACGGAAGAAACGGACGGAAATATGTTTTAAGGGCAGCGCTGCCTATTGCCAGAGCTGCCATAAAGACTCCAATTGTTGATGGCTCGGGATTAAAAAATACCTTGGAACGCAATATGGTAAAGTTTATAAGTCAGCAATGCAATATATATCTCAGCAACAAAAAGGTGCTTTTAGTTTCGGGTATGGATAGGTTTGGGATGGCTCAGGCTTTTACCGATATGGGATGCAGTATGATATTTGGCGATTTGATATTTGCCCTGGGGATTCCTGTTCCTATATACAAGCTAAAAAACCTCCATAGATTGGCTGCTGTGTTAATGCCTGTGATTTCACGCATGCCATTTGAAATTCTTTACCCAACCGGTAAAAAGCAGGAGGAGGTAGTTTCCAAGTACAGCCGGTATTATAATATGGCAGATATTATAGCCGGAGATTTTTTGTATATAAAACGGTATCTTCCTGAGGATCTGGATGGTAAAATTATTGTGACCAATACTGTTACGCTTCAGGATGTACAGATGCTTAAAAATCGCGGTGCTAAGCTGCTTGTTACTTCAACTCCGGAATTCGACGGACGCTCTTACGGAACTAATGTTATGGAAGCTCTTATAGTTAGTCTTTCCGGGAAAAAACCTGAAGAGCTCACGGCTGATATGTATATGGATATGATAAGCCAATTTGGGATAAAGCATAGGGTGGAGCATTTGAATTGACTGGAGATAGCATAGATGTACAAGTTTGCCGTTATGACCCTCCATTACAGTGGCAGAGGCGAGTACTGCAATAAAACAAAAAGTGGTGGTTTTATAGGAAGGGCTGCCGCTGCTTACAGAGCCTGGAAAGCAGACAGGCGTATTAAAATAGCGGCAACAATTCACCATTTGGATCGTCATCGGGAATTGGGATATATACTTGAAATTCCCGGCTTTATTTTAAGATGGAATACGCTGTCTCTCTCTAAGCGTAAGAAAAGGCTGTTCAGATTTATACAGCTGATAAAGGAATCCGGCATCCAATTCATGTGTGTTCCTTTTTTTCATGATCTGATACCGGCTGAAGTGGTTGAACATTTGGAAAACCAGTTACTTTTAAGCAATGGTTCTAATATACGCATTATTACGATGATCCAATGTCTGAGGCATTTAATGGGAATACTGAAAAATCAATTGTCCGGCATAGAAGCGGGAGTCTGGTGCGCCGATACGGATATGGGACGTTTGCTGGCTATGGAGCTGGTGCCCTTTCTTAATTTTATTATACTGGGCGGCCGCTCAACGGATAAGCTGTTCAGGTTGTCTGACGAGATCATGAACGAAACCGGACTGGCCTGTCCTGTCACAACAGATTTGAAAGAGTGTCTTAAGGACAGACAACTTGTGATTTTAACTCATGAGTGCGACATCCGGCTATTAAAAAATGCTTTGATTGTCGTCTATGCGGGACCTCTTAATTTGGATTTTATAGAAGAGATCAGGAAATATAGGGGCCCTTTCTGGATTCTATCAGGCTGGACCGAATTACCGGAAGAAATAAAGGCCGATAAACAGCTTTCCTTTTGGGAAACAGCTGGCGTGCTGGAGTCTGTGCTGTATATTCCCGAAAACAATTTAACCGCAATGAAAACCTTGAATGTTTCCCCGCTCACTCAATTGGATCTGATAAAGGATTTATTTGGGGAGACCAGGGTGAAAGGTTTTGTATCGGTTGATGGAGAGGTTTCATATGATCGGTTTCGAATGCGTTATTTTAGGAAAAACAGCCGTACGGTTAGCCATGATTACAGAAAAACACAGAGAAGCAAGAAAAGAGTTTTATTCCTTGACAAATAATCTACATTTAAATATAATATCCTAAAATAAATAAACAAAAATTTTTCAAGCACTGCCACAAAGGTTTCTTGTGCCAGTGCTTATTGTATTGATATTAAAAGTTTAGTGGGTGCAGATGATTGTGGTGTATAAAAAAGTGCAGCTCTAACATATATTATCACCATAATAAATCACGAAATATATCAGATAATCAATGAAGGGGAGAATTCAGTATGACAGATTATACAGATACTGTCCTAACACCCGAAGGCGTTGCGAAATTGGAGGAAGAACTGGAGTATTTGAAGACGGTAAGACGAAGGGAAATTGCAGAACGAATAAAACAATCCGTTGCTTTCGGAGATTTAAGTGAAAACTCTGAATACGATGAAGCTAAAAATGAGCAGGCATTTATTGAAGGACGAATTGTCACTCTTGAGAACCTTCTCAGAAACGCAAAAATAATCGATGATGAGGATATAACAACAGATGTGGTAAGTGTTGGCGTTAAAGTTAAGTTGCAGGATGTTGAGACTAATGATATTATGGAGTATACCATCGTAGGCTCTACCGAGGCCGATCCTGCAAACAATAAAATATCCAACAAATCTCCGGTTGGAAGGGCGCTTCTGGGAAAAACCGTTGGAACTACTGTAGATGTATATGTTCCTGATGGAATTATAAAGTTCAAGATATTAGAGATAAACAAATAAGGGTGTGAGATGTAAATGAACGATACAAAGGTGGAAACCCGGACTGAAGAACAGAATTTGAACGAGATTTTGCTGGTGCGAAGGGAAAAACTTGAAAAACTACGCCAGGAAGGAAAGGATCCCTTTGATATTACCAGGTATGATGTCACCCATAAGGCTCGTCAGATTATTGACGATTTTGATAATATGGAAGGGCAGAAGGTATCAATAGCCGGCAGAATAATTACCAGGAGGATAATGGGAAAGGCGAGTTTCGCTCATATCCTGGACAGCAGTGGGCAAATACAGATATTTGTCCAAATCAATGAGGTAGGGGATGAACAGTATCAAAGTTTCCGATCCTATGATATTGGTGATATTATTGGACTGACAGGTGTTGTTTTCAGGACCAGGATGGGGGAGATTACTGTAAAGGTGCAGGAGATGGTGCTTCTTGCCAAATCTTTGCATCCTCTTCCGGAGAAGTGGCATGGACTTAAGGATCCTGACCTGCGCTACAGACACCGTTATACCGATCTGATAGTAAATCCTGATGTGCGCCGGACTTTTGAAATCCGGTCGAAGATAATCCGCGGGATCAGGAATTATTTGGACGAGAGGGGTTATCTTGAAGTGGAAACCCCTATCCTCCATACGACGGCTGGTGGAGCGACAGCGCGGCCATTTATTACTCATCACAATACATTGGATATAGATATGTATCTGCGCATTGCCACCGAGCTGCATTTAAAGCGTTTGATTATAGGCGGGTTTGACAAAGTATATGAAGTAGGGAGAATATTCAGGAACGAAGGTATGTCAATAAAACATAACCCTGAGTTTACTTCTGTGGAGATATACAAGGCTTATGGCGATTATCATGATATGATGGAGCTAACAGAGAATATGATAGTCAGCATAGCAAATGAGGTGCTGGGAACCACCAGGATTATGTACCAGGGTACCGAGATTGATTTGACGCCTCCCTGGCGAAGGTTGACCATGACTGATGCTGTTAAGGAGTATACCGGGCTGGATTTTTCCGGCATATCAACTGATGAGGAAGCAAGGAAAGCGGCCCGGGAGGCAGGTGTAAATGTGGACAAGGATGCCACATGGGGAAAGGTATTAAACGAGGTTTTCGAAGAAAAGGTGGAGGAACATCTGGTGCAGCCTACATTCATATTGGATTATCCAATTGAAGTATCACCTCTTGCCAAGAGAATTAAAGACGATCCCAGGTTGACCTATCGTTTTGAGTTATTTATAACAGGGCGGGAAATGGCGAATGCCTTTTCTGAGTTGAACGATCCCATGGACCAAAGGGAACGGTTTATGGAGCAGGCCAGGCTGCGTGCTGCCGGTGATGACGAGGCTCACATGATGGATGAAGATTTTGTACACGCTCTGGAGATCGGAATGCCCCCAACGGGCGGTTTAGGTATAGGTATTGACAGGTTGGTTATGCTGTTGACCGATTCCTACTCTATCCGTGACGTCATACTGTTTCCAACCATGAAGCCCAGAGAATAAATTTTAATTATTTCTTTGCTGATATGATTGCATGGGATTTGACAGGCAATCAGCATTAACACCCAGAGAAGATGCTTACGGCCGGGATTTCCCGGTCGTACTTGTATATTACAGGTGTTTCATTTATAATATACATGTGTAATATTTATATAAAGGGTGATACGTTGAATGTATCGGGTGACGGTCAATAAAGAAAGGCTTCAGAATCACCTTAGTTATGATTGGTGGAAATATGTTGTGGCCATACTGGTCACTGTTATGTTGTGGAGTTTGATAACGGCAATGACCAGGCCTCAGACTCCACCTGAAAAGAAAGTGGATATATTTTTGATAGGTGATTATGCACTGGATGAACATATACAGCTTGTCAGCCAGCGTATGCTGGATGAGTTCCCCGAGCTGTTGGAAATAAATATTATGAATATACCATTGGGAGAAGGTATAGATCCCCAATTGGAAATGGCCAGCAGACAAAAACTTATGGTTATGTTGGCGAGCCAATCAGGAGATATCTTTGTGTTTAATAAAGAGGATTATGAACAGTTTGCCAAACAGGGAGCTTTTATACCTTTGGAAAAGGTAGTGGATGAAGAGATATTACAGTATGTTTCCTGGGAAGAACTGGAGGACTATAAAGTAAAAATGGAAGCTGACCCTGTAAGTAACGAAGATACTCAGCCCCGCCTATACGGTATACCCTTAAAGGGAGTTAATCTGTTTAAGGATTCGGGTTATAATACCGAAGAAAAGGTAATCAGCGTAATGAGCTATAGCAAGAATACTGAAAAGGCTGCGGATGTTCTGAAATGGATAGCGACAGAAGGAAGATGAACTGCGAATTTGTGTGCATTGACGAGAAAAATGAAGTATTATTGAATAAACTTTTATCAAACGCGAAAAATAACATTATAAACATTGATATAATAACTTGATCATGGTCCATATAGTGTGATATATTATAATTCGCTGCTTGAGAGAAGAGCGGCGGGGAAAAATGGTCCTTGAAAACTGAACAGTGGAGAAGGTCAGGAAAATTCCGGAGAGTTTTAACAGGTGTAGATATCCGCAAAAAGCGGGTATAAGATAATTAAGCGAAGAGTTTGATCCTGGCTCA
>FZPS01000099.1_pt233 | contig 80163 bp, 77 predicted proteins | sample 1817821 | NCBI WGS metagenome assembly FZPS01 (sample SAMEA104158645, study PRJEB21678) | metagenome | place: Germany | collected 2015-04-21
AGGCGGCGTCTCCGGCTGCTTGGTTCGCCGCATCGGGACCCGCCCGCGACGGTTAAAGAAAAACAATCCATCGCCTCCTTGGTATTCAACACTTTAGTTTACAGCAGAGCGCCGCAGCTTATGCAAATGGGACAAAAAGGTACGTCCCCGCTGTCCCAAATGGGACAAAAAGGTACGTCCCCGCTGTCCCTTCTGACATAATCTGATCTAATCAGAGGAAATACTATTCATGGAGTAATTAACGTAAAGTAGAGGGATTGGAGAATACTGATGCTGCGAAAATTGCTGCGCCGGTTGAAGCGGCGCTTGCACAGGCATGTATTGGATTCCCTTCGACATGACGGAGAACTGGAGAGAACTGGCTGCATTTATCCTTCTGCTGGGCATGGGATTAATCCTGATCATTTTGATCTGGTTCGGAGTGGAAATACCCTTTCTCATGCGCAATTAAATCCTTCTATACCCCAAAATCCCTTCAAAGTGGGGACAGACCTCAACTTGCGGGTCTGTCCCCTGACCATGTTGCAAAGGGAGGCTTACTTTTTGTCAGGATCCGATTCTGTGTTTTTCGATTCCTCCCCCGTGCCGGAGATTATCTCCAGGAACCTTGGCGAAGGCTTGACCCGCCAGACGTTGTTCTCCATTAGCACGCTCCATTTTTCGCCTGACAGGCTGATCTCCTCGCCGCTCAGGGTCAGCGTAACCGAGAGGTTGACCCAGACATTTTCTGAGGAATCGTCCACACCGGTAATGCGCCACTCCTTAAGCTTGCCGGGAGCTCCGGTTAGCCAGTCGCGATAATCATTTCCGTCTTTTTTAAATTTGCCGGTCTGAAGAGCATAAGCTTCGCGCCATTTTTTCTTCTGGATCGCTTCAAGGTATGATTCAACAGCCTGGCGCGGCGTGCGGCCCAGGCAGTCATGCCTCTTTTCCTCCCGCGCCTGACGTGATCGTTCGTAGCGCCCGGAAGCCTCTTCTTCGGTAAAAAAAGCCTCCCGGGGATAGTTTTCGTTATTCGCATCCCAGAGCATATATTCGTCGATCCCCAGGGCCATGGCCGCATCGATCTGCTCCCGTATCTGTGCGGCGCCGTATTGAATATAACTTCCGCTGCCATAGGAAGAGCCAAGCCATTTAGCGGTAAAAGCCTGCAGCCAGGGACGTATGATGGCCGGATTATCCACCGCTGCGTTTCGCTTAATGGCATCGCTCAACGCTCCGGTAACGGTAACGGCGGGCTTGGTATCGGGAAAGCGCAGGCCAAACCAGTAAGGAATTACCGAGCCGCCCTGCCGTACCGGGTAATAGTGGCTCGGATAGATCATGGGGCAGATATAGTCGCTGTTAGCGGCAAAGTCTTCCCAGCACTGGCCTATATCATCGGCATCACCCCATGAGCTGGCAATCACTCCAAAAACATCATAAGCCACATGAACTTTGTATGGAGCCAGCTCGGCGCGGGCTTTCTCCATAAAACCGCGGATCGCCTCGGCCTTGGTCCGGCCATTCCGGCCGGGGAAATGGGCTACCTGCTCTACGTAAGCCGCTTTATCGGGAAAACGGATATAATCGAACTGGATTTCGTTGAAGCCGAGTAGGGCTGCCTCTTTGGCAATGGCAATATTGTAATCCCACAGCTCTTCGTTAAAGGGGTTACCGTAGGCAAAACCCTTGTCCTTATAGAGACCGCCGCCCTTTAAAGGAATGCACCATTCCGGCTTTTTAGCAGGAAGGGTCTCGCTGTCTCTGAAAACAACAATTCGGGCGATAGTGTAGATGCCCCGCTCTTTTAGCTCTTTCATAGTGGCCTTGATATCGGAGATCGGCACCGGGTTATAATAGGCATCCAGCTCGTTTACTATTTCGATATCGCTCTGGTAGGACATCTTCCCCTTGTCATCCTTGATATCTATAACCATGGCGTTAAGTTCAGTATCTTCAATCAGTTTTAACATGCGTTCGTACCTGTCCCGGTAACCTATCGAATGGCCGGTTAAGTAAATCGCCCTTACCTTGACCGGCGGGTTTTCAGGGTAATCCGGGTGCGGCAGCGGAACATAGTAAGAACCTAGCTCTTCCTCGAGCTCTTCGTTGCGCCTCCGCCACTCCTCTTCTCGCTGCCTGGCTTCTTCTTCCGGATCGGGCTCCTCCTCCCCCGGATTATCCGGCGGATCGCCCTCTGAGCCGACCCAGAGGCATCCAGATAGAGTGAGCATGAAGGCAAACAAGATTAGGAGCAAGATGGTGAAATGATGTTTCTGCAGCTGTTTCAGTGAAATTACCTCCCTTAAGCAGCGGATTGCTTATGCCTGGCCTGATCATTATGAGTATACCTGCATATTATGTAAACAGCGAAGGCGGGAAATGTCCATTACAACTTGATGAGAAAGGCTTTGCCCCACCAATGAAGGTTTTTCGCCGGCAGGCGCAGTATCGGGCATCCTTGTATTTTCATTCTATTTTCCGCCTGGAACTCCTTTATGGTTAATTGGCGCTTTTACACCAATCCCCTGCCGCTTAAAACATTAAATTTCGTTTAAATTCGACCGCATCGCCGATAAATTTGCGAAAAAAAACCGCCCCGCAGGGCGGTTTTTTAAGATCCGCTCTCGCTAGGATTTAAATTTGCTCTCGAGCCGCTTCATCTTATCGACGATGCCGCCGTATTCCAGCTCTGAATAGGGTAGCATTGCGGCGCCCGAAAAGCCCTGTTCGCGCAGCTCGGTGGCTTTGCGGGCTACCTTTCTTCTTACATGATCCCAGTAGGGATGATCGAAACAGTCCACCGCCTCGGTAAACTTGCCATTGTGGACACAGTAACCCGCCGCGGTGACTATGGGCGGCCCGTCAAAGAAAGAGGTGCCGCAGCCCGCTTTAACCGGCATCAGTGGGCCGTTGTGGCTGCCGCGCATAAATCCGGCCACATAATGGCCGATACTGTAAGGCGAAAGGACCTCGCCGGCCGCGGGGAAGGAGCCCTGCACCCTGACCAGCATTACCGGATCGTCCTTGCCGGTATATGTTCCGGCAATGTTATGCAGGCGGGTGGTGCTGGCTGCGACCGCCTGCTCGCCGTTTTCCCGCGAGTAGATTTTCGAGATGACAAAGCGCTCGTTGTCCCGCAGCAGGGCGGCGATATCGTAGAGATCTTCGGGAGCATTGAGCTCGATAAAGCGGTCATTCTTTGTATATTCCACATCCATTATCTCAAATTTGAAGCCTTTGCTCATTTTGGGAGAGAGGATCAAGCCGGAGCAGTGCATGGGATCGGCAAAACCGAGGTAAAGGGGCAGGTTAAAGGCTCCCGGATCGGTTTTATCCGCGCAAAAGCAGATAAAGGGCTCGTTCTCCCGCTCTTCAAATTCCATCTCGGCGACCGCCGGTCCCAGCCCCTTGATATTTCCGGAAAAGGCATTCTTAAGCAGGTCCTGCCCGGCGCCGTAAAGCCCCTCCTCCTTTGCCTTTGCCGTTCCGGCCATGAATGCATCCCAGGCCAGTTTATGTATTTCGCTGTTCCCGGTGCCCTTCTGGTGGGAAAAAAGAATGGCGATATCATCACCGGTGCTGCCAATCCGGTAATCGATAACCAGTTTATCCTTTTCACCTTCAATATACTCCCCGACCGTATCCAATAAAGCTTTGCTCGGCCTGAGATGTCCGCCAATACTTCCGATATCGGCCTTGATCAAACTTAATGTAATTTTCATAAAAAAGCCTCCCGCTGGTGTTGATATTCAGGAGATTCAGCCAACGTGCTTCCTCTTTCTCCTGATTGTGCTAGTATATTATATTAATTCACCTAGCCTATTAGAAATACCTTTATCAAATAATCTAGCACATATAGATTTTGGTGATTAAATAAATCGGCAAACTGGAACAATTTATCTTTAAAAAAGGGAATTAAACGGGTTATCGAGAATTTTATTTACACATTGCAATTATTTGCGCGGGTGGATTGAAGAGATGACAAGGGACCTGACAGCGCTGCTGCGAGAGCTTTTAGCTGAAAATGGCCTGGAGAAATATGACCTGCAGATTTCAGAAGAGCAGGGCCTGGTTCACCTTTCCGGTGCAGTTGAAAGTTGGGAGCAGGCGGTTACGGCAGGTCACCTGGCCGGCGGCATCAGGGGAGTGCGCGGGGTGGTAAATGAAATCACCGCCGCAGAGGGGGGCCCGCCGCCATATAATGCTCCCGCGGGAAATCCTGCCGTCATCGGCAAAGCCGACGTGGTCATTGTCGGCGCCGGAGTTGTGGGAGCGGCCATTGCGCGGGAGCTGTCCCGCTTTAATCTGGACCTGGTTGTTTTGGAAAAAGAAGCCGATGTGGCCTGTGGGGCCAGCAGGGCGAACAACGGGATGGTTCATTCAGGCATTGTCCAGGAGCCGGGAAGCCTGCGGAGCAGGCTGAACTTGCGGGGCAATGCTCTCTTCGAAAATGTATGCCGCGAGCTCGATGTCCCTTTCCAGCGCTGCAACCTGGCTGTCGCCGTGTTCAAGGAGGAAGAGCTTTTTCTCCTGGAGCTGCTGAAGGCACGCGGTGAAATGAGCGGCATCCCCGTGGAGCTGGTGGGCCCGGAAAAGCTGGCCTCCATGGAGCCGTCACTAAGTCCTGAAATCAAGGGGGCTCTTCTCGCCCCCACCACCGCCATGACCTGCCCTTACAAGTTGACCATTGCCTATGCCGAAAATGCCATCGCCAACGGGGCCAGGTTTTACTTGAATACGGAAGTTACATCTCTGGAGCGGGAAAATGACTCTATTTACAAGGTGGTTACTTCGCGGGGCAGCTTCTTAACCAAATACTGCATTAATGCCGCCGGGGTTTACGCCGGCCGAATCGCAGAGATGGCCGGGCCGCCCGAATTCACCATCCATCCCCGCAAGGGAGAGCTCATAATTTTTGACCGGGAATCGGCATTTGGACATGCCGCCATGGCCACCGGCATCCTCGAAATGACCCGGGATCCTCACACCAAGGGAGGCGGGACCATGATTACCGTGGACGGAAACCCGGAATGGGGTCCTACCGCCTTTGAAATCAGCGATCCCGAAGACACTTCCGTTACGCGGGAGGGCCTGGAGCGAATTATAAACAAGTTCGCTCCGCTGCTGCCCGGCTTCGATGCCCGTAATTCAATTATTACTTATTTTGCCGGAGTCAGAGCCGCAACCTATACCGAAGACTTTCATATTGCCCCTTCCAAGCACCTCCAGGGGCTGATCCACGTGGCCGGGATTCAATCCCCGGGACTGGCGGCTGCGCCGGCCATAGCCGAAATGGTTCTGCGGTTACTGGCTGAAGAAGGATTGACGCTGGAGGAAAAAGAAAACTTCAACCCGCGCCGCCATGAGAATCCGCCCTTCAACAGCCTTTCCACGAGAGAACAAAACAAGCTTATCCAGGAGGATCCCCGCTACGGGCATATTGTCTGCCGCTGCGAGCATGTTACCGAAAAAGAGATCGTTGACGCCCTGCACCGGCCTCTTCCCGCCCTGACTCTCGATGCGGTAAAACGGCGCACCCGCGCCGGGATGGGCCGATGCCAGGGAGGTTTTTGCCTGCCGCGGCTGCTTCCCATCATCTCCCGGGAGCTGGGGATACCGCTTGAGAAGGTGACCAAGAGCGGCCCAGGCTCGCCGCTTTTCAGCCGCCGGACAAAAGAATTACCTTCCCGAGAGGAGGCTTCCGCTCAATGAGCCGCGAGCAGATAGTGGTAATCGGCGCAGGTCCGGCTGGAATGGCCGCCGCCCTGGCGGCAGCCGATGCCGGGGCCGAGGATATTGTCATCATCGAGCGGGATTATGAGCCCGGAGGTATCCTCAACCAGTGCGTGCATGACGGTTTCGGCAACCTCATCTTCGGTGAAAGCCTGACCGGGCCGGAATATGCGCACAGGTTCATTGAAAAGCTGCGGCGCCGCTCCCGGATCAGGCTGCTTACAGGCACGATGGTCTTAAGCCTCCATCCCGATTGTTCCCTTAAAGCGGTAAACCGGACTGGTGCTTTTACCATGAAACCCGGGGCGGTAGTCCTGGCCATGGGCTGCCGCGAGCGCAGCCGCTTTCAGGCGGTAATTCCGGGATACCGCCCGGCGGGGGTCTATACCGCCGGCACGGTGCAGCGGCTGATTAACATGGAGGGACTGATGCCCGGCGAAAAGGCGGTTATACTCGGTTCCGGTGATATCGGGCTGATAATGGCCCGCCGCCTTACTCTTGAGGGAGCCCATGTCTGCGGGGTTTTCGAAATACTCCCCCGCCCCGGCGGGTTGACCCGGAATATTGTCCAGTGCCTCCACGATTTCAACATCCCCCTGCATCTTTCGCACACCGTCACTTTCATCCACGGCAAGAAAAGGATAAGCGGAGTTTCGGTGGCGCCGGTGGATGACCGGGGAAACCCCTGTAAAGAACAGGAGCGGTTTATTCCCTGCGATACCCTTATCCTCTCGGTAGGGCTGATCCCTGAAAACGAGCTTTCCCGCGGCGCAGGAGTGCTCATTGATGATTTCACAAGGGGACCGCGAGTGGATCAGGATATGGCCACGAGCGTCCCGGGTATCTTCGCCGGCGGGAACGCGGTCCAGGTATACGACCTTGTGGATCACGTCACCAATGCGGCCGGCATTGCCGGCCGGGCCGCCGCCCGCTATGTGGCGGGTTACAGGCGCTCTGAGGGTTGCATTCTCCTGCAGCGGGGAGAAAATGTTGCCGCCATTGTGCCGCAGCAGTTGAGCCTGCCGCTGGCAGAAAATGAACGGATTAATCTTTACCTTCGTGTCAGCGCCGAAATACGCGGTGCAGTGGTAACCCTGCACCAGTGGGAGAGGGTTTTATACCGCAAAAAAATGCGCATAGTCCGCCCGCCCGAAATGATCCATCTTGAAATAGAAGCCTCTCTTTTTGCGGACCTGGCCGGCGGGGAGGAGATTTTCTGCCGTGTTGCGGCGGATGAGGTGAAGCAGAATTGAAGAACAAACTGCAGATTACATGTATAGTTTGTCCGTTAAGCTGCTGCATCGACGTTGAAGAAAAAGACGGCGGCCACGTTGCCGGCGGTTATGAATGCAGCCGGGGGGAAAAGTATGCCCTGCAGGAGACCCTGGATCCCCGCCGGGTGCTGACCGGAACGGTCAGGGTTGCCGGCGGGCGGCTCCCCCGGCTGCCGGTAAAAACAACGGCGCCGATTCCTAAAGGGCTGATTCCGGAAGCGGCGCGCCTTCTCGACAATATCAGCGTGGAGGCGCCGCTGCGCTGCGGGGAGTTAATTGTCAAGAATTTTGCCGGCAGCGGCGCCGGCCTGGTCGCCACACGCGATCTGGAGGCAGGAGGTCAGAAGCCGGAGAATGACGTAAAGCGGTAGGGGCGGGGTCCCATCCCTGCCTGTTGGCAGCTCTAAGGGCACGGTTTTAGTTGTAGGGGCCGGGCATGCCCGGCCCGAAGCCAAGCGTTTATTACAGCTATCTTTTGCGTTCAGTACGGCCCTAACCGCGGGCAAGGCATGCCTCGCTCCTATGACCCAACCGGATTCTTATTTCTTGCAGCAGAAAACAATACAAAAACGCTTAAGAACGAAATTCCCACTTGTCCTTCCTCCTGCCTCCGTCATCCTGCCTCTAACTTTCCTGAGGGTTTACGTCGATGATTACCGGCAGGATCATGGGACGGCGGCCTGTTTTTTCAAAGAAAAAGAAGGAGGCTTCGTCTCTCACGTTCGATTTGACGATATTCCAATCTAGAAGCTGCTCCGGGTTTAAGGCATCCATGCGGCGGGCCACCGCCTCCCTGGCCTCCTCCAGCAACTCTTCGGATTCGCGGACATAGACAAAGCCGCGCGTCATTATTTCCGGGCCCGCAAGCAGCCGGCCGGTTTGCGGATCCATGGCCGCTACAACAATGACTATGCCCTCTTCAGCGAGGATGCGGCGATCCCGCAGGACCACGCTGCCCACATCACCCACGCCGAGACCGTCGACCATGACCTTGCCTGCAGTCACTTCACCGGCCACGCGGCCCTCTCCTCCGGCAAATTCCAGAATCGTTCCGGGATCAAGAAGAAAAACATTCTCCCCGGGGATGCCCAGTTTCCTGGCAATTTCTGAGCAGTGGACCATGTGGCTGTATTCTCCATGTACCGGCAGCAGGTAGCGCGGCTGCAGGAGATTCAGCATCAACTTGATCTCCTCCTCACTGCCGTGCCCGGAGACATGCACCCCGGAAACAGAGCGGTGAATTACCTCCGCCCCCCTCCGGAATAGATTGTCCACTGTCCGGGCGACCAGCTTTTCATTGCCGGGAATGGGGTTTGCCGCGATCACCACCGTATCGCCGGGGATAATTTCAATTTGCCGGTGATCTGAGGTGGAGATGCGGGTTAGTGCGGACATGGGCTCTCCCTGGCTGCCTGTTGTCAATATGACCAGTTCTTCCAGCGGAATCCGGTTAATCCGGTCCAGCTCCACCACAATTGAGTCAGGAAGGTCAAGGTAGCCCAACTCGGAAGATATCCTGATGGAGTTTTCCAGGCTTCGCCCGGTGACGCATATCTTGCGCCCGTAGCGATGCGCCGCGTCTATCACCTGCTGGATGCGGTGGATATTGGAAGCAAAAGTGGCAAAGATGATCCGGCTCCGGGAAAGGCGGAAGATCTCATCGATGGTCTCTCCCACTTCCCGCTCCGAAGCGGTGTAGCCCGGGCGATCGGCATTTGTGCTATCCACCAGGGCCAGGAGAACATTGCGCCGCCCCAGCTCGGCAAGCTTGTAAAAGTCGGAAACCTCTCCATCGACAGGGGTGTGGTCAAACTTGAAGTCGCCGGTATAGACCACGATTCCGGCGGGAGTGTTCAAGACCACCCCTACAGAATCGGGAATGCTGTGATTGGTCCGGAAAAATTCAAGCCTGAAATTGTCGGTAAGGGTCAACTCCCCGCCGGCCCTAATTTCACGCAGCTTTACCGGGGGAAGCTGTTCAAATTCCTCAAGCTTGGCCTTCAGCAGCCCCATAGTGAGGCGGGTACCGTATACCGGCACCTGCAGTTCAGAAATAATGTAGGGAATGGCGCCGATATGATCCTCATGTCCGTGCGTTAGGATTATTGCCCGCAGATTATCCCTTTTTTCCAGAAGGTAAGTGATGTCCGGCAGCACGACATCAATGCCGTGCATCTCTTCCTCGGGAAATTTAAGGCCGGCGTCAAGGAGAATGGAGTCATCATTGCATTCAAAGAGAAACATATTTTTCCCAATCTCCCCGACGCCGCCCAGGGGAATAACCCGCAGGCTGCCGTGCTTGTTTTTCAAGTTTTCTTTACTCCTTCTAAATTTTATGTGTCAATTAAACAGCAGCCAAATCTCGAATTTGCAGCAACTCTTTTAAAGCAGCCAGGGCTGTGCCTTCAAGCGGCAAGAGCGGCAGGCGGGGCCCGCCGGCATCCAAACCAATAAGGTTTAAAGCCGCCTTTACCGGGATGGGATTCGACGCCATGAACAGACCGCGGAACAGCGGCAGCAGCGTCAGGTGAAGCCGGGTTGCTTCCATTACCCGCCCCTGCTTAAAAAAGTTAATCATGGCGGCGATCTGCGGGCCGACAAGGTGCGAGGCCACGCTGACCACTCCCACCGCGCCTACACTGAGCATGGGCAGGGTCAGCGCATCGTCGCCTGAATAGACGCTGAAGCCTGGCGGCGCCTTGGCGCAGATCTCCGCCGCCTGCTCCAGGTTGCCGCCGGCCTCCTTCAGGGCCACTATATTTGCGACCTCTGCCAGCCGGAGCACTGTTTCCACGTTCATGTTCACGCCGGTCCGGCCGGGCACATTGTAAAGCATCACCGGCAAGTCAGTGGCTTCGGCAATAGCGCGGAAATGCCGGTAGAGCCCCTCCTGAGTCGGTTTATTGTAATAAGGAGTCACCAGCAAAAATCCGTCTACCCCGGTCTGGGCCGCCTTCTCCGTCAGGTAAATAGAAGAAGCGGTGCAGTTGCCTCCCGTGCCGGCGATTACCGCGGCCTTCCCTTCCACCGCCTCGACGACGGTGCGAAATAGCGCCAGTTTCTCCTCCGCGGTCAGGGTCGGAGACTCTCCGGTAGTTCCCGAGACTACCAGCCCGGTGGAGCCGTGCTCAACCAGGTAGCGGGCCAGGCCGGCGGCGGCTTTATAATTCACGGCCCCTTTTTCATCGAAAGGGGTTATCATTGCCGTAATCACAGTTCCCAGCGCCAAAGACAAAAAAACACCTCCATAAGTATATCATAACCGGGCTTAATGTAAAATCCCCCGGCCGCCCTTCCGCCTGGGGAAGTTAAGAATAACTTACCAGAACCGGCTGCAGCTGCCGGCCGTTAAGGGCCTCCTCCGCCGCCGGGATGATCAGCCCGGCTTTGGCTACAAGGGAATTGGGCTTCTCTGCCGGGTTATCCTGGCCGAAAGGAACCATGAATATATTCTTCATACTGATCAACCGGGCCAGGTTGGGCGCATTCAAGCCGAGGCCGTCATTGGTCGAGATGGAAATAAGCAGCGGCCTCCCGTTGCGCAGCTGCGCCTTTGCCGCCATCAGGACTGCTGTATCGACAATCCCATTTGCCAGTTTGGCCATGGTATTGCCGCTGCAAGGGGCAATCAGCAGAAGATCAAGCAGCTTTTGCGGCCCGATTGGCTCCACGTCGGCAATGCTAATCCAGGGCTGACGGCCGGTAATCTGCTCAATTTTCTGGCGCACTGCGGCTGCCGTTCCAAAACGGGTGTCGGTCGTCTGCACCGCCGGAGAGAGAATGGGAAAAAGTTCGGCGCCGGCGAGGGCCATCTTTTCCAATTGGGGCAAAATTGCTTCTATGGTGCAGTGAGATCCGGTCAGCGCCACCCCGATGCGTTTACCCTTCAGGGTCGACATGATTACTCTTCCTTTCAATGGGATCTTTGCTCTTCTTGGGTCCGGGCAATCAGGCGGCGGTAAACACGGGCCAGGATTGATCCGGCGGTTCGCGGAGCCACCTGCCCCGGCAGGCCGGGCAGCAGTGCGGCGCTCAGGCCCAAAGAGGCGGCGGCGTTAAAATCGGTTCCTCCCGGCTCCGAAGCCAGGTCCAGGATCAGGGCATCTTTTTTCACCAGCTTTAAGCGATCTGCAGTGAGAATAAGGGCCGGAGCGGTGTTGAATATAAAATCTGCCCCGTCGAGCGCTTCATCCGCAGAGGCGATGTCATAGGGGCTATAGCCGGCTGAAAAAGCAATTGCCGCGCTCTCACGCCGCCGCACCAGGACCCTTACACGGGCGCCCAGACCATGCAGCGCCCTGGCCAGGACCGTGCCGCATCGGCCCAGCCCAATAACCAGGCACACACTGCCGTGCAGGGTCGCCGGTGAAAGCTCCATCGCTTTCTGAATCGCTCCTTCGGCGGTAGGTATGGCATTCAGCAAGGCCAGCTCTTCATCATCGCCGGTAATTACCAGCTTGTATTTTTCAGCGAGCCGTTCTTTAAGCGGGGATGCTACCGCGCCCGCCAGCAGGATCAGCTCTGGTCCTGTTTTTGCCAGGCAGGAGATGAGGGAAAAATTTTCTGCGGAAAAGAGCGCCTTGACGGTGCCATCGGACCTGATACCCGTAAGCGGCGCGATGAGCACACCGGCCCTGGCAAAGTCCTCTTCACGGGCCAGACCACAGCTGCTGTCTATGTAAGAGGCCCGCTCAAATCCGGCCAGCTTTACTTCAAGTCCCTCTTCCCTCCAGCGGCGGTAAAGCTCTATTTCCCTCCTGTCTCCGCCGCAGATAATGATTTTCCGCTTTTGTTCCGGCAAGGCTCCCGCCTCCCAATCGTTTAATTTCATTATATGTTTCAGGGCAAAATTGGTTAAAAAAACCCGGGCTTAGCCCGGGTCTGACAATATGCCTCTAATTACAGGGCCGTCTAAACGACCTGGTGCAGCTCCACATCGGAGGCGCCATACTGCCGCAAGATGGAGGCGGCTTCTTCAACCTTCTCATCGCTGGCCTTCATGCTCACGAGAATGCCTCCCTGCCGGACCTGCTCTTCGTAATATTCTCCCCTCTCTTCAGGGATGCCGTAATCGATCAATCCGCCGGCAATCCCACCCGTAACCACACCGGTCAGGGTGGCGGCAATGGGACCTGCGGCGATAATGGGACCTACGCCGGGAATGAGAAGAGCGCCCACGCCTGCCAGCAGGCCGGCAATTCCCCCCAGCGCTCCGCCGGTAAATGTTCCTTCGCTCAGATCCTGCCCTCCCATGCCTCCCTGGCCGCCTCCCTGCTGCTCGTCCTTGGCAATGAGAGAGATATCGCGGTCAAAACCCTGCTCTTTCAAGTTTTCGAGGGCCTCCTCGGCCTGGTTCCGATCGTGAAAAACTCCCACAACTACTTTGCTCATCCTTTAGCCTCCTTAAGTGCGTTCACACTCTAAGGGCTATTATGTCCGGCCCGGGTATTTTTATGCTTTCCGGAGTTAATGCATCAGCTCTTTTTAATGGATATGATAATCGTATCTCCGCCGATTTTTACCACTCCGGACCAGGGAATGGTGATCTCATCGCGGTAACCGAAACCGAGAACACCGCTTCTCCCGGGCAGCAGCAGCGCTTTGATCTCTCCGCTGCCCTGGTCGATGAGCAGGTCAGCCCGGCCGGCAGGTCCCCAAAAATTGCCTTCTTCCAGGTCCACCAGCTCCTTGCGGGCCAGTTCGCTCAAACGCATCGCCATCTCTCCTCATTAGTCAATGCCGGTATGGCCGAAACCCCCTTCCCCCCGCTCTGTTTCCGGAAGCGCTGCCGTCGGGACCAGCTTAATCCTGGGAATGGGACAGAGGACCATCTGGGCGATGCGGTCTCCCCGGCGCACGGTAAAAGGCGCCGCTCCCAGGTTGATCAGGATTACTTTGATTTCGCCCCGGTAGTCGGAGTCCACCGTCCCCGGAGAATTGAGCAGGCTGATCCCGTGGCGGGCGGCCAGCCCGCTGCGCGGGCGGATTTGCAGTTCATAGCCGCCCGGGACCGCCACCTTCAGTCCCGTGGGGATCAGCCGCACCGTTCCCGGTTCCAGGATCACATCTTCCATGACCGCAGCATATAGATCCATGCCCGCCGCTCCGGCGGTCATGTAGTCGGGCAGGGGCAGCTCCGCGGCATGGGGCATTATTTCTACCGGCAATTGCACAATTTCCTTTTTCATCTGCTCAGCCACCAACTAGTTAGTTAATTTGGTGCCAGGCACCGAATTAACTAATTGCCCGGCACTGTATCTGTATAATACGGCGGCTGAACTGTTTACTCCTGCCAGATGCGGATATCGATGCTGCCGCCCCAGTTTGAGCTGCGGATCATGATCAGGCGGTCGGTGCTGTTGCGAAATTTGAAATCCAGGGTGTCGGCAACGGTGGCGTCCATCCCCGGGGGTACATAGCCCACCGGCTGGCTGTGCGGGTAGCGTTCCACGACTTCCAGGCCGGCCCTCAGAACGGCGTTGTAGAGTGTGGTCGAGACCTGGCAGACTCCGCCGCCCAGTCCGGGAACCACCGTGTTGCCGACGATAATCGGGGCCGGCCGGTAACCCCGCTCCGCCGTGCGCGGACCGTTGGCCGCATTGAAGGAGAAGACTTCTCCCGGCAGTAGCAGGTAGTTGTTCAAAGATTGGGTGGCAAGAATTATATTGGTGGCCCGCCCTCCGCCTCCTCCGATCCAGGTCCGGAAAGCCCCGATTTCGCGGTTAATCGCCGCAAAATGAGCCGTCGTAATCTCCGGGTCAAGCTGGATTACTTCCGCCAGCACCTTGCCGCCTGCGGGGGCGCTCATAACCTTCTTAACTGTGGAGAGGCGATCGATCTGCCGGCCTATGACTTCGGCAACAATTTCGCCGCTATGGGGATCGATAAAGGCATTGCGCGGCGGTTGATCTATCTCTGCAGCAATCTCGTCGACTAGAGCAGCCACTTCACGGCGCGACAGCCCTCCGGCAGGTTTCCCCTCCAGCTCCACGCCGCGGCTGACGCGCCCGCCTGGCGGGAATAAGGAGCAACCGGCTGCGGCAAGCCAGGCCAGCCCGATACAGCACAGGATAAGCGTCAGCTTGCATCCCGGACCCCACCATAAAAACCGGCTGATCCTTCTCATTGCTGCCAGCCCGGATCGAGCAGTTCCGCTGCGCTGACCACTGCAAGCCCTTCTTCTTTGATCCACGGCAGGATTTCGCGCAGCAACTGCACGGTATCCGCGGTAGGATGCATCAGTATAATCTGTCCCGGGGCCAGGTTGTGAGTAATCTTCTCGCGCATCAGATCCACCCCGGGCTTCTTCCAGTCCACAGTATCGAGACTCCAGAGAAGGGTGCGCATCCCCTGCCGGGAGACAATCTCCAGTGTCAGCTTGTTGAATTCTCCTTTGTGCGGGGTAAAGTAGCGCGGATAGGAGCCTACGGCATCAAAGATAATCTCGTTTGTCCGGCTGATCGAGCTGGCCATGCCCCAGGGTTCAAGCTCCGGAAAAACCTCGTCATCGGCATAGCCGTGGTTCCCCAGTTCATGCCCTGCAGCGGCTATTTGCCGGACCAGGGCTTCGTTTTTCTCAGCCCACCGCCCGGTAAGAAAAAAGGTGGCGCGCGCTCCTTCTTTCTGCAATACATTGAGCATCTCCGGAAGCTCCTCTTCACCCCAGGCCACGTTGATCATCAGCGAAACACAGGGCTTGCGCGGGTTTCCCTGCGCCGCTGGCAGCGCCGGGTAATGGTCCCACCGCACCTCGGGGAGCAGTTCGCGGTAGACCGGCATCAGCTTCATTCCGGACGGCGCCTTCATGACCAGTTCCAGGGTGGCTTCACGATCTACTTCCAGGCCGTTCAGTTCGGGAATAATCCGCTCATTGACCGGATCAATCTCCGCGTTTACCGGTTCCCGCCCCTGCTGCCTGGCCATACGGTCAATTATCGCCTCCACTTCGTGGCGGAAAAGGCGCTCTACCGGCTCTCCCTGCAGCGTCACCCCTGCCCTGACCCCGTTAAAACAACGCCGCAGCGGTTCGTCAAATCTAAAATAAAGCACCGCCACCACCGCGGCAATTAGCAGGGATGCGGCGGCCCATTTCCACCGCCATTTTTTTGGCATTAACCCCGGCATGCCCGACCACTCTCCTTACCGCCATAATCAGCCGCCTTTTCTCACCCTGCGGGCCGGTCAAGATTATCGAGCAGGGCGGAGACTGTTACCGGGCTGTAGCCTTGCTCGCGCAGGAGCTCCAGGATTTGGGGAAGCGCCTCGAGCGTAACCGGAGTGCCGGCCCGGAAGAGAATGATCGCGCCGCCTTGCAGCCTGCTCCCGACCCGCGCGATTAATTCAGCTGCATCCCGGCTGAGGTAATCATATGATTCCACTGACCAGAGCACTGTCCGGCAGCGCCTCTTCCATGCATGTTGGAGAACAATGCCGTTGTATAGTCCCTGCGGCGGCCGGAATAGAACGGGGCGGAATTCCAGTATCTCCTGCGCTGCTTCGATAAAGCCGTCGATCTCATTCCTTATTTCCTCTTCAGTGAGGTAGAGCAGGCCGGCATGGTTCATAGTATGATTGCCAATTTCGTGTCCCTGTTCCAGGATCATTTTTGCCGCTTCGGGATGGTTTTTCAGCCATGCTCCGGTGAGAAAGAAAGTTGCCCGGACATCTTTTTCCCGCAGTATCCGCAGTACTTCCTCCAGGCCTTCGCTGCTCCAGAAAGTTTCAAACGTAATGGCCACCTCTGAGGGGCTGCCCGGCACAAAATAGACTGGCGCAGGCGGCGCAGGGGAGATTTGTTGCAGGGCGCTGGTTACCAGCAATGCTCCCAGGAGCATGATTAAACAGAGCCCCACTATTTCAGCCCTGCGCCAGGATCTGAACATAACCGCAACCACTTCCGTGTATTATTCGGATTGACTCGTTAAATTCTATGCCTGCATTTTTTTGCTTATGCAGGCATTAAAAAAACCCTATAAGCTAGGGTTTTTGTTTGGAGCGATTTGGAGAACGCTGTCGCCTTCCCCTGTGCCTGTCGCGGGGCGCAGGGTCGGGCGGTTTGGGCAGCAGATCCTTGCGGGATAGATTGATTCTTCCCTTTTCATCAATATCCGTTACCTTAACCTCGATCTCATCACCCAGATTGACTACATCTTCGGTTCTTTCCACGTGGCGGTGATCCATGCGCGAGATGTGGAGCAGCCCTTCCTTGCCGGGAAGCACTTCGATGAAGGCGCCATATTTCTCCACCCTGGTGACCTTGCCCGTATAAACCTGTCCCGGCTCCACGTCGGCAACCAGGGATTCAATCATCTCTTGCGCCTTCCGGCCGGCTTCAAGATCTACGGACAGTATATAAACTTTGCCGTCAGATTCAATGTTGATCTCTGCGCCTGTTTCCGCGGTGATCTTGTTGATCACGCGACCGCCGGGACCGATGACGTCGCGGATCTTATCTACGTCTATGTGCATGGTAATCATCCGGGGCGCATACGGCGACAGTTCGGGCCGCGGCCGATCGATTGTCTGCTGCATGATCCCGAGGATATACTTGTAACCGCTGACTGCCTGCTCGAGCGCGCTGGAAAGGATATCCAGCGAGATCCCCCTTGTTTTGATATCCATCTGCAGGGCGGTGATCCCCTCCGCGGTACCGGCTACCTTGAAGTCCATATCGCCGAGGAAATCCTCGATTCCCTGGATATCGGAGAGGATGGCCACGTTCTCCCCTTCCTTGATCAAGCCCATGGCAATGCCGGCCACCGCCTTGGAGACGGGAATCCCGGCGTCCATCAGGGAAAGGGAACCGGCACAGACGCTGGCCATGGAGGTGGAGCCGTTAGACTCCAGGACCTCCGAAACAAGGCGGATGGTATAAGGGAACTCCTCTTCGCTGGGAATAACGAATTCCAGGGCCCTTTCCGCCAGGGCGCCGTGGCCGATTTCGCGCCGCCCGGGGCCGCGCATGAAGCCTGCTTCACCCACACTGTACGGCGGAAAGTTGTAATGATGCATGAACCGCTTAAACTCTTCGATACCGAGGCCGTCGAGGATCTGAACATCGCGCGGCGCGCCGAGAGTGCAAACATTAAGCACCTGGGTCTGCCCCCGGGTAAATAGGGCCGAGCCGTGCGTGCGCGGCAAAACGGTAACTTCGCAGCTGATGGGCCGTATTTCATTGGGTTTGCGCCCGTCGGGGCGGAGTGATTCCTGCAGGATCATCCGGCGCAGGGTATTCTTGAGCACCTTCTCGTAGAGATACTTGATATCGTGTTCACGATCGGGATATTCCTCCAAGAACTGGGTCATGGCCTCTTCTTTTACTGCAGCCAGTTTCTCTTCGCGCTCCTGCTTATCGGCGGTGCGCAAAGCCTGGTCGATCCGCTGGAGAAAAAATGGCTCCAACTCTGCCGCAAGTTCAGGCAGCGGCTCGAACAAGGGGATCTCTATCTTGGGACGGCCCACTCTGGAGACCATTTCCTCCTGCAGCGCAATGATCTTCTTAATGGCTTCGTGAGCTGCGGCCAGGCAGGCCAGCAAATCCTCGCGGCTGACCTCACAGGCCCCGGCTTCGACCATGTTAATCGCATCCTTCGTGCCGGCAACGACAAGGTGGAGCTTGCTCCGCAGGGACTGCTCCAGGTCCGGGTTAATCACCGGCTTCCCGTCCACCAGGCCCGTCATAACCGCAGCGACAGGCCCGCTGAAAGGAATATGGGAAATTGAAAGGGCCGCCGAAGCGCCGATGATGGAGAGTATCTCCGGGGGGCAGTTTTGGTCAACCGAGAGAACGGTGGATACAATATGGACGGAGTTGCGCAGCTCCTCCGGAAAGAGCGGCCGCAGGGGGCGGTCGGTGAGACGAGCGCTGAGAATGGCTTTCTCCGTAGGCCGGCCTTCACGCTTGATAAAGCCTCCCGGAATGCGGCCCACGGCATAGAGCCTCTCTTCGTAATCGACGGTCAGCGGAAAAAAATCAACCCCTTCGCGGGGTTCGTCGGACATGGTCGCAGTTACCAGAAGCACTGTTTCACCGTAGCTGATCAAAACAGCTCCGCCTGCCTGCTTGGCCAGGCGCCCTGTTTCGAGCTTCAGGGTCTTGCCTTCTAATTCAAGGGAAAATGTTTCCAAGCCGTAAAAAACCTCCTTCCATGACTTAAATTCAACTGTTTATTTCCGCAGGCCAAGACGGGAAAGCACTTCCTGGTAGCGCTGCGGAGATTTCTTGCGCAGGTAATTGAGCAGCCCGCGCCGCTTCCCTACCATCTTCAGCAGCCCGCGCTGCGAGTTGAAATCTTTCTTGTGTTCTTTAAGATGTTCTGTCAGCGCGTTGATTCTCTCAGTGAGAAGGGCAATCTGCACTTCCGGCGAACCGGTGTCGTTTTCGTGAATCCTGTAGTGCTCAATGATCTCCTGCTTCTTCTCCTGGACCAGCATTATCTTTACCTCCCATGTGTTATTATCACCGCCGGCCAAGTAAAAGGTTGGGAGCGCCTTCAACCTAGCCCGCGGTTCGCATGAAAAAATTCTAACACAGTTAAAAGCAAAAGTAAAATCAATCCGCAGGGGGCCGGAGAAAGCGAACCGGCTCCACGAATTCCTCGATATGGGCGAAACGGGATGCGGCCATCTCCCTGCCCCGGCTGATATCCTCCGCAATCTGCTCCCGCAGCCTCGCTGCGGAAGAAAAATTTTGTATATCGCGCAGCCGCATCAGGAAGTAGATCGTAATCTCCCGCCCGTAGACATCGCCGTCAAAATCAAGAATGTGTGTCTCTACGGCGAAAGCGCCGTCATCGAATGTGGGTTTCGTCCCCACGTTGGTCAGCCCGAAATGGACCCGCCGCTCCAAGCCTCCGATGGCGGTGAGGTAGACCCCGCTGCCAGGCCAGACCAGGTTCGATGCGGGGATTATGTTGGCAGTGGGATAGAGCAATTTATTCCCCCGTCCCTGACCCGGAACTACCTGCCCCCTCCGGTGGAAAAAGTAGTTCAGCAGGCGGGCAGCCTGTTCCACCGCTCCATCCGCGAGGATCTTCTTTATGGCTGAACTGCTGATCACCATCCCGGCGGTTTTTTTCATGGGAGTAACCGAAACCGAGAAGCCGAGGCGCTCCCCGTACTGCCGCATCAGCTCATCTCCTCCCAAGCCGCCCCGCCCGAAAGTATAGTCATCACCTATCGATACTCCGCTGATCTTGAATCTGTGCAGGAGAATATCCTGGATAAATTCTTCCGGGGACATGGATGCCGTCTTTTTAGTAAAGGGCTCCACAAAAAGATAGTTTAGTCCCAGTTGTGCCATCAGCGCCTGCCGCTCCTCCATCCCGGTGAGGAGGCAGAAGGGCTTCTCCGGGTTAAGCAGGGTGAAAGGATGGGGCTCAAAAATCATCGCCCCGGCGGCGCCTCCGGAAGAGCGGGCCTGCTTTATGGCGCGGCGTATAACTGCCTGGTGTCCGAGGTGAACCCCGTCAAAATTCCCCAGAGCCAGGTAAAGCTCTTTTTTAATGGAATAGCTGTTCAGGCTGTAGATGATCTCCATACTTCGCCTTTTTCTCCTTACGATGAAGCCAGGAATTTTACAGTTTTTAAGACCATATCGACTCCGGCGCCGTGAATGCGGGCCAGTGCTTTAAAATGCCCCACGGTGTTGTAAATGCGCAACATCCGGGAGCCGGGCTGATGCCGGCACAGCCCGGCCTCTTCCAGCCGGCTCCAGGGGACCGCCCTCCCCGCCCGGAGGTCATTCACAACGGTGTCGGGGACGGAGAGAGCTTCAAAATGTTCCAGGGCCCGATCCATGGGCAGCAGCATCTCTCTAAAGCCGCCGCCGGCGGCGGCTCTCGCCAGGGCCTCCGGAGATACGGCGTTACCGATTTCAAAGGGTCCTACGAAAAGCCTCTCCAGGGCGTGAAGATGCGCGCCGCAGCCCAGGCGGCGCCCCATCTCTTCAGCCAGTTCCCGGATATAGGTCCCTTTCGAGCATTCCACCTCGCAGATGATATGAGGCGCCTCGCCGGGAGAATAAGCCAGCAAATCCAGGCGGTAGATCTCCACGGTGCGCATTTTTACGGGGACCCTTTCGCCGCGGCGGGCATATTCATAAAGCGGCCGCCCGCGGTGCTTGGCCGCGGCATATGGCGGGGTCTTCTGCCGCTGCACGCCCGTCAGGGACTGCAGCAGCTTCTCGATTTCCGGCCGCTCAAGCAGGGGAACATCGCTTCTGGAGACCACTTCGCCCTCGGCATCGCCCGTGCTGGTGGCAACGCCAAGCTCAATCGCCGCCCGGTAACCCTTGCGCAGCTCCACCAGGTATTCGACCACCCGTGTAGCCCGGCCCAGGCAAATAGGCAGCACCCCGGTAGCCGCGGGATCCAGCGTCCCGGCATGGCCCACCCTTACCCCCGGAACCAGCCGGCGCACCTCCGCTACCGCCCCGTGGGAGCTGATCCCTGCAGGTTTATTCAAGTTGATGATCCCATCCATAAAGACAGACCTATCCATTCTTTCATATTTTCAGCCCCGGCGGCCGGCGAGATCATCAGGCGGGCTAACTACAGCCAGCAGCGCTTCGCGAATTACCTGCTCCTTGATGGAGCCATATGCGCCTTTCAGGCGGCAGCCGGCAGCCCTGGGGTGGCCGCCTCCGCCAAACCGCCCCGCCAGGGCGCTGACATCAATATTTTTTGAACGGAAGCCGATCTTAACCTCGCCGCCCCGGTCAATAAAAAACATAATCCCTATTTCTACGCCTTCAATGTTGCGGGTATAGTTGATTATTCCGTCAAGCTCATCCACTTGAGCCCCGCAGTGCTCCAGCATATCCCGGCTGGCCGTCACTGCCGCGATCTTCTTTTCGCCAAACAGCTCCAGCGTGCCCAGCACTTTTTTTAGAACCAGTAAATAAGAGAGGGGATACTCGTCGAAGATCCTCTGCGAAATCATCCCGGGATTAAGAGCATGTGATTCCAGCAGCGAGGCGGCGGCGCGATGTGTATCTGCGGTGGTATTGTCAAACTTGAAGGAGCCTGTGTCAGTGGAGATGGCTACGTAGAGGCACTCGGCCATGGAGACAGTCAGCTCCAGCTGCATCGCCTTAATGAGGCGAAAAATTATCTCCCCGGTAGCCGCAGCTTGCGGATCGACCAGGTTGACCGTTCCAAAGCGGCGGTTGGTAACATGGTGATCGATGTTAATCACTACGGCGGAGCGGGCAATCATCTCTTTAAAATAGCCCGTCCGCTCGAGGTCGCTGCAGTCGAGCACCACCGCCGCCGCATCTTCCTCCCAGCCGCCGCTCTCTGCAGATATATTTTCGCTGCCCGGCAAGAAGGCATATTTGCGGGGGACGGCAGCCGGCGTAAAAAGGCGGACCCGCTTTCCCGATTTAACCAGTACTTCACCCAGGGCCAGCAGTGATCCGATGCTGTCCCCGTCGGGCTGCATGTGGGAAACAAGGCAAAACGAGCCCATCTTCCGGAAAAGCCGGATCACTGTTTCATAGTCTCTCATTCTTCAATGTTGTCCTTCTGCAATGATCTCAAAACTTTTTCGATATGGGCCCCGTATTCCAGGGAGAGATCCTCGGAAAATTGAATTTCCGGGGTATGACGCAGGCGAATCCGCCTGCCAATTTCGCTGCGGATAAAACCGGTAGCCCGCAGCAGTGCCTGCATGGTCCGCTCCTTTTCTGCAGCAGTGCCGAAAACGCTCACATAGACAGTGGCATGGCGCAAGTCCCGGGAGAGCTCTACTGCGGTGACACTGGTCAGCGAAGCGATCCCGGGATCCTTGATCTCCCTGGCGATAATCCTGCTGATCTCCTTCTTCATCTCCCCGGCGACCCGCCGGGCTCTGTTTAGAGACATGGCATTTACCTCCCCGAGCCTTCAGGCGCCGGTCAGTTAACCTGCTGCATGGTATAGGCTTCGATCAGGTCTCCCTCGGCAATGTCGTTATATCCCTCCAGAAGAATGCCGCATTCAAAACCGCTGGAGACCTCGCGGACATCGTCTTTAAAGCGCTTTAGCGAGGCCAGCTTTCCTTCGTGGACAACCACGCCGTCGCGGATCAGGCGAACAAGGGCGTTGCGCGTAATCTTCCCCTCGATAACGTGGCAGCCGGCAATATTCCCCAGCTTTGATGCCCTGAATACCTGGCGGATTTCAGCCTGGCCCAAAACCTGCTCCTGGTAGACCGGCTTGAGCAGGCCGCGGACCGCCGCTTCGATATCCTCCAGCGCCTCGTAGATGACGCGGTAAAGGCGTACGTCCACCTGGTCCTGCTCGGCCAGGCGGCGCGCATTATTATCCGGGCGGACATTGAATCCGATGACGATGGCGTTCGAGGCGGACGCCAGCATAACATCCGATTCATTGATCGCTCCGGTGCCGGCATGGATCACCTTGATCTTTACTTCGTCAAGGCTCAGCTTCAGGATGGCCTCCTGGAGCGCCTCCACAGAACCATGCACATCGCCTTTAATTACCAGGTTAAGTTCCTTAACTTCCCCCTCCTGGATCTGCTTGAAAAGATCATTAAGGGAAATCCGCTGCCTTTTATGGGCGGCTTCTTTTATTTTCTGAGAGCGCTTCTCGGCAACCTGCCGGGCAAGTCGGTCATCGGCCACCACCTGGAACCTGTCGCCGGCCAGCGGGACTTCGTTCAGACCGAGCAGCTCCACCGGGGTAGCCGGCCCGGCTTCAGTGACCCGTTTTCCCTTGTAATTCAACATTGCCCTGACCTTGCCTGTCGTAGTGCCGCAGATCACCGGGGCGCCGACGCGCAGCGTGCCATCCTGAACCAGGACCGTGGCTACGGGCCCCCTCCCCCGGTCTAGATGAGCCTCAATTACCGTCCCCCGGGCCGCGCGGTCAGGATTTGCTTTCAGTTCGCTGACCTCAGCCACCAGCAGGATCATCTCGAGCAGTTCATCTAACCCTGTCTTCTGCAAAGCGCTGACATTGACAAAGATGGTTTCGCCGCCCCATTCTTCAGGGACAAGCCCCTGCTCAGAAAGCTGCTGCTTGACTTTCTCAATGTTGGCCCCCGGCTTGTCAATTTTGTTGATGGCCGCAATAATTGGCACCCCGGCTGCACGGGCGTGGTTGATTGCTTCAATTGTCTGCGGCTTGACTCCGTCATCGGCAGCCACAACCAGGACGGCTATGTCGGTAACCTGGGCTCCCCTTGCGCGCATGGCGGTAAAAGCTTCATGCCCGGGTGTATCCAGAAAAACTATCTTTTTGCCTGATATCTCCACCTCGTATGCGCCAATGTGCTGGGTAATTCCCCCCGCTTCACCGGCGGTGACATTAGTTTCACGGATGGCGTCCAGGAGAGAAGTCTTGCCGTGATCCACATGTCCCAGCACCGTGACCACAGGATTCCGGGGGACCATTTTCTTGCCGTTCTCCTTATCTTCAGCGAAAAGTTCCTGCTCTTTCGGATCGGCCACAAACTCAACGTCCATGTCGAACTCCTCAGCGGCAAGTTCGATCGCTGCCGAGCTTAAGGCCTGGTTGATGCCGGCGACAATACCCAGATCGAGAAGCCTGGTGATAAGTTCTGCCGGGGTAACATTAAATATGGCCGCCAGTTCACCGACAGTAGTCCGGCCTTCGATCCTTACCAGGCGCCGCTTTTTCTTCACTGCCGCTTTTTTCCCGGCAGGCGGCGGCTCCGTCTTGAGCCTCTTTACCGCTCCGGCGGCAGGCTTATCTTTTATTTTTGATTTCGAAGGGGCCGCCTCTTTTTTTTCGGCTCGAACAGGCTTCTCTTTATCTGAATCCGGCGTTTCCTTCTTTTTAGCGGCTTCATCGCTCTCCGCTTTACCGGTCAGAATGGCGATCACACGCTGGGCCTCTTCATCTTCCAGCGTGCTCATATGGTTCTTAACCTCGATGTTCATTCCTTCCATTATCTCGATCAACTTTTTGCTGGTGGTACCCAGTTCTTTGGCCAGTTCGTAAACCCTCACCTTAGCCATTTAATACACCTCCATTAAAAGCCCTCCCTGGCAGAGACCTTTAAGATCTATACTCATCCCCGGATTCAAGCAGCGCTTTTATCGCCGTGATGAGCCCTTCGGAAATAGGATGTTCCAGATTTTTTTCCAGTCTTTTCCCCTTTAGCGCTTTTTCCAGGCAGGCCTTTTGCTTGCAGATATAGGCGCCGCGGCCGGACATTTTGCCGCTCAGGTCAATTTGGACTTCGCTTTCCGGAGTGCGAACCAGGCGGAGCAGCTCCCGTTTCGGTTTTTTATCCCGGCAGCCCACGCAGATGCGCATGGGAATTTTACGCTGTTTGGCCATTCTACCGTTCCGCCTCCTTTGTTAGACTAGGCGCGCTTAAACATTCTCCGAGTCGCTTCCTGCCTCCTCCGGAGCGCTCTCATCAGCGGCATCTTCCGGGGCGCTTTCCGCCCCTTCTTCTGCGCCGCCGTTCAAAGGCTTTTCACCGGCAGTCCCTTCCGGCGCAGTCCCTTCCGTCCCGGCTATCTCTTCCTCCCCGGACGCGGCAGCACCATTCTTCTTTTCATTATTGCCCAGGCCCAGTGATGAGAAACGCTCCTGGGCAATTTGCGATTCGCTGCAGATATCAATCTTGAAGCCCGTAATTTTCGCGGCCAGCCGCGCATTTTGCCCCTCTTTGCCTATGGCCAGCGAAAGCTGGTTATCAGGGACAATTACCAGGGCCTCATTTTCATTCATCTCCACCGCTACTACCTTGGCCGGGCTTAGGGCATTGCCCAGGTATTCTTCAGGGTCCTCGCTCCACCTGATAATATCAATTTTCTCACCGCGCAACTCATTGCTTATGGCCTGCACCCGGCTGCCCCGCGGGCCGACACAGGAGCCGACGGGATCAACGTCCTTGTTCTTGGAATATACCGCCAGCTTGGCCCGGTAGCCGGGCTCCCTGGCTGCGGCTTTTATTTCCACGATTCCATCGTATATTTCGGGAACCTCCAACTCAAAGAGCCTTTTTAAAAACACGGTATGGCTGCGGGAAAGGATTACCTGGGGCCCCTTGCTGCTCTTCCTGACTTCCACGATCACGGCCTTAACTCTATCGTTCAACCGGTAGCGCTCAAAAGGCAGCTGCTCCTCCTGGGGCAGGATCCCCTCAACCCGGCCCAGATCGACAATTACATTGCGGTGTTCAAAACGGCGCACCGTTCCCGTGATTATATCGTCAACCCGATCCAGAAAATCGCTGTAAATCTGCGCCCGTTCCGCCTCCCTGATTCTTTGAATAATTACCTGTTTGGCGGTTTGAGCGGCAATGCGCCCGAATTCCCGGGGAGTAACCTCTATCTCAACCAGGTCTCCCAGCTGGCAGCGAGGATCATAAACCCGGGCTTCGTAGAGCTCCACCTCCTGATGCGGCAGCTTCACCTCATCGACTACCTTAAGCTGTGAAAAAACTTTTATTGCTCCCGATTCCCGGTCAATAGTTACCCTGACATTGCCGGAAGCCTGGAAATCTCTCTTGTAAGCCGAGATCAAGGCTGCTTCCAGGGCTTCAAAGAGAATCTCCAGTTCAATCCCTTTCTCTTTTTCAATTGCCTTCAAAGCGGCAATAAGCTCCTTGCTGTTAACCGAAATTTTAACCTGACCTCCTTTCAGCTCTGCGCCCGTTCCCTTTAGGGCCGGTACCATAAGTGAGCTTTTTTAATCTGCTCCAGCGGTATCTTGATCCTCTCCCCTTTTTCAGGGAGCAGCTCCACGAAGCCTTCACCGGCTCCGAGAAGCCTGGCGCCAAAATATTTTTCCCCTGCAACCGGTTCGTGGGTATATATTTTCACCATTTTCCCCTGGAATCGCCGGAAATCACTTTCCCGGGTCAGAGCGCGCTCCACGCCCGGCGAGGAAACTTCGAGAATATAACTCTGGGGAATGGGATCATAGGCGTCAAGCAATCCTGAGATGTCTCGGCTGACCGCCTCGCAGTCGGCAATAGTTACTCCATCGGGCTTGTCAATATAGATACAGAGATGTCCTTTCCGTCCGGCGTTGTAGTCGAGCCGGACCAGCTCCATACCGTGCTCTTCAATAATGGGCTGCACCAGCCGGACCAGCTTTGCTTTCAATTCTTCCCTGGACATCTGTCCACTCCCTTCAAAAGATCTTCAATTAACAGGAAAGAGTGGGAAAACCCACCCTTTACCAGAAAATCCGCATCGCCTTTAAAAGAGTATCACAAATGAACCTGAAATGCAAGGAAAAGGAAAGAATTTGCCGCTATTTTATATGGGGATCGGTCCTGGCCGCATATTTAATGATCTCCCAGTACATTTTGCCTCTGGCGGCAAGGCCTTTCCAAAAACCGAATTTCTCCTCTTTCATCATGTGGGAAAGGTCTGCAAGGGTAACCTGGGCTACGGGGATCTTGTGCTCTTCCACGTAACGGTGCAGGGCTACCTCCACCCCGAAACGGGCCAGGTCTAGATCTGAAATCCGGTCCAGGATATCCCGCTTCAGGGCCCGCTGCCCGGTTAAATAGGGCGCCATTTTTTGCGCCAGATCGGTGGCTACCCGCCCCTTTTTAAACACTCCCAGGCTCATCAGGGCCTCCCCGCCCAAGACCGGCCTGAGCAGGGCGGCAATATGATCTTCCCGCAGCCCAATGAGATCGGCATCGAGAAAGAGTATAATCCCGGCCCGCGTATGATCCAGGCCCGCTTTCATGGCGCCTCCCTTGCCCCTGTTCTCTTCCAGCTCGACAAGCTTCACGCCTTTGAATTGCCGGGCTATCTCCACTGTATTATCGGTGGAGCCGTCGCTAACGACAATAATCTCGTTTATCGCTTTACATTTCTGCAGGACGGAGAGTACGCCGCCGATGGTTTTCTCTTCGTTGTATGCAGGTACAATTGCCGCTATGCGCACCTTTCTACCTCCCAAATTTATCCTCACAGTCCCTTGTTTTGCGGAGAATATTACAATTCAACTCTTCCTGAAGAGCTTCCAGCAACCTATCTTGCGGTACCGTGCGGATAATTTTACCCCGGCGAAAGATAAGGCCTCGCTTGCGGCCGGCAGTAATGCCGATATCCGCTTCCCGGGCCTCGCCGGGGCCGTTAACGGCACAGCCCATCACGGCCACCTTCACCGGATGGGAATAATCCCGAAGCAGCAGGGAAACTTGTTCGACTAAAGATACCAGGTCTACCGTGCAGCGGCCGCAGCTGGGGCAGGAAATTAGCTCCGGCCCGCTTGGCTGGCGCAAGCGCAGCACCTCCAGTATTTGCCGGGCCAGGCGAACCTCGGCCAGAGGATCGGCGGTTAAAGAGACGCGTATAGTGTCACCGATCCCCTCCGCCAGCAAGGTCCCGATCCCCACGGCGCCCTTAATGGTCCCTATTTCCAGCGGGCCGGCAGCGGTGACGCCGAGGTGAAGGGGATATCTAACCTGACCCGCAATCAGACGGTAAGCCTCGATGGTGGTGAGCACGTCGGAAGCTTTTAGCGAAACCACGATGGAGCTAAAACCGGCCTCCTCCGCCTCCTTGAGATAAACCAGTGCCGATTCCACCAGGGCGGCGGCAGTGATTCCACCATGCTTTACCAGCAGATGCCGCTCCAGGGAGCCGGCGTTAACCCCAATCCGCAGAGCGGCGCCGTAACGGATTGCCCTGCGGCAAAGTTCGCGCAGCCGCGCCTTTCCGCCCATATTGCCCGGGTTAATCCTAATCTTGGCTGCGCCCTGCTCAAGCGCCCGGTAGGCCAGGCGGATATCAAAATGAATATCTGCGACCAAGGGGACGGGACTTTCCCGGACCAGCTCACCGAGAGCTGCGGCAGCCGCCTCATCGGGAACGGCCACCCGGACCAGTTCGCATCCAGCCGCGGCCAGGAGCCGGATCTGTTTCAGGGTGGCGGCTATATCGCTGGTCCTGGTATTGGTCATCGATTGTATCACCACCGGCGCTCCTCCGCCGATGATAAGATCGCCCACCTTGACGGCGAGTGAACTGCGGCGGGCGGCAGAATTCATAGCATGTATCCCCCTTCGCACAATCCGGCCTTACCTGCCGGGCAAGATATCCCAGCGGAGAAGGTCGTTATAGGTTACCAGCAGGATGAGCAAGAGCAATAAGGCAAAGCCGATAAAATGAACCATCCCTTCCTTTTCCGGGTCGATGGGCCGGCCGCGCAGGGCCTCGATAAGTATAAACAGGAGTCTGCCCCCGTCCAGGGCCGGGATGGGCAGCAGGTTCACCAGCCCCAGGCTGATGCTGATCAGGGCGGTCAACCAGAGCAGGTTTACAATACCGGTTCGGGCCACCGCGCCAATAGTAATCACTATCCCCACCGGACCGGTAATATCCAGCGGAACTTGCCCGGTAAACACCTGGAAAATAGAAGCGATAATCATCCCGAATTGCTCGAAGCTGCTCCCCAGCGCTCTCCGGAATTGATATTTTTGCACCAGCGGGGTGATGCCGATCTTCCCTTTGCCGCTTTCCGGTGACGGTTCTGCGATAAGAGTGAACTCTTTAATCATCCCGTCTCGCCGCACGAGCAAGACCAGCTCTTCACCGGGATGCTTCTCTATAACCCTGACGACTTCTTCCCATTTCTCCACCGGTTCGCCGTTGATCGCGGCAATTTCGTCTCCCTCTTGCAGGCCTGCGCTTTCGGCGGGCGTTCCGGGAAGAACGTTTCCAATAGTGGAGCGGTCAAGGTACTGCACCCCGACAATGAAGTAGAAAATGATAAAGAAAAGCAGTATAGACAGCAGGAGATTCATCACCGGCCCCGCAGCCATGATCGCCGCTCTTCTTGCAGGCGCCGTTCCGGGCAGGCTCCCCGGTTCATTGATCTCATCGGGATTTTCGCCGAGCATCCGGCAAAACCCTCCCAGGGGAAAAAGCCGCAGGGAATACACAGTTTCTCCTTTCTGGCGGCTAATTACCCTGGGCCCCATACCGATGGCCAGCTCCAGGACTCTAACCCCGTTTAGACGGGCGGCGATGAAATGGCCGAACTCGTGAACGAAAACCAGGATGCCGAATATTATTACTGCAGCTATAAGCGTTTGCATGAGATATCAACTCCTGTCCTCAAGCTCATTAAGCAGCGACTGTGCGCAGCGGCGCGCCCACCGGTCCGCTTCTTCCAGTTTATCACGTTCCGGCTTTTCGATCACGCTATGCGCGGCCATAACCCCTTCGATGAGCCTGGGGATATCGGTAAATCTAAGATCGCCTTTTAGAAAATATTCCACCGCCACCTCGTTGGCGGCGTTGAGACAGGCCGGCATTGTTCCGCCGGCACGCATGGCCCGGTAGGCCAGTTCAAGGCAGGGAAAGCGCTTCACATCGGGCTCTGTGAAGGAAAGCTCCTGCCCACGAAAATCAAATCGCGGCCATGGGTTCGCCTTCCGCTCCGGGTAACTGAGCGCGTATTGAATGGGCAGGCGCATATCCGCCGGACCCAGTTGGGCAATTACCGACCCGTCAATAAATTCAACCGCTGAATGGATGATGCTCTGCGGGTGAATTACCACCTGAATCCGGTCCAGCGGCAAGCCAAAAAGCCAGTACGCTTCGATTACCTCAAATCCCTTATTCATTAAAGTAGCCGAATCAACTGTAATTTTCGGCCCCATGGTCCAGTTGGGATGGGCCAGCGCTTCGGCCGGAGTGGCCCGGGATAGTTTTCCCTCTTCCCAATCCCTGAAAGGCCCTCCCGAAGCTGTCAGCCAGATCCGGCTGACCTGAGAAATAGAAACGCCGCCCAGTGACTGGTAGATGGCTGAATGCTCGCTGTCCAGGGGGAAGACCCGCTCCAGATCCAGGAGTCCCCTCCGGGCCAGAAGCTCACCCCCCGCAACCAGGGTCTCTTTATTGGCCAGGGCCACGGTTTTCCCGGCCTCCAGCGCTTCCAGGGTGGGGACGAAGCCAGTAAAGCCCACCAGGGCGTTCACCACCATATCCGCAGAAGGCCACCGCGCCGCAGCAACCAGTCCTTCCGGTCCTGCTTCGACCCGGCAATCAAGATCGCGCAGGGCGTGCTTGAGCTCCGCGGCCGCAGCGGGATCTTTTAAAACGGCCAGTTCCGGCCGGAAACGGCGCACCTGCTGCTCCAGCAGATCGCGGTTGTTGCCCGCCGCCAGGGCGACGATGCGGCAGCTGCCTCCGAGATTTTCTACAACTTCCAGCGTTTGGCGCCCAATGGAGCCGGTCGAGCCCAGCAGGGCTATTTTCTTCGCCATTCCCTTGCCCCCTTTTCCCTGCAAGAATACTCTTAGCCGAGGAGCGCGAAAAAGTAATAGATCATGGGGGCGGTAAAGAGAAGGCTGTCAAAGCGATCCAGGATCCCGCCATGCCCGGGAATTAACCGTCCCGAATCTTTCACCTCGAACTGGCGCTTTAAAGCCGACTCCAGCAGGTCCCCCAGCTGCGCAAAAACTGAAATCCCCACTCCAAGCAGCGCCGCTTTTCCCGGAGTCAGCCCGATCCAGCCGGGATAGAAAAAGGCAACAAGGAGGGCCAGCAAAACCGTGCCGGTAATAGCTGCACAAGCCCCTTCTACAGATTTCTTGGGGCTGATCGCTGGAGCAAGTCGCTTCTTTCCCCACTTTATCCCGGCAAAATAGGCAAAAGTATCGTTGGCCCAGACTCCCACAAGAAGAATGAATGTATAAGTAAGCCCTTGCGGCAGCTGGCGCAGCAGAATCATGTAACCGCCAAAACCGCCAAGATAGATTATGCCCCAGAGAATAAGTGCCAATTCATGGATGTCCGTTTTTTCAAAATAGAGTAAAAGAAAAACGGCAAGGCTCATCATGATAAATATAACTGCGGGTAAAATAAGTTCCACGTCCTGAATAGAGCCCAGGTAAAGCATGGTCAAAAATATGGAGGCGCCGGCGTAGCCGATAAAATCCGGCAGGTGATAGGCCCTGCTTTTAAGTAACGCTGTATATTCGCGCATCCCCAAATTGGCGACAAGAAGAATAAAGAAGGCATAATATGCTCCCCCCAGGTATACCAGTCCCAGAATTATGGGGATACCAACCATGGCCGATAGAATGCGTAAATGAAGCACCAACAACTCACCTCTGTTCGGGATAAATCCGGCCGAAGCGCCGTTCCCGCTGTTGAAAATCGCGGATTGCCTGGAGCAGGTGGACCCTGCCGAAATCAGGCCAGTAGACCGGGGTAAACCAGAGCTCGCTGTAGGCCAATTGCCAGAGCAAAAAGTTGCTGATCCTGAACTCGCCGCCTGTCCGGATCAGCAGGTCGGGATCGGGCAGCCCGGCGGTGTAAAGATAAGCGGCAAAAGACTTCTCGCTTATAGCAGGCCGGATTTTGCCTTTCTGCAAATCTTCCAGCACTGCTTGCACCGCCCGGACAATTTCCATCCGCGCGCCGTAATTCAGGGCGAAATTGAGGATCATGCCGCTGTTTCCCGCAGTCGCATCCAGGCCCTTGGCAATTGCCCGCTTCACCTTTGCCGGCAGCCTTTCCGGATCTCCCATCAGCTTGACCCGGACATTTTTCCTGACCAGCTCCGGCAGCTCGCTTTGGAGGTACTGCTCCGGCAGGCTCATCAAAAAATCGATTTCCTGGGGCGGTCGCCGCCAGTTTTCTGTGGAGAAGGCAAAAAGCGTGAGCACCTTTATTCCCAGGTGATTGCTGAAACGGACCACTTCCCGGACCGTTTCCACTCCCTGGCGGTGGCCGGCGGAGCGAGGCAGGCCCCTCTCCCTGGCCCAGCGCCCGTTCCCGTCCATGATCATGGCCACGTGCCCGGGGATCCTGGTGCGGTCGATTTCTTTAAAGATCTCCTCTTCCCGGAGTGTTAACTCCATTGTCACAGCCTCACTTTTTGTTTTGTGTGACTATACGCCAGCGGCTCCCCCTGCACAGGAAGAGCCGCATTTAAAAGAATTGCCGGCCTCCGGGCGTAGGTAAAACTTGCCCGTAGCCTCTATACTTCCATCACTTCTTTTTCTTTTGCCTGGAGAAGCTCATCGATCCGGGCGATTTTCTCATCCGTCAGCTCCTGAATCTCATCCTGGGCCCTCCGCCACTCATCTTCCGAGATCTCGCTCGATTTTTCCAGCTGTTTGAGCGACTCGTTGGCGTCGCGGCGAATATTCCGGATGCTGACCCTGCTCTCTTCAGCCTTCTTACGCACATGCTTGACCAGTTCGCGGCGCCTCTCTTCAGTCAGCTGGGGAATGGAGAGCCTGATAATATTGCCGTCATTTACCGGTGTAAGACCAAGATCAGATTTTAATATGGCTTTCTCAATATCCCCCATCGACGATTTGTCCCACGGCTGAACTACCAGGAGCCGCGGCTCCGGTGCTGTGATCCCGGCCAGCTGGATCAGCGGAGTGGGTGTGCCATAGTAGTTCACCTCAATCCGATCCAGCAAGGCGGGGGTGGCCCTTCCCGCCCGCAAGGTGGCCAGTTCGCGCTGAAAAGCGCTGATAACCTTATCCATACGCTCGCCGGCTTCGATATAGATTTCTTCTACCATAAACTAACCACCTTTTATTAAGGTTCCAATTCTCTCTCCCATGATTGCTCTCTTAATATTTCCGGAGTGAAGTCCGAACACAACCAGCTTAATCTGGTTATCCATGCACAGCGAGGCTGCGGTTGTGTCCATCACCCCAAGGCCGCGTTTAATTACCTCCAGGTAGCTCAACTCGGTGAAGCGGTTGGCCTCAGGATACTTTAAGGGATCGGCATCGTAAACCGCATCGACCTTTCCCTTGGCCAGCAGGATTACTTCGGCCTCTATTTCTGCGGCGCGCAGGGCGGCGGTAGTATCCGTTGAAAAATAAGGGTTTCCGGTGCCCCCGGCAAAGATGACCACACGCCCTTTTTCAAGATGCCGCAGCGCCCGGCGCCTGATATAGGGCTCCGCTACCTGGCGCATCTCCAGGGCCGACTGGACCCTGGTATCTACCCCATTTCGCTCAAGGGCATCCTGCAGCGCCATGGCGTTAATTACTGTGGCCAGCATGCCCATATAATCCGCCGTAGCCCGGTCCATGCCCGCTTGCTCCGCTGCGGCGCCTCTCCAGATATTGCCTCCTCCGACGACGATGGCGATCTGCACGCCCGAGCCGACAAGCTCTTTCAACTCGCCGGCTATATTCTCCAAGACCTTCTGGTCTATACCGGTACCTCTTTCTCCCGCCAAAGCTTCGCCGCTTAACTTCAAAACCACCCGATTATAGGCAGGCTTTTCCACTCGCCAACCCTCCAGACTTATTCGACAACTTCAGGCGGCAATCCTTTTTTAGATATAAAAAAGAACACGCAGGGTGTTCTTTTTTACTGTTTTTAATCGCTGCCGGAGGATTTCTCCTCCACCTCTTCGCCAACAGCGAAGCGGCTGAAGCGCCGGATGATGATGTTTTCTCCGATCCTGGCGATCAGCTCGTGAAGCAGATCGCGTATGGAGCGATCGGGATCCTTAATGTAAGGTTGCTCGAGAAGACAATTTTCCTGGTAGAATTTGGCGATACGCCCTTCAACGATTCGCTCTATCACCTTCTCCGGTTTCCCTTCACGGAGGGCCTGATTGCGCAATATAGAGCGCTCCTTCTCCAGGACCGCGGCGGGGACATCGTCCCTATCAACATAAAGGGGATTTGACGCCGCCACCTGCAGGCAGATATTGCGCGCAAATTCCCTGAACTGTTCATTGCGGGCCACAAAATCGGTTTCGCAGTTTATCTCCACAAGCACGCCCACCTTGCCTCCGAGGTGGATATAGGAATCAATAATCCCCTGCGCCGCAACGCGGCCGGCCCGCCGCGCCGCCGCGGCCAAGCCTTTTTCTCTTAGAATAATTATGGCTTTCTCTTCGTCTCCGCCGGCTTCCTGGAGCGCTTTTTTACAATCCATCATCCCGGCACCTGTTTTTTCACGTAAAGCCTTGACTGTTTTTGCATCAATCTGCATTCAATCTCCTCCTATACCGCTGCCCGGATGGCAGCTGCTATGCCTCCTCGGCAATAGTCTCTTCTTCAGCTTTCTCCGCCCTTTTAACGGCCTCATTCTCCCCGGCTTCTAGAGCTTCTACAGCTTCTATAGCTGCTTCTCCGGGAAGCCCCTCCCCTGTGCCGCTTTCATCGTCCCCGGCCTGCTCTTCTTCAAGGAGATGGCGCCCTTCGATAACCGCATCAGCCAGGAGCGAGGTGATCAGCTTGATGGCCCTGATAGCGTCGTCGTTTCCCGGGATGATGTAATCAATCTCATCGGGGTCGCAGTTGGTATCAACGATGGCGATGATGGGGATGCCCAGCTTGCGCGCTTCTGCAACCGCAATTCTCTCTTTGCGCGGGTCCACGACATAGACGGCATCGGGCAAGGCCTTCAAGTTTCTAATCCCCCCCAGAAACTTAAGCAGCTTTTCATGTTCGTGCTTTAGGATAAGCACCTCTTTTTTGGGCAGCAGATCAAAGGTGCCGTCTTCTTCCATTCTCTCCAGAGCATGCAGCCTCTCTATCCGCCGGCTGATGGTCTGGTAATTGGTAAGCATCCCGCCGAGCCAGCGCTGATTCACGTAGTGCATACCGCATCTTTCAGCTTCAAACCGTATCGATTCCTGGGCCTGTTTCTTGGTGCCCACAAAAATAATCTGTCCACCCCGCGCAGCGAGATCGCGCACAAAATTGTAAGCTCCATCCATAAGCTTAACTGTTTTCTGCAGATCAATAATGTAGATGCCGTTGCGCTCGGTAAAGATATAGCTTTTCATCTTGGGGTTCCAGCGGCGGGTTTGGTGCCCGAAGTGAACTCCCGCTTCGAGCAGCTGTTTCATGGTTACGACAGGCAAACAAATTCCTCCTTTGGTTATCCACCGCGCTCCCTCGCCGCCCCTTCCGCGGCCTGCAGCCGGCCGACCCGGTCCGGGCTCCGGAGGCGTGTGTATTTAATTTTATCCGCCGGTAGTATAGCACAGTTGCCGCCGGAAGGCAACGAGTTGAACAGCACTTTCCCTTCTTTAAAAACTATTTTCTCTAATTAACAAGCAAATCCGATGTGTTCTTCCAAGATTTAACTTTGACAAAACACTTAAAATGTTATATATACAAATATATATTATATCCTTTGAATTTTGCATGATGTACTTAATAACGAGAATATTATGCAAGGAGGTGCTAATCTCAGTAGTAGCGCTGGAGCAGTCGTGGCAAGCCCTGTTGTGAAAAATCAAATTTTTTAAAGGGGGTTTATCGCGTGACTAAAAAAGCTTTCCTGTTGTTGACGCTGATTCTCTGCCTCTCCGTGCTCTAATCGTTGCCGGTTGTGCAGAGAATGGCGGAAATGAAGCAGTTGAAGAGAAAGAAGAGATTGTCATAGGAGCGGCAAGGTCATATACCGGCCCTCTTGCCATCCAGGATGAAACTTGCTTCGGCCCTGTTTACCGCATGTGGATCCATGAAGTAAATGAGCGCGGCGGCATCTACGTAGAAGAATACGGGAAAAGGCTGCCGGTAAGGCTGCTGAAATACGACGACACCTCAGACATGAACACCATGACCAACCTGCTGAAAAAATTGATCGTGGAAGACGATGTCGATTTCCTCCTGGCACCCATCAGCACCGCTTTTCTAAAAGCGGCAGCCCAGATCTGCAATGAGCACAACTTCCTTCTTATCGGTGCCGAGGGCGGGGCCAAGGAACTGGAACCGCTAATGGCCGAGATGCCCTACTTCTTCTCTCTACTTAACTACGCCACGCACCAGGCGGGGCCCCTGGTTGATATGCTCGCAGAGCACAATGTTGAATCGGCGGCCATAATCTATATCGAAGACCAGCATGGCCTTGAGTATAAGAACGATCTGGTTCCGCTCCTCAAGGATGCCGGCATCGAGGTAGTTTTTGACAAGGCCATCCCCATGGGCAGTAAAGACGTTTCCTCAATTATCGAAGAAGCCAAGTCGAAAAATGCCAAGGCCCTCCTCTGCTGCGCTTATCCGGACGAAAACTTTGCCGTCATGGACGAATGCATAGCTTCTGATTACAACCCTGACGCGATCCTCTTCGGACCGGGTGCCTGTATGGAACTTTTCTATAATATCTACGGCCCCAATTCTGAGGGCGTCATGGGCTGGGGCGCCTGGAACGAGAAGAGCTCGGACAAGCTTAAGGACCTGGCGGAGCGGCTGATTGCACACCAGGGCGGCGAAAGAAATGTAGACTGGTGGGGCATGGCCATCTACTATGCCGGGCTGGAGGCTCTGGAGCAGGCCATCAAGAAGGCCGGCACGCTGGATCACGATAAGATTAAGGATATCCTGGCCACTGAAAAATTCGATACCGTCGTCGGCGAACTCTGGTTTGAAAACGGCGGCGTCCCGGCCGAGTGCTATCCCGGACAGGTCGGCCAGTGGCAGAATGGAATCTTTGAAGTGGTAGCCCCGAACGATAAGGCTACCAATGATCCGCTCATTCCCAAGCCTAAGTGGCAGGCTAAATCTGAATAATAAACAAGTTAACTGACGGTGACTAGGAAGATGCAGGCTACCTGAAGTGTTGCAAGCAGTCCGGCGACTTCGTGGAGCCGGCGGAACACCGCGCGGGTAGCCTGCATTGCTAATTCAGCGGATGGGAGTGAGCACATGATATCTTTCATTAATATATTCGTGAACGGTTTACTATTGGGTGGAATATATGCAATTACCGCAGTGGGGCTGAGCATGCAATACGGGGTAGCCCGAATTTTAAACATCGCCCACGGCGAATTTATCATGGTCGGCGCCTTTCTTACCTGGATGCTCCATACATCCCTAGGTATAAATCCGCTTTTCTGCCTCGCCCTGGTAGGACCAATATTATTTCTGCTGGGCTACCTGGTTCGACATTACCTCTTTAAAACGCTTAGGGAGCGAACTCCTTCTCCGGCGGCATTTGAAGGCAATTCCATGTTGATGGCTTTTGGACTGTTATTTGTGATCCAGAGCCTGGCCATTTTTATCTGGGGTAAAAGCATTGTCGGCTATTCTTTCATGCCCTACTCGGTTTACCTTGGTGAGATCCGCTTTGCGGCCAACCGGCTGGTAATCATGGTAGCGGCCGTGGCGATCTGCTTCCTTTTCTACCTCTTTCTTACCCGGACCCGAACCGGCAAAGCAATCCGTGCCGCATCGCAGGATTCTGACGCGGCTGCCCTGATGGGAGTGGATATCAACCGGATGCTGACGCTCTGCTTTGCCCTTGGCGCCTTAATGGCCGGCTTTGCCGGCGTTTTGGTAAGCATGGATGTTAAATTAAATGCCACCATGGGCATGGAGTATACCATTATCGCCATCATCGTAATTGTCCTCGGCGGCCTGGGCAGCATTCCCGGCAGCCTGGTTGGCGGTTTTCTCCTGGGTATATTTGGCAGCATCGTCAGCGGTATCGAGCCGGGATTAACCCTGGCGGCTTACTACCTGCTGTTTATGGTCCTGCTGCTGGTAAAACCGTCGGGCATATTTGGGAGGTAGCGCTGAAGATGAAATTGAAAACCGATGCGAAAAATGTCTCTTACCTGGTAATTATAATTTTAATCCTGGCTTTTCTGGTTGCCGTACCCTTTATCAGCAAGCCTTACACTGTTATTCTTTTAAAAAATATACTCATGTTTGTCGCACTTACCTTGAGCTGGGCGCTATTTTCCGGCCCTACCGGCTACATCTCCCTGGCTACGGCTGCTTTTTACGGCGCGGGGATTTATACCGCAGCCTACCTGGGCGATGTGCTGCCCCTGCCGGTTATGGTCTTATGCGGCGGCGTGGCCAGCTTTTTGCTGGCTTTAATCATTGGCGCCATAACTTTAAGGCTGCGGGGAATTTACTTTGCCATATTTACTCTGAGCTCTGTTGAGCTGATCAAGCATGTGCTGCACTGGATTGAAATCACCGTCCTGGGAAAGCGGGGGCGTCCCGTGGTCAAAGTGAGCGACTCCACGGTATTTTATGTCATATTGATTATCGTGGTGCTGTTATTAGTCACCACATACTTTTTAAAGCGCTCCAGGTACGGCATGGCCATGTCCTCTATCGGCAGCTGTGAAGAGGCGGCGGCCCATATCGGTGTTAATGTAGTCCGGGTGAAAGTGTTTACCTTTGCCCTCAGCTCCTTTTTCATCGGTCTTACAGGAGCGATCATGGCTACAGGCTTGATTTATATCGATTCTCAAATCGCTTTTGACTTGAATTACTCCTTTTTCCCCACTTTGATGGCCACTTTCGGCGGTTTGGGGAATATTTTTGGCCCCGTGATCGGAGCCGTTCTATTTTCATACCTGCGGGAAATTCTAATTACCAAGTTTCCCTATGTATACATGCTAATCTTCGGTTTAGTGATGATTCTCACCATTCTCTATCTGCCCAACGGTATCATTGGTCTGGCACAAACAATAAAGGTGAAGTTTTTGGGAGGAAAAGATGCAACTGCTACAGGTCGAAAAGTTAACTAAAAACTTCGGCGGGCTGACTGCGGTATCCGGCGTAGACTTCCATGTTAATAGAGGTGAAATAATGGGCTTGATCGGCCCCAACGGCGCCGGTAAAACCACGTTATTTAACCTTATTTCCGGAACCTATGTGCCCAACGCGGGGAAGATAGTTTTTAACGGCGAAAGCATTGGCGGTTTAAAGCCAAATTACATCTGCCGGAAAGGGCTGGTGCGCACCTTTCAGACGGTCAAAATTTTCCCCGAGATGACCGTTTTTCAAAATGTGCTCATGGGAGCCCTCTTTGGTTCGGAAGGCAAAACATGGCCCGAAGCGAACGCGGAAACCGGGGAGATCCTTGATTTCACCGGGTTGACCCCTTTGAGCGACACCCCGGCGGGAAGCCTGACCCTGGTCAACCAGAAGCGCGTTGAAGTAGCCCGGGCCCTGGCCGCCAAACCCAGGCTGCTGCTCCTCGATGAGATGATGGCCGGTTTGAACCCGGCCGAAGTAGCCGAATCCATGGAGCTGGTCACCCGGATCCGGGATCGAGGGATTACCATTATCATGATTGAACACGTGATGAAAGCGATTATGAATATCTGCAAGCGGATCATTGTCCTGCATCACGGCAAAAAAATTACCGAGGGCACACCGGCAGAGATCTCCACCAACAAGACCGTTATTGAAATCTACCTGGGAGAGGAAGAGCAAGCTCATGCTGGAAGTTAAAAACCTGAACGTCTTTTACGGCAACGTCCAGATATTATGGGACATATGCCTGAAGGTGGAAGAGGGTGAAATAGTCGCCCTCGTGGGAGCCAACGGTGCGGGTAAAACGACTCTTCTCAATGCCATCACCGGGCTGGTAAAACCGGCCTCGGGATCCGTTACCTTTATGGGCCGGGATATTACCGGCTTTCCTCCCAATGCCGTGGTAGAGATGGGCATATCCTATTTCCCCGAGGGCGGGCGGCTTTTTCCCGACATGTCCCTCCTGGAAAACCTGGAAATGGGCGCTTATCTCAAGACTTCCTGGAAGCAGAGAAAAGAAAGGCTGGAAAGAGTCTACCGGATTTTCCCGCTTTTAAAAGAGCGCCGCAGGCAGCTGGCCAAGACCCTCAGCGGCGGCGAGCGCCAGATGCTGGCCATGGGCCGCGCCCTCATGTCCGGTCCAAGGCTGGGTCTTTTTGACGAACTCTCTTACGGCATGGCGCCCAAGCTGGTTAAAGAATCGTTCCAGATGCTGCAGAAGCTGCGCGACAACGGCCTCACCATCTTGCTAAATGAACAGAACGTCAAGCAGAGCCTGGAAATCGCCGACCGCGCCTATGTCCTGGAAAACGGCAGAATTGTCTCCGGCGGCTCCTGCGAGGAGCTCCTGCACAGCGACCATGTCCGGAAAGCCTATCTTGGCCTGTAAGATAATATACGCAATTCAACAGTCCCTCTTTGGACCGCAGCTCCAGGGAGGGCTTTTATTCTCCAAGAATAACAGGTGATTCATGAAAAGCTAAGGCACCTGCTGCGGCTCACTTTCGCGAAGGTCGGCCTCCCATTTTCCGCAGCGGCTGCCCCAGCGGCCGGCCAGCTTTCCGGCAATGTGGAGCTCGCTGATCTCGCAGCTGTTGCCGCAGCCGCTGCAGATGAACCCCCGGGGGCGGTAGTCGCTCTCCGCTACGGAGGAAATGCCGCGGAAGGCACTTTGCTTTACCGCTCCCTCCAGGTAGCGCTGCCGGGCCAGCAAGGCGGCGCCGTAGGCACCCATCACTTTATAATGCTCCGGGATAACCAGCTTCTCCCCCAGCAGTTTCTCAAGGGCCCAGCGGATCCCGCTGTTGGCCGCCACCCCGCCCTGGAAAAGGACCACCGGCTCAACCTTGCGGTTGCGGGCCACGTTGGTCAGGTAATTCTTGGCCAGGGCCAGGCAGAGGCCGGCAATAAGATCTTCGCGGCAGTATCCAAGCTGCTGCTTGTGGATGAGATCGGATTCGGCAAAGACGCCGCAGCGGCCGGCAATAGCCACCGGATTGGCGGATCGCAGTGCGTAATCGCCAAATTCCTCAATGGGGATATTCAGGCGGGCGGCCTGGTGGTCCAGGAAGGAGCCTGTGCCGGCGGCGCAGACCGTGTTCATGTTGAAGCCAATTGAAACTCCGTCTTTCAGGTAAATAATTTTGGAATCCTGGCCGCCGATATCGATTACCGTGCGAACTTCCGGCTCTACGGTGCGGGCGGCCAGGGCATGGGCTGTAATTTCGTTGACCACCGTGTCCGCTTCAATCATCACCGCCGCCAGGTGCCGCCCCGAACCGGTTGTGCCTGCGGCGACGGGATTTACAGGCAAATTTTTCATCCCGGCAAAAGCCTGGCGGATTGTCTCGATGGGCCCCGCCTCGTTGCGGCGGTACGAGGAGTAAAGGAGTACGCCCTCCCGGTCGATAAGCACTATCTTGGTGGTAAGGCTGCCTATGTCTGCTCCAAGAAAATAAATTTTTTCTTTTCCTCCTTCCCCGCCCTTCTCTCATCGAGAATATGGGCAAAGGATTCAATGCGCGTCTTCATACCGGCCTGGCCGGTCTGCTCGTTGACAATCAAGGTCAGCAGGGGGAGTCCCAGTTCTTGGGCCACCCTCGTGAGGATGCTCTGGGCTACAATTTCGGGCATGCAGGTAAAGGGCCACAGGTGAATTACCCCGTCAATTCCCTCGTGCGGCGCCAGAGCCGCCAGGCCCACGCTTTCCAGGCCGTGCCCTCCCACCGACTCTGCCAGGTAGGGCTTCGCGGCAGCGCTGATCCGGCGGTGGCGCATAACCAGCGCCGGGCTCTTCAAGATGTTGTAGCGCAGCCAGTTCATCACCGTAATCTCGCGCTGCACCTCGATGCGGATATCAGGCAGCGAACCGAGGGTGCGGGCAAGCTCCCGGTTGACATATTCCTCGAAAACGGCATATATTTCCCCGATGAGCCTGACTTTTAGCGGCCTGGCGTTCTCATCCAGGCTCAGCGAGTTACAGCTCTTTAGGAAATCCCGGAAACAGCTCTTCACAGAACCGAAAGAGGCCGCCTCCTTGATGCGCCGAAGAAAGTGGCAAAAAAGAGAATAAGCGCCGCCCCTCCTGCTCTCCCGGGCCTGCAGCCGGTAAAAGAGGGCCTCGGCCCGCTCCGTGAGGAGAGCCTTGTAAAATGCCAGCAGGGCACAGGAGATTGCTTTCCTGCCCAGCCGGGGGTCATAAAAGCGGTGCACCGCTCGCATGAACGAGCTGTAATTTTTACGGATCGGAAAGGGGGAATCGATTACCACCATTTCAAATTTGTAGCCGGCTCTTTTCAGCAGAATCTCCTGCATTTCGGCATACCATCCCAGGCGGCATCGCCCCTTCCCCCCCACCATGACGAGCGTGTTCGCGCCGGCCTCCAGGCACTGGCGCATCTGTCCCAGGGTCACGGCGAAGGGATAGCAGATAAATTCGGGCGCCAGTTCCTCCCCCAGCTCAGCCGTTTTCCTTGTCACCGGCAGCGGCCCCACCGCGCTGACCAGTTCCCCGCTGAAAACGGTAGCCAGGGCCGCACCGAGATTCCCGAGGTTGGGGAAGCCAAGTACCCTTCTTTCCGGCATGGGAGCGATAATTGGCCTGACAGGCCCTAGCTTTTCTTGCGCGGGAAGCAGCCGGGCCGCGCTGCGCGCTCGCGGGCGATCCCGGACCGTATCCAGAAAAGCTTCCAGCCGGGTCACCAGTCCCGCTTCACCTGTTTGCTCGTCAACCGTCAAGACCAGGAAGGGAATGCCGCATCTCGCCGCCTCCTCCTCCAGGAAGACCTCGATTACTGCCTCTGGGCCGCATTCAAAAGGTCCGACCAATATCAGGCTGTCTATAAGACGGCGGCGCAGCCAGTGCAGCGCACTGCCCACAATGGCCTGCTCGAAGCTCCAGAGCGCCTGCCCGTACGGGGTGCGGCGAAGCTTAGCCCTGATCGTCTCCGGGGAGACCATCTCGGGAACCAGAACTGCGGCATGTTCCTGCAACCGCTCCACGATATTGTGAGAAATAGAGTCATAAAGGATATAACTGTGCCCGACCACACCGATCCTGAGATTCCTGTCCGGACGGGCTGCGGCCTGGTATGGGTGTTTTCTCTTGAAGCGCCTCACACCCGCAATCTGCTCGTAAGCTTCAGGCACGGTCAGCTGCCGCTCTACGGCAATGCGGGAGTAACTGTGTTGGAAACGGAGCGCCGCGTTAAAAGCCCGCCGCGTGTCGTCGCTGTTCCGGCCCAGCCTTCTTCCCGCCTCCAGGAAAGAGTTAAGCGTGGCCCGGGCATCTTCGCGCCAGTTGATCTGCGGGGAGATGATCTTGCCGGGCGGCAGTTCCAGCCCGTTGCGCAGCATGGACGGCAGCCCGATATGCTTGGGGCAGTAATAGCTGTGGCGGTCCTTGCTCACCAGGATGGGAATAAAGAGGCAATCCACGTCCTCTTCAAGCAGTTCCAGGGTGTGGGGAAAGGCCAGCTTAACCGACACACAGGGCTCGTCGGTGGGACAGATTGAGAGCCTCTCCAGGGTTCTGGCGCTGGTGGGTGAAGATAGGATAATCTCGCAGCCCAGTTTTTCCAAAAAGGCCTTGTAAAAGGGGAAATAGTAATAATAAGAAAGCACCCGCGGAATTCCTACGCGCATTTTCCCCACCCCTCGATCTGGAAAAATCATAGCCTATTCTGACCAAACCCGGATTGGACTATTCTCTTATCAGGTTGCAGCCGACTTGAGAATATAATAAGATGTCCTTATCTGCAGGAATTCGAAAGTGAGGAAATGACAGTGGCAGTTATCGTTCCATTCAGGGGATTGCGCTATAACGTCGAGGCAATAAAGAATCTGGCCGATGTGATCAGCCCGCCCTATGACATGATCACGGCCGCAGAGCAGGAGCAGCTCTACCGGCGCAGCCCCTACAATCTGGTTCGCCTGGAATATGGCAAAGCCTGCTCCGGAGACCGCGCGGGGGACAACCGCTACACCCGGGCCGCCGCCGACCTGGAGGCCTGGCTGCACAAAAAAGTGCTCCTGCTGGAAGATGAGCGCTCCATTTACCTTTACCGGCAGGGCTTTGCGATCCGTGAACAAATTTTCCACCGGAACGGGTTGATCGCCGCCCTGAAGCTGGAACCCTACTCCGGCAAGATGATCCTGCCCCACGAGGACACCCTGCCCACACCAAAAAAGGATCGCCTGGAGCTGCTGCGCAGCTGCCGGGCCAACTTCAGTCCCATCTTTGGCCTTTTCTCCGACCAGGAGCGTCTCTTCGGCGATATATGCTCCCGCATATGTCGAGAAGCGCCTCTTTTTGAATTTACCGACAGGGCCAACAACAAACATACTCTCTGGAAGGTTAACGGCAAACAGGAACTCTCGTCCCTGGCAGATCTCATCGCGCCTCGGCAGGTCTTCATTGCCGACGGCCACCACCGTTACGAGACCGCGCTCCAGTTTTCACGAGAAAGCGGCCTGCAGAGCGGCCCGGGCCGCGGATATGTCCTCGCCGTCCTCGTTCCCCTGGAGGATCCCGGCCTGGTCATCCTGCCCTTTCACCGTCTCCTTTCCGGGCTTGGCGGAGAGCAGCTTGAACTTCTGATTAAAAATATAGATAAATATTTTCATGTTGCAAAGCGCGGCTGCCTGGAAGATCTTGATCTGACCCGCTTCTGCTCCGAAATTGCTTCCCGGGGCCGGCATCTCCCGGCAATGGGCTTGCTTCTGCCCGAAGGAGTGCTGCTGCTGGCGCTTAAAGAAAGAAAAAGCCCCGGAGAGCTTGATGTTTCTCTTCTGAAGCGCCTTATCCTGGAACCTCTCTTTAAAGACGCCGGAGATCTTGAAAAGCATCTCGATTTTACAAACAGTGAGGATGTTGCAAGGCAAGCTGTTCTAAACGGTCAGGCGCAAGCCGCCTTCTTGCTGAACCCCACTCCCATCGAAGAGGTTACAGCGCGGGCTCTGAAAGGAGAAAATATGCCCCAGAAATCAACCTGTTTCTACCCCAAGCTGCCAAGCGGCCTGGTCATTCACCACTTTGATCTCAGCCACCGGGATGAGGGGACTTCCGGTTAATTGCCGGAACGTCCTTCCAGCACCTGGCAGAGCTTTCTCCACAGGAAAGGATTCTTTTTGCGCAAAGCTACCGGGCGCCCTCTCTCGTCAACAAAAGCATGCTCGGTGCTGCCGCGGGCCAGGAGCCGCTCTCCGCAGCGGATCTCGTAAAGAAATGAGATCCTGACGGCACGCAAACTTTCGAGCAAGGTTACTACTGTCAGCTCGTCATCATAACGGGCCGAAGAGCGGTATTCACAGGAAGCTTTAATCACCGGAAGGAAGAGGCCGCTTTTTTCGAGGTCGCGGTAGGGCAGGCCGAGGGCGCGCATCCACTCGGTCCGGCCAATTTCAAACCAGACAAAATAGTTGGCGTAGTAAGCGATCCCCATGGCATCTGTATCCTTGTATCGCACTCTGACCCTGGTTTCATTCCTGTACATGATCCTTATCCTCGCTTGGGCGGAGCGGCTCAAAGGCCGGGTGGCTTATTAATTAACAATGGCCTTTCCCCGGTAAATCAGCCCCCTGGTGCTGTCAACCGTGATGGGATCGCCGGAACGGATTATCCGGGTAGCCTTCTCCGCTCCCACGATGGCCGGTTTTCCCAGGTGCAAGGCCAGGATGGCGCCGTAGGATGTAAGCCCTCCCTCTTCTGTGACCACCGCCGCAGCCTTCTCCAGGGCGGGTAAAATTGATCTGTCCGCAGCCCTGGTGACGAGAATTTGCCCCTCTTCAATCCCGGCCATATCCGCCGTCTCTTCAATTACCGCAGCCTTTCCAAAAACTGCTTTCTTCCCGATCCCGGTCCCTTTCACCAGGATTTCTCCCACAGTCTCGACCCGCAGCAAATTTGTCGTTCCGGAAACGCCTACCGGCACCCCGGCGGTTATCACAACAAGATCCCCGTCCCCGATTAACCCGGCTTCTTTCGAAACCCTGGTGGCGGTATGAAACATTTCATCCGTCGATTCGACAGGGGGACAGAGCACCGGGGTCACCCCCCAGGTAAGCTGGAGCTGGGCCGCCACCCGCTCCCGCGGGGTTACGGCAATGACCGGCGCCCGCGGCTTATACTTTGAGACCATCCTGGCCGTGTGGCCCGATTCCGTCGAAGTGATGATCGCCGCCGCTCTCAGCTCTTCCGCCACTTCGCAGGTGGAGAAGCTGATGGCATCGGTAACGTTTTTCTTCACGGCGGACCTGGTCTCGGCAAGGATTCTTTTAAAATCAAGGGCTTCTTCCGCCCGCCGGCTAATGCGGGCCATTGTTTCTACCGCCTCCACGGGAAAGCGGCCTACGGCAGTTTCCCCCGAAAGCATCACCGCGTCGGTGCCGTCAAAGATGGCGTTGGCCACATCGCTTGCTTCAGCCCTGGTGGGGCGTGGATGACGGATCATGCTGTCGAGCATCTGGGTGGCGGTAATTACCGGTTTGCCGGCGCGGTTGCAGGTGCTGATGATCTTCTTTTGCAGCAGGGGAACCTCTTCGGCGGGAATTTCCACTCCCAGATCGCCCCGCGCCACCATCACCCCGTCGGATACTTCCAATATCTGTTCAAAATTATCCAGCCCGCTGCCGTTTTCAATTTTGGCGATTACCTTTGCTTCGCTGTGTACTTTTTCCAGAAAACGGCGCACTTCCAGTATATCATCGCGGTTGCGGGAAAAAGAAGCCGCCACAAAATGCGCTCCCAGCTCCAGCGCAGTTTTCAGGTCGGCGCGATCCGCTTCGTTCAAAGCAGGCAGGCTGATCTCCGTTCCCGGAAGATTAAGCCCCTTGTTGCTTTTCAGGGTGCCGCCGTGCAGCACCCGGCATAAGATATCCTTGCCGCTGATTTCTTCTACCCGCAGCGAGATGAGGCCGTCATCAATCAAGATCAACCGCCCTGGAGCAAGATCCCCCGCCAGGCCGGTGTAGTTTACCGAGACTTTTTCTCGGCTGCCGAAGCCGGGGGCGGTGGTCAAGATAAAACGAGCCCCCTCTTCCAGGTAAATCCCGGCATCATCCAAAAAGCCTGTCCGCACCTCCGGACCGCGGGTATCAACGAGGATGGCCACAATCTTCTTTAGCTGCCGGCTGACCTCAAGAACGGTGCAAAGCCTGCGCCAGTGCTCCTCGCTTTTCCCATGTGAAAAATTCAACCGGGCCACATCCATTCCCGCTTCAATCAAGGCGGCCACCATTTCCGGATTTTCGGAAGCGGGGCCGATGGTGCAGACTATTTTAGTGCGCAGCATCTAATCCAGGCCTCCTGCTCCATTTCAGTGTGTCTTGTGCACGCAACGGCTATAAAGCCAGGACCTTTGACATTTCATATAAATCCCTTGACAGCTTTCTCTTTCCGGTGATTGCGTTCAACAGGGGAACGGGGACAATATCGCCATCTTTGAGAGCGGTCATCACGCCGCTGCAATCACGCCGCAGCAGCTCTACCGCCACGGCGCCCATGCGGCTTCCCAGGAGCCGGTCCACCGCCGAAGGGCTGCCGCCGCGCTGGATATGCCCCAGTACGGTTACCCGCGTCTCCAGCCCCGTTCTCTCATGCACCACTTTTCCGACTTCATACGCGCTGGCCGCCCCCTCGGCGGCGATAATCAAGCTGTGCGTTTTTTTGCGGGCGATCCCCTGAAGAAGCCGGCGGCAGATTTCGTCCAGGTCAGGCTTAATTTCAGGAACGATGATCGCCTCGGCACCGCCTGCTATTCCCGCCGCCAGGGCGATAAAGCCGCTTTCGCGGCCCATAACTTCGACAATAAAAATGCGCTCGTGCGAAGTGGCGGTGTCGCGAAGCCTGTTTATAGCATCGAGGATGGTATTAACGGCAGTATCAAATCCGATGGCGCTGCCGGTGCCCGGAATATCATTGTCGATGGTGGCGGGAATCCCGACGGTCTTCATCCCAAGCTCCTGGAGCGCCTGGGCGCCGTGGAATGAACCTCCCCCGCCGATAACCACCACACCCTCGATCCCGGCATCCCTCAGGCAGCGGACAGCCTTCTCCTGGAGAGCCCTATCCTTGAAGTCGGGAGCGCGGGCGGTGTGCAGGATCGTGCCCCCGCGGTGAATGATCCCGGCCACCGCACCCAGGGAGAATTTCTTCATCGGGCTGCCGCTGCTCAGTCCGCTGAAGCCTCTCTCTATGCCGTATACCTCCATCCGGTAATAGATCCCGGTGCGCGCAACCGCCCTGATCGCCGCATTCATTCCCGGCGCGTCGCCACCGCTGGTGAGAACTGCAATCTTTTGCATGGCTACCACCTCTAAGTTAGGTTGTTCCAGAGACCCGGTTTCAACTCTTCCAGCCGTACGCAGCCGGGCCCCATCAGCTGTTCAAGCTGCTCCAGAAAGGCGGTTTCATCCGTGGCCCGGTAGCTTTCATCAAGCAGGATCATCTTCTTCTCCCTTTCAAAGTAAAGACAAACCGGCAGCCCGCCATTTGCTGAATGCAGCATTTTTCGCAGCTTCGCCAGGGTATTTCGATCAACACCGGGTGAAACCTTGATGAAGAGCTGCTTGGCGGCACGCGGCAGCATCACTGCAGATTCGGCGATGATCTTCGCCTCCTCCTCCTCTTTTAGATCAACTTTTCCTTTCACCAGCAGAGGATTATCCTCTTGAAAAATCTCGCTGCGCCGTTCATAGAGATCGCTGAAAACAATGAGTTCCACGCTGCCGCTGAGGTCTTCCAGCCGGACAAAGGCCATGGGCTTTCCTTTTTTGGTGTAGATGGAGCGAACCGCGGTGACAATCCCCCCCACGCTGACCGCGCTCCTGTCACCGGCTTCTTGAAGCTCGGCACAGGGTGTGAGCTGTGTCATCCGCTCCAGGAGGGGGCGGTACTGCTCCAGCGGATGCCCGGAGATATAAAGTCCAAGCATCTCCTTCTCCATGGCCAGCCTCTCTTTATCCGAAAATTCTTCAATATCGGGCAGCCGGTCCCGGATCAGCTCCTCCTTGCTTTCCCTGTCCATCAGCGCAAACATGGTCATCTGCCCGTTTTGCCGCTCCCTCTGCATGACCTGCCCCCCGGCGATGCTCTCTTCAAGGCAGGCCAGGTACTGGGCCCGGTGCCCTCCCAGGCTGTCGAAGGCGCCGCACTTGATCAAACTTTCCACGGCCTTGCGGTTGCACAGACGCCCGTCAACCCGGGCCGAAAAATCCCGCAGGGAAACAAAGGGTTTGGCGCGCCGGGCTTCGAGAATAGACTCGATGGCTCCGGTGCCCACATTCTTTACCGCCGCCAGGCCGAAGCGGATATTTTTATCATCGATAACCGTGAAATTGATCTCGCTTTCATTGATGTCAGGAGGCAGAACCTCGATTCCCTGGCGCCGGCAATCGGCGATATAGAGGGCTACCTTGTCGCTGCTGCTGCAGTAGCCAGTCATCAACGAAGCCATGTACTCAACGGGATAGTTGGCCTTCAGGTAAGCGGTCTGGTAGGCGATGAGCGCGTAAGCGGCGGCATGCGACTTGTTGAAGCCATAGGAAGCAAACTTCAAGATAAGGTCGTATATTTCACGGGCCAGGCTGCGGGAATAGCCCTTTTTCATGCAGCCCTGGATGAAAAGGTCCTGCTGCTGATCGAGAATCTCTTTATTCTTTTTACCGATGGCCCTGCGCAGCAGGTCGGCCTGGGCCAGCGTAAACCCGGCCATGGTGGCGGCGATCTCCATGATCTGCTCCTGGTAGACGATTACCCCATAGGTTTCCTTCAAAATGGGCTCCAGGTCCGGATGGGGATAATGGATTGGCTTCCGCCCGTGCTTGCTGTCGATAAATGCGGGGATCTGCTCCATGGGCCCGGGACGGTAAAGAGCGACCACTGCGACGATGTCGGCAAACTTGTTGGGCATTAATTCGCGCAGGACATTGCGCATCCCGGAGCTTTCAAGTTGAAAAATCCCGGTACTCTCGCCCTGCGAAAGCATCCGGTAGGTGGCGGCATCGTCCAGGGGGATCTCCTCCAATATGATCTCGCGTCCGTGCCGGCGCCTGATTTGGGCCAGCGCCTCTTCAATGATGCTCAGCGTCTTTAAACCCAGAAAGTCCATCTTCAGGAGGCCGAGCTGCTCCAGAGTCCCCATGGGAAACTGGGTCACCACGGTCTGGTCATTTGTTTTCAGCAGGGGGACATGGTTGACCAGCGGGTCGCGTGAAATAACCACCCCCGCGGCATGAATGGAGGCATGCCGGGGCATCCCCTCCACAGCCATGGAGCTGTCGAGCAGCTGCCGGTAGCGCTCTTCCCCGCGGTAAAGCGCTTGCAGCTCCCTGTTCTGCTCCAGGGCCCGGTTTATGGTCATGCCGATCTCGTTGGGGATCATCTTGGCTACCCGGTCCACTTCGCCGTAGGGGAAAGCCAGCGCCCGGCCCACATCGCGCACCGCTCCCCGGGCGGCCATGGTTCCGAAGGTAATGATCTGCGCCACCCTTTCAGCTCCGTATTTTCCAGCCACATAACTAAATACCCGCTCGCGCTTGTCATCGCAGAAATCAATGTCGATATCAGGCATAGATACCCGATCGGGGTTAAGAAAGCGTTCAAAAAGGAGAGCATTGCCGATGGGATCGATATTCGTGATCCCCAGGCAGTAAGCGACGAGGCTGCCCGCTGCGGAGCCGCGGCCCGGCCCCACCATCACGCCGGCGCTGCGGGCATATTTGATCAGATCCCAGACGATGAGAAAGTAGTTGGCATATCCCATCTGGTTGATGATCTTCATCTCATAGGCGAGCCGCTGCTCCAGCTGCTCCGTTATTTCCGGGTAGCGCTGCTGCAGGCCTTCGCGGCAAAGTTCTTCCAGGTAAGCGGCGGCATCTTTCCCTTCCGGCACATCGTAAGCGGGAAGAAATAGCTGGTCGAACTGAAAATCAACCCGGCAGCGCTCCGCGATGCGCAGCGTATTCTGCAGCGCCTCCGGATGGTCTTTGAACATCATGGCCATCTCCGGAGCGCTTTTAAAATAAAACTCTTCAGTTTCAAATTTTAGCCGATCGGTATCGTGAACCGTCTTTCCGGTCTGAATGCAGAGAAGTACATCGTGTAGCGCGGCATCCTCGCGTGATAGGTAATGGACATCGTTTGTGACCACCAGTTCGATACCGGTTTCGCGGGCGATGCGGCTGAGCCCCTTGTTTACCGCCACCTGTTCCGGCAAGCGGTGATCCTGCAGCTCCAGATAGAAATTCCCAGGGCCAAAAATATCCCGGTAGCGGACGGCCAGGTTTCGGGCTGCTTCATCTTCCCCCCGCTTCAGCAGGCTGGGAATCTCCCCGCCAAGACAGCCGCTGAGAGCGATGAGACCGGCGGCGTTCTTCGCCAGCAGTTCGTGATCGACCCGCGGCTTGTAATAGAAACCTTCCAGGTAGCCGGCAGAGACAATCCGCATCAAGTTGCGGTATCCGGTCTGGTTTTCCGCCAAAAGAACGAGGTGATATTGATAATCATCGAGCTTTGGCTCCTTCTGCTGCCGGGAGCGCGGGGCCACGTAAACCTCGCAGCCGATGAGCGGCTTGACCCCGGCCTTGAGCGCCTCCTTGTAAAAATCGATTACTCCAAACATGGCCCCGTGGTCGGTTATGGCCACGGCGGGCATTTCCATATCCGCAGCCCGCCGGACCAGTTCCTTGATGCGGGCCGCACCGTCCAGAAGACTGTATTCAGTGTGGCAATGCAGGTGGACAAATTTATGATTCGACAATTTTCACACTCCAGGAACAAATCGATTTCACGTTTTATTTCTACTTGGCGGCAAGTATTTCCTCTCAGCGGCATATTTATTTGCTGAAGGGATGAATCCTGATGAACTCGGACCGCCTTATTGTCAGCCTGCTGCTCACCTTCTGCGTGGCCCTGGGGGTTAACCTGGGCGGCAGTATGATGGGTTCACTGGGTGCGGTTCTGCTGCACCGCCCTCCCCTTAAGACCATGGTTGAACTCTCCGGAGAGCTGAAGGTGTGGGCCCTGGTTGCCGCTTTGGGAGGCACTTTCGGGATAATCAGGACATTCGAGGCCGGCGTTCTCGGTAAGCAGTTTATCGGCCTGCTCAAGCAGCTCCTGATCATCGGCAGCGCATTTTCCGGCGCCCATCTCGGTTACCTGATCATTAAGTCTCTGGGAGGAAATCATTAATCAATGCGCCGGAATCTGGGAGCTCTTCTCCTGGGAGCGCTGGCCGGGGGGATGCTCATTCATCTCAACCATGCCCGCTGCCTGGAACAGCTGCACTGGGATAAAGAAAAGCTCAAGGTGCAGCTTTTTGAATGCACTGAAAGGCTTTCCAGGATGGAGGCGACGTGGGAGGAACAGCAAAAAGGAGAAATCAGTTCCGTAAAGTTCGTGATCCAGGGAGAAATCGAACCCTTTGCCAGGCTGGAGCTGCAGCGCCTGGCCGGCGAAATTACATCCGGTCTGGTTGGCGCCACGATTATGGAGATGCAGCCGGACCTGGTCGTAGCCCTGCTGCAGCGGCGCAAGCTGACCGTAGAGAAGAAGGATTACATGGTTACCGTCAACTGGGTGGTCATAGCTCCTGAGACCCTGTTCAATATAAATGTCTCTCCCGCTCCCGAAGAGGGGCCAGGCGGGTAATAGCTCCGTCAGAGCGGCGGCGCTGCTTCTGAACGCTCCGGCGCCAGCGCTTCCGGATTACATTCAACTGCCGCAGCAGCAGCAGTTCCCTGCCGAAAGCCAAAGCCGAAATGGACACCGCCAGCAGCCAGAGCGCGGCAAATATCCCTCCGGCTGACCCGATCGCCGGAGCCGGTAGAAAGTAGAGTCCCAGCGCCAGCAGAGCCAGCGCCGCCAGCATCCCGCCAAGAGCCTTCATCTCATCTCCTCCCTTTAATATATAATCTAGGTTGCTTTTTTAAATGCCAATTTCTATAACGATCTAGAGCGCCCTTGTGGCAGCCCCAACCACTTCTGTAAACAAAACAAATAACGGTTTAGAAACAAAACCCAGTTGCCAATGCAAATCCCGGCGAAATCACGGAATGGAACAAGTGATCGTGATAGTTGGGTGCGACAACCGGGTTGAATTTGGGCCGGGCATGCCCGGCCGCTACAACTGTATGTTGGCTGAAGAACGGGCGGGCATGGAAACCCGCCCCTACGGATTTGGCGAGGATGGAACCTGGCCTTACGCATTTGTCATCCTGAGCGAAGCGAAGGATCTCCTAATCATGCCGCCAGCAATCAATCCATCGTGGGGTTTGGCTCCGCCACAAAGGTCAGCTTGGGCTCGCCGGCGGCGGAGGGCGCAAGCCTGAATGTGGGGAATATCTCCAGGAGCCTGAAACCGGCCTCTTCCAGGAGGCGGCATACCAGATCCGGCGGATAATCTTTCTCCCGGTGGCGCTCCTGGAATTTGCGGTAAAGTCCGCCTTCTTCAATCTCAAAAACGGTTAAAAATACCTCCCATGTCTCAGTGGTCTTATCATAGCGGCTCTCCCAGATCAACGAAAAATCCTCTTCGTCAGCCCAGTAGACCGAGGGTTGGCCGTTACGCGCCCGCAGCGAGGGGCGGGTCAGGTCAAAAATAAAAAGTCCCCCCGGCTGCAGCAGCTTCCTGACGCCTGAAAAAGCCTGCAGAAGTTCTTTATCTGTAAGTAGATAGTTGAGCCCGTCCTGGAAGAGGAGCGCGAGGTCATATTGCTCCGCCAGGCGCAGTTCGCGGAGATCCATCCGGCAAAAGTTTACTTGCAGCCCCGCAGCGGCGGCCTTGGCCCGGGCCACCTGCAGCATCTCTTCCGAAAGATCTAGCCCGGTGACCCGGTAGCCGCGGGCGGCAAAGGGAAGAGACGAACTTCCGGTACCGCAGGCAAGATCCAGCAGGGAGCGCGGCTGCCTGTTGAAACGCTGCAGCAGGGACTCGATATAATCGGCCCATCCTTCATAATCCACGCCCTCCATGATCCGGTCATAAATCCCGGCAAACCCGGCATAAGGCTTCATCCTGCCCTCCGGTGCGGCCTTATTTTCGCTCCTGCTCCCCTTCATGGGGCTCATTCTGCTCTTTTTGATCCCGTTCATGGGCTTCAACCTGCTCTTTTTGTTCGCGCAGCACCTTGTCGAATTCACGCAGCCGGCTGATTACTGCCTCATTTACCGTGCCTGAAGGAAAGCTGCCGTCCGCCAGCTCGCCCCCTGCATCCATGCCTGTAAGCAGCTCCATGCCTTCATCGACAGTGGAAATGGCATAAATATGAAACTTTCCAGAGGCCACGGCCTTCTCGATCTCTTCGCGCAGCACCAGGTTGTTCAGGTTCGGTTGGGGAATAATCACGCCCTGTTCGCCGGTAAGGCCCTTGATTTTGCAGGCAGCGTAGAACCCTTCTATTTTGCTGTTAATCCCCCCAACGGGCTGTATTTCGCCGTTTTGGTTGACCGAGCCGGTCACGGCAAAATTCTGTTTCAAAGGAATACCGGAAATGCTTGAGAGAAGGGCAAAAAGTTCTGCCGCAGAGGCGCTGTCCCCTTCCACGCTGCTGTAAGACTGCTCGAAACATAGGCTGGCCGACAGGTTCAAGGGAACCTTGCTGCCGTAGCGGCGCGTGAGATAGCCGCTTAGGATCAGGACCCCTTTGTCATGAATCTTTCCGCTCAGCTTGCTCTCCCGCTCAATGTTGATGATGCCGCGGCGGCCGGGAGAAACCGTGCAGGTCACCCGCGAAGGCCGGCCAAAATGGTAATCTCCCAGGTCAATAACAGAAAGGGCGTTCACCTGGCCAATCCGGGCTCCTTCGAAATCCAGCAGTATCTGCCCCTTCTCGATGGCCTCCATGATTTTTTGCTCGTACCGGTTGGAGCGCTCTATTTTTTCAGCCAGCGCTTTTTTTACGTGTTCCGCCCTGACGATCTCATCGCCATCTATTCCGGCCCAGGCGTCGGCCTCGTAGAGAAGCTCAACGATATCGTTAAACCGGGTGCTTAATTTCTCCTGGTTCTCGGCCAGGCGGGCGCTGTATTCGATTATTTTCACTACGGCCTCGCAATCAAAATGTCGCAGCCGCTCCTTATTGCAGTGATAGGCGATAAAGCCGGCCATCTTGGACAAATTGTTGTCGTTTATATCCATTTCCACGTCAAAATCGACTTTTATCTTGAAGAGCTTGCGAAAATCTTCGTCGTAAGAATATAGCAGCTGGTAAAGCAGGGGGCTGCCAATCATGATTACTTTCAACTGCAGCGGTATGGGCTGCGGGCGCAGTGTGGATACGGTGATCATGGAAAACTGCTCTCCCAGGGTTTCGATGCGGATCTCCTTTGTCTTCAGGGTCCTCTTTAATGCCTCCCATGACTGCAGGCCGGCCAGGACATCGTTGGCCTGCAAGATGAGGTAGCCGCCGTTGGCGCGGTGAAATGAGCCTGCCTTGAGCATGGTGAAATCGGTGACCACTGCGCCAAGGCGGTTCTCATACTCCATCCTGCCCAGCAGGTTGTAGTACGACGGGTTGGTCTCGTAAACCAGCGGGGCCCCTTCTGTCTCCCGGTGATCTACGAAAAGGTTGACCTTGTAGCGCAGCTCCGCCTGCCCCCTGCTCTGGCGCTGCAGCCAGTTAAGGGGAAAGGCCTGCTCCTCTTCATCGGTGCGGAATTCACTGAGGTTTGAAAGAACATCTTCCTGGAGCGCCCGCAGGTAGCGCTGGATTTTGGGGAAAGCGCTGTATTTCTCCAGGATCTCGTTGAAAAGATGCCCTGTCGCAGCGATGGCAATCTTCTGATCGAGCTCTTTGAGCTTCTCTTTAAGCCTTCGCTCGGCAGACTGAATCCGGCGCATGATCTCCATGGCCTTTAACTGCACGGCGGTGGACCTCTTCTCCAGCTCATCTTTTGCCTGCTGCTCCATTTTGGCATAATCCTCCTCGCTGACCTGCTCGCCGTCAACGAGGGGTACGGTAACGAAGCCGGAGCTGGTTCTCTTCAAAGCAAAGCCCTGTTCCATGGCGGTTTTATTAAGCTCTTCCAGGTGTTCGCTGCGCAATTCCTGGAATTTCTTCACGTAAGCTGCTTTCTGCTTCTCGTAATCTTCAGCATCAAAGGCCTTGGGGATAGCCTGCTTGAGATCGTCCAGAAGCTCTTCCACGCGGCTGCAGAAAAGCGCTCCCTCTCCTGCCGGCAGATTCAGGGCCAGCGGTTCAGAAGGATTGTTGAAATTGTATACGTAGAGCCAGTCGTCCGGCCGGGGCTCCTCCGCAGCAATTTTCTGCACTGCGGAAAGAGCGTAGCTGGATCTGCCGGTCCCGGTAAAACCGGTCATAAAAATATTGTAGCCTGTGCGCTTAATGCGCAGGCCAAATTCCATCGCCTTGACCGCGCGCTCCTGCCCGATCATCCCCTCCAGCGGCGGAATTTCGGCAGTAGTTTGAAAAGGAAGCTTCTGGGGATCACAATGATAGGTCAAATCCGCGGCGCATAATTTATGTATGGCCATTTTATCACTCCTCTCTGATCCGGGTAGATTTCAGGTTCAGGGCGAACCTTTTGTGCATTTTATGCTCCGCCCCGCTTATTCTGACATGTTATTGCCCACCGGCAGTAAGCTTTCAGGATACAGCCGGTGCAGCGAGGGTTCCGGGCCTTGCAGACGGACCGTCCATGGGCAATGAGCCGGTGGTGGGCCCGGCCCCATTTTTCCGGAGGCAGGATCTCCTTTAACTCTGCTTCAACATCTTCCGGCCGCCTGCCCAAAGCCAGTCCCAGCCGGCGAGCCACTCTGAAAACATGCGTATCCACGGCCAGGGCGGGCTGGCCAAAGGCGACGCTTAGGATAACATTGGCGCTCTTGCGCCCGATCCCCGGCAACGAAAGAAGATCGTCAAAGTTCTCTGGCACTTTGCCCCCAAAATCTTTCACTAATTTCCTGCTCGCTTCAACGAGGTAGCGGCTTTTATTGCGGTAAAGGCCGCACCCCTTCAGGTATGGCTCCAGCTCTTCGGGTTGTAAGCGGGCCATCTGCTGCGGCGTAGGGGCAACTGCAAATAGCTTTTCCGTGATCCTGTTGACCTGTTCATCGGTGGTTTGCGCCGATAGAAGGACGGCCACGAACAGTTGGAAGGGATCGCTGTAAGCAAGCCTGGTGCGGGCATGGGGATATTGCCGCTCCAGGAGCGAAAAGATCTTGCGGGCCTGCTCCGGCCCCCATTCGTTTGCTCCCCGGTTAAACATAGCTCTATTATAAACTGCGAAAAAATATTGGTAAAGGTGCGGGCTTAACCGGCCCTGGCGACACCTTCTTCAAGAAGAGCCGTTATTTCGTCCCTGGAATAGCCCAGTGATTTAAGGATTTCCACTGTATGCTCTCCCAGCCGTGGCGGCGGCAGCCGCACTTCTCCCCCGCGGCCGGAAAAAAGCAGCGGAAAACCGGGCTGCTTTTGCACGGCGCCCCCGGGGCGGGATACCTCTATCCAGAAACCCAGCTCCCGGGCCAGCGGGTGCGCGGCGGCGGCGTGGAGATCGAGAACGGGTTCGCAGCAGGCGTCGTGGCGGGCAAAGAATTCAACCCACTTTGCCTGTGTTTTCTCCTTGAAAAGCGCCCGCAATTCCCGGATCAGCTGATCCTGGGAGGCAGGATCAAATTGCCGCTCCACCCACTGGGGCCGCCCCACGGCAAGGCAGAAATTCTGCCAGAAGAGTGGTTCCAGCGCCCCTAAACTCATGTATTTATTGTCGGCGGTCTCATAGAGATTGTAGCAGCCGTATGCGCCGGTGATATGCCCGCAGCCGCGCCGCGGTATGCTTTCGCCGCCAGCCGGCGCTGCTGCGGCGTAGACCAGCCAGGGCAGAAGCCCGCGGGTCATGGAAACATCAACATGGCCGCCCTTCCCGTTCTTACCGCGCGCGTAGAGAGCCATGAAAATCCCCGAGAGCGCCATCATTGTTCCCGCGGCAATATCGGCAATCTGCACCGCGGGCATCACCGGGGCTTCGCCCGGCGCGGCGCTCAGATCGAGCAGGCCGCTCAGTGCGGTATAGTTCAGGTCATGGCCGGCCCGCTCGCGGTAGATTCCTTTCTGTCCGTAGCCGGAGATGGAGACATAGATGAGGCCGGGGTTTAGGGATTTTAGAGAGTTGTAGTCCAGGCCCAGCCGCTCCATTACCCCGGGGCGGAAACCTTCCACCAGGACATCGCTGCGCGCGGCCAGCCGGAGTAGAATATCCCGCCCGCGAGAAGTTTTCAGGTTAAGGGCCAGGCTCTTTTTATTGCGATTCAAAAGCCAGAAAAAACTACCCGATTCATCGATTATTTCGCCCACCGCCCGGGTGGGATCACCGGCGGCGGCATCCTCAATTTTCAGCACCCCGGCGCCGTAATCGCCCATGAGCATAGTGCAAAGAGGACCCGGCAGGAGCCTGGTCAGGTCGATAACCTGCAAACCCTCCAGCAAGGGGCTCTCCTGCAATGGCATTATCCATCCCTCTCATTCCGGGAAAATTTTATACACGGTAAAATTTCTTGCATCTTCTTGCCAATTCCTGCTTTCAACATTGCGCGGCAGAGCTTGCATAAATAGATCGGCGGCGGGGTGAGATAATATAATCAATATCAATTAATCTTATCCCCAGCCCGCACAGCGCCGGCCTTCGGTGCAGTTTGTCCCTCTCCCCGCTGGCGGCGAAGAAAGCGGGCACAAGCAGAAAGAATAACTCCCGATTCCAGAACATAAAGAAAGGGAAAATTGCCCTGCCCGGGAGGCTGGAAAATTGAAAGATGTGATCGTTGCCGGCGGAGGTCCTGCAGGCGCCGGTCTCGCTTACCGGCTGGCCCGCAAAGGTATGAGCGTACTGCTTCTGGAGAAAAGCAGCTTTCCCCGCTTTAAGTCCTGTGCCGGCGGAATAACTCTCAAGGTTATGCGAGAGCTTGATTTTGATCTCTCGCCGGTCATCGAAGATGAGATCACCAGGTTTATCTTTACGGCCAATTTAGAAGGCCCGGTAGAGACGGTGACCGGAGAGCCGGCCGTCTATACCGTCAATAGAGAAAAATTTGACGCCTACCTGCTGCAAAAAGCGGCCGCCGCCGGAGCGGAGATTATTACAGGTGTACCAATCCGGAAGATGGAGGCTGAAGGCGGACTCTTCTGCGTTAACGCAGGAGATAGCTGTTTTCGCTGCAAAATTATCGCCGGAGCAGATGGTGCCAACAGTATGGTTGCGCGCAGTTTCGGCCTGGCCGGTAAAAAAATATTCGGCGCCACCCTGGAATGCCGCCTTTTTCTGCCTCCGGAAAAGGAAGCGCGCTTTCGGGGGACCATACACGTGGATTACGGGATTCTCCGGCAGGGTTATGCCTGGGTCTTTCCCAAAAGCAGTTCGCTATCAGCAGGTGCAGGAGCAACGCCGGGGTCGCCGGTCGAGATCCGCACTGCTCTGAAAAAGATGCTGGAGGCGCTTGATCTTAAAGAGACGGAAATGCTTTTGCCTGAACGCGGCTGGGTCTTGCCCTTCCACTCTTCTCCACAGCAACTCCACCGCGGCGGCGTGCTGCTCCTGGGCGATGCCGCCGGCCTGGTAGATCCCTTTACGGGAGAAGGCATCTATAATGCCTTGAAGAGCGCGCGCCTGGCGGCAGCCGTCATTGAAGAGGAAATCAGGCGGCCTTATCCGGATCTGCGCGGATACAGCGCCCTGGTAAAAAAGGAGATGGGCCCCGGCTTTTCGGCAGCCTGGCGCCTGGTCCGCCTTCTGTCCGGAAGAGCTTCAATTTACCACCGGCTGCTGCAGCGGCATCCCGGTCTCGCCGCCAAGTTCCTGGAGCTGCTGGCCGGGCGGATCAACTATCCCCATTTTTTGCGCCATTGTCTGAACCTGCTCATTCGCGAGGGCTTGCATTTGCCGCAGAGAACATGACCAATGCTCTTTTGCTCTTGCCTGCAGAAATTTAATGATCTACAGTAGAGCTATGGAGCAGGAGAAGGGAGCGATGGTCCTTGTTCCGTCATCTATTTACCGGCGCAGCACTAAGGAAAAAGGAGAAGAGGCTAGAATATTTGCTCAGCGGCTGCCGCGGCGCGCTGATAGCCTTCTCCGGCGGCGTTGACAGCGCCTTCCTTTTATACAAGGCCGCGGCGGCGCTGGGAAGGAATAATATACTTGCCGTTACCGCTGTCTCCCCCATCCGAACCGCCTCAGAAATAAAAGCCGCCGGCGAGCTGGCTGCAGCGCTGGGGATTCCCCACCGCCTGATCCACACTGCGGAGCTTTCCAGCCCTCTCTTTCTGGAGAACGGGCCGGATCGCTGCTACCACTGTAAAAAAACGCTTTTTGCCTCCCTCGCCGCCATCGCCGCCAAGGAATCCCGCAACTGCATCCTGGACGGCTCGAATTATGACGATCTCGCCGATTACCGCCCGGGAGCGGCGGCGGCGTGCGAATTTGGCGTCCGCAGCCCCCTTCAGGAGGCCGCCCTGGCCAAGAAGGAGATCCGCATCCTTTCACGCCGCTGCCGCCTGCCCGTCTGGAATCGTCCGGCTCAATCCTGCCTGGCAACGAGATTTCCTTACGGAGAAAAGATTGAGCTGGAAAAATTAAAGCGCGTTGAAGAAGCCGAAAGCTTCCTGCGCTCTCTGGGCCTGCGCCGGGAGATCCGGGTGCGCTGCCATGGCCGCAGCGCCCGCATTGAAGTTTGCCCCGCCGATTTCGCCCGCGTGATAAAAAAGAGAGCCGCCGTCGGCTCCTACTTTAAAAAAATCGGTTTTAGGCATGTCTCCCTTGACCTTGAGGGATACGCTTCGGGCATCCTTAACCGCAGCCTGACTGATAATCGCCCTGAATAGTATACCGGAGAAAAGCTGATTAGTTCTTTTTTAGCTTCTCATCCAGAAGCTCTCCGCCCACTCCAACCTGGTCCGGAGCGGTCTCCCGGAGATAAACCACGAAGGCTTCTTCCCTGATTCCGGTCGCCGCGCTGGCCGCCTTGGTAAAAGCGCGGATGAGTTCCTTCTTTTTCCCCAGCTCCAGTTTGGGTCCATAAAAGAATATTGTGGGCACCCCGTCGTCTCCTTCCCTGACTTTCGCTATTGGTCATATCTTTACCAGGCTTCGCGGTAGATAGCCAGCACCTCTTCCACCTCGAACACGGGCCTGGGATTGTATACGATTGAACCGTCCGAAAGAGAGAGATCGGCGGCCGCAGCCAGGCCCTCCTCCATAACGCCGGCCTCGCGAAGGCGCTGCGGCAGCCCCATGCGGCGGGTCAGCTCCCAGATAGCATCGGCAGCGGCCCGGGCGGCCTCTTCATCGCTTAATTTTCGCGTATCCAGGCCCATCGCCTGCGCCACCAGGGCATAGCGATCGGCGCAGCTTTCCAGGTTGAAAAGCATTACATGGGGCAGCAGGATGCTGTTGGCCAGGCCGTGAGGCACTTTAAAGAGAGCTCCCACGGAATGGGCCATGGCATGAACCAGGCCGATCTGGGCATTTCCGAAAGCCACGCCGCCCATCAAAGCGGCAATTTGCTGCTGGCCCCGGGCGACAAGGTCGTTCCCCTGCTCCACGCAGCGCGGCAGGTATTCAGAGATCAGGCGGATGGCATGCAGGGCCATGGCATCGGCGATGGGCTCACGCTGCAGGGCATGCAGCGCCTCAATGGCATGCGTCAGTGCATCCATTCCCGTTGAAGCGGTAAGCACTGGCGGCAGCCCCGCGGTCAGCAAGGGATCGAGAATGGCCACATTGGGGATAATGTGGTAATCGCAGAAGAGCATTTTTTCATTGGTTTCCCAGTTTTTAATCACCGCGGCATAGGTAACCTCGCTGCCCGTTCCCGCAGTGGTAGGAACGGCGATATGCGGTGTCTGCGGACGCGAAAGCATCTGGAAACCGCTGTAATCCTCCATCCGCCCGCCCTCTTTTAGCAGAATGCTCATCCCCTTGGCCGTGTCAATAACACTGCCGCCGCCGACGCTGACGATGATATCGGCGCCGGCATCGCGGGCGAATTCGGCTCCTTCATTGACGATATGATAGCCTGAATCCTGGATCACGCGGTCATATGTTGCCGCGTGTTTCCGGCCAAGCGCTTCCTCCACCTTTCCGGCCAGTCCCGCTTCGACCACGCCGCGGTCGGTGACAACCACCGCCCGCGATCCGCCGAGCGCATCAATTTCAAGGGCAACTTCTCTAACGCTGTTTTCGCCGAAAACAACCTTCGTGGGATTATAATAGATAAAAGAAAGATCGCGATCGTATGCCAACTTTTTCTCTACCCCCTTTTCCGGGCCCGCCGGCAGAGCGGCAGTTTAAATGCCGAACTGCGCCCCCGATGTAGCCAGAAGATTTTTCAGGGATTCAATTTCTGCCTCGCTCAGTTGGGAAATATACCTGGTCCCAATCTGGCCGGCGAGCTCAACCAGCCTTGTCGCCGCCTTTACCGCCCTGACAATGGTGGGCAGGTGCCCCTTCAGCTTGATCTTGCCCTGCATCATTGCCTTAACCACATCAAGTTCGCCGGACATAACCGCCTCCCAGCGCTCCAGCTCACCGGTAAGAATAAAATCGCCTTTTTCACCCGCTTCCGGTGGAACGAGGCGGATGAAGCGGCAGTCGCCATGCCATAGATCCATAAACATGTAAATGTCTCTCTCCAGCCCGTACTCCGGCCGGGCCAGAATATGGATCACCACCGACCCTTCCCAGCTTTTGGCCGCCTCTTTGTAGGGGGCATCCTCCTGGACCAGTTTCTCGTATGTGTCCACCCATTCGGGGGTGCCCAGGATATAAGGTTTTTCCGTTTCGGCCAGGCGCCGCTCCACCAGTTCGCGGTAAGCCTGCTCCCATTCATCAGTTCCGTAAGTATAAGCCACTCTCATTAACCTCCTTGATCCATGGTTTAACAACCGCTATCCCGCTGCTTCTTCTCCGAGCTCCCGCTCAGGCCACCGAGAGGACTTTTGTCAGCCGCACAAGTTCCAGCGGGTGCCGCAGAAGCCCTTTTATCTTAAGTTCACCACGCAACAGCTTTTTTACCACCCCACGGCCTGTCTCATCAAAAAAGAAAGGCAGCCCCCCCTTGATTTTTAAATTGGTCAACTCCAGCAGTGTTGCTGATTCAGCTTCAATGGATATTGCCGGCGGCAGCGGTTTTCCGGCATGGACAGTAAGATGGCCCTTCTTGAACTCCAAAGTAATTTCCACGCCGGCATCTGCCGCATTGATATGGACAGCCGATCTTAAATTCCGGAAAGCTTTGACCCTGGACCCGCCATTTTCCAAATTGCTCTCAATTATCTCCGCCAGCATCGCCGCCAGGGCAGTCTCCTCGGCCCCCTCTGCAAAACTGATTTTATCCGGCATATACTTCACCCCTCGTGCCATCATGATTATATAATCAGATTATCAGTATTATAACATTATTTAATAGATTCCGAAACCGGGCTTGTGACGGCTCGTTTATTACCTTAGCAGGCGCTGCCGAATTGAGGCGCTCTTATGGGCTGAAAGTCCCGCCGGGACCGGCGGGTTTTGCGAGTCAGATGAAAAGCCTCGCTTATGTAATAAAAGGGCCTGAGGCCCCTTCCCAAACCCGGTTTCATAACTCCGGGGCATTGAAGGTGTCGCCGCCGCTGATGGTGCCCAGCTGGAATCCTTTATAAAACCAGCGCGCCCGCTGCTCGGAGCTGCCGTGAGTAAAGCTGTCTGGCACCACGTAACCCAGAGTATCTTTTTGAATCCGATCGTCTCCCACCGCACTGGCAGCGTTAAGGGCTTCTTCAATATCTCCTTCTTCCAGCAAATTGGATCGCTCCGCATAATGAGCCCAGACGCCGGCGAAATAGTCAGCCTGCAACTCCATCATCACTTGCAGCTTATTGTATTCCTTCTCGCTTAAACGACCTCTTTGGGACATGACCTTATCCAGGATCCCCAGCTGATACTGGACATGATGACCGACTTCATGCGCAATGACGTAAGCCATGGCAAAATCGCCCGGCGCCCGGAACCGTTCCTTGAGCTCTGTATAAAAACTCAAGTCAAGGTAGATTTTTTGGTCAGCTGAGCAGTAAAAGGGTCCCACCGACGAGTCCGCCGCTCCGCAGGCCGATTGAACAAAGCCTGAATACAAGACCATGCCGGGATATTCGTACTCCATCCCCAGTTCTTTGCTAAACAATTCAGTCCACACATCCTCGGTTTCAGCCAAAACCACGGAGGCAAATTCGGCCAGTTCTCTTTCTTCAGCGGTCTCCTCGTAGGGTTCTTCAACCTGTCCCAGCTGGGAGCCTATAAAGTCCAACGGATTACCACCCATCAGCGCAACTATAACCGCTAAAATTATCGTGCCGATGCCGCCTCCGAGTAAGCCCCTGGCGGTTCTCCCCCGGCGATCTTCCACATTTGTACTTACACCTCGCAGTTTGACATTCTAATACAGTAAAACATCGTTCTGCTTGAGTCCAATACAAGAAAATTCTATCAGCCATGGCGGTAATATGCAATACTTACTTTGCGAGGCAGTTGGATGAAGTTGCTTTCCCCGTATCAGCCGGACTTTATGGTTCAATGTAATAGCATCGCTCAATGCTTTCATTATCGCTGCCGGTGAATTCCACCAGAATGCGCAGCTGTTTAAGAGCCAAATCGGGTTCAGCCAGGGCGGCTCCGATGGTTACCTCCTTGATACCGGCAGAGTCTACCCGGGGGAATAAATGCTGCACAAGATGCTCCGGCTTAGGAACGGTAAAATATGCGGTTTGACATACAGTTTCTCCAATGACGGCTTCTTCGCCTCTGATCGCTCCGCGAAAGCATGCCTTCTGGTTTTGCAGCAACTCCAGCGGGGTAATCAGAAATCCGGCTAGGCCTTGCAGCCCAAGGGTTTCCGCCTCAGTCCATTCCGAAGCCTCTTCCTGTTTCATTTGCAGCCGGTTGTCTTTGTAGATGACTTCAAGCTGGTAGCCGGGCAGGATACCGCTTATCTCGTCGCCGTTTTCTACCCGGCCCTTGAATGAAAGATCATATTGGGGCGATTTTTCAATGATGGTCAAATTGTAATTCTCGAGCTGCTCCATCTGCCGCAGCGTTCTTTGCAGCAATTTGTTCCCGCGGGACTGGGTTGCCGGCAGGATCAATGTGAAGGCGCAGAAGAAAAATGCAGCCAAAGCCAGGCCCGCCGCCATTATCCCGGTCTTCCTTCGCAGCAGGGCTGTCCTCTTCATGATCATGCCTCTCCTTTCGTCATAAATTTCCACCTATGTATATGCCTGAAAGGAGCTTGTTATGAGAGGACATTCAGCTTTCTTTGCCCTGTCCTTTTATCACGGCCAGGGGCTGCAGCCGGACTACCCTGCGGGTAAACCCTATTTCAGTAAAAGTGTCTATTACCGCTTCGATATCCTTGTACGCCTGCGGCGCCTCGTCAAGATATTCCCGGTAGTTGCGGCCGAGAACCATGATCTCGCCCAGAGATTTCTTTAGCTCTTCCACTTCAATCTCGCGCCTTGCCGCCCCCCGTGAGAGGACGCGGCCGGCCCCGTGATTTACCGAGTAGAAGGTGTGCTCTACTTTGGGCCCGGCAACTATCACATAGGATGCCGTCCCCATGCTTCCCGGGATCAAGGCCGGATGGCCTAGATCCCTGTAGAGAGGCGGGTTGTTGGGGTGACCGGGAGGCAGCGCTCTCGTTGCTCCCTTGCGGTGAATGAGCAGCCGTTTCCCGCGCAGCTCTTCAAACTTGGCAATATTGTGAGCAACATCATAGACCAGCCCTAAATCGTAATCCCGGTCGTCTCCGCCAAGCACCGCGCTGAAAGCCTGGCGGACGTCGTGGGTGATCCACTGGCGGTTGCAGAAAGCGAAATTAACGGCGCAGGCCATGGCCTCCAGGTAGCGCTGCCCCTCCGCAGACTTGATTGGGACCGCAGCCAGTCCTTTCGTGGGTATTTCCAGCTTCAACCTGGCTGCAGCATTCCACATCAGCGCGGTATAGTCGGTGCAGATCTGGTGACCAAAGCCGCGGCTGCCGGTATGGATCATCACCGAGAGCTGCCCTTCGGCGAGCCCCAGCTTTGCCGCCGCGGCAGAATCAAAGACTTTCTCCACCAGGCCCAGCTCGATGAAATGGTTGCCCCCGCCGATGGTCGACAGCTGTGCGCCGCGCTCCACCGCCTCGGGGCTTACCGCCGCCGGATCGGCTCCGTTCATGGCGCCTCCTTCTTCAATGCACTCCAGATCCTCCGGCCGGCCGAAGCCCTGCTCGATCAAGAAAGGAACGCCTTTAACCAGGTACTTTTTAAGATTATTTCGCACCAGGGCGGCCTGGCGGCTTTTCTTCCCCACCCCGGTGGGGACCCTCTCCACGATAGCATGGAGCAGTTTGCGCAGCAGGGGCTTATCCAGCGATTTCGCCTCCAGGCTGGTGCGCAGAAGGCGCACGCCGCAATTGATATCCATCCCCACCGCTCCGGCGGAGACGACCCCGCCGGCGGCATCAACGGCCATGACCCCGCCAATGGGCAGCCCGAAACCGGTATGAATATCGGGCATTCCCACCACCGGCTCCACCACGCCCGGCAAAGCGGCGGCGTCAGCCAGCTGCTGCAGCGCTTCATCTTCTTTAAAAGAGCGCTTCAATGCCTTGTTCAGGTATACCACCGCATCAACGCGCATTTTGCCCCGCCGTCGGATGCGGTAGCAGTTGGCGCTTTCCTGCTCCAGCAATGACATTGAATCACTCCTTGATGCCAAATTTCTTATAGCTGCAAAAAATAATTGGAGCCAAAATTAAGCCGGTGATTTTACCGGCCGCCCAAGCCCATGCGGGCTACCATCTTTTTAAGCTCCGGAATAATGGCGTCGTTGGTCAGGTTAAAATGGACCGGCGTTATGGAAATATAACCCTCCCGAACCGCCTGCACATCACTGTCCTCCTCTTCTTCCCCTTCGATCAGTTCGCCGGCCAGCCAGTAGTAGATCAAGCCGCGCGGGTCGGTGCGCCGATCAAAGCTGTTGCGGTAGCGCCTGGTGCCCAGGCGGGTAATCCTGGCCTCCTTCTTCACGCTGCAGCCCGCCGGGACATTTATATTCAACAGGGTTCCGGCGGGAAGCTTTTCGTTAATGAGATGGGGAATGAAATCGCGGACAAATTCAGCGGCGGAAATGAAATCCTCACTTTTCCCTCCTCCGGTTAGGGAAACCGCCACCGAGGGGATGCCGAGGATAACCCCTTCCACGGCGGCGGAGACCGTGCCTGAATAGAGTACATCGGTGCCCAGGTTGCTGCCGCGGTTAATTCCCGAAATGATCAAGCCGGGCTTCTCTTCTAATAACGCCTCCACGGCCAGCTTTACACAGTCGGAAGGAGTTCCGTTTACTGCCCAGCCGATCAGGGCGGGGTTGTGCAAAAAATGGGCCTGCTCCACCCGCAGCGGCCGGTGCATGGTAATGGCATGCCCGACGGCGCTTCTCTCGTGATCCGGAGCCACAACGGTCAGGTTGTAGCGGCCGCTTTCGAAGAGAACCTGGCTGAGCAGCTGGATTCCTTCGGCATAGATACCGTCGTCATTGGTGATCAACAGGTTTATGGCCATATTCTACGGTTTCTTCAGACTCCTTCCTGTAAGCCTCTCCGCCCGGCGGTTGCACTCATCAATAATTTTCTCCATGTCCAGCCCGGTAAGGCGGCCTTCTTCAACCAGCATTTCCCCGTCAACGACAGCGAAACGGACATCCGCCGCCGCCGCTGCGTAGACCACGTGCGCCGGGGGATCAAAGAGCGGCGCCGCCTGAGGCTCTTTTAGATTGAGAGCAATGAGATCGGCTTTAAAGCCTTCCTTCAAGATCCCCACATCAGCCAGGCCCAGCAGTGAAGCGCCGTTGATTGTGGCCATCTGCAGAGCCTGCCTGGCCGGAATCAGGGTAGGTTCCATAGCCTTTCCCTTGGCCAGCAGCGCCGCCAGGCGCATCTCCTCGAGGAGATCGAGGTTGTTATTGCTTGACGCGCCGTCGGTCCCCAGCCCCACCGTGACCCCGGTGTCAAGAAGCCGCGCTGCGGGCGCGATCCCGCTTCCCAGCTTCAGGTTACTGCCGGGATTATGGGCTACCCCCACCTTCTTCTCCGCCAGAATTTCAATATCCTCATCATCCAGGTGGACACAGTGGGCTGCGATGACGCGCCGCTCGAAAAGGCCCAGCCGGTGCAGATGCCTTACCGGCGTGCTGCCGTATTGGCGCTTGCATTCCTCCACCTCGCGCGCTGTTTCGGCAACATGAATCTGCAGCGCGCTGCCTGTCTTATCCGCTTCATCCATAACCCGGCGCAGGAAATCGGGAGGACAGGTATAAGGCGCGTGCGGTCCGTAGGTGACGCTGATGCGTCCTCCGGCGGCGCCTTGCCAGTTGCGCTGAAAGTCGGCCGCCTCGCGCAGCGCCTTCTCGCCCCCCTCTCCCAGGCCGATGAGGCCGCGCGATAGAACGGCTCGTATTTTACCCTCAGCGGCCGCTTCTGCGGCCCGCTCCATGAAAAAATACATATCGGTAAAGGTGGTCGTGCCGCCCTTGAGCATCTCGGCGATGGCCAGCAGCGTTCCCCAGTAGACATCGTCTCCGGTGAGATTCTCTTCTACGGGCCAGATCTTCTCTTCAAGCCACTCCTGCAGCGGCAGATCATCGGCATAACCCCGCAGCAGAGTCATGGCGGCATGGCCGTGTGTATTGACCAGCCCCGGCATTAGCAGCAGATCGCGGCCTTCAATGACCCGCCCGGCCCGCGGCCTTTCAATTGCCCCCGCCCTCTCGCTGACGGCGGCGATGCGGTCACCTTCTATGAGCAGGTCCCCGGTAAAGTATTCCGGCTTCTCTTCATCCATGGTAATGATACAGGCTCCGGTAAATAGAATCTTCCCCATATTATCTTTCCCCCTTTCCCATTAGCTCCGCCAGCCCGGCCCGGCCAGGCCGGTAGAGAACCCCGCGTTCGGTAATCAGCGCGCTGATCAGCTCCGACGGGGTAACATCAAAGGCCGGGTTCAGAGCGTCAATTCCGGCAGGGGCAATCTGCCGCCCCATCAGCGTGGTCAGCTCTGAGGGATTGCGCTCTTCGATGACAACTCCCCTGCCGTCCTCCAGGGAAAGGTCAATCGTAGAGCAGGGCGCGGCGATGTAAAAAGGAATTCCATGCTGCCGCGCCAGCACGGCCAGCGTATAAGTGCCAATCTTGTTGGCCGTATCACCGTTTGCGGCGATACGGTCGGCCCCGGTAATGACCAGGTCGATCTTGCCGGAAGCCATGAGATAGCCGGCGCAGCTGTCGGCAACAAGCGTGACAGGGATCTTCTCATGGCGCAGTTCCAGGGCAGTAAGGCGCGCCCCCTGCAGCAGCGGCCTGGTTTCGTCAACAAAAACATGCAGCCTTTTCCCCGCTGCGGCGGCGGCGCGAATCACCCCCAAGGCGGTACCGTAACCGGCCGTAGCCAGGGCGCCGGCATTGCAGTGTGTCAAGATGGAGGCCCCGTCTGGGATAAGCGGCTCTCCATGAACCCCAATCCGGCGGTTGGTGGAGATGTCCCCGGAGAGCATCAACTGCGCTTCCTCTTCCAGCATGGCAATTATCTCTTCGCCGGAAAGCCCGGCGGTCTCTTCCAGCCTTAACTCCATCCGGCACAGCGCCCAGTGAAGGTTTACCGCAGTGGGACGGGTGCTCCGCAGGCAGGCGGCAATACCGGCCAGCCGCCGCCGCATGTCCGGCGCCCCCACTCCTTCTGCGGCAAGCTGCCGCGCCCCCAGAACCATCCCAAAAGCGGCGCTGATACCGATGGCCGGCGCACCGCGCACAACCATCGCCCGGATCGCTTCCGCCACCTTTTCAACGGTCCGGCACTCAAGGTAGGAGATCTCTCCCGGGAGAAGGCGCTGATCAAGCAAAAAGAGTGAGCCATTTTCCCAGTAGAGGGTCCTAAGCGGCTCATGCGTCATGGACATTAGCCTCCGGTCCAGGCGGCCAGGGCCCGGCGCCAAAAGAGCAGCGGCAAGATCTATCCGCGGCTATTTCAGCGGCTGCTTCTAAAAGCAGCCGATCCAGCGATTCCTTGCTCCGCGCCATCTCTTCCAGAACTTCTTCGTGGCTTAACGGCGCGGCCGTTATGCCGGCGGCATAATTGGAAACCAGCGCGATGGTGGCATAGCAAAGTCCCGCCTCCCGCGCCAGGACCACCTCGGGCACGTTGGTCATTCCCACGAGGTCAGCGCCCCATTGGGCAAACATCCTGATCTCCGCGGGCGTCTCGAAGCGGGGGCCTTCCGTGCATACATAGCAGCCTCCATCGATGAGCGGCTTTTCCAGCAACCTGCCGGCCCTCGTAATAGCCCGGCGAATCTCCGGACAGTAAGGCTCGGTCAGGTCTACGTGGACCACCCCGGCCCCGCCCCCTTCGTAAAAGGTGGCGGGACGGCTCTTAGTGAAATCGATAAACTGGTCTATGACCACCCGGCTTCCCGGAGGCATTCCCCGCCGCATAGAGCCTGCCGCGGCGGTAGAAATCGCCGCGTCGACTTGCAGCTTCTTTAAAGCGGCGATGTTGGCCCTGTAATTAACCAGGTGCGGCGGAACCGCGTGGCCGGGGCCGTGGCGGGCCAGGAAATAGATCTCTCGATTCTTGTAATAGCCGCGACAGAAGAGCACTTTGCCGTAGCCCGTTTCCACAACCAACTCGCGAGCTTCTTCCAGAAAAGGATTATCGTAAACCCCTGTTCCCCCGATAATGGCAATCTTCACTCGTTTCACCGGTGCAGCTGCCTCCTCGCTGGGATTATCACCAGGATTTTCATTGCAAGTAAAACTTCGTGAATAAGAAGCTTAAATCCTGCCCATCCGGGCAGCGGAGAGCAAGCCTATTCCTTCAGCTCCATTAGCTTGCGCGTAGTATGGAAGTAACACTGCGCCCTGCGGTCCTCTCCCAGCAGACGGTAAACCACACCCAGCTCAAAGGTAATCAGCGGCTCATTGGGGTTGTTCCGGAAAGCTCTCTGCAGCGCTCTGACGGCTTCCTTGTGCCGACCCAAGTAGCTGTACGAACGTCCGAGGTAAAGCTCTATTTCCCAGTCGTCGCCGGCCAGCGCAGAGGCTTTCTCAAAAGCAGCCGCCGCCTCCCGGTGGCGCCGCAGATTGTAATATGTTGCTGCAAGGTTGAACCAGGCTTCTTTTAAATCGGGATCCTCGGCAACGGCTCGCTTAAAGTAATGCTCTGCCTGAAGGTATTCCTCTTTCTGCGCCAGGATGATTCCCAGGGTGTTCAGGGCAAGCGCGCGGATAAACTTGTTCTGATCCAGCGCCAGAACCAGTTTCAACTCCCTGAAAGCCTCTTCAACCTTGCCCAGCTGCGCGCTCGATAGGCCGAGACAGATATGGCCCACCACCAGGTCGGGATCGTCTTCAACCACCTTTTTAAATTCGTCTACCGCCTCTTTGAGCATGGCCAGCTCCCAGAAACCTAGACCGCGCCGGAAAGCGCTTGCCGTTATTTCACTAACCGGAGCTTTTTGGTGCGCTTCCTCCTCCGGCATGACATCAGGGCTCTCTTCGCCGGCAAGGCCTGCAGGGGCCACGTTGACCGGCTCAGGTGCATCGATGTTGCCGTCAAGATCTTCAAGGAATCCAGGAGGCAGCGTATCCGGCAGCGTCAGCTCATATCGATCCTGGATTTCGGTAACACGCTCTTCAAATTTAAGCCAGTACTGGACACACTTATCCATGGTTCTGCGAAGCGAAAGGAGCGTTTCAATTAATTTTTCGCGTTTTTTTGGGGTGTTAGAATCACTCAACTCCTTTTCAATAGCATCCAGAGCTTCAAAAATTGCGGTAAACGTGGCGAACATATACAACCCCCTTAATGGACATTTCACACACAGTTCTGTAAGGCCTGGCGCTGAGAAAATACTCCCCTAATAGTTCGTTATCAATGGGTTGACGAAGATTTTAAATTGGTTTATACTATTAATTGCCCTGCGGGGCAGCGGTTATTCGGCCGACGTAGCTCAACGGCAGAGCAGCTGATTTGTAATCAGCAGGTTACCAGTTCAAATCTGGTCGTCGGCTCCACTTTTAATGTGGAGAGGTACCCAAGTGGCCAAAGGGGGCAGACTGTAAATCTGCTGGCGTTCGCCTTCGCTGGTTCAAATCCAGCCCTCTCCACCAGATGAGCCATTAGCTCAGTCGGTAGAGCACCTGACTTTTAATCAGGGTGTCGCAGGTTCGATTCCTGCATGGCTCACCAAAAAAATCCCGGAGCATCAAGGCTTCCGGGGTTTTTTTATATTTTGATTCAAGCTATTAACAGCCAGGGTTCATTTCTTGGCATCCACACATCTCCCAATCATCCTTTAAAAGATGTACATTCTGGCTCATCCCATATTGTAATATCTGCCATTTTAGAAACCACAACCCAGCTCCAGGTTATTGTCATTCTATCTCTATATTTTGCGGTGTATCCTGAGCACAGCTTGGCATTTTATGCTATGATGGTCGATAGGAAGGGAAGTGAGCCGGGCATGACTGACCGGGAATTGCTTGAGCTTATTGCAAACCAGCTAGGAGTGCTGACTGTCGATGTAGAAGAGATTAAAAATATACTACCCACCTTGGCTACAAAGCAAGAGCTCGCAGAGATTAAAAGCGAAGTCGATTCTGTTAAGGCTATCGTTGTCCGGATAGAAAACGACCACGGACAAAAGCTCGGTGCGCTGCTGAACGGGTATAAGCTTCATTCTGAAAGACTGGAGAGGCTCGAAAAAGATGTGGCCAGGCACGAGGAAATTCTCCGGAGAATGATTTGATTAATTCTGATGCAAATCCCCCTAAATCCCCCTTTAAAAAAGGGGGACTTTCTGGATAATTCCGGAGTCCTTATCCAGTAAGAAATATTTCCGGTTTATTTCAAGATTCTCTACCCGTCTACTCCAAGCATCCTCTCTATAAAACGGAGCACTCCGTTTACTCCGGGCGGGCGTGGAAGACCGCCCCTACATCACTGGAAGTCGGAAGTCTGAGGTCAGAAGTCGGAAAAACATTGTGGGACAATGGGGACGTACCTGTATGTCCCACATCGGAAATGAGCCAGTTTAAAGGAAGCAATTGGCTGTAACATGAGCGGGCGTGGAAGCCCGCCCCTACGGCTATCCTGTCTTTCATGTTCATGCAGTCAGGGGTTTCAAGGTGCGGGTTGGGGCGGCTCATGAGCCGCCCCTACAAATCTGGCGCAGCAGAAGTGCCTCTAAAACAAACACGCGACCCTCTCTGATGTATTCCGGTGGATTACTCGTAGATGATTTCGTCTTCGGCGAAGGCTTCTTCGGCGTCGGCGGCAAAGTTGCGCGCCTGGCGGGCCTGCTTCTGCTGGAGGTACTCCCGGTACCACTCGTGGGCTACGATCATGGACATTACCTCGTTGCTGCCGGTCCAGATCGAGGCCAACCGGATGTCACGGCAGATCCGTTCTACCGGCAGGATGTTGGTGTAACCGATCCCGCCCAGCACCTGCATGGAATTGTGTACCACTTTCTGGCATGATTCCGTGACAAATTTCTTGGTTTCTGAAACCATCCGCCTGATGCGGCGCGGATTCACCTTGGCGTCCACGGCCCGCGCGGTGGCATAAACCATGGCCCGCGCGGCATCGAGCAGCATCGCCGCTTCGGCAACCTGGAAGCTCACTCCTTGGAAGCGATTGATCACCTGCCCGAAGGCTTTCCGCCGCGAGGTGTAAGAGGTGGCAATCTCCAGCGCCGGCCGGGCCGCCCCGATGGTCATCGCCGCGGTGCCGAGACGCTCGGGGATCATCATGGTGTTGAAAACATCATAGGCTCCGTTTACTCTGCCGATAACGTTTTCACGGGGCACCTTTACATCCCTGAAGAGCAGGCGAGCCGTCCCGCCGCCGCGGCAGCCCATTAACCCGTAGAGATATTTCGTCTCCACGCCCGGTCCGCGATCCACGATAAATGCGGTTATGCCCTCCTGGGGTCTAACATTTGGATCGGTTACGGCGTAGACCAGGAAAAAGTCCGCACCCTCGCCGCCGACGATAAAGCGCTTCTGGCCGTTGAGCAGGAAATAATCTCCTTTATCCTCCGCCCTGCTCCGGGAACCGAAGAAGTCTGAACCTCCCGTGGGTTCGGTGAGGCACTCTGCGGCAAAAAGCTCGCCTCGCAGCAGCGGCTTCACATATTTCTCTTTTTGCGCGTCGGTACCGTGCAGGATGATGGCATCGCAGACCAGCTCGGCCCCAACACCGAATACGCAGGCAAATTCATAACCGAGCGTACCCACCTCCTCCAGGGCCATGCAGGTGGTTACCCAGTCCATCTCCCGGCCGCCCCATTTCTTGGGATATCGTATTCCGAATAAGGAGCGCCTGGCAGCCTCTTTTAGAAATTCCTTGGGGAATTTAATTTCGTCCCGGTCCATAGCCAGGATCATCTCCCGGGGCACCCATCTCACCAGGTCCCGGACCTCTTCCTTAATTTTCAGCTGTTCTTCTGTAAGCAGGTAATCAAACATCTTCCCGCCCCTTTCGGTTTATCTGGTCTTATATTAACACAATTATGCTAATATTTCTTCCCTTTTAAAAAGGGCCGGGTGTTACGGCCTGTGATATGGTGACCCTGTAGGCGGTCTGAAATAATGTTACCATTATGGGATGAGCATTTTCTTGAAGCCAAAGGAAGCCAGGAGAGTAAACGTGTGGAACAGCTGCGAAAAGATCAGAAAAAAATAGCTGTCCCGTTGCCTACCGCGTAGAGATAGACAGGTGTTGGGGCAGCTCCATCAGTTCGGTCAGCAATTTACTAAAAAGGTTAGACGTTATGACAGGCCACGAAATGCCCCTTTTCCAGTTCCCGCAGCTCGGGTTCCTGTTCGTGGCATATTGGAAGAACCCGGTTGCAGCGGGTATGGAAATAGCATCCCGGCGGCGGGTTTACGGGACTTGGCAGGTCGCCTTCAAGGAGAATCCGCTTGCGCTGCCGTTCCACGTCGGGATCGGCTATGGGCACTGCCGAAAGAAGAGCCCTGGAGTAAGGATGAAGCGGATTGTGATACAGCACCTCACTGTCAACCAGCTCCACAATTTTCCCCAGGTACATAACCGCGACCCGATCGGATATATGCTTCACCATCGCCAGATCATGCGCGATAATCAGGTAAGTTAAATTCAACTCTTCCTGAAGCTCTTCCAGCATGTTGATTATTTGGGCCTGAATAGAGACGTCCACGGCTGAAACCGGTTCGTCACAGACAATCAGCTCCGGTTCTACCGCCAGGGCCCTGGCGATGCCGATACGCTGGCGCTGGCCGCCGCTGAATTCATGGGGGTAACGGTTGGCATGTTCGGGGTTAAGCCCGACCATGTTCAGCAGCTCATTAACCCTTTCCATCCGCTCATTTTTCCCCATTCCGGGGTGGTGAATGAGCAGCGGTTCCATGATAATATCACCAACAGTCATCCGCGGATTCAATGAAGCATAGGGATCTTGAAATATCATCTGCATTTGCCGCCTGTAAACCAAGCGCTCTGAGGGCTTGGCCCGGGCCAGGTTGACCCCCTTGTATGCGACCCAGCCGGCGGTAGGCTGGTAGAGGCCGATCACGGTGCGTCCTACAGTAGTTTTTCCACAGCCGCTCTCGCCAACCAGTCCCAGGGTCTCCCCGGCCTGAATGGAGAAAGAGACTCCGTCAACCGCTCTCAGCCAATTGCCGGTTTTACCAAAATAGGCGCTCTGCTGCTGAAAATATTTCTTCATTTTGTTTACCTTCAAGATCGGTGTCTGGGCCGAGGTTGGGACCATGATCAGGAGACCTCCTTTTTAAACTCTACCTTTGGGGCCTGGGGATGGTTAAGCCAGCACCTGACTTTTCCGCCGTTAAAATACGGCGGCATTTCCCGGGCGCAGATACCCATGGCATAATCACACCGCGGCATGAACGGACAGCTGGTAAAGTCCTGCAGCAAATCGGGAGGCTGCCCCCAGATTGGAGTCAGTTTCTGCCCCTTCGCCGCATCCAGCCGGGGTACAGATTTCAACAGCCCCCAGGTGTAAGGATGCGACGGCTTTTTTAGCACCGCGTCGAGAGTTCCGCACTCGACAATTTGCCCCGCATACATAACCAGAATGCGATCCGCCTGCCCCGCTACTACCCCCAAATCATGGGTGATTAAAATAACTGCAGTCTGGAAACGATCCTTTAATTCTTTGAGCAGCTCCAGGATTTGCGCCTGCACGGTTACATCGAGAGCGGTGGTGGGCTCGTCGGCAATAATCAGTTTCGGTTCGCAGGCCAGAGCCATGGCAATCATCACCCGCTGCCGCATCCCCCCGCTGAACTGGTGGGGGTACTGTTTCAAGCGTATTTCCGGTTCCGGTATGCCGACCAGGTGAAAGAGCTCCACTGCGCGTTTCATGGCCTGTTCCCGGGTCATGCCCTTGTGCAGGCGGAGATTTTCGGTAACCTGTGTGGCAATGGATAAAACCGGGTTCAGGTAGGTCATCGGATCCTGGAAGATCATGCCAATGCTGTTGCCCCTGATCTTTTGCATTTCCCGTTCGTTTTTATTTAATATATTGTCTCCATTAAATATAATCTCGCCGTTGGTAATCTTGCCGGGAGGCGAAGGAATGAGCTGCAAAATCGATTGGGCGGTGACACTCTTGCCGCAGCCCGATTCGCCCACAAGTGCCACCACCTCGCCCGGATCAACCTCGAAACTGACCCCCCGCACAGCCTTGACCATTCCGGCGTAGGTGCTGAACTCAACTTCAAGATTTTTTACTTCCAACAGGTGTTCCACAAAAGAGACCTCCTACTTTCGCATCTTCGGATCCAGGGCGTCACGCAAACCGTCGCCCAGGAAATTAAAGGCCAGCAAAGTGATGCAGATGGCCGCGGCGGGGAAAAAGAGAAGATGAGGATATGATTTCAGGCTGACCAGCGCGTCTGAAGCGAGCGTGCCCCAGCTGGCCCGCGGAGCAGATACACCCAGGCCGATAAAACTGAGGAAAGCTTCCGTAAATATGGCCTCAGGTATGGCCAGGGTAGCGGTAACGATAACCGGGCCCATGCAGTTGGGAATCAGGTGCCGCAGCAGGATCCGGGTTCGCGAAGCTCCAATGGTATGCGCAGCCAGGATAAATTCCTGCTCTTTAAGGCTTAAAATTTGCCCCCGCACAATCCTGGCCATGGGGAGCCAATAAACCAGCCCCAGGGCTATATACATGGCGATGAGCCCCGTGTTTTCGGGCATGATCTCTTTCAGGTAAACCATCATCAGGATCACCCAGAGCAGAAAGGGGATGCTGTACATAATGTCGACAAAGCGCATCATCACGTTATCCACCCAGCCGCCGGCAAAACCGGAGATGCCGCCGTAAAGCACCCCGAGAAGCGCCACCACTGCGGCCACAAAACCGATGGAAAGAGAGATCCTGGCGCCGTGCAATACCCTGGTAAAAAGATCCCGCCCCAGGCCGTCAGTGCCGAACCAGTGATCCGCGCTGGGCCCCTGGTTCTTCCTGGCAAAATCCTGTTCGGAATAGGTATAGGGCGAAAATATAGGACCGAAGATAGCCAGGAGCAAAATCAAGATAATTAGAACCAGGCTTCCCATGGCCACCGGGTTTTTCTTCAACCTTCGCCAGGCGTCCTGCCAGTAAGTCGTGCTGGGCCGGACCAGCTCAACCTGGAATTCTCGTTTCTGCAGCGGTTTAAACAAATCCCTTGATAGAGCCATCTTATACCTGTTCCTTTCTAGCGCCAAGCTTGATGCGCGGATCAAGCAGGGGATAAAGCAGATCGACCAGCAGGTTCATAAATATTAAAAGAATACAATAAAACACGGTCACGCCGAGAATGACTGTATAATCGCGGTTGTAAATGCTGGTTACATAATGCTTTCCCAGGCCGGGTACGGCAAAAATATTCTCCACCACGAAACTGCCGGTTAAAATACCCGCCACGAGCGGACCCAGATAAGTGACTACCGGGATTATGGCATTCTTAATCCCATGCACCCAGAGGATGCGTATCCGGGAAAGCCCTTTGGCTACGGCGGTTTTCATATAGTCCTGGCCCAGGACCTCGAGCATGCTCGAGCGAGTCAACCGGGCAATGTATGCCGTCGGCATTCCGGCCAGAGCGATAGCCGGCATGATCACATGCTGGGGCGAACCCCACGTGGCCGAAGGAAGCAGGCCCCACTTGTACGAGAGAAAATACATCAGCATAGTTCCGATAACAAAGCTGGGCATGGCGATGCCTATGGTGCTGAAAAACATAACCACGTAATCCGGAGGCTTATTCTGATTCAATGCGGCCATGATACCGGCCGGTATCCCCAGCAGCAGCGCAATCAAAATAGATACGCTTCCCAGCTGCACGGAGACAGGGAATCTCTCCCTGATGATATCGTTCACCGTCATGCCGCGATACTTATACGAAGGGCCTAGGTCGCCCCTGACCAGGTGAGAAAGATAATCAATATACTGAATGTGCAGCGGCTGATCCAGTTTATACCTGGCCTCAATGTTTTTCTTGACTGCCTCCGGAAGCGCTTTCTCACGCTGAAAGGGGCCGCCGGGTATAATATGCATGAATAAAAAAGTAACCGTAACCACAACCAACAGAGCAACCAGGGCATATAACAACCGCCGTAATAAATAGTTAAACAATTCCTTCTGCGCCCCCTTTATCTAAACCGGAGAACGGACCATTTGCCCGGCGGAAGCGCTGCCAACCGGCCGGGGCAGGTCCGTTCTCCTTGTCTGAAGAGGAATGCCGTCATTTTGCCCGTTTTTCCGGCATACCTCTCACATCACTTAATGAAATTCTCAAAACAGCCTCCTACTCTTCAAGGTAAGCCGTTTTGAAGTCAAGCCCGCCGGTGGTCAGGTAGAGATAGCCTTTCAGATTACTGCTCACCATCATGGGACTGGTGTAATAGTAAATCGGCATGATGGGCATATCTCTCATCAGGATCTCTTCCTGCTCGTGCATTAGCGGCATCCGGTCCGCCGGATCGGCCAGCGTAACCAGTTCGCTTATGATCTCGTCGTAGCGGGGATCGCCCCAGTTGGTGTTGTTGTTGCCGCTTCCTGTTTTCCACATGTCGAGGAAGGTATTCGGCTCAACGTAGTCCCCAATCCAGCCGGCCCGGGCTACGTCAAAGTCACCTTCATCGCGGGAGGTGAGGTAGACTTTCCACTCTTCGTTGCGCAGGGTGATACCGGTGATACCCAGATTCTTCTCCCACATCTCCATGATCGCTTCGGCGATAATCTTGTGCATTTCATGAGTGTTGTAAAGGATTTCAAAGGCAGGGAAGCCTTCGCCATCCTCGTAGCCGGCTTCGGCAAGCAGCTGCTTCGCCTTTTCAATATCTTCCTCGAAGAAGTCACCGCCTACTTCACGGAAATCGGAACCTTCTTCCACGTCGGCGACACCGGGAGGCACAAAGGCATAGGCGGGCATTTCGCCGCCCTGGGTCACTTCCTCAACCAGGGCCTTGCGGTCAATAGCCATGGTCAGGGCTCTGCGCACTCTGACATCGTCAAAGGGCTCCTGTTCACAGTTGAAGATGTAGTAGTAGGTGCCCAGGTAGGGGAAGATATGCAGTTCGTCGGGCCTTTCCTCTCTCAACCGGGGGATTTCCGCGCCGGGTACCGTATGGGTCATATGAATTTCCCCGTTTTCAAACATGGTCAACTCGGTATTGATATCTTCAACGGTGAAAAAGACGAGCCGGTCCAGCTTCACCGATTCGGCATCCCAGTAGTTCTCGTTGGGAACATACTCCAGGCGGCCCTGTTCTCTCTTTTCCAGTTTGAAGGGGCCGTTGACAATCGTTGTTTCAGGCTTCAGATGCCAGCCCTCGTTGTCAGCCTTCACCGTTTCCTGGTGCAGAGGATAGTAGGTCGGGAAAGCGGTCAGGTCCAGGAAATAGGGTGCGCCAGATACCAGCTTCACCTTCAGCGTTTTTTCGTCTACTGCAGTAATCCCCACATCGTCGGGGCTGCCTTCACCCTCGTAGCAGGCGGTCGCTCCCTCGATGAGGTCAAACATGTAGCTGTAATCTGCAGCCAGTTCCGGATCGATGCATCTCTTCCAGGCAAATTCAAAATCGTAGGCGGTCAGCGGATCGCCATTTGACCACTTGAGGCCGTCACGCAGATAGAAGGTATACTCGGTTTGATCCTCGCTAACATCCCATCTCTCCGCGCAGGCCGGCTGCGGCTTGCAATCCGCATCCAGGCGGGTCAAACCTTCGTACATCTGCAAGGTCATGTGAAATTCAGGAATCCCGGTCATCAGAGCCGGGTCCAGTGTCTCGGGCTCGGTGCCAACGTTGTAGTAAGCAACCTGCTCTTTCTCAGCCCCTGGTCCGCAGCCGGAAGCGAGTAGAGCCATCCCTAGTATGAGCGCTATAACAACCAGACTCTTTTTCAAGTATAAACCCCCTTATTAAGTTATTAAATAAACAATAAAAAACAATCTCGCAAGCTACCCGGACACCCCTCCTTCTCCTTATACCTATGATATATTCTTTAAAAATTGTGTACGGTAATTTAAAAGTTGACCACTTTGAGGGGTAATGGTAACGAAAAGTTGACCACCCCAAGACTCCCATCCTGTAAACTGGATGTATCACGCAACATACCAGGGACAGGAGGAAAGGAAGT